>Ga0256841_1000218_pt1 | contig 62722 bp, 45 predicted proteins | sample 356308metaG_FD_185971 | JGI IMG/M metagenome (GOLD analysis project Ga0256841, IMG submission 185971) | Hydrothermal vent microbial communities from Mid Atlantic Ridge, Atlantic Ocean - 356-308 | ecosystem: Environmental > Aquatic > Marine > Hydrothermal vents | place: Atlantic Ocean: Mid... | reverse complement strand
TGTTCGGAAACCTTCCATTTTGACTTCAAAATTGTCTGCCCTGCGGGAGCGCCGATTTTACCGCCTCTACTGTGATGCAGGGCATTTGCGTCTGTCTACCACAGCTGCATGCCCTGCGCCTTGTATATGCGGCAAACGCGACGCTTGCAAAATTCAGGTAATACAGTGATCCGCAGACATGCAAACTCCAATATGCATAGACGGGCGATAACAACAGCAGCTGGCTTATTTTTCATCTGCTGGAGCTTTGCATTTTTGGCTTTGATGCACCATCAGAGTTTTTCCCCTGACTTGCGATATACGCGCATCTCTGAGGGAAACATTACAGAAGTGGTGCATTCGATATGGCATGAAGGGTTTTCAGCGTACATCGGTACCCTGGAAGGCGATGCGCGACATTGGGGGCGTATTCGACCGACCGATTGGTTATACTACAATACACCTTTCATTTTAACACTGATTCGAAATGGTGATTTTTTTCGACCCAATGCAGATGTTCCGCTTTCATACAGAATAAACGGTGATTTACAAACACACAGCCTCTTTCTGGTCGCAAATCTTGCGATAGCTGCAGGATTGATATCGTGGATGATCTGGCTGGTAAGCGGTAGCCTGTTGATGGCTTTGTTGCTTCCTTTATACTTTTCCCTTTCATTTTCCATATGCGAAAATTTATTGATTTACTATTGTGACAGCCAGGAAATTCCGCAGCTTTTATTTTTAGCGTGCTATCTTTTTTCTATCAGAAACATCTTTTCACAAAAAGTACCTAACAAAGGCCAGGAAATATTCGCATCGATATTTTTAGCGTTGGCATACGGTGTGAAAGAGACGACGGTGGTTGCATTGCCGGTTATTGGCATTGTGTTGGGGGTAGCGTTACTTCAAAAGCCTGATCGAACGATAGGATTTAAAAGATTTTGTTTGCGCCATATTGGATTACACATCCTTTACACGGTTTTTCTTTTGAGTGCTGTGTGGTTTTATCGATCAGGGGCTTATGTGACAAAAAATTATCTGATAGGCCCCAACATAAGGGATAAAATTGATTTTACGGCAAATGTATTAACAAAAGATGTGCCCCTTCTTCCAATGTTAATTGTTGGGGGGGTGTTTGCAATTTTTTGTTTAAGGACGGTGGCCAAAAAAGTTTCCTTAAACAGCTTAAAAAATTTAAAAAATATTTCATTTTTGTTGCTTACAGCCAGCGGGCTCTTCGCTGGATTTTTATTAATCAATTTGCCATGGGACGTAAGCCTTATCAAATACTATTTACCCGTGGTTTTTTTTGCAGCCTGCAGCATTATTCTGCTGCAAGCATTTGTTTACCGTCTTTTATCTTATCAGGGGCTGCGAGCTGCGGCAATTATTTGGATAATTGGTACAAGTTTTTTTATGTTGAAAAATTTTAACAGTCAGCGTCTGAATATATCTCATTTCTACCAGCAAAATTATGGATACCGTAAATCAGTTCCTATAATCTCGCAAGATATCGCATCACGCGCCGACTCGATGCATCGACCTCAAAAAGTACTCATTATTGCCGAAAAGACGAAATGGAGATTTTTTGAAGGCGCGCTGCCTTTTCTGCGTTACACAAATTTGGTGTACGATGTAAATATAAGAAAAAACGGTGAAATTGTGCATTCTATAAGCAGTGTCGAGCGCAACTACTTCCGAATATACCCTCGTAGACCGGCCGTTGAAATTGTGTTGGAGCCCTCTTTCCCCAAGCGATTGGATTTTGATGAAATATATGTTGTCAACAGGACGCTTGCAGATGTGGATAAGTTCCGAATTGCAAGCTTGGGCTATATACTTAAAAAAAAGTGGGATGCCCGAAAGAGCGGAGTTAATGTCGTGAAATATTCGCGCAGTTTTGCAGATACAGGGTTGAAGGGATAGCTTCCTTTGAAAAGGCAGATTCTTGCGTGTGGTTATGTTGCCATCGCCCTCTTGTTGCTTTTTGGCAGTGATCGGATTGTGTCATTTTTAAAACCGGTCATTGTGCAGGTATTGCCCGGCGGCCTGAAGGTCAGTTACTACGCGGGCACAAATTTCGAACGTTTAATTTGTAAGAAAACGGAACGAAGCGTGGATCGCAATTACGGCAAGCAAAGCCCTGCCAGAGACGTCCCTAAAGATCATTTTTCAGCTATTTGGAAAGGTTATATCCATATACCGGCTGCTGATATCTACTACTTCAAACTGCAATCTGATGACGGCTCCCGGCTGTATATTGACGATAAGCTGATTATCGATAACTGGGCTGGCCGTGCTTTTCTCCCAATAGTCGGCCAAAAAACATTAAAAAAAGGAAAATATTCTATCAAAATTGAATATTATGATAAAGTTGGAAATGCCAGACTAAGGTTGAAATGGAACGGCGCTCAAGCCGAAATTCGTGCGGGCTCCATTCTTGCCGTGCCTTTTATATCGAAACATTGACCCGCTTATGAGCATGAGAATCGACGTCGTAATTCCGTTTTATAATGAGCAGGATTGTGCTCGGCAAATTCTGCAAAGGCTGATTGCTGAGCTGGATCAACTGCAAGATGTTACATGTTCTTATTACCTTGTTGATGATGGATCCGCAGATCGTACGTCAGCAATTCTCGATGAGATGATGATGGCTGATTCCCGGATCCAAGTGATTCATTTATGGGGAAATCATGGACACCAGAAAGCTCTAGTGGCCGGACTTGATCAGTGCCATGGAGATGCCGTCCTGATGCTTGATGGAGATGGTCAACATCCGGCCGATGTTGCAGCAGATCTGGTCCGAAAACTCATTGAGCACCCAGAGATAGCCGTGATTCAAACGATTCGCAGAGGTAGCCAAGGCGGGCGCTTTAAAGACTGGGCGAGTCGCTTCTATTATCAGGCCGTAAATTTTTTACTCAAGGGACAAAAACTTATGGGAAGTGCCTCGGACTTTCGGATCATCAGGCGTGATGTGCTCAATCTGCTTAAGCGCTATCCGGATCGATACCGCAACCTTCGCGTATTGTTGTCATCTTTGCCTCTACCGACTATTTATGTCGAATTCACTGTGCCGGACCGTATCGCGGGGAAATCAAAGTATAGCTGGCCTAAAATGATACAGCTGGCTTGCGATGGACTTTTTGCATTTTCAAGCCTTCCTCTGCGCTTAAGTTTACTGCTTATGTTCGGCACGGGCGCTTTCGGAATATCGTATAGCCTGTATGGCCTGTTTGTATATTTTCAGGGGAGCGTGGTTTCGGGCTGGACATCCATTATCGCATTGACAAGCTTGTTGTTCTGCGGTGTTTTTGCGGTACTGGCCATTTATGGAGAATATATCAAGAGAATTTATGAAGATGTCCGGCAGCATCCTGTATATACGCTTCGACCTTCCGCAGGAGAGGGTAGCTCTAATAACCGATACCGGCCGGAGGAGACAGAAAGCGGCGTATCATCTAAAAGTGTTTAAAATCCACAGGTAATTTACATTGATTTTGTTGTGTGCATACTGGGGCTATCTCTTTTTTGTATTCGCAGCAGCCGGCGGGCTTACCATTCGATTAATGAGCTTGGGCACAGACCAGCAGCCGCCAATCTCCATAAATATGCTGGTTTGGCTGGGTGTTGCTGCTATAACCATGGTTTGCATCGCCTATAACTTGTTTTTACCAATAACGGCTTCCTTCCACTTGGCGGTCGTTATCCTTTTATCTCTGTGGCTGATCATTGACCGCAAATCCAGTTGGGCTATCTATCGGAGTTGCCTTTTCTATGGACTGCAAGAACCTCACACCTGGGAATGGATCCGCAGATCCCGGCGGGCATTTATTCGAACCGCTGCAATGGCGGCGATCGTTTCCCTGGCCGGTTTATACACCGCCGGTTTCTCGACTGGATATGAAACCGGATACGACACCGATTTGTACCACGCTCAGAGTGTCCAATGGGCCAAGAAATACGCTGCCGTCCCGGGCCTCGGGAACATCCACCTGAGACTGGCCTTTAACAACGCTTCATTTTTAACGGCGGCCTTTTTCGACGTATATAGATTTAAAAATAAGTCCTACCACGTTTTCAACAGTTTCTTGTTCGTTGTGGTGGCCGGCATGTTGTTTTATCGCCTCGTGAATTTGCTGTTGGGGGAATTTTGCCTGACGAACACCTTCTCAGCGGTAGTATTGTTCTATCTCCTTCACTACACGCACACTGTCAATTCGCTTTCCCCGGATGTCACGGTGACTTTGCTGACCATAAGTCTCGCCGTTTTGTTTTTAGATATCCTGGATCAAAGAAAGACCGAACTTTTGCCCCATGGTTTCCTGCTGATTTGTTTCGGCATCACCGTCAAACTGAGTATGGTCCCTTTTATCCTGCTTCCCGTATTTACCGGATTCCATTTCCTGAAAAATGGCAAACGGGTAACATCGCACCCTATAGTTTTCACAGGAACCGGCATGCTGCGATATGCCGTGCCGGGCAGTTTGATACTTGTCCCCTGGATCATCCGCGGCATCATCCTTTCCGGATATCTCCTGTGGGCGTTCCCCGCTGTTGACCTGTTGCATGTCGATTGGAAAGTTCCCAAATCTTACGTTACCGGTGAGCTTGCCTGGATTCGCAGCTGGGCGTGGGCACCGGGAACCAGCCCGCCAAAATTTGCTGCCAAAAGTCGTTGGTTCTGGCTGCTTTACTGGACAAAGGCCCATCGGCAACTGCTGTACAGGCTTGGCATATTTGCCTCAGCTAATGTCATCTTAGGCGCTTTGTTTCGGGACCGGTACCTGAAAATCATCCGGAAGATCTGGCCGGCTTGCCTTGTCTTGTTCCTGGGACTGCTGTTCTGGTTTGTCAATGCGCCGGATGTGCGTTTCGCTGCCGGATACCTTTTTTGCGCAAAAAGCCTGCTGTTGGCTCTGCCCCTATCTGTCTGCAAAGGCCAGCTACAAAAGATTGTGCAATTTTCTGCGGTGCTGTTTATTCTTTTTACCAGTATGCATCTGATGATTCAAAACCTTCCTAAAGCCCGGCAATCAACGCAACCACTTCCGGCATATAAAAAATTCCCGATCACCGAATATGTTTTCCCATCCGGACTGAGGGTGAATCTGACCGTTGAACCTGAAGACCGCTGTGGCAATGCTGATATTCCCTGCATGCCCTTTCATTACAAGGATTTTGAGATCGTAATGCGGGGCAAAGACCTCCAAAGGGGATTTCGTCGCCTGCTTCACTGAAGCGGTATCCCAGCTATAGGCCTATCTTGGCGCCACTATTTCTTTTTTTTGCGATACTGCTGTTTTTGGCCACTTGGTTTGCGCTCTGGTGTGTTGTGCGCCGACTGCACCAAATCCCGGCACTCGGTGCGCTACCGGTTGCCATGGCCCTGTTTGTCGGGCTGGAATCCGTCCTTTACAACAGCCTCAGCTTGGCGCATCTTGTGACCCCGGCTTGGGTTGCCGTTTCGCATTTGAGTGTTCTGGCAGTTTGGCTGATGTGGGAAACGCGGCATGCAAGAGGTCATTTAGCAGCGAAAGGACGATGTTTGTACCGATCCATCAAGCACCAGATGAAATACCAGCGCCTGATCATTCCACTTGTCCTGCTTCTCCTGTTCACGGCTTTAATATATCCGCCCAACAACTGGGACAGCATGACCTACCACATGGCGCGCGTGGCCCACTGGATGCAAAACCGGAGTGTGGCATATTATCCGACGTCCATCGACCGCCAGAATGTGATGGGGCCCGGTGCGGAGTACCTGATACTATTCTTTCAGGTTCTCACAAAATCAGATTTTCTTGCAAATTGTATACAGCTTCTATCGTATATCATCATCCTGCTGTCCCTGGAATACCTCGGCAGGCTGATACATCTTCCCCGCAGGATGAGGACCTGGATCACGCTCATCTGTGCAACCGCACCCATGGCGCTGATGCAGGCCACAAGTACACAAAACGATCTGGTGGCTTCCATGATGTTTTTGGCGGTGGTGATCTCCGGCGCCAGAATCTTTTGTGGTAAAATCGGAAGAATGCAGAAAGGAGAGTATTTCCTTTTGGGTGCATCGATAGGCAGTGCCTTTCTGGTAAAGCCCACCGCCCTGGTCGTGGCGGCACCGCTTTTTATCGGAGGTTCTCTTTATCAGCTAAGAGGCATGACGGCCCGATTCCGATTTAAAAAAGTGGCCGCGGGGATGCTGATTGCACTGATTGCGGCCGGTGTAATTGCCGGCCCTGATATCGTGCGTAAAGGGATCAAGGCTGTCCATCGCCCGGAAGTCTATCCACTGCTTTCAGAATGGAACAGTACCAGATTATGGAATCCGGTAGCGGTCTTGGGGCAAAACATCCCTTTTGCCCCAAAAGCGAAGTCAGCTCTCTTTGCCATTGGCTTTAAGGGCAAACTATACACGGATCGTGTATTCTTCCCGCACGAAGACTTGGTAGGAAACCCATTGCAGGTGCTGCTTCTCATTGGTCTGGCGCTGCCGTCGTTTATGCTGACTCTGTTGGTAGTAAAAAAACGTCACAGCTCTTCTTGGGCACTGATGTCCCTGTATCCTGCGGCTGCATGGGTGGTATTCGGGCTGATGGTTAAAAACCAGATCTGGCTGACGCGTCTTCAACTGCCACTGTTGTTTACACTGCCTTTTGGTTTTGCACTGGTCTTTCAAGTTTTGCACAACCACCGCCGACTTCGCAGAGGATTTGAAGTGGCGCTTTGCACCATTGCGATCTATTCCCTGGCACAGGGGTATGTTATTGCTTGCACCAACTGGTCAAGGCCTCTGAAATTGGGCCATTTTTGGGGCCGGTGGCCTTCACGAGAGGCCGCTTACTACAAAAATGGAGGATGGAAAAACGCACATGACCATTTGCTGGAAACTGCCGGAGTGCTGCAATGCAACCGTATCGGTCTGATCATCGGCGGCGATAGCTACGACTATCCTTTGACCTGGCGCGCAATGCAAAAGGGCATGCAGACGCGCCATATCGAATCCGCTTCGCAGAGCAGCTGGCCCTGCATGCTTTACGTGTCAGATGTTTCGCCCAAACGCATGCCACATTCCGGCGGCAGATGGCTGCCGGCATCCGGCGACGGCAAGTCTTTCTACCTTAATCCCGCAAAGAGTGCGCATGCGTTGTTTAGGATTTGCGCCCAACTGGATGGCGGGCATGGCTTCGGCAGGATCCAACCGCTGCATCAAGTTTCATTTTCATCCGCACCGGACGGATTGCTCATCCGGTCATACGGCGTCGATCCGCAGGTTCTGCTGCCACCCATCACTTGCACCCATCCCGGGCAGCCCGTTTTAAAGATCGTGATGAAAAGTTCTGTCAAAACCGTTTTGCAGGTTTTTTATCTCATGGGAAATGAAAAGCGCTATGCCCACGGGCACAGTGTTCGCGCAAACGTGGCGGGGGGGGACAATGTCTTGTTCGTCAAGATTCCACGGAAAGCACTCGCAAACCCCCTGCGCCTGGATCCGGGGGGCAGGCCGGGTCGCTACCTGCTACGTTCTGTGGCATTGATATTGGCGTCTAAAAGCGCTTCGTAAGGGATCTGGTGCGGAAAAGGTTGTACTTGAAGATGCAGTATATGGCCCGAAACCCGTCTTTCCAGTTGATTTTTTTGCCCTCATGGTAGGTTCGGCCGGAGTAGGATATGCCAACTTCATAGATGCGGCAGTTCAATCTGGCGATCTTGGCCGTGATTTCAGGCTCGAACCCGAAACGGTCTTCTTCGATCGTAACGGATTGAATGATTTCCCTGCGGAAGGCCTTGTAGCAGGTCTCCATGTCGGAGAGGTTCAAATTGGTCAGCATGTTGGACAGCAACGTTAAAAATTCATTTCCGATGCTGTGCCAGAAATATAAAACGCGATGGGGTTCACCGCCCATGAACCTGGAACCATATACGACATCGGCTTTGTCTTTGAGAATAGGGGCGATTACCTTTGGATATTCATTGGGATCATATTCCAGATCGGCATCCTGGATAATGATAATGTCGCCGCTGGCGGCCCGGATACCGGTGCGCAGGGCCGCCCCTTTACCGGTGTTTTTGTCATGGTAAAGGGCTATGTCGATCCGGTCGGACAATTTGGTTTGAATGATCTCCCGCGTCCCGTCGCTGGAGCAGTCGTCGACGACGATAATCTCCTTGTCCTCGTATGGGGCGGCCCGCACGGCGGAAATGATTTTCCCAATCGTGTCTTTTTCATTGTAACAGGGAATGATAACGGATAGCTTCAAGACTTGCCCCTAATTTTGGAATTGAGAACAGTCTGTGCCCGGGGTGCGACCGGAGTTTGCGACCCGTCAGATGTCATTCTCAAATTTTTTCTGGTTTGTAAAGCCGTTATCGCGGCGTTTGGATATTGAACCGCATATTGGGGAACCGAAGAGGATCGTGGCCAAAATCAGCATCATCATCCCCTGCTACAACCAGGGGAAATACATCGAAGAAGCCCTGGCGTCGGTGGCGCAACAGACCATCGCCGATTATGAGATCGTTGTCGTTGACGACGGCTCGACGGACACCGCGACGCGCATGCTGCTGGAACAGCTGAGCATGCCGAAAACCCGGGTGATTCACACCACCAACCAGGGACTGGCGGCGGCGCGCAACAATGGGATCCGGGAGGCTGCCGGCAAGTACATTCTGCCGCTGGACGCCGACGACCGCATCGCGCCCGCCTATCTGGAAAAAGCCGCCGCCATACTCGATACGCGGCCGGAAGTCGGTATCGTCTACTGTCAGGCCGAGCTTTTCGGTGAACAGCAGGGCCCCTGGAATATGCTGCCGTACAGCCTTGAGCAAATGCTTTTAGACAATTTGATCTTCTGTTCAGCCATGTTCCGCAAAAAGGATTGGGAGCGGGCAGGGGGCTACGATGAGGAGATGGTCTATGGCTGGGAAGACTATGATTTCTGGCTGTCATTGATTGAAAGCGGTGCCGAAGTTTGCCAGATACCGGAGGTTCTCTTTTATTACCGTGTGGCGGCCGACTCCATGGTGCGCAGCAAGAGCCGCGAGCAGAAAGTGGAGATGTTTGCCCGCATTTTCAGCAAGCACCACGCGTTATTCCAGGCGCATATCGTAGTGTGGATAGAAAAGATGCTCGCTGCCGGCGAGCAGCAGCGCGACATCGACAAGCTCCGGGATCGTTTGGAAAAACTGGAAACCTACATCAGCGACCGCAACTTGCACATCGAGCGTTTGGAAGCCGAACTTGATCATTTGCAAAACGCCCGGGAATGGAAGCTGGCATGGCGGCTGGCCAGGTTCTTCTGGAAGTTCATGCACTGGCTGCCGGAGAACAAGGCCGGCCGGAATCAGCCGCCGAACCGGTCCGGAGGCCGACGCGATGCTTGAGATGCTTCGCAAAGCTGCAAACCGGCTCCGGCAAGATGGCGTGCGCCTCTTTTTGTTGAAACTGCGCTATCATGCAAAACTGCGTCTCTGGCAGATGATCGGAAGGCCCGTGGCCGGGTTTTACAACGAGGCCAATCGACCTAAATTCGGTGCCAGGGAGCGGGGGCAAATTCAGAGCGATATCCAGGGCTTTTCCCGCAAACCCTTGTTCAGCGTAATCCTGCCGGTTTACAACGTGTCGCCGAAATGGCTGGCCAAGGCCGTGGCTTCGGTGCAAACGCAACTATACCCCTACTGGGAATTGTGTCTGGCCGACGACGCCTCACCGAATGCTGAGACGCGCCGGGCTGCAGCGGCACTGGCGGCCGCGGATCAGCGCATCAAAGTTGTCATGCTGGAAAAAAATCACGGCATTGCGGGATGCTCCAATGCGGCTGCACGGTTGGCCGGCGGCGAATACCTGACCTTTCTGGACCATGACGATGAACTGGCGCCGGATGCCCTCTACGAGACAGCCAAGGCCATCTGCAAATCCGGCGCTGAAGTGCTGTATTCGGATGAAGAGCTGATCAGTTCCGCGGGCAAGGTCCTCAGTGCGCATTTCAAGCCCGACTTTTCACCGGACTTGCTCTTTTCGCACAATTACATTACCCACCTGCTGGTGATTAAAAAAACCCTTTTTGACCGAATCGGCGGTTTCGACGGCACCTGTGACGGTGCCCAGGATTACGACCTGATTTTAAAGGCCGCGGAGCGCGCCAATCGGGTTTACCACATTCCGCGGGTACTCTATCGATGGCGTTCGATTGCCGGCTCGACCAGCGCCGACCCCGGCGCCAAGACCTATGCGCATGAAGCCGGCCGGCGGGCGCTAGTCGCCGCGCTGGAGCGAAAAAAGATTGACGCCGAAGTCCTGGACGGCTACCAGCCGTTTTTTTACCGTGTGAAAAGAAGGATTGCTGCCAAGCCGCACGTGAGCATCATCATACCGTTCCGCGATCAACCGGATATGCTGGAAAAATGCGTCCGTTCTGTACTGGAACGTTCCACCTACGCCCATTTTGATATCCTGGGCATCAGCAACGGCAGCCGCCGGGTCGAGACTTTTCGTTTGATGCAGCGCCTGGCGCGCGGCGATGCCCGCGTGCGTTTCATGGAGTTTGACGAACCCTTCAACTACTCGCGCATCAACAATGCCGCCGTGAAACAGGTTGCAGGAACCCACGTGGTACTGATGAACAACGACATCGAGGTGATTACGGCCGATTGGATCGAAGCACTGCTGGAGCACTCGCAACGGCCCGAAGTGGGGGCGGTGGGCGCGAAACTGATCTACGGCAGCGACAAGATCCAGCACGCCGGAGTGGTTGTCGGCATTGCCGGTTTTGCCGGCCACGCGCATCGCCATGTCCATCGGAATCTTCCGGGATATATGAGCCGCCTGAAGGTGATACAGAATGTCAGCGCCGTAACCGGCGCCCTGTTGATGGTGAAAAAGGAGCTTTATCTGGAGGCCGGCGGTCTGGATGAAAAGAATCTGACGATCGCCTTAAATGATGTCGACTTCTGTCTGCGTTTGAGAAGCCGGGGATTGTGGAATATTTTTACGCCGTTCTGCGAGGCCTACCACTACGAATCCGCCAGCCGCGGATATGAAACCACCCCGGCAAAAAGAGAACGTTTTCAGCGCGAAATCGCTTATTTCCAGGCGAAATGGCGCCAACTTCTGGAGGCCGGCGATCCTTTTTACAACCCCAATCTGAGTTTGAAACGCGAAGACTTCGCCTACCGCTGATGCGGTCCGAAAAATACGTGCGTAGAAACCGTCGCGAAGATCCCGCGCCTGGTGCTGAATCGTGCTATGCGTGAAACCTAGCGCCGGCGAAAAAACTTCTGGCCATGCACAAAACCACCTGTGATCCATCCTCAACACCCGACAACGGCGCATCTGCAAAGATCCCGCTGTGCGTGGATCTAGACGGCACGCTGGTGCGCACGGATACCCTGCTGGAGTCTTTCCTGGTGCTGGTCAAACAGCGCCCCTGGAGCCTGCTCCAGGTACCGGCCTGGCTGGCTGGGGGCAAAGCCAATTTCAAGCGCGAGATTGCCCGGCGCGTCGATCTTCCTGTGGATTTATTACCCTACCAAACCGATTTCACCGATTACCTGCGCAGGCAGAAGGCGGCCGGACGGCGGCTGATACTGGTTACGGCGGCCGATGAAAAAATCGCCCGGAAGGTGGCACAGCATATAGGCCTTTTCGATGACGTGCTGGCCAGCCGCGACGGCATCAACCTGCGCGGCAGCGCCAAGCTGAAGGCGTTGCAGGCGCGCTACGGGGATCGCGGCTTCGATTATGCGGGCAACGACCGCTCGGACCTGAAGATATGGCCGCATGCCAGAAAGGCGATTGTCGTCAATGCGCCGGCCCGTGTACAACGCGCCGCCCGGGAGACTACCGGCAGGACGCAGGTTTTTGGGCTGCAATCCGCGCGCTGGCGGGCGCTGATACGGGCCGTACGCATGCACCAATGGCTCAAGAACCTGCTGCTCTTCGTTCCGCTGATCATGTCGCACCGTTTTGGGGAGCCGCGCCTGGTCAAGGCGGCGGGCATCGGTTTTCTGTCCTTTTCACTGTGCGCCGCCGGAGTTTACCTGCTGAATGACCTGCTCGACCTGTCCGCCGACCGCGGGCACGCGCGAAAGCGCCTGCGGCCCTTTGCCGCCGGTGACCTCTCGTTGCTGACAGGATTGACCGCCGTTCCCCTGCTGATGGCGACCGCTTTTGCCCTGGCCCTCTCCCTGCCGCCGCTTTTCGGGGCACTCATGGCGGTTTATGTGCTGTCTTCGCTGCTCTATTCCATGAAATTGAAGACCCTGCCGGTCATCGATGTGTTGCTCCTGTCGGGGCTGTATACCCTGCGCCTGATCACCGGCGGCACCGCCACCTCCATACAGATTTCCTTCTGGCTGCTGGCATTTGCCATGTTTATTTTTTTTTCCCTGGCCATCGTCAAGCGCTACTCGGAGCTTGCACCGCTCAACGACGCCGGGAAGCTGAAAAGAATTGCCGGTCGGGGGTACTGGACCCACGATCTGGAAACCATGCGCGTATTGGGCGGCTGCAGCGGCTATCTGGCCGTACTGGTGATGGCCTTGTATATCAACAGCGCACAGGTCCGAATCCTGTACCGACACCCCTATATGCTCTGGGCGCTGTGCCCGCTGATCCTCTATTGGATCAGCCGGGTCTGGCTGCTGGCCGGGCGCATGGAAATGCACGAAGACCCCATCGTGTTTGCGCTGCATGATGTTGCCAGCCTGGCAGTAGCTGCGCTGGCACTGATATTTGTTTTGCTGGCCATTTAAACGCAGGAAGCCAAAAAATCATGACATCAGTTGTTCCACGCCGGCCGCAATCGACCGCTTTTTTTCCAGTGCTGTTCAGTGTGCTCTTTGTGCTGGCCGCGGCACTTGTTTTCTCGGCTTTCCGCGGATGGCGCCCGGTGCCGCGCCGGACCACCGGCACCATCGGGTTGGACAGCATTCGTGAGTTTCATGCCATCGAAGTTCTGTCCCGCACCGCTTCCCAGCTTACCATGCGCTATGCGTTGCGGCACAACCCCTATTTCGTCATCCCGTTGCAGGGCCGTGTGCAGCACACCAAGGTGCACCTGTCCTTTGGACGACTTGAAAAGATCCGTCAGATCCGCATTTACCTCGGGTTTGAGGGGCAGCCGTATATGCGGTCGCGCTTCATCGCGCTTCCGGTGGGAAAGGCCGGCGCCCTGCGGCACGAATACAACGCGCTTTTGCCGGACGGCGACTATGACACGCTGCGGATCGACTTTGAAAGCGGCGAACACTACGGCACCGCCGTTTTGCGTGCGGTTTCCCTGCACCCGGCCGGCTGGCGGGACAAATCCATCTGGGTGTATGCCATCGCCGTGATCCTGGCGCTTCTTATCCTGCTGCCTGGAATGCTCCTGTATTCCCTGATCCATGGTGAGCATACGCGGGACAACACTTTCCAGGTGCTGTTCATGGCCTACAGCGTGGGGTTTTACCTTGCCGCCTATCTGATATGGCTTTTATGGTACAGGCTGCATCTGCCGCACCCGGACTTGGCAGTCTGTGGCTTTATCTTCCTGGGCCTGCCGCTGCTCACCACTCTGAATGTATTTTTCAGGCGGCATGCCGCTTTTGTGTCCCGCTTGCGGGAAACGCGGAGCGAACTGGCCGGTTACATCCTGTTACTCTTGGGTGTGTGCTTTCTGATCGCGCATAATGCCAATCTGCCGCTGGAAAATACATGGTACACCAGCATCGCGGGACCCAAGACCTTCAATGCCTTTCACGCCCACGACGCCGTTTTCCAATATGTCAACGGAGTGGCCATTTCCAATGGTGAAGCATTTGAAAAATATTACGGCAACCACCAGCTGATATACGACGTCGCAGATCGCGGCATACTGCCCGGTGTAATTTACGCGGTCTGGCGTGTTATGCTGCGAAATTTTTCGCAGCTTTTAGCCAACTCCTACCTGGTCTATACCATGATCGGCGCAGGCTTTAACCTGCTGGTGCTGTTCCCGGCGCTGGCGTTTGCACGGCGCTATACCGGATTGTCAAGCCGCCTATTGTTCATGGCGGCCTTTTCGTTGAATGCCTTTATCCTGGTCAATTATTACCTGACCTGGTACAAGATGGCCGGCGCGGCTTTTTTTTTGGGCGGCCTGTATTTAATGATGCGTGGCAGCCTGCGGCTTGCGGACTGGGGATTGTCCGGAATGCTGCTGGGCATCGGCGCCAACATGCATGCCGGCAGCGCCTTGGGGATTCCGCTTTTCTTCCTGCTGGCCGTCTGGCGGCAGCTAAAAGACCACCGCCAAGCCTGGACGCGCTGTATAAGTGCCGCCGGCCTGCTGGTGCTGGTTTTCGCCGCCGCCAACCTGCCGTGGTCCATGGTCAAACATTTTTACCTGCATGAAAACTACACCCTGATCAAGGAGCATTTTCTGGCCGGCTATTCGGCACCTGCTGGCTTGGGAAAATCCGCTGAGCTTTTTTTCGAAAAAATCCCCCTTTCGCAGCAGCTGCCACAGCGTATCGAACGACTGACGCACAGCCTGCGGCTGGCTGAAATACGGGAGTTGGTGCGCACCTTTGCCAGGCACCATGCGAAACGGGGTTTGCTGCTCTGGGACCAGTATGAATTCAACTACGCGGCCTTTGTCTTGTATCCTTTGGCCTTTCTGGCGCTCCTGGCCCGGGTGCTGCCGCATAAGAATCAGGTGCCGCAAAACAGCCCTGCGGCGGCAGGTGCCGGATCCGTATGTTCGGCTGCCACGCTGATCGCGGTTTCCGTGGCCACCCTGGTGGCGGTCATCTTGCTCGCGTACGGCATCCATCCGCCGGATATCACCTACCACCTGCCCATGGGTGTACTGGTGCTGATCGATGCCCTGCTGATCGGTCTTGTCATGCACGGCAGCCGGTATGTGCGCATCGCAGGCTGCGGGTACTATGTGCTGACGGCTTTTCGGCTTTTCATGTTTCTTTAACCCTGCACTGTAGTAACCGCATGAATCCCGGAGAGCGGCAGATGAATGCCGGTTGCTTTGGAAACAGGGCAGGGCGGCCGGCGGCAACGCCCGTTGCGCTGAGCGCAACGCGCTGAATCAGAGCGACAATGAATGCATCGCATGAAAAATTGAAGCGAATGGGTGATCTGGCGAATTTGTGCAAACGTTGCTTTTACACCCTGTGTCTGTGTATCTGCCTGCCGGTCCTGCTTGCCGGCGCTGCGCAGCCTGCCGGAGCGGCAGGCCGTCGGGGGCTGACCATCGAAAACGGCTGGTTCGTGCAAAACGGCCGTATCATCTGGGGCTATGCCCAGCACAACGGCTGGTGGCGGGCGGGCCGGCGTCCCAACATTACGCGCAACGCGCCCGGCAGGGTGGGACCCAACCGCACCGAAGACCTGGACAAACTGACAGACGCCATGCTGCGCTTCGCCTATCCGGGGTTCGAACACAATTTCGGCCTCTGGTACGACCGGCGCCGGGATGCCCATGACACGCGCCCGCGCCTGGATGCGCACGCCGTGGGGCCTTTTCTGGAGCAGCCCTGGGCGCGCAGCCGCATCGGCAGGGCCGCTGACGGCCTGCCGCTCTACGATCTGACGCGTTTCAACAGTTGGTATTTCAAACGTCTGAAAGCCTTTGCCGATTTGTGCGACCGCAAGGGCACGATCCTTTTTCACAACCAGTACATGCAGCACGCGCTGCTCGAACGCCAGGCGCATTACGTGGATTTCCCCTGGCGGCCGGCCAACTGCATCCAGCAAACCGCTTTGCCCGATCGTATTCCGGCGGCCGATGCCTTTTACGACACCACGAACCCCGTGCGCCGCAAGCTGCACCGGATGTACATCAACAAGACCCTGGACGTGTTGGGGTACAACCATAACGTGGTTTTTTTGTGCAGCCAGGAATATACCGGCCCATTGAGCTTCATGCGCTTCTGGCTGGACACGGTCTTTGCATGGGAGGACGCACACCACCAGCGTGTGCTGGTGGCTGTCAACGGCACCAGGGATGTTGTCGATGCCGTGCTGGCGGATCCTACGCGCCGGGGGCGGATCTCCGTGATCGACCTGCGCTACTGGTGGTATACCCCTGACGGTCGGCTGTTCGCGCCGGCGGGCGGACGCCAGATTCCGGGTCGTTTCACGGGCGCCTTTACCGCCGCTGCGGGCAGTGCACAGATGCGGAATATCCGGTTGCAGCTCCAGCGCTATGTCGGCCACGGCATGCGCGCCCCCGACGGCACCACGGCACAGCAGATATACCGCCAGGTGCGTGAATACCGTGACCGGTTTCCGCATAAGGCGATTTTACACCAGATACCCGCCGGGCGGAGGGAATCCTGGGCCTTTCTCATGGCCGGCGGCTCGTTGCTGATCGGACAGATGCCCTATGCGGGCGGAAAAGACCCCCGGTCTTACGAATCGCCTGAAGCGTGCCGCGTGATCCAGCCGACCTACAATTTTATCCGCAGACACATGGCGGATTCGCTATGGCACATGCGGCCGGCAGATCGGGTCCGGCCGACGTCTCCGACAACCTGGTGCCTGTCCGACCCGGGACATGAATATCTCGTGTACGCCATGCAGGGCGGGAAATTCGGCATCGACCTTTCGACGACTTCCGGTACCTTTCTGGCCCGGTGGCTCAACCCACGCAGCGGCCGCTTAGCACCGGCAAAAAACCACGTCATCAAGGCCGGCCGTATTGCCGGTTTTGCAACTCCCGACCGGCAGGACTGGGCCTTGTGGCTCCACCTTTGCCAGGGGCCACCAAATCACAATGAAAAGAGCTAGGCGTGAACGAAATTAAAAAGTGGAACATTAATGCCGGCGTTTTCCTGGTGGCAATGGTCACCTTGCTGTTTGAACTCACCATGGTCAAGATTTTCGATGTTCTGTGGTACCCCAACCTGGGTTTTATGGTGATATCACTGGCCATGTTCTCGCTGGGGCTGGCCGGCGTCATCGGTGCGCTGCGCCCCTTCGGCGCCCGCCGGCGCAATGCGCTGATCGCCTGTTTTGCCATTGGATTGGCCGTTTCCATGATCGCGATTTTCCCAGTGCTGCACCAGTTCCATTTTTACATGAACATGCTAAACGCCTATCCGCTGAACGCCATTCGCAATATTTTCATCGTGGTCTTCTTTGCCACCCTGCCTTTCCTGTTCAGCGGTCTGGTGCTCACCACGGTGTTTGCCTGCTACTCGCAGCACATCCGGCGCCTGTATTTTTTTGATCTGTTCGGTGCCTCATTGGGGTGCCTGCTGATTATCCCGCTGCTGCCGAAAATAACACCGGCGGGCCTGATTATTTTCGGCGCCGGCTTGGCGCTTCTGGCCGCTGGGGTGTTTTTACAAAAAAAATGGGGCGTCGTATTTGTGATCGCCGGTATGGTGGTGGCGGCGGCACCTTTTGCCAAGCCGGATCTGTATCACATCGAGCTGCAAATGAACAAACGCGGCATTTTGATCTACAAGTCCAAAATCGAGCTTACCTACTGGGACCCGATTTCCAGGATCGACGTGATCAATTTCCGGCCGGGCATTAAGTGGATCGCCTATGACGGCGGCCAGCAGACCAGCTACTTCTACTACTTTGACGGGGACTATAAAAAACTTCGCCGGAGCCTGGACCGTGGAAATATCAAAAACGGCTTCTGGGGTTGGCCGGTGGTGGCGTCCCACTTTCTAAAGCGCGATACACATCAGGATGTACTGATTATCGGCAGTGCCGGCGGCATGGAAATGAAGGGCGCGCTGGCCTATGGCGCCCGTTCGGTGGACGGCATCGAACTGGTGGGGGAGGTCGTGCATCTGGGGAAAACCAAATACGCCAAGTTTACCGGAAATGTTTTCAACGATCCCAGGGTGCACGTTCAAAGAGGCGAGGGGCGCACTTTTTTGCGCAGCACCAACAAGCGCTACGATATCATCCAGATGATGAGCAACCATACCAGTTCCAGTATCGCCGCCGGCAGCAGTGCCCTGGACCCCACCTACCTGCAGACCGCCGAGGCCTATGTGGAATACTTCAGCCATTTGAAAAAAGACGGCCTCCTGCATATCAACCACCATGTCTATCCCAAGATGCTGGTGACCGCGGCGGTGGCCTGGAAAATGATGGGACGTACGGATTTCCGAAAACATGTGGCTGTGTTCGAAGCCCCCGATTTCCAGGACAACCTGCCGACCTTCATGATTAAAATGTCGCCCTGGAAAAAAGAGGAAATCGAGGCCCTCAAGAAAAAACTGCCGCCGCTGGTGGTCGATCCCCTTGACCCCCACCAAACCTTTCTGCCTCAGGCGGCCTTTGAAGGCCGCATGCCCCCGGCACTACTGGCTGCCGTCCCTTACCGCCTGGCGGCCTGCAGCGACGACAAGCCCTACTTCAACTGCTTACGGAAGTTAAAATACAGTTTCAAAAAATTAAAAAAAGACGAAGCCCATATGTTGAATCTGTCCACGGCGCTGTTGCTGAACTCACAGATTCACGCCGGCTTTCCCATGGACATCATTCACCTGTATGTGGTCGGTGCCGGGGCGGTTTTGTTTGCCCTGTTGGTGGTGCTGGTACCGCTGCTGTTTTCCAGAGTCGGCCGCGAAAAATGGGCGCATAAGAAAAAGGTTCTGGGTTATTTTGCCATGCTGGGGCTGGGGTTCATCCTGTTTGAGCTGGTTTCCATCCATCTCTTTTTGAAGTTGATCGGTTACCCTTTATATGCCTATACCACGGTGGTGTTCGGGTATCTGGTGGGTGCCGGTGTGGGCAGCTATGCATCCGAGAAGCTGGGCATCGGCCCCGACAAAAGGTGGTGGGTGCCGTTTCTGGGCATCGGTGTCGCCTCGAGCCTCGTTTTAACCCTGCATGGCGCCCTGTTCGGTATTTTTCTGCAAGACGGCCAGTGGGTGCGCATCGCCGTTGCCCTGGCCATGATCGTTCCACTGGCTTTTTTTCTGGGAATGGCCTTTCCGCTGGGTGTATTACGGCTGTCACGGACACCCCATAAAAACCAGGCCATCGCCTGGGCCTGGGGGATCAACGGTCTGTTCACGGTCATCGGCGGGTTTCTGAGCGTCATCCTGTCGCTTTACCTGGGCTTTACCCACACGCTCATGATCGCCATGGCCTGCTATCTGACCGCTTTTCTGCTGTTCAGATCCTTCAGGAACGTATCCTAAGGAGGTCATCCATTTTCATCGGCAAGACTGAAATAATGACCGCTTCGGATCCGCGAAACTTGTCACCGCTCATCCGGCGTACCGTCGAGATGCTGCTGCTGTTTGTTCTGCTGGCTGTGGTGATCCTGTACTGCGTACGGCCCTGGCGGGCCTACTTTTTCACCGGGCTGGCCGATCACTGGGATCCGCGGCTGATGGGCCAGTGGATGGCATGGAACGCCCATAACATCCTGCGCGGACACATCCTGCGGCCGGATTATCACGCCAATTTTCTCTACCCGCATGCCTATACGCTGGCTTTTTCCGAACTGCTGTGGCCGGAGTCATTTGTGTATGCAGCGCTTTATGCAGTTTCAAAAAACCTTTTCCTGGGCTTCAACGCCTCCATGCTGTTTTTCTGGGCCCTTTCGGGCCTGACGATGTACGCCCTGCTGCGCGAACTGGACGTGTGCCGCGCCGTCAGCTATCTGGGCGCCTTTGTGTTCTGCCTGCTGCCCTACCGCATGCGCTACTATGTCGAGTTCAACATGGTGCTGGTCTTTGTGATTCCACTCCTGCTTTGGCTGTGGATCCGCTGGCTGCGGCAGCCGGACATCAAAAATGCCCTGTGGTTCGTGGCCGGGTTCTGGCTGGCAGCTACATCGTGCCTGTACTTTACATTCATGTCCGTTATCATTCTATGTTTCGTGTTTGCGGCCTTCATGGCTAACCACCACAACCTGTTTTTCGCGCGCAACTTCTGGCTCTCGCTGGCCACGATCGTCGGCGGTGTGGCGGGTGTGTCCGGCGTCTATCTCTACCCTTATGCCTTGTTGCGCATCCACGGCGGCTACGCCCGCACCGCCGTGGACTATCTCAAGCACCATGCCCAGGCCATGCACTACCTGGACACCCACTGCGCCGCACTGATTTATCCGCTTTTCACGACACCACGCACGCGCACCGCGGAGACCTATCTTTTTCCCGGCACGGTACTGGGGATCCTGGCGCTGATCTTTCTGGCAGCGCGGCTGCTGCGCTTCGTCAGGCGCGCGCAATCCAGGCGCTTGACAGAAAATTTGCTGGCCGGAGCCAAGTTCATCCTGTGGGCCGTGTTCTGGACGACCATCGGTGTACATGCCTTCTACGGCCGGGTGGCCTGGCTGGCGCTGTTCGACCGATGGCTGTACACGGTTTCTTTTGCCCTGATCGCGCTTTACGGTTTAGGTGTTTTCCGGATACACGATGACAATCGGAACGAACTGTTCCTTGCAGGCCTGGGCGCTGCCGCGGTGTTCTGCTTTTTCGTCAGCCTGGGTCCCTTGATTACCGTCGCCCCCGATGCCGTGCGCCTGGATGTGGCCCGCGGGCCTTTTGCCGATATCGCCGCCTGGGTGCCGCTGTTCGGCGCCGTGCGGGGATTGACGCGTTTTGCGATCGTTATTCTGATCTACCTGCTGGTGGCCGGTTGCATCACCTTGAGCCGGCTTGTCCGGAGGTATCAACGCCTGATCTGGCTGTTTCCGCTGCTGCTGAGCCTGCTCGTTTACGAGGCTTCCATGATGAAATACCGCTACACCAACTATTCTTATATCGTACGATCCAGGATCGTGCGTAAAATTCAGCAATTGCCGCAAGAAAGCGTAATTTTCCAGCTGCCCGCCGCCGTGCGCACCGTGGACGCCACCATTGCCATGGATACCATCGGGAACTTCCCCCTGCTCGTCAACGGATACTCGGGCTTTACGCCTCCCGATTACCAGCGGCTGTTTTTCTGGGAAAAAACCGGCTGGCAGCTGGACAAGATCACCCGGTGGTTGTCCCAGATCTGGCCACCGGTTTACCTGGTGCTCGACAAGCAGGCAAAATACTGGCTTTCAAAAGGATGGCACGAGCCTTTCCCTGAGGAAAAACTTGCAAAGGACTGGCAACTGCTGGACCAGGATGATCTGTATGCGCTTTACGCCCTGCGGAGCAGGAAAATGACCACCACATCGATCGTGCGCCGCGTCCGTTTCGATATGCTGAGAAAACACCCGGTTTTGTGCTTCTCCGCCCATCTCCTGAAATGCGCCCACTGCCGCCGCTATGTGCACATCCTGCTGGACAACCGGGAAATCGACAGGGAAACCGTCACCGCCCGGTGGCACAGCTACCACATACCACTGCCCAAGCAAGGCATGGGGCGCCTGGCGGGTGATGAAGTAAAACTGGAGCTGCTCAAAACACCCGGCACGGTCAGCGCGGCGCATGCCTGGGAAGTCAAGGAGGTTTACTTTGCGGCGGCTCGATAGCATCCAGACGCCCATCGCCATGGACGAGATCCGGCCAGCCGCAAAGAAAGCGGCTGATGGCATCGGCAGCTCTCTTCTCATCGGACTGACCACCTTTTTCGGCATCGAGCTGGCACTCATTTTGACCCGCCAGCGGCCGTTTCACCGTTTTTGGCTTGCATGTCTGCTGGCCAGTGCCCTATGCTGCTACCTGGCCAGTACGTTTTCGCCGGGTATCCGGAAAAAGATCCGGCGCGGTGTTTTTGTGTCGATCCTGGTTTCTGCCGGCCTGTTTCTCTGGCATAACCGCCTGCCGGTAACCTCTGTTTCCGTGACCCTGCGCTCGATTGCAGGACCGACCGACTTTTTGCTGCGGCAGTTTTTCCCCGGCCGCCGGGATTGCTTCAAAACGGTCCACGGGGCACCGAGCCGGCAGGCGGTGACCATCGCTTTCAGCCTGCCGGCCGCTGTGCGGGGACATCGCAGAGCATTGGAAATTTACTTCGGCCGGGCGCCGAAATCCTACGACATCCTGAAGATCTCCTTTGGCACACGGGTGTTGGGGCGGACGATCCCGCTGGCGGCCTTTCGCGGCGCCGATATACTGCAGGTTGCCGGCACGCCCAAAACCAGCAACCGATTTACACTGGTCGGCGGGGCAGCCCGCCTGGCCAGCAAGGGGCATGTGCGGCCCACGCTGAACATCGCCTCAGACGAAAACTTCATCCGCCGAAACATACCAGCCAGCCGCGTCTACGTCGTCAAACTGCTGTGGTTTCTTTTATGCACAGGATTTGCGGGCCTGATCATCTGGCACCACAAATTAACCTGGCTGAAAATTCCCCGCAAGGAGGCGCTGATCGCCTATCTGACCGGTTAACCTGATTTTTCGAGAGCATCTCATGGCCATCAAGCCCTATCTCCAGATCGCACGCTTCGACCACTGGTTTAAGAATATCTTCATCCTGCCCGGTATCGTGCTGGCCGTCTATGAGCACCACTGGCAGATCCAGGCCGGCCTCGTGCCGCGCATTGTCATCGGACTTTTGGCCATCGGCTGCATTGCCTCCAGCAACTATGTCATCAACGAAATCATCGATGCCCCCCGCGATGCCCTGCACCCGGTCAAGAGGCATCGGCCGGTGCCGTCAGGCCTGGTCAATGTCCGCATCGGCTATATCCAGTGGCTGGTGCTGGCCCTCATCGGCACCGGGCTGTCAATCCGGCTGGGAGCGGAATTTGTTGCATCCGTGCTGTCACTGTGGGTCATGGGGTGCCTTTACAACATCCCGCCCATTCGCCTGAAAGACAAACCCTACCTGGATGTGTTGAGCGAATCGGTCAACAATCCCATCCGGCTGCTGGTGGGGTGGTATGCTGCGGGTATGTCGAAACTCCCGCCGGTTTCGCTGGTGGCCGCCTACTGGATGATCGGGGCTTTCTTCATGGGCGTCAAACGCTTTGCCGAGTTACGCCGCATCCGGGATCCGGAAACCGCAAGACGTTACCGGGACAGCTTCGGATACTACAACGAGCAGCGGCTGTTGATCAGTATCATTTATTATGCGGTAGCCTTCGGCCTGTTTTTCGGAGTGTTCATCATGCGCTATCGCCTGGAGCTGCTTTTGTCCATACCGCTTGTCGCCGGATTTATCGGCTGGTACATGAACCTGGGCTTCCTGCCGGACAGTCCGGCCCAGTATCCGGAACAGCTTTACAAGCAGCGCGGTTTTATCATCTACGTGTCCGGCTGTACCCTGGCCATGCTGATCCTGTTCCGGGTCCATCTGCCTGTTCTCTACCGCATTTTTCAACCGACCGTCCGGTTGCCCTGATTTTTCCCGGACGCAGACTCGTTAAATGGAATTGACAGCCAGGTGCAAATGGCATAATGTCATCTGCCGGCCAATCGGCGCCGGTGGAAGGTCAGTTGCGCCATAACCCAGATTAACAACCGAAAGGCCGGCAAAACATAAAAAGGGGGGGCAGGGGCGATATGCTGCAAATTCATGCGGAAAAGCATTTCCCTGGCAGGACCGGACGTAAGGCCTGCCGGGCATTTTTCATGGGGATCGTAATGCTCTTGGCGGCCGCGACCTGTAGTGCTGCCGGGACACCGGCGGCAGCAACCATCGATGGGCCGGGCAGTCAAACAACAACCGGACTCTCGGCCGATGTGGTCTGGGCCCAATTCAACGGCGGCAACTACCAGGTTTTTCTCAGCTCGTACCGGGACGGTGCATGGACAGCCAAGCTCCAAATCACTCACAATTCCGACGCCAACATCGTGCCGGCCGTCACCCGTGACCACAACGGCGTGCTGTGGATTGTCTGGACGAAAATGACGGGGGAGGAAAAGGCCCTTTACTACCGCACCGATGACGGCCAACAGCTGTCAGATGCGGCCAAGATCGAAACCGGAATGAAGAGCAACCTCGCGGCGTCCATCATCGAAGACGGTGAGGATCAACTGTGGCTGATCTGGTCGGGCTTTGACGGCATCGATGATGATATCTATTTCAGCCGCTGGAACGGAGCGGACTGGAGCCAGCCCATCATGATCAACCGCGACGATACCACACCGGATATCCAGCCGGTCAGCGGTATCGGAAATGATGGCCTGCCATGGGTACGCTGGTCCGGTTTCGATCAGGGGACCTACAAGCAATTTGAGAGCCGCTGGAACGGAGTCGCCTGGGAACCTGAACGTGAAATCGCACAGCCCGAGACCGCACCGGATGCACCCCTTGCAACCCTGGCGATTCCTTCAGCTCAGGGGTCTCCGGCAACCGCGCTGGGACAGGTGCCGGTCGCCGATGCAGGCCGGAGCGCACCACCCGGTACGCCGGATGTGCCGGTGCTGCAGCTGCCCGAGTTCATCAAGTCCCCCAGGAAGGCGGGCATTTTTATCCTGACGCCGGAAGGCCGGAGCGTGTCGGCGCCGGTACGCACCCTGCTGCCGAAAAAGGACGCGCCGTAAATAACCCATCTGGCCGCCAGAAAAACTGGATATCCTCCCACCGCCTGCGAAAATTTCACGGTCCGCGGATATCCGAGGGAAGCGATGATGCGAAAGGTACTTTCTCTTACTTCAATATCCTTGACCTGTGCTGTAGTGCTCGTGCTGCTGCTGACTTGGGCTTTTCCGGTGCATGCGGATGACGTGGACCTGTTTATCGCATTTGGCGACAGCATTACCTTTGGTGTGGTCAACTCCGACGGCGTTACCGAAAGCGGCTACGAGCCGGGGCTGGAATCGCTGTTAAATTCCCATGGACATCCCGCCATTGTTGTCAACCAGGGCAACAGCGGGGAAACCACCGCCGAGGGAGTCATTCGCATTTCCAGGCTGCTGGCTGGGAACCCGGGAGCGGATTTCTATCTGATTCTGGAAGGCACCAACGATCTGCTGTCGGGGATCTCCTCCCAGACCACGCTTTTTAATCTGGGGGTGATGATCGACGATGTGCAGCGCAACCACAAGGTGCCGATCATCGCCACGATCACGCCCATGGCCAACCACCTGAACAAAGAGATCGCCACGGTCTACAACCCACAGATTTTCAATCTGGGGGGCGGCAAGGGCATCAAAGTGTCCGACCAGTACAGCCCGTTGATCAATGGATGGAACGGGTTTACAATTGACGGTATTCACCCCAATGACCGGGGCTACGCGGTCATGTCCGGCACCTGGTTCAACACGATCCAGGCACCGTCACCGGGTGACGGGGGCGGTGGCGACACACCTCCGGCGGATTCCGGCGGAGGCGGGGGGGGAGGCTGTTTTATCGCCACGGCCGCTTTCGGTTCGCCGTTGGCGTCCCAGGTGCGACTGCTGTCACGTTTCCGGGACCGCTGCCTGCTCACCAACGCGCCCGGCCGGCTTTTCGTAAAACTCTACTACCGCTACTCACCGCCCATCGCCGATTACATTCGGATGCACGACGGGCTCCGGCATGCCATCCGCCTGTCGCTGGTGCCGCTCATCGGTTTCAGCCGCCTGATGCTCGACGGCTACCTGTCCTGGCCGATCATCATGGGCGCCATGCTTTTAGCCATGCTGGTCTTTTCGCTTTTATACCTCCGGGGGTTTTCCTATCCCCTGCGGACGCATCCAACACGATCCGGAAAAAACGCGCGCTCCGCCGGCGTCCGCCAACATTCATGATTCGCGACCTTGACAGCCTGGCTGACCGCACCTTTGACGTGGTGGTGATCGGCGGTGGAATCTTTGGCGCCTGCTCGGCGTGGGAAGCGTCCCTGCGCGGTTTTTCCGTGGCGCTGATCGAAAAACATGATTTTTCGCACGCCACGTCCGCCAATCACTTTAAGATGGTGCACTGCGGCATTCGTTACCTGCAGCATGCCGATCTCCGACGTCTGCGCGAATCCAGCCGGGAACGATCCGCGCTGCTGCGCATCGCCCCGCACCTGGTGCACACCCTGCCGATTGTCATTCCCACATACGGCCACGGCGTGAAAGGCAAGGCCTTTCTGGGCAGCGGAATGCTGCTCTATGACGCGTTGACCGTCGACCGCAACCGCGGCCTTTTGCCCGCGAAAAAAATCCGGCCCAGCCGTTTTCTTTCCGCCGCCGAGGTTATCCGGCGTTTTCCGGGAATCCGGCGCCGGGGACTCACCGGTGCGGCGGTATTCGAAGAAGGACAGATGTACAACCCGCCACGCCTGGTGTTGAGCTTTATCCACTCGGCAGCTGCCAAAGGCGCGGTTTGCGCCAACTATGTACGCGCCACGGGCTTTTTGAAACGCGGCCGGCGCGTTTTCGGTGTGACGGCCACCGACGAACTGGGCGGAAATACGCTGGAGATCCGGGGGCGGTTGGTGCTGAACACGGCCGGACCCTGGGCCCACCGCATCATGGAGCCCGGGCTGGGGTTGCGCCTTCGGCCGCGACCCACTTTCTCGCGGGACCTGGCCTTTGTCGTGAACAGGCGTTTTGAAAGCACGGCGGGACTGGCCCTGGCCACGGACACCAAGGATGCCGACACACTGGTAGACCGCGGCGGACGTCACCTCTTTGCGGTGCCCTGGCGCGAGTTCACCCTGATCGGCGTCTGGCACAAGGTCTGGCACGGGCCTCCGGAAACCCTGACGGTCAGCAAAGCGGAGCTCTCCGGCTACGTGCGGGAGGTCAACCGCGCCTATCCGGGACTGCTCTTGTCTGAAAACGAAATCCTGATGATCAACATGGGCCTGACGCTTTTTGGCCAAGAGTCGCACCAGGCGGCCGGGCAGATCAGTTTCGGGCACCGTTCCCAGGTTATCGACCATGCCCGCGCCCATGGTGTCGATGGCCTGCTGACCCTGATCGGTGTACGCGCCACAACGGCCCGCGGCATGGCGGCTGCCGCCGTGGACCGTATCCAGCAGCGCCTGGGGCGGAAACAGCGGGATGTTGATTCGACGCGCGTCCCGATTTACGGGGGAGACTTTGGCAGCTTCGAAAAACTGGTCGCACGGGCCAGGAAATCCGCACCGCTGGATATAGATGACCAAATGGCCCGCTGCCTGTGCCGCAATTACGGCTCGCAGTGGGCAAGGGTGCTGGCACTGGCGGATCAGGTCCCCCTAAAACCGCCGGCTATCGATGGATCGCATGTGCTGCAGTGCGAGGTGCTGCACGCCGTACGCCACGAAATGGCCCGGAAACTTTCCGACGTCGTTATGCGGCGCACCGATCTGGGAAGCGGCAAGATGCCGTCACGGCGGGCCGTTTCCACTTGCGCGGCGCTGATGGCGGGCGAGCTGGGCTGGAACGGCCGTAAAGTGCAGAACGAAATTGCAGATCTTCGCCGGAGCTACCCGGCATGGGCATAGGGGAGGCGATGTTGCGACAATGAACGCACTGATTACCGGCGGTACGGGGTTTATCGGTTCGCGTCTGGCACTGAACCTGCTGCAGCGCGGTGACAGCGTGCGCATCTACGGCCAGCTGAACACACCGGCGGAAAAGGAAAACGCGCGTCTCCTGCAGACCAAAGGGGCCGAAGTCCGAATAGGGTCGATGACCGACAAGGCCCAGGTCGGCCTGGCCGTTAAGGGCATCGAAGTGGTCTTCCACCTGGCGGCGGCCCAGCACGAGGCCAATGTGCCGGACCGGGTGTTCTGGGATGTGAACCTGACCGGCACCCAGACGATGCTGGCGGCCGGCATGCTGGCCGGGGTGCGGCGCTTCGTTCACGGCAGTACCATCGGCGTTTTTGGCTCGGCTTTGGGCGGCGTGATCGACGAAAAAACCCCGGTGTGGCCGGACAATATCTACGGCAAAAGCAAATTGGCGGCTGAACGCGCCGTGATGGCGGTCAAGGACCGGTTGCCGGTGGTTGCCATCCGCATTTCCGAAACCTACGGGCCTGGCGACCGGCGGTTGTTAAAGCTCTTCAAGGGAATCGGCCGGGGCACTTTTTTTGTCATCGGAAACGGCGGCAACATCCACCACCTGATTTTCGTGCAGGATCTTATCGACGGGTTTCTGCTGGCCGCTGAAAAAAGGGCGGCTTTGGGCGAGGTGTTCGTGCTGGCCGGAAAAGAACCGCTCACCACATTGGAAATGGTGCGCACCGTTGCCCAGGTGATGGGCAAGCGCATGCCGCGCCTGCGTGCCCCGCTGACACCTTTCCTGCTCACGGCGGCGGCCATGGAACTGTCCCTCAAACCACTGGGCATTCAGCCCCCGCTGCACCGCCGCCGGCTGGATTTTTTCCGAAAAAGCTTTCTCTTCGACAATGCCAAGGCTGCATCGATGCTGAACTTTCAACCGCGCGTGTCTTTTGAGCGGGGCGCCGCTAAAACCGCCGCCTGGTACCGGGGTCAAAACCTGCTGTAGCCTTTTCATACGAGCGAAACCAGAGGTCATGCGTGAACATTCTGATGATAGACTATGAATATCCCCCCCTGGGCGGCGGCGGCGGCGTGCTGAATAAACTGCTGGCCGAAGCGCTGGTGGAGCGTGGCCACAGCATCGCGCTCATTACCAGCCGCTATGGCAACCAGCCGGCGCATGAAACGCAAGGCGGCGTTGAACTGTTCCGTGTGCCGGTGCCTTTCCGATCCGACCGCAATGCCGCCAGCCTGGTTTCCATGCTGGCTTTCTTCCCGTCCAGCCTCTTGTCCGGCATACGCATCCTGCGAAAGCGGCGTTTCGATGTGATCCATTCCATGTTCGCTGTCCCGTCGGGGCCCTCCGGTCTGTTTTTGTCCGGAATCTTTCACAAACCGCACGTGGTGTCGTTGCTGGGCGGGGACATCTACGATCCCAGCAAAAAGCTGTCCCCCCACCGGGCGCCCATGCTGCACCAGACCGTGGGGCTTATTCTGCGCCGTTCCGATGCGGTGGTCACCATGTCAAGGGATATCCGGCGACGTGCTTTAAAGTATTTCGACGTGCAGCGCGACATCGCCCTGATCCCCCACGGAATCCCCGAACCGCACTTTGTCCCGGCGAAAAGGGCCAGCTATGGTTTCGACGGAGATGATATCCTGTTGATCACGGTGGGCCGTCTCGTCCGCCGCAAAGCCGTTCACGAGCTGATTCAAGCCGTCGCCCGCCTGGCCGACGGACGTGTCAAACTGCTGGTCATCGGTGACGGCCCGCAGCGTGGGGGCCTGGAGCAGACCGCAAGCGATCTGAATGTGACCGACCAGGTGTTTTTTTTCGGCAACGTGAATGACAACGAGAAATTTGCACTGCTTGACCTGGCGGACATTTATGTTTCGGCCAGCTGGCACGAGGGTTTCGGCATCGTTTTTCTGGAGGCCATGGCGACCGGCCTGCCGGTGGTGTGCTACGACAACGGCGGCCAGGTGGATTTTCTGGGGAACGGGCGCAGTGGTGTGCTGGTGCCCGTAGGAAAACCGGAACAACTGGCCGACCGCATCAGGGACCTGATCCTGGACCCGGGCAGGCGCCGGCAAATGGCCGATTTCAACCGCCGCCATGTGCGCAACTTTTTCATCGGGGTCTGTGCGCAACAGTACGAAGCCCAGTATCGGCGGCTGACAGCCTGATCTGCCGGTTCGCTTCCGCCGCCCACGGTGCCCGTGAAATCGATCCGAGAGGAGTTTAGGCATGCAAATCGATAAAGCACTTACCGCCCGCTTCGAGCCCTTCGACTCGTTCTGGGAAGCACCTGAAAATATCGAAAAAGGCTATACGACCTTCAACAAGTTTTACCGGCGCAACTACCTCAAGTACCTGCCGCTGGAGCCGTCGCAGGCAGTTCTGGTGATCAGCTGCGGTCCGGGCTACTTTGTCGACCTGATCGGACAGTTAGGCGTGAAAAATGTTTTGGGAATCGATTGCGACGCGCAGAAAATCGCCTACGCCCGGGCAAGGCGCCTAAACTGTCGGGTGGAAAATGCCTTTGCGCACCTGGAAGGCCATCCGGACACCTACGATGTGCTTATTGCGGAACAGGAACTCAACCACCTGACCAAGGACGAGATCCGGCGTTTCCTGTCCCTCTGCCACAGCAGCCTCAGGCCCGGTGGCATGCTGGCCGTGCACAGTTTGAACGGCGCCAATCCCATTACCGGCCCGGAGGCCCTGGCACAGAATTTTGACCACTACAATACGCTGACCGAATACAGCCTGCGGCAGGTGCTGCAGCACAGCGGGTTCGGGAAAATTCGTGTATTTCCGCTGCACCTCTATATTTTTTACGAAAACCCGCTCAACACCGTCGGCATGCTACTGGATGCAGTCGTTCAAATGGTATTGAGAATGAGTTTTAAGTTTTACGGCAAATCCAACCGGATTTTCACAAAGAAAATCGCAGCCGTGTGCCACAAAACAGATCCATTGGAGCCCGACGCATGAAAACGCCCGCCAATGGCCCCAAAATTATCGACAAGTCGGCCAACATCCGGCAGAAGCTCTCGTTAGGACAGGCATCGCCTTTCCAGACCTACCGGGAACTGACCTGGGGCCATGAGGACCGCGGCGCTTTCTGGCGCTATGAACTACTCACCAGCCTGCTGGGGCCGCTGCCCGGCGGCCTGGGGTTTTACCTGCGCAAACTGTTTTATCCCCGTCTGTTCAAATCTTTCGGACGCGGCGTCATCATCGGCCGCAACGTGGTTCTGCGCCACCCGCGGCGCATCCGTCTGGGGAACCACGTGACCGTGGATGACAACTGTGTCCTGGACGCCCGCGGGGCAGGGCAGGGGGGCTTGGTACTGGAGAATGACGTACTGGTCAACCGCAACTGCATGCTGCTGGCAAAAAGCGGGCCCATCCATTTCGGGCGTCGCACCAGCCTGGGCAGCAACTCGGTGGTTGTCTCCATGGACGGTGTGGTGCTGGGCGAGGCGGTGCTGACCGCCGGCGGCTGTTATCTCAGTGCCGGCGCCTACAGGTTCGATTCGTCGGCGGCCGTCATGGATCAGGAAGCCTACACCACGGGGCCCATCCGTATCGGCGACAAGGCCTGGCTGGGCACGCGGGTCACCGTTCTCGACGGGGTGCGCATCGGCGCCGGCGCCGTGGTCGGCGCCTGTGCATTGGTCAACCGCGATATTCCGGAGCGCGCCATTGCCGTGGGCATACCGGCCAAGGTCGTCCGCATACGGGAATGCACTTGACGACTGCCGCACCCCAGGAAAAACCCGCTTCCCGGCGGGGCGTGCTGCTGGCAAAAGCGTTGGTCACCGTAGCCTTGTGCGCGGTGATCATCTGGCGGGGAAACTGGCACGCGATCTGGTCATCGCTGACGCGCGCCGATCCACTGCTGATCGCCACGGTTTTTTGCGGCATGCTGCTGGGGGTGACCATCAGCACGTACAAATGGCGCCTGCTGCTCTCCATCCACGGCATCGATTTTCCTTTTGGTCGGCTGCACGGGTTCTATTTCACCTCGGTTTTTTTCAACAACTTCCTGCCCAGCAACATCGGCGGCGACGTCTACCGCATTTACCGCACGGCGCGGCAGCGCCCCAACCGGGCCGGCGCCGTGGTGGCGGTTTTCAGCGAACGGCTGACCGGCATCTGGGCGCTGATTGTCCTCGGGGCCGCGGGCGGCACCTGGGTCTATACCCACAGCCGCCCGTCGCCCCCCTGGCTGCTGCCGGCCACTGTAACTTTTGGCGTCATTGCCCTGCTGCCGCTGATTTTTTTGCCGGTTGCCGGCAAGGCTGCTTTCTGGTTTTCGGAGCGCCGCTGGTTGCCGCAAAAACTGAAAAATGTACTGATGCTTTTATCAGACTACCGCACCCATCTGCTGAAAACATGCCAGGTGATTGCAATTTCATTCGGATTTCATCTCTTTACACTCACCTGGATGCTGGTGCTCTCTGTTGCCGTGGGCAGCCCGTCATCGATTCCCCGGCTGGTCTTGGGAATTGCCATCAGCAACCTGGCCGCCCTGCTGCCGGTTTCGATCAACGGTATCGGCCTGCTGGACGGCTCTTTTATCTATGTCATGCACAGCCTGGGCATGGATTTCGACCCGGCCCTGATGATGATGCTGCTGATCCGGGCGCTGCTGATCCCGCTGAGCATCATCGGCGGTCTGTTCTACCTGCGCGCACGCCGGAGTATCGATTTTAGCAGGATCAAAGCCCACAATCCAGAAACGACGCCGCTGTCACCCGGAAAAGACCGCTGAAGAACACCTTGTATCTTTCCATCAATTTCGGCGCCGCCGGATAATTTGAAACGACACAACATGACATATGCGCCTGTCAAGCGGGAGTTTTTCACCGGCCTGCTGGAAAAGCTGGGGCTCTGGACCGTACTGGCGGCCACCGTGCTCTACAGCATTCCTCCCTGGCGGTCGTATTTTTTCGACGGCCTGGGGAAACACTGGGATACCAAGGTCATGGGCTACTGGATGGCTTGGAATGCCCATAATATTTTTAAGGGAAACATCTTAATCCCCCGTTTTGACGCCAATTTTTTCTACCCCCACCTGCGCACCCTGGCCTTCGGCGAAATGCTGTGGCCCGAATCTTTTGTCTACGCGGCTCTGTGGGGCCCTACACACAACCTGTTTCTGGCTTTCAACGGTACGATGCTCTTCTTCTGGGCACTGGCCGGCGTGTGCATGTACATGCTGCTGCGCGAATTACAGGTTTGCCGTACCGTCAGCTGGCTGGCAGGCTTTATTTTCTGCCTGACGCCGTTCATGATGGCCTTTTACATCGAATTCAACATGACGCTGGTTTTCGTCATCCCACTGATGCTGCTGCTGACGGTGCGCTGGCTGCGCAAACCGGGTTTTGGGCGCGCACTGGGCTTTTGTACCGGTTTTCTGGTCTCCCTGACCTCTTGTATCTATTACACTTTCATGGTGGCCTTTCCCCTGGCTTTTGTGGCCGTGGCCCATCTTGCTGCCAACCGTGCGCTTTTACGGCAGAAAAAGTTCTACCTGACCGCCGCGCTTATCGTGGCCGGCGTGCTCGCAGTCAGTGCGGTCTATCTGCGCCCCTACGTACAGCTGAGGATAGAAGGCGGTTACAGTCGCAACATGCAGGATTTCATGATCAGCCATGCCCAGCCGCTGATGTACCTGGATACGCGCAGCTCGGCATTGATCTGGCATCTGTTCACGCCGCCCAGGCGCTGGTCGGAAACCTACCTGTTTCCCGGCAGCGTACTGGCCCTGTTGTCGATGCTGTATTTTGGCCGCGGTACAATCTGTTTCATGCGCAGACGCACCTGGCAGCATGCTTTGCCTGCCGTTGTGGGTGTGACAAAATTTGTGTTGTGGTCGGGCTTCTGGGCGATCATCCTGGCCAACGCCTATTTCCGGCAGTTTCTCTGGGTTTCGCGTTCGGCGCCGCTGCTGTACCCGCTTTCGCTGGCGCTGCTGATCACATACCTGGGCACGCTTTTGCTGCCCGGCCGGGACACACCGCAGAAAATTCTGGCCGCCGGTTTGGCTGCCGGTGCGGTGATGTGTTTTTTCATCAGCCTGGGCCCTGTGATCACCGTGGGATATGACGGCCACCTGATCAAACTGGCCCGCGCTCCTCTGGCCCGGTTGTTCGAGTCCACACCGGTTTTCGGTGTGGTGCGCGGATTGACACGCTTTGCCGTCATCGTGCTGGTATACCTCATCGTTTCCAGTTCACTGATGCTCGACCGTGCTGTGAGGGCCCAAAAACGGCTGATCTGGCTTTTCCCGATTCTGATCGCCACCCTCGTCTTCGAGGGCGTGCACATGAAGTACCGTTATGAACACTACGCCGATTTGTACAATTCCACGACCATGCAGCAGGCCCGCAGTCTGCCTGACGACAGTGTCCTGTTTCAGATTCCGACCACACCGAAGTTCATCAGCACGAACATCGTCATGAACACCATCGGCGATTTCCACTACCTGGTCAATGGCATGTCCGGTTTTCTGCCACGGCAATTTACCGAATTAAACGGCCTTTTGCGCAGTTGGAAAATCGGTGCGGCAACCCGCCGCCTGCGCCGGATCTGGCCGCAGACCTATCTGCTGATTGACCGCCCGGCCACGGCCTGGCTGGCCAGCGGATGGCGCAAACCCTTTCCATGGAAACAGCTGCCGCATGACTGGCGACTGGTGCATCAGGACAGGCAATACGCGCTCTACCGCCTGCGGCCCAAAACGGCTGTTGCGACACGCATCGTACGGTGGATACGTTCCGACGTATTGCAAAAAAAGCGTTTGTTGACCTTTTCGGCGCGCCAGGGCGACCTTCGGGAAGGTCCCGGCAGAGGCTTTCGGGTGCTGCTCAACGGGCACGCGATCAGCCGGCGCCGGTTAACGGATTCCTGGCAGCCTTATCGCATCCTGCTGCCGACCGTCTACATGGGGAACCTGGAGGGAGATCAGGTAACCCTGGAACTTCTGCCGGCAGATCCACCCGCAGCAGGGAATTGTTCCCAGCATGGCTGGGAAGTGCGCCGGATCAACTTTGAAGCGCCTGCCGCGTCCCGCACCCCATAAAAGAACAGGAGCCCGGTCGAGCCAATGTGCGGTATCAACGGATATATCAACCCCAAGGGGGTTTCTACAGACGACATTCATCGGATGAACCGCATGTTGCGGCACCGCGGTCCCGACGACGAGGGCGTGTATGTCAGTACCGCCGGCACCGCCGGGCTGGGACAGCGGCGCCTTGCCATTATCGATTTAGACGGCGGCCACCAGCCCATGGCCAATGAAGACGGCACCATCTGGATCACCTTCAACGGCGAAATTTACAATTTCAGGCAGATCCGCGCCGGGCTGCGGCAGGCCCACCGCTTCAAAACCCGCAGCGACACCGAGGTGATCCTGCACTTGTACGAAGAGAAGGGTGAAGACTGCGTACGCGACCTGCGCGGCATGTTTGCCCTGGCCATCCATGACAGCCGCCGGGAAAAGCTCTTTCTGGCCCGTGACCACCTGGGCCAGAAGCCGCTGTTCTACCACCACGACGGCGAATCCCTGGTCTTTGCATCGGAAATCAAGGCACTCCTGGCGCTGAAGCCGGAGCTTCGCAAGATGGACTGCCGCGCGCTTTACGAGTACCTGACCATCCGCATCATCACCCCGCCGCGGTCCATGTTTCAGGATGTCCGCAAACTGGCCCCGGGTCACTGGCTTGTATTTCAAAACGGTCGCGTGACCATCCGGCGCTACTGGCAGCTGCGCTTCGAGCCCAAGCGGCGGCAAACCTTCAGCAACACGCTGGCCGAACTGGAGGCACGCATTGAATCCACCGTTAACTGCCACTTGGTCAGTGACGTGCCGGTGGGGTCCTTCTTGTCCGGCGGCATGGATTCGAGCATCGTGACGGTCATGATGCACCGCGCGGCCGGAAGAGGGTTTAAAACTTTTTCCGGGGATGTGCCCTATGCGGATTACAGCGAACGGCCCTACGCCAAAATGGTGTCGGACCAGTGCGGCAGCCGGCATTTCGAACTGACCATCAATCCCTCGCTGGTGCATGGCCTTCCCGACCTGGTCTGGCATCTGGACGAGCCTTCGGACCCGCTGTCGGTGTGCATGTACAGCATATCCGAACTGGCGCGCCGCGAAGTAAAGGTCGTGCTGGGGGGGGACGGGGGAGACGAGCTGTTCGGCGGTTACGACCGCTACTACGGCAACATCTATGCCGGCTATTATGCGCTGCTGCCCGAGGTTTTGCGCAAACACATGATCGAAAAGCTGCTCGATCGCATGCCGGAAGGCTTCTGGTACCGCAGCCTGAGCCACAAGCTGCGCTGGATTCACCAGATGTCATTTTACCGGGGCGGCAGGCGCTATGCCAACAGTCTGAGTTATTTTTATTTTTCCGACCGTTACAAAAAGACACTCTATACGGATAAGTTCCGGAAACAGATCGGCCTGTTTGACCCGCAAGCCAACCTGGCCGCCTATTTTGACAGCCCCAATGCCGCCCGCGCCATCGATCGCATGCTCTATGTGGATGCCATGACCCGCATGCCCGATCATCCCAACATGATCTTGGATCGTATGACCATGGCCCATGGCCTGGAAGCGCGCTCGCCCTTTCTAGACCACGAACTGGCCGAATTCTGCGCCGCTCTGCCGCCTGAGTTTAAAATCCGGGGCACCCGGCGGCGCTATATTCAGGTCCAACTGGGAAAAAAGCTTCTGCCGCCGGCCGTGATAGGGCACAAAAAGCAGGGCTTTTCCTCGGCGCTGACGTATTTGCTTGAAAAGGAGTTTAAGCTGCTTTATTCTCTGTTTCTAAAAAATGCCCATCTGGTGCGCGACGGCTACCTGCAGCGCAGCGCCATCGACAACCTGCTTGCAGCGCATTTGGGCAGGAAAGCGGACCACGGAAACCGCCTGTGGCTTTTGTGCAATGCCGAAGTGTGGTACCGTATGCACATCGAAGACCAGAGCCGCGAGACGCTGAAAGATTACCTTCAGGAGCATGCCGGCTGGTTGCCAACACCGGCACGCCTGTAGCGGCAGCGGGTTTTAGCCGGGTTACAGGCTGCTTTGAAGGTGAATGTGACATACGGCGGGATTTGCAGAAAGGATGCCGCCGGCGGCAAAGATCCCGGTGATCTTGCCAACAAACCCAGAGAATAGACCAATATGCCATCACCTGTGGGACACAGCCTGGCCGGCTGGGTGATCGCCTCTTTTCGTTCGCGATCGCTCAAGCCGGTCAACCTGAAGCGCATCGGGCTGTACGCCTTTATCGCCAATGCGCCGGACCTGGACTTTATCCCGGGTGCCATGATGGGTCAGCCCAACTTGTACCACCACGGCATCAGCCACAGCATCGGGGCCGGCCTGCTTTTTGCGGGAGCCGCCGCGTTCGTGATCAAACTGCAAAGCGGTGGACGTCTGCTGCGCGAATTTGGCTACATGCTGGCCCTGTATGGTTCGCATCTCGTTTTAGACCTGCTTTCCATGGACGGGCGGCCACCCTTCGGCATCCCGATTCTGTGGCCTTTTTCCGGGCACTATTTCATGATCCCCATCTTGCCGCCCGTAAAACACTCGGTGCTCGATCACGCCACCATGGCCCAGTTCCTGGCCGATGTTTTTTCGCTGCACAACCTGTATGTGATCGGGCTTGAAATCGCACTGACCGTCCCCTTTGCCTTGATCGCCGCGTGGTGCTTTCGCAAAACCCCGGCGGTCAACCGTTAGGAGCACCCCGCCCTGATGAAAACCACCGGGAAAATCCTGTCCGGGCTGTTCCTGCTGGGCCTGCTGGCGCTGGCCGGGGTGGGGGTAGGATATTTTTACGCCACCGGCGCCTTTTCCACGCCTGAAAGCCTGACCGCCCGCCAAAAACTGGCACGCCAAATTCCGGGCGGAGTCTTGCTGTGGTCGCGGCAGGGCATGGTTACGGCGGCACGTTTCGGGCACTGGGAGCCCCGATCGATCACCAAGGGGGGAAATCCGCGCTGGTCCCCCGACGGTCGGCGTTTCGTGTTCACCCGCGGCCATAGCGTGTGGCTGATGCAAAACGACCTGTCGGCTCCCAGAAAAATAATGACGGATGTGTTCAGCGAATACGCCACCGGCGCTTTTTGGACCGAAGACGGGAAGGGGGTCGTGGCCATCAACCGTAAGGACCTCCGGCAGGTGCTGATCTACGACCTGGCCTCGGGAAAAACCCGCCTGCTGCACGATGAACGCCGCCCACCCTATAGGGGATACCACCTCTCCCAAGGCGCCCACCTGCGCTTTGGCGGCCGGTACCTGTTGACCTTTACCGGGGATGCCGGGCATCGCAGCATGATTATCGACCTGGTGAAAAAGCGCTATATCACCAACAAGTTGATGCGCTCCGGAGACTGCGGGCCGGCCTGGTCACCGGACGGCCGTTTTATCGTCATGACGCGCCGCAACCGTCGCAGCCTGACCCGGCCCCTTTACATCGCCGAATTTGACGCCAAATCCGGCAAGCTGTCCGCTTCACGCTACCTGATCGGCCGCGGCCGCTGCGAACGCGCAAGTATTTCCAATGATGCGAGATACGTGTTATATGTCTTGTCCGGCAACATCTTTTGCTGGGAAATCGGGCCGCCTGTAAAAAAGCCCCGCAACGGCATTCAGCTGACCGCCGACGGCCACAGCACCGACCCGAGCCTGTATATCTTTAAAGGTAACGTGCCGCGCGCTTTCGAATAGCGGCTGCCGACCGAACCGAGCGCCCCCAAACAACCAGACCGCATGCCAAACCCCGCATCCATATCCGTGACACAGCCGCCAAAAGCAAAATTGGGCTTTTTTACGCTTAGAAAACGGCTTTGCCTGTTTTTCCTCTGCGGTCTGGCGATCGCCGCCTGGCTGCTCACCCAGCGGGCACTGGTGACGCTCACCTTGCACAGCGATACGCCGGGAACGTTCAAAATCTACTGGGCCGGTCCCGGTCAGGCTTACCGTGAATCCCGTTCCGCCGCGGTCTGGATTCAACCGCGGCAGTCGCGCTATACGCTCCTTGTGGGGAATTTAAGGCACATCAGCCGCCTGCGTATCGACCCGCTGGACAGGCCGGCACATTTGGTCATTTTGCAAATTGACATCCGGCAGGCAGCTTTTCAGGCCGTGCATTTAACCGCCGCAGCGGCTCAAAAAACCTTAAAACCGCTCCGGCAAGTCAAACATCTGGCTTTCCAACCGGGGCGCATCGATATCGCCCTTGATGGCCCCGATCCCCAGATCGAGGTGCATGTCCGACCGTTGCTGATGCCACGCAGCTGGACGGCAACTGCAGTCCAGATTCTGCTGGCCGCTGTGTTGCTGGGCCTGCTGATGGAACTTGCCACACATGTTCCACGCCATTTCGACTATATTCCCGGCCTGATGTTTTTCGTGTTGGCGCTGATTCTGGCCATGGCATTTGTCAGCCGCTTCAACATGCATCCGGACGAATACGTACATGTCCAGGCCGGCGCTTATTACGAAGCCCACTGGCTGCCGCCGTCGATCTGCCAGCCGGGCACCGAACGCAGCTACAGCGTGCACGGTGTCTCAAGGTTGAATTCCTTCGAAATTGCCTATTTTTTCGCCGGCCGATTTGCGTCCCTGCTGCGGCCGCTGCCGCTGCCGGACTACCTCCGGCTGCGGCTGTTCAATATTCTGCTCTTTGGCCTTTTGCTGTGGATGTGCCTGACCGGCCGGCAGCGCCTTTTGTACCTGCCGCTGCTGGTCAGCCCCCAGGTCTGGTACATATTCAGCTACTTCAACTCCGACGCCTTTTCTTTTTTCATCTGTTTCGTCGTCGGTCGTCAACTAATCGAAGAGGACAGCCTGCTGAAGCGCTTTTTCCAGAACCAGCCGCCACCAGGTCTCTTCCTGCGTGGATTGGCGGGCGGCGCACTGCTGCTCGCCATGCTGCCACTGTTGAAGTTGAACTTTTACTTTTTTAGTCTTTATGCGTGTTTATATTTACTTATAAAACTTTATGAAAACAGGTTTTTGATTTCCGGGCAGGCTTTCAAACGTGCGGCCGTGCTGGCCGCCGCGGCTTTGTTTCTGCTTGGCGGGCGCTACGGTGTGGATGTTTACCGCAATGGTTTCAACCGCCAGGCCAAGCTCACCGCCTGCCGCAACAAACTGGCGCGCCCAAAATTCAAACCGGACACTCCGCTCAAAGACCAGTATTTCGGTCTCAACCTGCGTAGAAAGGGAACCACCGTAAAACAGATGTTTGACCGCTACGGCTGGGGGCGTGTTTCCTTCCAGAGCACCTTCGGGGTCTACGGTTACATGGCCCTTTACGGATCGAAAGCCTACTATGACATGATCCGCGGCCTGGCCATTGCATTCGGTGCCCTGCTGGTTTTCACTGCTCTGTGGCGGACGGACCTGGCGACCAGACTGCACCTTGCAAATTCTGTACTCTGCGCCCTGCTGCTGCTGGCCGCAGCGTTCTGGAATTCGTGGAACGTCGATCTCCAGAATCAGGGGCGCTATTTTCTGCCGATCTTTGCCATGGCGGCGTTCCTGCTGGTGCAAACAGAGCCCCGCATCCAACGCGGCCTGTTGAACCTGCTGGTGGCCGGCATGTTTCTTCTGAGCACGTATTCGTTTCTCTGCTACGGCCTGGGCAGAATACCCAAAATTGGATAAATCCATAAAAGCATGTAGGCAGATGGCGGCCGGCGGTCTGGGGCGCGGCAGGGAACAGCAGAAGATTGGTCGGATTGAAGGGATACGGGAATGAGCTGGACCCAACAAACGCGATGAACCCAAGCAACCAATAAACGCTGGGCAACGCCCCGATGCTTCCCATCGCACAGTGAAAACAAAACGGTAGATCCAAATATGACAAGTCTATCCATCGTTATCCCGGTCATGAATGAAACGGAGAATATTGCCGAAGTCCACCAGGAAATTGTCGCGGTCTGCGAAGCCGAGGGTTACCGTTTCGAAATCATCATCATCGATGACGGCTCCACCGACGGCACCGCACAAATCGCGGCCGGCCTGAAGCCCGTAAAGCTCATCCGCTTTCAGAAAAATTTCGGCCAGACCGCCGCCATGGACGCCGGCATCAGAGCTGCCAGTCACGATTTCATCGTCACCATGGACGGGGACCGCCAGAACGACCCCCACGACATCCCGCGGCTGCTGCAGCACCTTGAGGCCAACGATCTTGACGTGGTCGCCGGATGGCGGGTCAAACGCCGCGACAATACCGGCAAGCGCTTTGTCTCCCGAGGCGCCAATTTTCTGCGCAGGGTGCTGCTCAAAGACGGCATTCACGACAGCGGCTGTACGCTCAAAGTCTTCAGGCGCAGCTGTTTCGAACATGTGCGTCTGTATGGCGAGATGCATCGCTTCATTCCGGCGCTTCTGAAAATCAAGGGGTTTCGCATCGGAGAGTTGCCCGTCAACCATCGCCCGCGGGTTGCCGGAAAAACCAAGTACGACTGGCGGCGGACTATCAAGGGTTTCGTGGACATCCTGTCGGTATGGTTCTGGAATAAGTACGCCGTGCGGCCGCTGCACCTTTTGGGCGGCGGCGGCCTGGTTTGCCTGCTGCTGGGTCTTGTGACCTGCCTGTATACGCTGGTGCTCTTTTTGACCGGTGAGGACATGTCCAATTCGGCTTTTCCGCTGTTGGCAGCCTTTCTGGTGCTGACCGGAATCCAGCTGTTTATCTCGGGCCTGCTGGCCGACGTCATGCTCAAAATCTACTTTGAAAAGACCAACGACACGGCCTATACCATCCGGGAAATCATTGAAAATCCGAAGCCATAGATCGCCGCGTATACCGACGCCGGACCGGCCGGTAACGGTCAGTGTAGTGGTGCTCAACTGGAACGGACAGGCGCACCTGGACGTCTGCCTGCGGTCATTGCGCCGTCAGCGCTTTTCAGGCGCAGAGGTTATCCTGGTGGACAACGGTTCCACCGATGGCTCGCCGGCATATGTCCGGCAGCACTTTCCCGAGGTGCGGGTCATCGAAAACCAGGCCAACCTGGGATTTTGCGCCGGGAACAATATCGGCATACGCGCCGCCGGGGGACGCCTGGTGGCGCTGTTAAACAACGATACCGAGGCTTCACCGAATTGGCTGACGCAGCTTGTCGAGGCTGCCGCCGCGCACCCCGAAGCCGGCATGTTCGCCTCCAAGATGCTAAATTTCCATAACCGACGCATCATCGACAGTGCCGGGGACCAGTTCCACGTCGCCGGATTTGCCATCAAGCGCGGCTGGCGCCAAAACGACGATGCGCGTTTCCAGCGGCCGTGCAGTATCTTCGGCGCCTGTGCCGGCGCAGCCATGTACCGCCGGGCCATGCTCGATGATGTGGGGTTGCTGGACAGCGATTTTTTCGCCAACGGTGAAGACGTGGACCTGAGCTTCCGGGCACAACTGCGCGGCTATGCCTGCCGTTTCGTGCCTCAAGCGGTGGTTTACCATAAAGGCGGCGCCACCATCGGCAAATCACCGACCTGGTTTTATCTCATGCGCCGCAACCAGCTCTGGGTGCTGATCAAGAACATGCCCGCGGCGCTGATGCGCCGGTATCTTGCCCAGATTTTGTTCTACAATCTGGCATCTGTGGTCTACCATCCCGTAAAAGGCAGGGGAAAACTGATTTTCGCTGCATACCGCGATGCCTTGGCGGGGTTTCCTGCCATGCGCCGCAAGCGTGCGCGCATCCAGCCGGCACGCCGCGCCAGTTTGAGGGACATCAATGCGATTTTAACGCGCCGGGGGCTTCTGCGACGCGCCCGGCTGCCGATCGTACGGCAGCTGGACAGATCCGGATACACCACGGGCGCATGAGAAATCCGGGATTGCGGTCATGACACCCCAAGTCAGTGTGCTGGTGCTCAATTATCGGTCCAGGTGGTGCCTGGATGCCTGCATGCAGGCCCTTCAACGCCAGACCTGGTCCGGATTTGAGTTGATTTTCATGGACAATGCTTCCGGGGACGGATCGGTCGAGTTTGTACGGCACAACTACCCCGATGCGAAAGTGCTGGCTTTTTCACAAAACCTGTATTACTGCAGGGCCCACAATCTGGGCATTGACCGGGCGGGGGGGCAATATGTACTGCTGCTCAACGCAGACATGATCCTGGCGCCCACGTATATCGAAGAGATGGTCAAAGCCGCCGAACTGGACCCGCGGGTGGGCATGGTTTCTGGCAAGCTGCTGCGCATGGACCGGAATCTGAAGCCCCTGCAGCCGCCGCGCATCGATTCCGCCGGGATGTGGTTTTCACGCCAGATGCGGCACTTCGACCGCGGTGCCGGCGCCATCGACCGGGGGCAGTACGACCGACTGGCATACATTTTCGGGCCGTCCGGCGCAGCACCGCTTTACCGGCGCAGCATGCTGGAGGATATCCGGGTGGAAGGGGAGTATTTCGACGAGGCCTTCGTGATCTACCGTGAGGATGCCGATTTGGCCTGGCGTGCACAACTGCTGGGCTGGCGTGCCCTGTATACCCCACTGGCAGTGGGTTATCACCTCCGCGGGCTGCGGCCGGAGCACAAAAGACATCGCATCCCGGCGCTGATCAACAGGCATTCGGTGAAAAACCGTTTTCTGATGCGCATTAAAAATCAGACCACCGCAAACCTGCTGCGCTTTGCCCTGCCCAGCTTATGGCGTGATGCGCTGGTGGTCGGTTACGTTCTGCTGGCCGAGCACCGTTCACTGCCCGCCCTGGGGGAAGTGCTACGACTGCTGCCGGCCACACTGGCCAAAAGACGGGTGATCATGAAACGCCGATGCGTGGATGATCGCTACATGGGATCCTGGTTTGGGAGCCGCGAAACCGCCTTTGCCTATTGTAAGAAGGGGAGCGCCACGCGTTGCGGGACCACCTGAAAATCGCCATGCTGGGTACCCGCGGTATCCCGGCCAGCTACAGCGGCTTCGAAACCTGCGTCGAACAGCTGGGTCAGCGCCTGGTGCAACGCGGGCATGAGGTCAGCGTATACTGCCGCCGGCATCACATCCATTTTGATGAACCGTACTACAAGGGGATGCGCCTGCTGAAATTGCCCACCGTCACCAGCAAGTACGGCGACACCATTGTGCACGCCCTCGTCTCTTCGCTGCATGCACTGGCCGAAAAATTCGATGTCGGGCTCTACTTCATCGCCGGCAACAGTCCGGTGACCTGGATCCCGCGCCTTTGCGGCACGCGCACGGTTTTAAATGTGGACGGATTGGACTGGAAACGCGAAAAATGGCCGCCGGCCGCCAAGGCTTATATCCGCTTGGCGGAACGTCTGGCCGCCTGGCTGCCCAACGCCTTTCTGACGGACTCGCTGGCGGTGCAGCGCTACTACCAAGAACGCTTTGGTCACCGGCCGCCCTATATCCCGTACGGCTCCGAAGTGACATCCGAGCCGCCCGGCCGCGTCCTCGCCGCCCACGGCCTGAAACCGCGCTGCTATGTCCTGTTCGTGGGCCGGCTGGTACCCGAAAACTGTGCACATCACCTGGTCGCGGCTTTCCGGCGTCTGGATACGTCCATGAAATGCGTCATCGTCGGCGATGCGCCCTATGCGGCGGACTACATCCACAAGCTCAAATCCATGGCCCAAGGCGACGAACGCATTATCTTTACGGGCTATGTGTTCGGCCGGGGCTATCGCGAACTGGGATCGCATGCCGCTGCTTTCGTGGAAACCTCCGGTGTCGGCGGAACCCATCCGGCCTTAATCGAGGCCATGGCGCTGGGGAACTGCGTGATCGTGAACGACACGCCTGAAAATCTGGAAACCGTCGCAGCCGCCGGCCTGTCCTATCGCGGGCGTGAGGGCGCGAAGAGCCTGAACGCACTGTTAAGGGACCTTCTGAAGCGACCTGAAATGCTGGCAAAATACCGCGCCGCGGCGCGGCAGCGGGCGCGGCAGGTATTCCGCTGGGACCGGGTCACCGATGCCTACGAACGGCTCTTTTATGAGCTATGCCGCCGGCCACTGCCGCCGTGGCTGCAGCAGCCCCCCGAACATTCCGATGCGTCATAAAACCTTTAGCCTCTTTATGGCGGCAGTTTACCGGTTGGTGGATTTTGCAGCCATCTGCAGCGCCATGCTGGCAGCCTACAAGATCTACCGCACACTCAACATCGGCCGGCGGGTTGACTACACGAGCGCACAGGTGCTGACCGCCGCGCTGCTGGCCTCGGCCGCGTCCGTGGTGATCCTGCAGATCGCAGGCGCTTACCGCCGGGAGTCCAGCCTGCTCAATGTCAATGAAATCAAGAGCGTCTGCAAAGGGATCAGCTTTAGCTATCTGCTCTTTGCAGTCATTTTGTATTTCGGCACGATTTACATATCGCGCTACACGGTGGCCCTGTCATACGTTTTTTCGCTGATCTTGGTGGTCAGCGAAAGAACGGCCCTGTACCATCTGCTGCCGATGGCCAACCGCCTGTCCGGCACCAACCGGAGGATCCTGATTTACGGTGCCGGTGAACTGGGCCGTGCACTGTACCGCACCATCGTAAACTCTCCCAGAATGGGCATATCCCCCATCGGCTTCATCGATGATGATCCTGCCAAGGCCGGCGACCGGCACCGGCAGACGGGCTTCAACTGTCGATCCGGTATCTGCGTGCTGGGCAGCGGTCGGGACCTCTTGCGCCTCAAGCAGGAGCAGCGGGTTGACGAAGTATGGGTGGCCATATCAAACGTCAGCCCCGATAAACTGATTCGCATCCTGGACAGCATCCGACAGTGCGGCATCAAGGCCTGCTTCATCCCCAACTTATACAAACTCTTCGTGCACCGCATCCGCATCTTCACCGTCGGCAACCTGCCCATCGTTGAAGAAGCTCAGCCGCGCCGGGGCGCCTACCTTTTTTTAAAGCGCTACTTCGACCTTTTGCTGGCCGCCGTTGCACTTTTGTTGCTCTGGCCGCTGCTGCTGGCCATCGCCGGGGCCGTTAAAATCGACTCACAGGGCCCGGCGATTTTCACCCACGAGCGCGTGGGGCGCGACGGCAGGATTTTTACGGTTTACAAGTTCAGGACCATGCATCAGCACACCGACCCCTGCGCACCCAGCCCTAAGGATCACCAGGATCCGCGTATCACCCGGGTCGGACGGTTCCTGCGCAAGACCAGTCTCGATGAACTGCCGCAGCTGCTGAATATCCTGAAGGGTGAAATGTCTTTTGTGGGCCCGCGTCCGGAAATGCCGTTTATCGTTAAAAATTACAACGAAATCCAAAGGGAACGTCTGCAGATGCTGCCCGGCCTCACCGGCATGTGGCAGCTTTCCGGAGACCGACGGCGGGCCATACATGAAAACATGGATTACGATCTGTACTACCTGCGGCATGTGTCTTTTTTCCTGGATATCGCCATTTTGATCGAAACCCTGATCTTCGCCTTTCGCGGCATCTAGCGGCAAAACCGTGGCACCTTTACATTCCCGGCCGGACAGATCGTTTTGCTTAAACGCACGCCGACAGGCGCTAGGCACGGCTGGTTTCGCGGTTGTCAGCGCAATCTTCCTGTGGATGCCCGAACGGCACCTCTGGCTGCTGGTGGGCGTCGCAGTGCTGCTGGCCATGGCGGCGCTCTTCTGCTATGCGCGGTCCTGGGTACGTCTGCAGCGCATGCTCCCCGCCCTGGCGCTGCTGATGGCCGCCTGGGTTTGCATGTCCATGATTGCCCATGGCACGGCGCTAAGGGCACTCGGCCCGGCTACCTATATAACCGCCGGCCGTGGCACGGTCTACTGGGGCCAGGGCCTGCTCCTGCGCACGGGCAGCCTCTACCTGCTGCTCGGATTGCTCATGGTCGTTTTTTCGGGATACTTTCAATGGGCGGAAAACCCATTGCGCAGCCTGTCGATCCTTCCGGCGGTGTTTCTGCCATCGCTGCTGGTGGCCCTCTACCAGTCCTATGGCAATGTCGGATTTTTAAATCCTTTCGTCCGGGTATGGCATGGACGTGCGCCGGGTCTGGGCTCCGACGTCAACGGGTTTGCCGTCTCCATGGTGTTTGTTTTTCCGCTGGCATGGATGGCTCTGCACCAGGCCAGAAGCCGCCTGCAAAAGGTTGTCAATGGGCTGGTTCTGGTGCTGATTCCCTGGTGTGCGCTGCTTGTCGGCAGCCGTACGGCATTTGCCGGCATCGTACTGGTGGCCTTGGGTTTTCCCCTGGCATACCGGCCTGCCCGAACGGAGAAACTTTCGATGGCCAGACGTTGGGGGCCGGCAGGGGTCGCAGTGCTGCTGAGCGGGTTGCTGTTGGCCGCCGTTCTGTCATCCGGCACCCGGATTTCGCGCCAGCTGCCGCTGCTGGACCGGCTGCGGCAATCCTATCAGATGCTGCGCTCGGGAGACAACCCGCGGCGGCTTTCCAGCCGTATCGAACTGGGCCTGCAGGCGCTGCGGCTGGTCAAGGCCGCGCCGCTGGCCGGCTGGGGACCGGGTGGCTTCTGGCGCAATTTGGATAATATGCGCGTGCGCCACGGCGAAAAGCCGGGCTATGTGGACAATGCCGAAAACCTCTACCTGCAGTTGGGCGCCGAGCTCGGCATCCCCGGCCTGGCGGTGGTGCTGGGGCTTTTCTTTCTGCCCCTGTGGGCACTGAAACGCGCCTGGACTCGAATCAGCCTCTCAGAGGAAAGACCGACTGTCTTTCTGGCCGCCTGGACCCTGCTGGTGACCGCCGGGCTTTGTTTTACCGGACCGCACCTGCTGCTGCCCGATGTGCTTTGGCTTTTCTGCATTTTTGGCGGATATGTTTATACCGCCGCCGGCTGTGCCGTGTCGCCGGCGTCCGTCGGAAGGCACACAGCATTTTTCGCGGCGACCGCATTGGTGATGAGCCTGCTTTTTGCTGCAGGCACTTATGCCACGGCTTTCGGCGCACAGGGCTACCGGGCCACGCGGCAGGCCGCCTGGTGGCCGCTTAAAGGGGAATACGGACTTTATTTCCCCTACGAAGACTGGGGGCCGCCCACGGGTGAAATGGTCTGGACAGCGGAAAACGCAGCCATCCACGTTTTCATGAAAAAAAACGTGCTGGCTTTCAAGGTAGCGGTCAACCCGGCATCGCTGAAAAACGGCCAGCCGTTGCGCCTTAAAATCCGCGTTGACGGCCGGGTGGTGGGCCAGCTGGATTTTTCCAAGCCCCAGGTTCGGCTGCTGGCCTATGACCTGCCGCTCCTGAAAAACCGGCGGGTGCTTCTGCAAATCGACGTCAGCCATACCTTTGTCCCCCGACGGCAGGGCATGGGAAACGATACGCGCCGTTTGGGTGTCGCCCTGGGCCCTTTCAGTTTCTACGATCACCTCCCCGCACGCGGGACTGGTTTTGCGCTCAAAAGCGCGGCAAAGGCAACGGACAGCCGCCAGCCCGGCATACGGGGCCAAAGAAAGGAAAATTGGTTATGAAACGTGCGTTGATCACCGGAATCACCGGGCAGGACGGTTCCTACCTGTCGGAGCTGCTGCTGGAAAAAGGTTACGAAGTGCATGGTATCGTACGGCGCGTTGCTCTGGAAGACCCCGCCCATCGCCTCTGGCGCCTGAATCATATTCTGGACCGTATCACACTGCACCCGGCCACCATGGAAAGCTACGCCAGTCTGTTCAGCGCCGTGGAAAAGGTCAAGCCCCATGAGTGCTACCATTTGGCGGCCCAGAGTTTTGTGAGCTACTCCTTCGAGGATGCCTTTTCCACCATCAACACCAACATCAACGGCACGCTTTTCATGCTGTCGGCCATCAAGGAAAAGGCGCCGGACTGCCGTTTCTACTTTGCCGCCACCAGCGAGATGTTCGGGCATGCCAAGCAGACGCCGCAGAACGAAGATACGCCTTTTTACCCACGGTCGCCCTACGGCATCTCAAAAGTGGCCGGGTTCGACCTGATCCGCAACTACCGCGAATCGTACGGCCTGTTTGCCTGCAGCGGAATTTTATTCAACCACGAATCCCCTCGGCGCGGTTTTGAATTCGTAACACGCAAAATCACCAGCACGGCGGCACGCATCAAACTGGGCCAGGCCGACGAACTGAGGCTCGGCAATCTGGCCGCCAAGCGGGACTGGGGCTATGCCGGCGATTATGTCAAGGCCATGTGGCTGATGCTGCAGCAGCCCGAGGCTGATGATTACGTGATCGCCACCAATGAAACCCACTCAGTCGAAGAGTTTGTGGAATTGACATTTGACAACCTGGGCCTGAACTGGCGCGATTACGTGGTCGTCGACGAACAGTTCTACCGGCCGGCTGAAGTCCACCTGCTCAAGGGCGACTACAGCAAGGGTCAACGCAAGCTCGGCTGGCAGCCCCAGATTACTTTTACCGAGCTGGTCAAAATGATGGTGGACGCGGACCTTGAAAATCTGCGCCGCAGGAATGCACATTAAAGGCGGAGGCGGAACGGGCTGCCGCTCCGCCCGACAATATCCGACAGTCTGAGACTTGTCTTAAATGCACACACATAACCATTTTCTGGCTTCCCAGCGCGCAAGGTTCAAAGCCCTGTGGCATTACCGCAGTTTTGTGCTCAGCATGGTCTGGCGCGAATTCCGTGGTGACTACCTGGGTTCTTTGCTGGGCAGCCTCTGGGCCATCCTGAACCCCATGGCCATGATCTTCATCTACACCGTCATCTTTTCCAAGATCATGCGCGCACGGCTGCCCGGTGTGGCCGACGCCATGGGGTACGGTATGTTCATCTGCGCGGGGGTCATCACCTGGGGGTTCTTTTCCGAGCTCATGGGCCGCTGCCCGCGCATCTTCGTGGACCACGGGTTGCTTTTGAAGGAGGTCAATTTCCCGCGCACCACGCTGCCGGTGATCGTTTTGTTATCCAGCGCTTTTAACTTCGTGATCATTTTCGGCATCTTCATGTTTTTCCTGCTGGCCATCGGCCGCTTTCCCGGCTGGCCGGTACTGGCATTTGTGCCGCTTTTGTGCATCCAGCAGGCCTATGTGCTGGGGTTCGGCATCATCATGGCGGTGGTCAATGTCTTTTTTCGTGACGTGGATCACGTGATTAAAATCGCCCTGCAGTTCTGGTTCTGGTTTACCCCCATCGTCTACCCGGTGTCTATTTTGCCGGATCGCGTGCGCCGGCTTATCGAAATAAATCCCATGACGCAGTTTATAACCGCTTATCAGGACATCATCCTGCATGGAAAATGGCCGGATTGGGGAGTGTTCGGCCTGCACGCGGCAGGGGGATTGGCGGCGCTGATACTGGGTGCCTGGGTTTTTCACAAGATGTCCGGCGATATGGTGGATGAACTATGAGTGCACAGGTCGACGTGCGCCAGGTCAGCAAGCAGTACAAACGCTATCCCAGCCACTGGGCGCGGCTGGCCGAATGGCTCACTTTCGGTCTGCACTGCATGCATGAAGACCGTCTGGCTTTGAAAGGCGTCAGCTTTCAGGTGCAAAAAGGCGACTCGGTGGGCATCATCGGTCAGAACGGCGCCGGCAAGAGCACACTGCTCAAAATTCTTACCGGCACCGCGCAGCCCACCCGTGGCCGGATCGAAATCCACGGCCGCGTCTCCGCCTTGCTGGAGCTGGGGCTCGGGTTTCATCCCAGTTTTTCCGGCCGCGCCAATGCCATGATGACCTGCCAGATGATGGGACTTTCTGCTGAAGAGAGCCGTCGGTGCATGCCGCAGATCGCCGAATTTTCCGAGCTGGGCGACTACATGGAACAGCCCATGCGCGTCTACTCCACGGGCATGCAGGTACGCCTGGCCTTTTCAGCGGCCACGGCCGTACGTCCGGAGATCCTGATTGTGGATGAAGCCCTGTCCGTGGGGGACACCTATTTCCAGCACAAATGCATCAAGCGTATCCGCGCCTTTAAAGCCCGGGGCACCACACTGCTGTTCGTCTCCCATGACCCGGGCGCGGTCAAATCCCTTTGTGAACGGGCGTTGCTCTTGGACGGCGGCCGTCTGCTGAAGGACGGTACGCCCGATGAAGTGCTGGACTACTACAACGGACTGGTGGCGCGCCGCAACGCCGACGAACAGATTCGGCAGGTGGAGTCCGGCTTCGGCGGGACATCCACGCGTTCGGGAAGCGGCGCCGCACGTATTCGCGAAGTCGAAATGTTGGCGGACAGCGGCCACCCGGCACGGGCCTTCCGTGTCGGTGAGCATGCCCGCATCTGCTGTTCGGTGGCGTTTTCCACGGCCATACAAAACCCCACCGTGGGTTTCATGATCCGTGACCGCATGGGAAACGACGTGTTCGGCACCAACACCTTTCATCTCAAGACCGGCGACCTGCACGCCGCGCCGGGTGATTTGCTGCACGTCACCTTCCGCCTGGGCCTCAACCTGGGCCGTGGCACCTACTCTCTGAGCCTGGCCGTGCATTCGGGGTACACCCATCTGGAAGGCAACTGCGACTGGTGGGATCAATGCCTGGTTTTTCAAATCATTCCCGGAAAATTTGCATTTGACGGCATCGCCGCCCTGCCGGTCGAAGCCCGCTTGCAAGTGGAGAAAAAAAAATGAGTGCACCTGCAAAAGCAGCGCCTACCATCGAGGAAATCATGAGCAGAATCCGGGAGGATGCGGCCCGCCGTCGCATCACCGGACTGGACGGGGCTTCACCGGCCACGGGCCCGCCGGCGACAGCGGGTTTTACTTTCAACCGGGCGGAAGTTTTCCAGATCCTGCAGCGGGCGGAAGAAAACGCCCGTGTGGGCACCCGCGTGCCGGAGATGCAGCGTTTCAGCAATCCCTTGATGCGCCGGGCGGCACGAGCCGTGGCCCGGGTGGTCATTCTCCTGACCCAGGTGATCACCACCCCCCAGCGCCTGTTCAACCAGACCGTGCTGCAGGCATTCAACCTGATCATCCGCATGCAGGACCAACAGATCGATCAGCTGGAAAAGGGGATGGCGGATGTAAAAGCGCGCCTGACATTTCAGGAGCGGGCGTTTAAGGACATGCTGCAGAAAATTCGCAGCGACCTTCCGGATTTGCCGGACTCGCAAACGGCGGCCAGCGCCTCCGAGCCTTTGCAGCATCTGACCGACCCTTTCTACGTGGCCTTCGAGAACCAGTTCAGAGGCAGCCGGGAGGAAGTCACCGAACGGCTTGAGATCTACCTGCCGGTGATTGAGGCCGCCCGGGCCGGCACCCCGGAGCGCCGCATCCTGGACGTCGGCAGCGGACGCGGCGAATGGCTGGATCTTCTGGCATCGCGGGGGATGGAAGCCTACGGCGTAGACGTCAACCAGAGCCTCCTGCAGGACTGTCAGCAGCGGGGCCTGGCCGTGGAAGCCGGCGACGGCATCCGCCATCTGCGGCAATTGCCGGATGCCAGTCTGGGCGCCGTTACGGCCTTTCACCTGATTGAACACATCACCTTTGACCGGCTTATTGACCTGTTGGATGAAATCCTGAGGGTGCTCAAACCCGGGGGGGTTGTGGTTTTCGAGACGCCCAACGCGCGCAACATCCTGGTGGGGGCAGGGGACTTTTACCGAGACCCCACCCACCGGCATCCCGTGCACCCCGATACGCTGGCCTTTGCGGCCAAATCACGGGGGTTCGCACGCGCCAATGCCTATTTTTTCGCCCGGGAAGGTGACCTGCAAATTCTGCGGCCTGCCTCCGAGTACCGTTTCGCGCGTCTGATCGATTACGTGCGCGTATCCCGGGACTACGCCCTGATCGCCTATCGCCCATGAACATCGCCATCGCCACGGTTCAGGTACCCTTTATCCACGGCGGCGCTCAGGATCTGGCCGCGCAGCTGGAAGCCGAACTCTGCCTGCGGGGCTTGCGCGCCGAGCGCATCACACTGCCGTTTCGCTTTTTTCCCCCCGAGGCCGTAATGCGCTGCATGGACACCTGGCAGGCGGAGGACTTCACGCAGATCAACGGTTACCCGGTGGAGCGTGTGATCTGCCTGTCCTTCCCCAGCTACTATCTGCAGCATCCTCACAAACTGGCCTGGCTGATCCACCAGCACCGTGCCGTGTACGAGCTGTGGGACACGGAACCGTCGCGGGAGCTGCGCCAGTCCGCCGCCGGCCAGGCGCTCAAAGCCCGCATCTGGCGGCAGGACACGCAAAGCCTGGCGCAGTGCCGGCGGTTGTACACCATCTCAAAAGAGGTTTCGGAACGTCTGAAACGCTTCAACGCACTGGACTCGCAACCCTTGTACCACCCCCCGCGCCTGGCCGCGCACCTCTATTGCGCCGAAGCCGAACCCTATGTCTTTTTCCCCAGCCGCCTGGAAAAGCTCAAGCGCCAGGACCTGTTGATCGCGGCCATGCGCCATGTCCACACTCCGACCAAGGCCCTGATCGCCGGGGAGGGCGGCATGTACGATTATTACGCTGCAATGATTTCGCGTTACGGGCTCCGACAGCGCGTCCGGCTCCTAGGTGCCATCAGCGACCGTGAACTGCTGGCATGCTACGCCCGCTGCCTGGCGGTTTTTTTCGGCCCCTTTCGCGAGGACTACGGTTATGTCACCCTGGAGGCCATGCTGGCCGCCAAACCGGTGATCTGCTGCCGTGACTCCGGCGGGCCCCTGGAATTCGTGGTGCCCGGCCAGACCGGATACGTGGTCGAACCCCGGGCGCAGGATATCGCGCGCTGCATCGACGAACTTTACCGCCACCGCCGGCAAGCGGCGGAGATGGGCGCCGCCGGCCTGGAACACTACCGCAACCTAGGCATCAGCTGGGGGAAGGTGATTCAGGAGCTGATGCAATGAAGATCGCCATCGTCGCACCCAGCCCGGTACCCTTTACCATCGGCGGCGCCGAAAACCTCTGCCGGGGCCTTCTCGACCAGATCAACCAACACACCAGCCACCAGGCCGAACTGATCAAGCTGCCTTCGCCGGAAGGCGGATTCTGGGACCTCATGGACAGCTACCGGGCCTTTGCGCACCTGGACCTGTCGCACTTTGACGTGCTGATCTCCACCAAGTATCCGGCCTGGATGGTCGCCCACGACCGCCACATCTGTTACATGCTGCACCGTTTGCGGGGGTTGTACGACACCTACTATCTCAGCGGACAACCCGAATCCTACCAGGGAACAGACCCGCGCTTGAATGCACTGCGGCGCTTCATGCGCCGGCACTACGGTCAGCGGCAGGCGCTGGCGGGTTTTTTCGAAAAAATCGATGCGCTGCGTGCGGCACCTCGGCTGCCCGCAGGCGACCTGCTGCTGCCCGGGCCGTTCTGCCGGGAATGCATCCACTTTTTGGACGGCATCGGCCTGGCTGCCGGTGCCATCCATAAATTTGCCGCCATATCGCACCAGGTCGCGGCGCGGCAGGACTATTTTCCGCCCGGCTGCGATGTAGAAGTCATCTATCCGCCGTCGCATCTTTCCGGGTTTCGCCGCGGCCGCGCAGACTATCTGTTCACCGCCAGCCGCCTGGACAGCCCCAAGCGTGTGGACCTGATCATCGCGGCCATGGGGCTTGTCCAAGCAGACATTCCACTGAAAATCGCCGGCAGCGGGCCGCAGGCCCAAAAGCTCAAAGCCATGGCCGCCCATGATCCGCGCATCGTGTTTCTGGGTTTTGTCAACGATGCACAGCTCGTCGAGCTGTACAGCCATGCGCTGGCCGTCGTGTATGTGCCCCAGAGAGAAGATTACGGCCTGATCACTGTCGAAGCCATGCGCTGCGCCAAACCCGTGATCACCACAACCGATGCCGGCGGCCCCAACGAATTCGTGGAAGACGGAAAGACCGGGTTCAGTGTGGCGCCTACGGCTGCGGCACTGGCCCGGGCCATCGAAAGCATCTGCCGTCACCCGCGACAGGCCTCCGAAATGGGCCTCGCCGCTTTGAAGCGCGTTCGCGCCATCAATTGGCAACGCACCGTGGCCGCGTTGCTGGCGGAAAGCGCCCCCGCCAAAGCGACCCCTGCAGCGCGCAGGAAAAAGCGCATCTGCGTGGCCGCCAGTTTCCCGGTCTTTCCGCCCCGGGGCGGTGGACAGCAGCGCATCTATCACCTTTACCGCCACCTGGCGGCGCTTTTGGACTGCCAAATCGAACTGCTTACGCTGGATCATGCCGGCGAATCTGTGTTGACCTGCGACATCGCCCCCGGGGTCAAGGAAATCCGCATACCAAAGTCCGCGGCCCACGAAGCCGCAGAGCGGGAGGTCTGCCGCAAGCTCGGCGGGATCCCGGTCACCGATGTGCTGCTGCCGCGGTTCTACCATTTGACACCGGAATACATGGAAGCCCTGGAAGGCGCCTGTACGCAGGCCGATATCGTCGTCGCCTCGCACCCTTATCTTTTTCCGGCGATTTGCAAGGTGTGTGACCGACCGTTGATCTACGAGGCCCACAACGTCGAAAGCGAACTGAAGAAAAATACACTGCCACACAGCCCTGACGGGCTACAGCTGATCGATGCCGCCCGGGATGTGGAGCAGGCCTGTATTGAAAAGAGCCAGCTGATCACGGCCTGTGCCGAGCACGACGCCGCCATGCTGCAGGAACGCTACGGTGCAGCGCCGGACAAGATCTGCGTGGTGCCCAATGGCGTGGACATGGAAAGCATCCGCTTTATCCCCCCGCACGAACGGCTGCGGCAAAAAAGGCGGCTGGGCCTCCAGGACTGCTTCATAACGCTGTTCACCGGCAGCTGGCACGCGCCCAACCTGGCTGCCGTAGAGGTCCTGCTGGACATGGCAACCCAGCTTCCGGAACTGTTTTTCCTGATTATGGGCAGCGTGGGGCACCCCTTTCAGACGCGCAAGATACCCCCCAACATCGGCCTGCTGGGGCAGTCCGACGACGACGTGAAAAACAGCGTCCTGAAAACCGTCGACGTGGCCCTAAACCCCATGGCCGCCGGTTCCGGCACCAACCTGAAGATGATCGAGTACGGCGCAGCCGGCATTCCCATCCTCTCGACCGCTCATGGAGCGCGCGGCCTGGTCTTCGGCACCGCCGAACACATCGTGCTGGCCGAACTTAAAGCCTTTCCGGAGCAGCTTTTGCGCATGCGCGCCAACCGGCGGCACCTTTCCGCCATGATCCAGCGCACGCGGCGCTGTATCGCCCGGCACTATGACTGGATGGTCATCGCCCAGAACTTTCTGCCCGCGCTGAAAAGGATTCTCTGATCGCCATGCGCATTGCCATGGACGGCACACCGCTGCTCAAGGCGCGCACCGGTGTGGGAAACTACACCCTGCGCCTGGCCAGGGCTTTAGAACAGCTGGACGCATGTGAAGACATCCGCTTCTTTTTCGGCATCCGGCGCCTGCGCTATCTGGGTCTGAACCGCCGGAAAAAGGCCACCAGCCGGCAACCTGCTGCAGGAGGTACCGGCACAACGCTCAAGGACCGACTGATCGACAATCTGCCGGCGGGACTCAAACAGCACGCCCAACGCCTGGCCGTCGGACTGGAAGCCGGCTGGCACTGCCCTGACCTGTTTCACGCCACCAACTACGTGGCCGAGAACACCATCCGGCCGATGGTGGTCACGGTCCACGACCTGTCGTTTCTGCGCTACCCCGAAACCCATCCGGAAAAGCGCCTGCGGCACCTGGAAAAGGAATTCCCGCGCACGCTGGCGCGGGCAGCGCGGATCATCGCCGACTCCAATTTCACCAAGCGCGAACTTGTAGAACTGCTGAAAGTGCCTGAAGCCAGGATCACGGTGATTCACCTGGGGGTCTCAGCGCGCTTTCATCCGTTCGAAAGGCATGCGGTCGAGGCGCAGCTGCGCAAGCTGAAGCTGCGGGCCGGGCGCTATATCCTCTCGGTCGGCACACTGGAGCCGCGTAAGAACATGCCGTTGCTGCTGGAAGCCTACGACAGGTTGCCTGAATCACTGAAAAAGCGTTGGCCGCTGGCCATCGCCGGACTGCGGGGCTGGAAACATGCCGGAATTGCCGCCCGTATGGAGCACCTCGCGCGCCGGGGCCAGCTCATCTGGCTGGGATATGTTCCGGATGTGCTGCTGCCCGCCCTCTACGCCGGTGCGTACCTTTTCGTCTATCCATCATTGTACGAGGGCTTCGGACTGCCCCCGCTGGAAGCCATGGCCTGCGGTACGCCGGCGCTGGTGTGCGCACGCGCCTCGCTGCCGGAGGTCGTTGGCGATGCCGGGCTGCAGATCGACCCCTGCAGCGTTGAAAATATGACCCTGGCACTCACGGCTCTCCTGAACGACCCCGTCCAACGCCGGCAGCTGTCAGAAAAAAGCCTTCAACAGGCGCGCAATTTTACCTGGCAGCGCTGTGCCCGCAAGACACTTGAAGTTTACCGGAACGTGCTTTACAGCTGAAAGATGCATCCATGAGAATCGGCATCGACGCCAGACCGCTGAGCTACCGGCTGACAGGTATCGGGATGTACCTCAAATACCTGCTCGATGCATTGCAGCCGGCCAGCGGGAATCACGATTTCTACCTGATTTCCAACACGCGCATCGACTACAACCTTGTCAATCCCATGTGGCACAAAGTGGAGGGTCACGTTTCCCGGAAACTGACCAGTACCGCCTGGATGCAGGGCTGTGCACCGTTTTTGGCCATGCGCCTGGGCCTGGATCTGTTCTGGAGCCCCCGACATCACCTGCCGCTGGGTCTTTTACCCGGCATCAGGACCGTTGTAACCGTCCACGATGTCGTACACCGGCACTACCCCCGGACCATGAGCCCGGCCAACCTGCTGGTCGAACGTCTGCTCATGCGTGCATCCCTGATGCGTGCACAGGCCGTGATTACGGATGCACGCTGCACACTGCACGATTTGCAGCGCTGGTACCATCTGCGGACCGCCAAGGTCCACTGCATTCACCCGGGGGTACCGCCGTTTGACAAAAGCCGTACGGCTGCAGCACCGGCAATGGAACTGCCCTCCAGGTACTTGCTGTTTGTCGGTACGCTGGATCCGCGCAAGAATTTCGAGCGCCTTTTTGAAGCCTACCGGCTGCTCGACCCGGCCCGCCGAAAAATTCATCTGGTGCTGGTGGGGGCTCGGGGGTGGAAGAATCGGGCCTTTCTGCAGCGCCTGGAGAACAGCCCGCTGAAACCGTTTGTAAAACTGACTGGATATCTCACCCGGACCCAGCTCGCTGTGCTTTACCGGCACGCCTTGTGCCTGGTTTTTCCCTCGCTGTACGAAGGGTTCGGTTTCCCGATCCTGGAGGCCATGGCGTTGGGCACACCGGTCATCACTTCCACGGTTTCCAGCATGCCTGAAGTAGCCGGCAATGCGGCTGTTTTAGTCGATCCGCGCAGCCCGCAGGCAATTGCCGCTGCCATGCAACGCGTGATCACGGACGGCACCCTGCGCGAACGGCTGATTGCCGCCGGGCGGCGGCGCGTAACCCGGTTTTCCTGGCAACGCTGTGCACAAGACACCTTGGCGGCTATGGAGAAAGTGATGCAATCATGAAAGTGTTGCAGGTCTATAAAGATTACTACCCACCGGTTAAGGGCGGAATCGAAGGCCACATCAACCTGTTGTCGATGGGGCTAAAAAAACGCGGCGTCCAAATTGAGGTGCTGGTATCCAACACGCGCAATGTACTTGAGAAAATAAAGGTCGACGGTATTCCCGTCACCAAGGTGCCCCAGATCGGGCGTTTCGCCTCGGCACCGCTGAACGCAACTTTTCCGTTCTGGCTGCGGGAACTGGGCCGCAATGTCGATATCATCCATTTCCATTTTCCCAACCCAACAGCCGAAATATCCTCGCTTCTACCGGGTTTTTCCCGCAGCGTGGTGGTCACCTATCATAGTGACATCGTTAAGCAAAAGCGCCTTCGAGAAGTCTACTCCCCCTTCCTGACACGCTTTTTGAAAAGAAGCCAGGCAATTATCGCCACATCCCGGAACTACGTGCACTCTTCAAAGGTGCTTTCGCAATTCGAATCCAAATGCCGGGTCATCCCCTTAGGCATCGACATCGCCAAGTTTGACCGCCGGACCGGAGATAACGAAAAGATTCGCTCCATCCGGGAAAAATTTTCTCCCAGTATCCTGTTCATCGGCCGTTTCCGGTACTATAAAGGGTTGCATGTCATGATTGACGCCATGCACAAAATCGATGCCAGCCTGCTTTTGATCGGTACCGGCCCGCTGGATTCGAATCTGCGCCGGCAGGTTGCCGAAGCCGGGCTGGAGAGGAAAATCCATTTTTTGGGGGAACTGCCCGATAGCGAGATGATCGCCTATCTGCATGCCTGTGACATCTTTGTGCTGCCGTCTATCCTGCGCAGCGAGGCTTTCGGGATCGTTCAACTCGAAGCCATGGCCTGCGGCAAACCGGTTATCTGCACCGAGGTCAACACCGGTACTTCTTTCGTCAATCGGCATCGTGAAACCGGCCTGGTCGTCAGAGCCGGCGATCCGGACGCATTGGCGCAGGCTGCAAATTACCTGCTCGCACATCCAAGTATATGCGCAAAGTTCGGGCGGGCTGGAAGACAACGGGTCATGGCCTGTTTTTCCGTTGACCGTATGGCCGACAGCGTGGTTACGCTCTACCGGCAGGTGCTCGCCACCCGGCGGCAGCCGGTGTGCACCCCCGCCCACATCCATCTGCCATCACGTTCGGCTCCCCAAAAAAGAAAAATCCGGGTGCTCAGAATCATCTCACGCCTGAACATCGGCGGACCGGCGCTGCACGTGCAGATTTTGACCAAGGGGCTGGATCCCGGGCGTTTCGAATCTTTTATCGTCAGCGGCCAGATTTCCCCGCAGGAAGGGGATATGAGCTACCTGTTCGACGAACTTGCCACCAAACCCATCATCATTTCCGAGCTGCAGCGGGAAATCAGTCTCGGCAAGGATCTGCGGGTTTTTCTGGAAATTTACAAACTGATCAACCGGATTAAGCCCGACATCGTGCACACGCATACCGCCAAGGCGGGCTCCGGCGCCCGCACCACCGTATTCTTCTACAACCTGATCCACGGCCGCAGGATTCAGACCGTACACACGTTTCACGGCCATGTTTTTGAAGGGTACTTCAGCAATTTTAAATCTCTGTTTTTCATTCATATTGAACGGGCCATCGCGCATTTGACAGATGTGATCATCGCCATCAGCGCCAGCCAGAAGGCGGAGTTGGTCGAAAAGTACTCAATTGCTCCGGCCCATAAGTTCAGATGTATCGAACTGGGATTTGATCTGGATCCTTTTGTACATGCGGCCGCGCACCAGGGTGATTTTCGGGAAAAATTCAATCTGCCTGGAAAAACCGTTCTGGTCGGTATCATCGGCCGCCTGGTGCCCATCAAAAATCACTATTTGTTTCTGCGCGCCGCCCGAATCCTGTTGGATGAAACGCCCGCTCTGCCCGTACGCTTTCTGGTGGTCGGCGACGGTGAATTGCGTCAGGCGCTAGAGGCCCGCTGCAGGGTGCTGGGCCTCACGCAGCATTTTATCTTCAGCGGCTGGATCCGGGACGTCGCCCGGGTGTATGCTGACCTGAATGTCCTGGCACTCACGTCCGTTAACGAGGGCACCCCCGTATCCATCATCGAAGCCATGGCCGCGGCAGTGCCGGTGATCGCCACGCGTGTCGGCGGAGTGCAGGACCTGCTGGGAACCCCGGATTGCAAACCGCCGAAATGCGGATTTGCCCTGTGCAGACGCGGTGTGCTGTGCAACCCGGATGATGCCCGCGGGTTTGCCGCCGGTCTCAGGTTCCTGGTCAATGCACAGAACCATGAAATAAAAAACTGCATCCAGCGCGCCAGGAACTTTGTTCTGAATAAATACAGCCAGGTGCATCTGATCCGCAACATCGAATCTTTGTACGACGAACTGGTGCAGCAAAACGGCAGGCACGGATGAAGTCCAGCACCCCGGCAAGTCCGGCACCCTCCATCCTAGTGAGAATTCCGGCATTGGCAAAAAAATGGAAAGTCCTTTCGTCGGCCCTGACCGTGGGTGGGTTGACACTGGTCGTCAAAATGGCTTCCACCGCCCAACACCTGGTGGTGGCCTACCGTTTCGGGACGTCCGATGCCCTGGATGCTTTTCTGATTGCAATGGCCCTGCCCATGCTGGCCGTGAGTGTATTCGGCGGTGCGTTGCATGCGGCCTTCCTGCCGTCTTATGTTGATATGTGCCGGCGGAAGGGTGACTTACAGGCACGGGTGCTGTTCGGCGAAGTTCTGGCCACCGGCGGCCTGGCAATTATGGTTGTCATGATCCTGCTGGCCGCCGGGTTTCCGCTGCTGCTTCCCATGCTCTGCGCGGGTTTCAGCACGACCAAGGTAGCCATGACGCGCATGCTCTTTTACCGCCTGCTGCCCGTCGTTTTTTTTTCGGCTTTTTCTTCGCTGTGCATTTCGGTTTTAAACGCCGGCCGGCGCTTTGCCATGGCCGCGCTGGCGCCGTTAGCGGTGCCGGCGGTGGTCATTGGTTTTCTGATTGCAACCGTTCAGACACTGGGAATCGATGCGCTGGTTTATGGAACGGTTTGCGGATTTGCAGTTGAATCTCTGCTGCTGGGAGCGGCTCTGCTTCACCGGGGCTATCCTTTCAAACCACGCTGGCGCTTGGGTACCGCAACCCGGCAGGTCGCCCGTCAGTTTCTTCCCATGGCCGCCGGTGCGTTGCTGATGAGTGCCAGCGAACTGATCGACAAAAGCATGGCCGCCATGCTGGGACCGGGCAGCGTGGCGGTACTGAGTTATGGCAGCAAACTAACTGCCTTTTTTATCGGTGTCGGTGCTTTTTCCCTGGCTACGGCGGTATTTCCACATTTTGCCGCACTGGTCTCTGCTCAAAAATGGGATCAGCTGGAAAGCATGCTGCGCAGCTGGATTTTCTGGCTCGGCCTGATCTGCCTGCCGCTGACACTGCTGGTCGTCGTTTTTTCCTCGCAGATCGTCTCCGCAGCATTCGAGCATGGTGCTTTTGCCGCCGCCGATACCGAAGTGGTGTCCCGCGTTCAGGCCCTGTATGTTCTGCAGATGCCATTCTACATAACCGGCATCATGGGCGTAAGGCTGCTTTCGGCTTTGAAAAAGAACCACGTCCTGATGGCGATCTCGGCCGTAAACGTGGTGACCAACATTGTCGGCAACCTGTTTTGCATGCGCTACCTGGGAGTGGCCGGCATCAGTCTTTCCACCAGCGTGGTCTACCTGATCTCCTGCCTTCTGATCTACCGGTCGGTTTCTTCGACGTTGCGCCACGAAAAGCACAAAGCAGCGCTGCAACCGGAGGTTGTGTCATGAAACTGCAAAACCAGGATCAGCACCGACTATGGTCTTTCTATCAGAACCGCCATGCACACAGCTTCGGCGGTGCCCATGCCCGGCTTGATTTTATCGTGAACGATGCCATGCGCCGGGGATGCCGCGGGGCTTCCGCCAGGGTACTGAATATCGGTGCCGGTGACGGCTACCTGGAAAGCAGGGGGCGGCAGCTGGAGTGGCGCATGTACACGCTCGATCCGGACGATGAAACCACCCGGCGACTGCGCGCCGCCGGAGTACGGGCCTTTCAAGGGGTGATTGAGAAGATGCCGTTTGAAGCGGATTTCTTCGATGCGGTTGTGGCCAGCGAAGTCCTGGAACATCTGAAACCTGCACAACTCGACACAGGACTCCAGGAAGTCTCGCGGGTGCTCAAACCGGCGGGCTGGTTTCTGGGAACGGTGCCTTTCCAGGAAGATCTGGCCCTGAATATGGTGCTGTGCCCCCATTGCGGACAGGTGTTTCACCGCTGGGGTCATGCCGCCGCTTTTGATGCCGGGAAGCTGGAAGCGCGGCTGGCGCCGTTTTTTGGCGTCGTTCAGCTGCAGGTGCGCGCCTTCGTGTCATTGCGCCGACGGAAACTGCCGCAAAAGCTGAAGGGGCTGGTGCGTCTGGCACTGGGCCGGTTCGGCGCCGCCATTGCAGCGCCCAACATCTACTTTGCGGCCCGCAAGGCACCACCCGGAAAGCGTGCCGCCGTTGGTTGAGCACATTTTTCCTGAAAGCCGGCGCGTCCTGTTCGTCATCGGGTCGCTGGACATCGGCGGCGCCGAAAAGCAGCTTTGTCTGCTGGCTTCGGGATTATGCGCCCGCGGCTGGCAGTGCCGGGTGTTTTGCCTGCAGTCAGGTGGCGCCTTCGTGCCCATGCTTCAGTCCGCCGGTGTACCCGTCTGCCACGGCGGAATGCGGCCGGGAGACCTCAAGCGGCATCCCCACAAACTGGCGCTAAGCGCCGCACGCCTGGCCGCACTCACCCATCGCTTCCGGCCCCGGGTACTGCATGCCTTTTTGCCGCTGGTGACCTTTGTAGGCGCGCTGTGCGGACGCGCTTTGCAAGTGCCTCTGGTGATCACCAGCCGACGGGCGCTGGGTACCCACCAGGAGCGGTTTTTCTTTCTCAGACCTCTGGATGTGGCCGCCGGGCGCATGAGCCACTGGGTGACGGTCAACTCACAGGCTGTTTTAGACGACACCCTGCGGCGTGAGCACCTCGATCC
>Ga0256841_1000217_pt1 | contig 62893 bp, 50 predicted proteins | sample 356308metaG_FD_185971 | JGI IMG/M metagenome (GOLD analysis project Ga0256841, IMG submission 185971) | Hydrothermal vent microbial communities from Mid Atlantic Ridge, Atlantic Ocean - 356-308 | ecosystem: Environmental > Aquatic > Marine > Hydrothermal vents | place: Atlantic Ocean: Mid... | reverse complement strand
ATCTTTTCACCCAGCTTGCCCGAACGCCCTGCAAGCCGATGAATAACATCGACTTTTGTCCGTTCGAACAATCTGGGCAAAAATCTCTCCGGGAAAATTCCGGATTCCGGTGCAATATTCGGGCTAGGGGAACTCGATTTTTCTAGCTGTTTCCGCTATTTCAGCTATTTCAGCTATTTACCTGGCAGCAACGGCTCGTCTTCATCCAGGTCGTCCAGTTCCACTTTTTCGATCTTGACGAAACGCCCGCTGATCTTCCGCGCCGAGGTGTTTACCTGCTTGACGTCATCATGCGCCAGGCGAATGTGGTCGGCGAGCTTGTCCATGCGTTTCTGAAAACGCCCGAAGTCGGCGGACAGCAGACGCAAATGTTCCTGAATGATATTTACCTGCTTGCGCGTGGCGACATCCTTGATCACCGCTCTGGCGGTAGTGAGTACCGCCATCAGGGTGGTGGGCGACACCAGCCAGACCCTGGCCCGCTGCGCCTCTTCCACCAGCTCGGGGAAATGGGCATGAATCTCGGCAAACAGGGATTCCGCTGGCAGGAACATGACCGCGCCATCCGCTGTTTCCCCCGGAATCAGATATTTTCCGGCGATATCCTGAATATGTTTTTTGATGTCCTGGCGAAACTGGCGGCGAGCCTGATTACGTTGGACCTCGGAAGCTTCGTTATCCATCATGCGCTGATAGCTTTCCAGGGGAAACTTGGCGTCTATGGGCACTTTTCCGGTCGGCTCCGGGAGGGTCAGCAGGCAATCCACCCGGGTGCCATTGCTCAGGGTCTGCTGCATGGCATAGCTGCCTTCCGGCATGACATTGCGAATCAAGCCTTCCAGCTGCACTTCACCAAAAGCACCCCGTGAACGCTTGTCCGTCAGCACTTCCTGAAGACTCACCACGTTGCCGGACAACTCGGTGATTTTCTTCTGCGCCTCATCGATGCGGGACAAATGTTCCAGCACCCGGCTGAATACTTCCGTGGTTTTCTCGAAGCCTTGGGTCAGGCGTTTTTCCACCTGTGCGCTGATTTGCTGCAATCGTTCATCCGTGGTGCGGGTCAGTGCTTCGAGACGCTGGTTCATGGCCTTGGCCGATTCCGCCTGTGTCTCACGCAATTGTCCGGCGAGATGTTCCATTCCCTGACGCAGCGCCTGATGCTGGTTATCCAGCGCCTCGCCCTGGCGCTTTTCAAAACTTTCACGCTGTCTGCCGAGTTGTTCACTCACTTCCCGCTGCAACTGTACAAAGCGCTCCAGCAGCGCCTCCTTCATCACATTGCCATCCAGACTGAGTTGACGCTGGAGCATGGCCTGGCGTTGCCCCAGGGTCTCGCGCAAATCATTCACGCTGCGCTGTACACCTTCCTGGGCGAGCAACTGATGCTTGATGAAGGCATCATTGATTTCCTGCCGCTGGGTTTCCAGGGCGCTGTACAGGCCGGCCGCCATTTCCTCCACTTCCACCGACAGGCGATGCAGGCGCTGGTGCTGCAACCATATGCCGCGCAGCAACCAGACCAGCCCCAATACCAGCAGAAATATGCCGGAGAGAATGATTTCCTGACTGAACTGATTCCAGAAAGCCTGAAGATTGTGCATGGTCTCCCTAATGACAAAAGGATAGAATCAGTTGCCGAAATTAACACAGATCCGCCATGTATGTTCATCTGAAAACCCTGGGCTGCCGTCTCAATGAAGCAGAACTGGAATCCTGGTCGCGGGATTTCCAGGCACAGGGCGTGCTCCTCACGGCATCGCCTGAGAATGCCGATCTGCTGGTCATCAATACCTGTGCCGTCACCCGGGAAGCGGTAAAGAAATCGCGCAAGCTGCTGCGCCGCGCCCAACGGGACAACCCTGGCGCCAAGCTGGTCATCAGTGGTTGTTACGCTTCCCTGAACCCGGAGCAGGCGGCTGCTGACCTGGGCGTGGATCTGGTCATACCCAACACAGAGAAAGAACATCTGGCGGAAATCGCGATTCGTGAGCTGGCCCTGCCCACCATGCCCGCCAGCGCCATGGAGCCGGACAATTACAGCCCGTTGCAACACAACCGGCAACGCGCTTTCATCAAGGTGCAGGATGGCTGCCGCTATCGATGCAGCTACTGTATCGTTACCCTGGCCCGGGGTGAGGAACGCAGCCGTTCCATTGGCGACATCGTTGAGCAGATCAACTCGCTTCACACACAAGGTCTTCAGGAGGTAGTGCTTGCCGGAGTTCATCTCGGGGGTTACGGGAGTGACAGCGGCAGCAATCTGAAGCAACTGGTCACAGCCGTACTGACCGATACCAGTATTCCGCGAATCCGTCTGGGTTCCCTGGAGCCCTGGGATCTGCCCCAAGGCTTCTGGGATCTGTTCGCCAATCCCCGCCTCATGCCTCACTTGCACCTGCCCATGCAGAGCGGCGCCGATTCCGTGCTCAGGCGCATGTCCCGACGTTGCCGCAGCGGAGAGTTTCTGCAACTGCTGCAAGGAGCGCGGAAGCAGATTCCTGATTTCAATGTGACAACGGACATCATTGTGGGTTTTCCTGGCGAAACCGAAGATGAATGGAAACAAACCCTGGATTTCGTGGAGCAAGCCGGCTTCGGCCATGTACATGTCTTTGCCTTTTCCCCACGCAGCGGTACCCGGGCCGCGATGCTCCCCGATCCTGTCCCGCACGAGACCAAGCGGCGGCGCAGCGAGGAATTACACACACTGGCGGAAAAGCTGAAATCCCGGTTCATGCGCAGCCAGTTGGGCAAGCAGGTTGAGGTGCTGGTGGAAGGCAACCCGCAACAGACGTCACAGGGGCAGGCATGGTTGGGCTATACGCCTAACTATCTGCGCGTATCCCTGACATCAGCACAGGACTTGAAAAACCTCATTGTTCCGGTACGACTTACCGGCCTGGACGAGCAGTTGCTTGGCGAGATGGCTGATATCCCACTTTCCGGCGGCAACAGCATCAAATAACTGTTCAATATATTCCAAGGTAAATCTGAGCAAAGCAGATTGTGATTCAAAGGGCGGTTTTCTTGCCCGCCTGCCGTACTTCGCCCTTGAAAAACCTCGCATACAAACCATACTCAGTGCAGAGGAAACTGAATGTGGAGGTAAATGTCATGTTCCTCAAAGACACAAAAAGTGGTGATCTGGTTGAAGTACTGGGCTTGGGCGACCTGTTCGACCCCAGCCAGGAAAAAGTCCCGGGGCGTTTCCATGCAGGAGAGGAAATGGGCGAACCCGCAAGTTTCTTCAAGACGGAACTGCTGTTTCCGTCAGGCGAGGCTCTGCCCCGCTGCTGGATGGATCCCAACTACAAGCAGAACTGACAAGGATGTTGAAAACTTCCTTCTTGGGATTTTTTCAACCCCGGAAGTAAAAAAGTAGTTTCCCAGGATCAGACGTGCAGGCCATTGAAAGACGCTGTTTTGCAATGGCCTGCCAAGGGTGGCTATCAGACATCCGCGTCCAGCCATACCGGACAATGATCCGAGGGTTTTTCCATGGCGCGGATATCATAGGCAATGCCTGCGTCTTTCAGACTGTTGAACAGGGGCTGACTGCTGAGCAGCAGGTCGATGCGCAGTCCCCGCTTGGGATCGCGGTCGAAACCACGGCTGCGATAGTCGAACCAGCTGAAAAGCTGATCTTCTTCGGGATATTTTTCCCGCCAGCTGTCATGCAGCCCCCAGCTCATGAGGGTTTGCAGCCATTCACGCTCCTCGGGAAGAAAGGAACACTTGCCGGTGCGCAACCAGCGTTTCATATTGTCCGGACCAATGCCAATATCCTTGTCCGTCGGGGCAATATTCATGTCCCCGATAATGGTCAGATGCTGATCAGAACTGAAATCCTGTTTCAGCCAGTTTGTGAGATCTGAGTAGAATTTTCTCTTGGCCGGAAACTTCAACGGATGATCCCGGCTTTCCCCCTGGGGAAAATAACCGTTCATCACCGTGATCTCTTCCCCTCCCGGGGTCTTGTAAATGCCGGTAATCAGGCGTTTCTGACTCTCCTCCCCATCATCAGGAAGACCACGAATGATTTTCAGCGCCGGCTCACGGGACATGAGCGCCACCCCGTAATGTCCCTTCTGACCATGGAAATCCACATGGTAGCCCAGATCATCGATCATCTCCCGGGGAAACTCGCTGTCCTGCACCTTGGTTTCCTGAAGACCGATGATGTCTGGCTGATACTGATCCACCAGCGCCTTGAGTTGATGAGGACGGGCGCGAACACCGTTGACGTTGAAAGATACGATACGCATGAAATATCCTGAAATTTGATGACTGGAACAAGAGTTTATCAAACAAGCACAGGGCATCTCGAAAAATCGGGTTGCCCGGATGGGACAGGGATGTCCCGCCATTTTCGATCATCACAAATGATTGAAAATGCTAGCAAAGAGGAAATTGCATGGCAGGATGTGGTCGTAAATTCAGGCCTTGGATGGAATGTGCAGGAGATCATTGTTATCCTGTGTGCGGGATTCAATGTCAATCTGATCTTGAATGACCCAAACGATTGAATCGTATCAGGCGCCGCCATCAAGCAATGCTTGGCGACCGTTATCTCAAGGAAGAAATAATATGAATGTGATCCTGATTTTGTTGTTTTTTGCAATTTTTTCTGCATCCGATGACATTCAGGCTGATCTTCGACAATATTCGCTGAACAGGGTACATGTGTCCGATGCTGGCTTCCCCGTTTCCTTTCCCCAACTTTATTTTTTCAATGCCAAGGAAGAACTATTTTATGTCACTGGCGGGGGATCAGGAGACGCCGCAGGAGACATCAAGACATTTGCCAAGGGGCCGGATGAGAACAAGCTGCAACGCATGGGCCGCCGTTCTCCCACTCACGATCATGCCCGATGGGCTGGACGTTTTGTTCGCCTGACTGAAATGCTCGCCTTGCCCGACGACACACTGCTATCAGACGCTGGATCTGTGACCCTGATCGGTTTTATTCTCGATGTTCATGATTATCCATACTGCCATCCCCGCAAGACACTGAAAGAAAAAGATGCAAAAGCTGAGTCAAAACGAAAGAGTATCGGTAGTTCTTGTCACACAAAGACGACTCGACGAGAATCATCCCAAAACATCAGTGCCTGTTGACAAGCCCTAGGAATACCCCGAGGTGAAACCGCGCTTTTTCCTGATTTTTCTTTTGTTGCTGCCCTTGGGATTGTGGGGTGGCTATCGGCTATTTCACCCTGTTCCTACCTTGGCGGCTTCCCAGGTTCAACTGGTCTCGGCCACCCTTACTCCTTTTCAGGAAGAAATTCGCGGACTGGGTGAACTGCTGCCCAAACAAGAACATTGGGTCATTGCCTCGGTTACTGGCACCATCAGTACAGTTTTGGCGCATGCTGGCGATCAGGTACGAGCTGACACCATATTGTTGGAGCTGGTAAACCCCGCCATACACGATGCTTACCAGCAGGCACGTTTCGACTGGCAGCAAGCAAAAGCCCAGGCACTGTCCACTCAGGCCGATCTGGATATCCAACTTGAACAGATCGAATCCGACTTGGCCATGGCAAAGCTGGAATACGAGGTACGAAAGAAACTGCAAGAGAAAAAAATCACTTCGACGATGGAAATCCGCAAACGCGCCCTCACTGTCGAAATTCTCCAGCGACGGCTGAAAAAAACCCGTGAAGCCGCCATCGCAAAGAACGAAGCAGCGCGAATTCAGGTGGAACAGAAAAAGCAAGCCATGCAAGCCGCTGAACTAAAAGTAAAGGCTTTATCCCTTCACGCTGGGGTTCCCGGTCTTCTGCTGAAAATGGAAAAGCACTGGAAACCTGGCATGGTCGTCAAAGAAGGGCAAAGCATCGCCCGCATCGCCACTGACCACCACCTATTTACCCGTATTCGAGTACCTGTGGTCTCCGCAAGGAATCTGGCGCCTGGTTTGGAAGTGAATATCGACAGCCGACAGCACCAAATCAAGGGACGCATTTTGCACATTCTGCCAGAAGTTGAAAACGACGAACAAGTGCTGGAAGTGTCACTGCCAGACAAACTGCCGCCTTCTTTTCATCCCAATCAGCCAGTACGTGCACAGATACTGTTGCCTGGCAGCAACAAGCGTCTCACCCTGCCCTTGCTTCCTGAGTTGTCCAGCCGGGGAGAGATACGCATGTTCCGCTTATCAAATGACCATTGGCTGGAAGCAGTGCAAGTGCGTCTCGGACGCAAGGCTGGATCACGAGTGGAGGTATTGTCCGGCTTAAAACCCGATGACCAGGTGCTGGTAAACCCGCCTGAGAAGTGGCGGGATGAGACACGCATCCGACTGGTGCCAAGAACTCCCTGACATGTCCTTTATCGAATGCCACAATCTGAGCAAAGATTACCCGGGCCAGTCGGCACTGGACAAAATCAGTGTGCATCTGAACCAGGGAGAGTTTGTGGCCCTAGAAGGTGTTTCCGGCAGCGGCAAATCCACTCTTCTGGCGCTGATCGGTCTGTTGGACCGCCCAACCCGGGGTGATGTGTTCATTGATGGCTGCTCCACGCACAAACTTGGCCTGGGTCGTCGTTGCCGCTTGCGCAACCGTTATTTTGGCTTCGTTTTTCAACAATTCCATCTCATCGGAGATCTGAATGTCGCGGAGAATGTAGCCCTGCCACTGCGCTATAGCGGCTTGCCCAGGCATCAGTGGCGCAACAGGGTCATGGAATACCTGGATAAAGTCGGTCTGGCGGATCGTGAAAATGCCTACCCCGGCGAACTGTCCGGAGGACAGCAACAACGGGTAGCCATCGCCCGCGCCCTGGTGGCCGAACCACGTTTTTTGCTCGCCGACGAACCCACAGGCAATCTGGACAGCCACACGGCCAGACAGATCATTGTGCTGTTTCAGACACTGCACCAGGAAGGAATGGGGCTGCTTATGGCCACCCACAACCCCGACTATGCTGCCTTGGCACAGCGACGCTTGCGGCTGCTGGACGGGCGTTTGCAGCCAAATACGCCATGACAAAATGGCGCTGCCTCTTGCGTCCTTGGTCGAGCTTTCCTTTGCAAAGCCTTTTCCAGTGGATCGCCTTGTTGCTTTCTCTGGCTCTATTGGATCTTTTACTTCATATCCTGCTCTATGGTCATTTCCAGCTTCCTTCCGGGGTGATTCCGAGAGCCGGCTATTACACTCTGGGTGCAGCAGACAGCAGGGGCGCCATGACACCCATGGCCTTGTTACAGGTTCAAATGCTGGAAGATCGCCTTGGTTCTCAGCTAGGTAACCACAGCCTATACGCTGAACTGGATATCCAACTGCAAGTGGGCAAGACACCCGCCAGTCAGTACCGGGTGGCAGTGCTGCAGCAGAATTTCTATCACCATCTTGGCCTGCGTATCCACCGGGGGCGTTTTTTCAGCAGCAATCCGGGGCAACTCAACCAAGAACTAATGATAAGTCACGCACTTTGGAACAGGCTGGGCCATCCGGAGGATCCATCAACCATTCATGTGCGTCTGGGCAAACAAAACGAATGGACGGTCGTAGGCGTATTGCCGCCACACTTCACCGGTTTTGGTGTGCAACCAGTGGATTTTTGGCTGCCGCCCACTTTACTCCCGGATGGACTCCTGCGTCTGAACACCTCATCGGATACAGAACCGGAACTGATGCAGCTGACTTTGCGGTTCGCCAAACGTGTACCTTATTACCACCTGTTGGGTATTTTAGAAAACAGCGAGAACCTGGCAACATTGATGCAGCAGGCACAGGCTGTGGATCTTGCTTTGCCACCCATGATGACTAGCCACGGTCCCGTAATAATCAACGGCCTGGAAGAAAATAACCGGGCCCTGCTCAGCCCCGGATTAAACACATCACCCAAACTGTGGGAGAAAACCCGTCACTACACCCAACTACTTGCGGTAGTGGCTCTGGATTTACTCGTGCTCAGCAGCTTTTCCCTGCTGTTGTTTCTTCTGGAACAGCTACCAGTGCGGCAAGACGAATTCCGCCTGCGGCATATTTTTGGAGCCACCCTGGGAAAGCTGGGATGGCAAATTTTCCGGGAAAACCTGGGATTCGTGCTCTCCGTCCTGCCCTTGGCTTGGCTACTGAGCCGTCTGTTATTCGCACAACTGGCCGAAATCACGCCTTTCAGCCACTTTATCCCTGAACGTCTGCAACCACCGGGGCCAGCTTTACTGGCCTGGAGCGCACTGGTCGCGCTGCTGCTTGCAGCATTGTTGACCGCCCTGCCCCTCTGGGCCCTGTCCAAGCGGCTTCGGCCTCGCTCGGGACAAAACAGCGCCGACATTACAGAAGGCTATTTAGCCTCCCTATTCAACAGCTTGCAGCTGACCACAGCCACTGCTGCTCTGTTCATCGCCCTATTGTTCGCCTTCAATCTGTATCGTATCAGCACCAACAGCAACAAAGGCGGCGAACAAGTACATTTACTCAACTGGCAGTGTGCAGACGAGGACAAAAATTGCGATTTACTCGAACTCATGGCCCTGAATAACGAACAAATTCTTTCACAGCTGGCGCCTGGCGCCGAAGCCGCGGGGACAGGTGAACCTCTCTTTTCGCCGTTGCTTGACCAGCGGGACATCCGACTCGAACCCATGATGAAAACCGGTGGGGGCGGAGGACGCTACCAATTGGCTTCCGCGCATTTCGACCGCGGCTGGCTACAAGCTCTGAACATTCGTCTTTCAGCCGGACGCTGGCCACAGCTGAGCAGTGAAATCCTGGTGAACAATGCTTTCCTTCGCCTACAAGGTCTATCCGCAGATCAAATATTAGGCCGACAATACCGGCAAAATGGAGCACGCCAGTTCACCTACCGTGTTACCGGTGTACTTGAGGATTATTCACTGGAAGATCCACGCAAGCCCGCCCTGCCAAGAATCATCTTCACGGAAACGGCTTCCTCAGGCACGCCCCTCCGCAATGAAATTGCCTGGAAAGGCAACATGGAGGAGAAAGAACTGCTGCGGCGCCTTCGGCAGGCCCTCAACCAGCAGGGAGCCGATAGGCTGACAATCCGCCACGAAACATTGGCCATGCGTGTCCATAAGCGCCTGTCAGGAGAACAACACTACGCCTGGTTGATTGGAGGCAGCTCCATTCTTACCCTTTTTCTGGCGTTGGCAGGACTCTACGCCAGCACACGACATTCCCTGAAGCGGCAGAACCGGGTATTGGGCATCCATTTGGCGTACGGCGCTCACCCGACCCACTTGGCTGTGTTGGTGATTAGCCAACGCATGCTTATGCTTGCCGGTGCAATTCTCGTGGCGTTCTTCGTGCTGGGAATGATGGCGCCACTCATCGATAACTGGCTGCTCCCCTTGCGCCCCTGGCTTCTGCCATTACTGGCCGCTGGCCTGCTTCTGATCCTGACTGGCGCCATCCTGGCCACCGTTCTGGCCCTGCGTTCTCTGTGGCACCGGGAACCAATGGAACTCATCCGTGATGGCTGACCGAACAGAGTCTGTCAGACCGGCGTTGGCAGAAAACCCCGCAGAACCTTCAGAAACGCCTCAGGCTGCTCGGCATATACCCAATGCCCGGCGCGAGGGATGTCCGTGATCTCCGCCATGGGGAAAAAACGCCGGATGTCCGGCAGATACTCGTCTTGCACGTAGCTCGATGCCGCACCCCGGATGAACAATGTTCTTCCCGGATAGATCCGGCCTTGAGCATAATCGGGAAAGGCGCTGATGACATCCAGTCCGTCCCGCAGGGCGCGCAGATTGTTGCGCCAGCGCCAGCCGTTATCGGTGCGTTGCAGGTTCTGCAGCATGTGATCCCGCACGGCCTTGTCCCTGACCCGCTCCGCCAGCAGTTCATCGGCATGGCGGCGGCTTTCGATCTCCTGCAAAGGCAAATCCAGAAGGGCATCGAGCAACTGGGCCAGACGACCTTCATAGGTTACCGGCGCAATATCCACCACGGCCAGGCGTTGTACCCGCTGCGGAAATTCCAGGGCCAGGCTCATGGCAGTCTTGCCACCCATGCTGTGGCCGACCAGCACAGCCTGGGGCATATCCAGTTCATCCATCAACTGCAGCACATCAGCAGCCATGGCCGGATAGGAGACATCAGGGTCATGAGGAGAACGCCCATGGTTACGCAGATCCGGCACGATAAGCGGATATTCCTCACCCAGTTGCCGTGCAATGCGCTGCCAGTTCACCAGGGAACCGAGCAGGCCATGGAGTAAAACCAGTGGCACGCCTTCCTGCTGCTCACCGAACTGGCGAAAGTAAAGTCTCACCCGTCTATCGCTTGCGTGCTGGCGGCAAGTCGGTACAACTGCCCTCGGCAACCTCCGCTGCCAGGCCGATGCTTTCATTCAGGGTCGGGTGGGGGTGAATGGTCAGGCCGATATCTTCCGCATCGGCACCCATCTCCAGGGCCAGTACCGTCTCGCCAATCAGTTCGCCAGCGTTTACGCCCACGATGCCGGCGCCAAGAATGCGTTTTGTATCGGGGTCGAACAGCAGCTTGGTCATCCCCTCGTCTCGGCCCACGCCAATGGCCCGGCCTGAGGCCGCCCAGGGGAATACGGCTTTTTCATACTTGACGCCTTTTTCCTTTGCCTCGGTCTCGGTCAGCCCCATCCAGGCCACTTCGGGATCGGTGTAGGCCACGGAAGGAATGGTCATGGGATCGAACATGGCCGGCAGGCCGGCAATCACTTCTGCCGCGACATGCGCCTCGTGAGTGGCCTTGTGCGCGAGCATGGGATTGCCCACCACATCACCAATGGCAAATATATGGGGAACATTGGTGCGCATGTGCTGATCCACGGGAATGAAGCCGCGCTGATCCACTTCCACCCCGGCCACTTCTGCATTGATGAGCTGACCATTGGGGCGGCGCCCCACGGCCACCAGCACCTTGTCATAAGTGGTGTCCTGGGGCGCATTGTCTCCGGCAAAGCTGACCTTCAAACCTGACTTGAGTGGCTTGATGCCTTCTACGCTGGTTTTCAGCCAGATGTTATCGACCTGTTTCGCCAGCCGTGTTTGCAGAGGCTTGACCAGATCCCGGTCGCAACCGGGAATCAGACCATCCTGCAATTCCACGATATCCACCTTGCTGCCCAGGGTGCTGTACACCGTAGCCATTTCCAGACCGATGATGCCACCGCCAATGATGAGCATTTTCCCGGGAATATCCTCCAGGGCCAAAGCGCCGGTGGAATCGATGAGCCGGGGATCATCGTTGGGAAAACCGGGAATCTGCACGGCGGATGAGCCACAGGCAATGATACAGTGGTCGAACTCGATGACACGGGTCTGACCATCGGCTTCCACGGAAAGGGTTCTGGGGCTGGCGAACTGACCCCAACCCTGGATGACCTGCACTTTGCGCATTTTGGCCATCTGCGCCAGTCCGCCGGTCAGTTTTTTCACCACCTTGTCCTTGCCCGCACGCAACTTGTCCAGATCGATCTTCGGCTTGCCAAAGCTGACCCCCATGGCCTCCAGTTCGGCTGCTTCGTTGATGATGTCCACGGTATGCAGCAGAGCCTTGGAGGGAATGCAGCCTACGTTCAGACAGACACCGCCCAGATCGGCATGTTTTTCCACCAGCACCACGCTCATGCCCAGGTCGGCGGCGCGGAAGGCGGCGGAATAGCCGCCGGGACCCGCTCCCAACACCAGCACCTGACAGCGAACGTCGGCCACGCCATCGACCGCTGCCGCCGGCGCGCTGCCGGCATGCTTTACCGGCGGCGCCTTTTCCTCTACCGCCGCAACGCCCGGGTTCGACGCTTTCTCTTCTGGCGATGGTTCTGTTTCCGCCCCTTCCGGCTCCAGCAACAACAGCAGGTCACCCTGGGAGATCCGGTCGCCGACGGAGACTTTCACTTCGCGCACCAGACCGGTTTCCGGACAGGGAATCTCCATGGAGGCCTTGTCGCTTTCCAGGGTGATGACGGAGTCTTCTTTCTCTATCCTGTCACCCGGCTGTACCAGAACTTCGATGACTTCGACTTGCGCAAAGTCGCCGATGTCGGGGAGGGTTACTTCAATCGTATTGCTCATCTGCGAACACCTGTGGTTGAGGCTTCCGAATACAGCGCTTGCTGCTACAGCAGCAAACGGCGTATATCGGACAACAGCCCGGCAAGATAGGTAGTGAAACGCACGCCCTGGGCGCCGTCGATCACCCGATGATCATAGGACAGGCTAAATGGCATGACCAGTCGTGGCCTGAATTTCTTTCCGTTCCACACGGGTTTCATGCTGGCGCGGGAAACGCCCAATATGGCCACTTCAGGTGCATTTACTATGGGCGTGAACTGAGTGCCGCCAATGCCTCCCAGACTGGAAATGGTAAAGCAGCCGCCCTGCATGTCGGCAGGTCCCAGCTTGCCTTCCCGGGCCTTGCCGCTGATCTCCATGAGTTCCCGGGCCAGATCATAAACCCCTTTCTGGTCCACATCACGAATCACCGGCACAACCAGGCCGTTGGGCGTGTCCACTGCAACGCCGATATGTATGTATTTTTTCAGAATGAGCTTTTCCCCATCCGCAGAGAGCGAAGAATTGACAGTGGGAAATTCGCGCAAGGCGGCTTCACAGGCTTTCATCAGGAAGGGCATGAAAGTCAGGCGCACATCCTCCTTGAGCGCCTCCTCCTTCTGTGCCTTGCGGAAGTCTTCCAGCTCGGTGATGTCGGCTTCGTCGAATTGGGTGACATGCGGCACGCTGATCCAGCTGCGATGCAGGTGCGCGCCGCTGATTTTCTGGATGCGCCCCAGCTCGGTTTCCTCGATTTCGCCGAATTTGGAAAAATCCACAGCCGGCACAGAAGGCAAGGCCAGGGACACGCCCGCAGCCGTTGCCGATCCGGCGCCTGCCAAAGAGGACTTGACGAAATTCTGCACATCCTCCTTGGTAATGCGTCCCTTGGGCGCGCTGCCCCTGACCCTTCCGAGATCGACCCCGAGTTCCCGGGCAAAACGGCGTACTGCCGGGCTGGCATGCGCCTTGCGGCTGGGCATGTCGTTATGGGTGGGCGCCACCGGCAGGGGTTTGGCCTTTTTTTCTCCGGGAGCCGGCGGTTGCGGATGTGGGGTGCTGTCCACGGGCTTGGGAGGCGCTACCGGAGCCGTTTCTTCCGCAATACTTTCCTCATCCAGCACGACCAGCAGGTCGCCCTGATTGATAATGTCTCCCACGGCTACTTTTACTTCCTTGATCACGCCACTGGCGGGAGAAGGAATCTCCATGGAAGCCTTGTCGCTTTCGAGAGTAATGAGGGAGTCCTCGGCATTGATGCTGTCCCCGGCGGAAACCAGCACTTCGATGACTTCGACATCCTTGAAGTCGCCAATATCCGGCAGGGTGATTTGTTTCAGATTCGCCATGGGAATGTTCCTCACACCTTGGTCGGATTGGGTTTTTCAGGGTCGATCCGGTACGCCTTGATTGCCTGAGCCACCAGGTCCGCATCCACGGTACCTTCGTCGGCCAGCGCCTTGAGGGCCGCGACCACTACATGATAGCGGTTGACCTCAAAGAAGCCGCGCAACCTGCGGCGCAGATCGGATCGGCCAAACCCGTCCGTGCCCAGGGTGATGCAACCACGCCCGTCCAGGTAGGGCCGGATCTGATCCGCGAACATGCGTACATAGTCTGTAGAAGCAACTACCGGCCCGGCCGCATCCTGAAGTTGCCGGGTAACATAAGGGATACGCGGCTTCTCCATGGGATGCAAACGGTTCCAGCGCTCACAATCCATGCCGTCCCGCGCCAGTTCAGTAAAGCTGGTAACACTCCATACGTCAGCGGCGACTTTCCAGTCTTTCTCCAGCAGTTCCGCCGCGGCGATGACTTCGCGCAATATGGTCCCGGAACCCATGAGCTGCACGCGCTTCTTCTTGCGCGATCCTGCCTTGAACAAATAGATGCCCCTGATGATGCCCTCTTCGACGCCTTTGGGCATGGGCGGATGAACATAGTTTTCGTTCATGATGGTGACGTAATAGAAAACATTTTCCTGATCGACATACATGCGCCGCATGCCATCCTGGAGAATCACCGCCAGTTCGTAGGCAAAGGTCGGATCATAGGAACGGCAGTTGGGAATGCCCGCGGAAGCCAGATGGCTGTGGCCATCCTGATGCTGCAGCCCCTCGCCGGACAGAGTGGTGCGCCCGGCGGTGCCTCCCATGAGGAAGCCCCGCGCCTGCATGTCTCCCGCGGCCCAGGCCAGATCACCCACCCGCTGGAAGCCGAACATGGAGTAATAGACATAGAAGGGAATCATGGGCACGCCATGATTGGAATAGGAAGTCGCGGCGGCTATCCACGAAGACATGGCGCCAGCTTCATTGATGCCTTCCTGCAGGATCTGCCCCTTGACATCCTCCCGGTAGTACATGACCTGATCCGCATCCATGGGCGTGTACAACTGCCCCACATGGGAATAGATGCCCAGTTGACGGAACATGCCTTCCATGCCAAAAGTGCGCGCCTCGTCGGGTACGATGGGCACCACATGCTTGCCTACCTTCTTGTCACGCAGCAGGCTGGTGAGGAAACGCACATAGGCCATGGTAGTGGACATTTCGCGCTCGCCGCTGCCTTCCAGCAGGGCCTGGAAAGCATCCAGCCCCGGTACTTCCAGCGGCTGTGCTTCGCTGCGCCGGGCGGGCAGATAACCACCCAGTTCCTGCCGGCGCTGATGCAGATATTTCATTTCTTCACTGTCTTCCGCGGGCTTGAAATACGGTGCGGAGGCCAGTTGATCCTCGGGGATGGGGATATTGAAACGATCACGAAAATGACGCAGGGCGTCCTCTCCCATCTTCTTTTGCGAGTGGGTGATGTTCTGGCCTTCACCCGCCTCGCCCATGCCATATCCCTTGACCGTCTTGGCCAGAATCACGGTAGGCTGGCCACGATGTTCCATGGCGGCCTTGTATGCCGCATAGACCTTGATGGGATCATGGCCACCGCGGTTCAGGCGCCAGATGTCCTCATCACTCATGTTGGCGACCATTTCCAGCAATTCGGGATATTTGCCAAAGAAATGCTCCCGCGTGTACGCCCCTCCCTTGGCCTTGTAGGCCTGATAATCCCCATCCAGCGCCTCTTCCATGCGCTTGCGCAGCAGACCTTTCTTGTCCCTGGCGATGAGGGGATCCCAGTAGCCGCCCCAGACCACCTTGATCACATTCCAGCCGGCACCACGGAAAACTGCCTCCAGTTCCTGAATGATCTTGCCATTGCCGCGTACCGGGCCATCGAGACGTTGCAGATTGCAGTTGATGACGAACACCAGATTGTCCAGACGCTCCCGGGATGCCAGGGAAATCGCTCCCAGGGATTCCGGCTCATCCATCTCGCCATCTCCCATGAAGGCCCAGACCTTGCGCTGATCCATGTCCGCCAGACCCCGGTCGTGCATGTAGCGCATGAAACGCGCCTGATAAATGGCCATGAGCGGACCCAGCCCCATGGACACCGTGGGGAACTGCCAGAAATTGGGCATCAGCCAGGGATGGGGATAGGAAGACAATCCATCACCAGCGGATTCCTGACGGAACTTGTTGAGTTGCTCCTCACTGATTCGCCCTTCGAGGAAAGCGCGAGCATAAATCCCTGGCGCGGAGTGTCCCTGGAAAAACACCAGATCCCCTTCCTGTTCCTCGTTGCTGGCCCGGAAAAAATGGTTGAATCCAACATCAAAGAGCGTTGCACTGGAGGCAAAACTGGCAATATGCCCGCCCAGTTCCGGTTCCTTGCGATTGGCCTGCACCACCATGGCCATGGCATTCCAGCGAATGAACGAGCGAATGCGGCGTTCCATGGCCCGGTTTCCGGGAAACGGCGGCTGCCTTGAAGGCGGAATGGTGTTGAGATAGGCGGTGGTCGCCTTGTACGGAAGATATGCGCCGGAAAGACGGGCCTTTTCGATCAACTGCTCAAGGAGAAAGTGCGCCCGTTCCGCCCCTTCATTTTCGAGAACAGCCTCCAGGGCCTCCAGCCACTCACTGGTCTCCTGCGGATCAATATCATTCATTTCTGCCATGGTGTTTCCAGTATGTGTCCATAATTGTGGACGCCAATACTGACAGGCATGGAAACAGAAATCCAGAACAATTTTTCGTTTCTTTATTTTTCAATAACTTAACTAATTCATAGTGTAGTACAATTGTCCTAATATAAAGCGTATTCCCTTCTCTATACACAAACCGCACAGAAACCGGATTTCCAGTCCTGACTTTCCGTTTCCCTTGGCAGGCTCTTGAAAAACGCCGTTTTTCAAAAGCTTGTCAGTTGCTTCTTGCGACGATTCTTTGTTTCAATCATGTATTATGGGAAGTATCGCACCCGATATTCTGCACAATTGCCCATTGATGGACTTAAGTTCATCAATCGCCAACCGTTAAAACAGAATGATATCCGGCCAATTGCTGCCGCTTTGGGTCTTGGCGATACAGTCTGCCGGGAAGAACTGCGACAAATATCAACACCTTTGCTGCGCTACACTATATTGTACTTATGGATAACCATATCGACACAGCCTCCCCTCACGGTTGGCGCCCCAAATTGAAGGACAAACAAGTCCGGCAGGAATGGTCACAGGCGGTGGTTCGGGTGACCATGACGATGCTCGTTCTTGTCTATCTGCTGTTCGTCAGCACAGAGGGGAAGGACACCCGGATTCATTCCACCGTGGTATTCCTGGTCAGTACCTATCTGATCTATTCCCTGGCGCTCATTGCCAGTTTCCGGGTCTGGCCCCGGCCGTCAAGAATTCGCAAGCTCATCACCCTGATTTCAGACATCAGCATCACCCTGTACTGTATGCACCTCTATGGAGAAGGCAGCGCCCCTTTCTTCGTCATCATTCTTTGGGTAAATATCGGTTACGGGGTTCGGTTTGGACAACGCTACATGCTCATGGGAACGGCCTATTCTTCCATGGGTCTGGTCATGCTGTGGCTTTTCAGCCCTTTCTGGTCACATCATTCCTCCATTATTTTTTCCTATCTGATCGCCGCACTGGTTATTCCTGTTTTTGCTTCTTACCTCATGCAAAAACTGGAAAAGGCGAAAAAGGAAGCGGAAACGGCGAACATGGCAAAATCCCAGTTCCTGGCCAATATGAGTCATGAAATCCGTACGCCCCTGACAGGCATCATCGGCATGGCGGAGTTGTTGCTTGAAGAGCAGCTGGACAGGAAATATCACCAGCAGATCGAAACCATAAACTACTCTGCGAAAAACCTGCTGCATCTGCTCAATGACACCCTGGATATCTCCCGAATCGAAGCCGGCAAGCTGGAACTGGTAGCGGAAGAACTGGATATACAGGAGCTGATCAACAGTCTTTCCCTGATGTATCGCCCATTGGCTCAGGCAAAACAACTTCAGTTCAGGGTAGAGATTCATCCCCGGATCCCGGCATCACTGGAAGGGGATCGGCTGCGTATCCAGCAAATCCTCACCAATCTTCTGAGCAATGCTGTGAAGTTCACTGAAGCTGGCGCCATCACCCTGCGTGCAAAAATGCTGCACATGAAAGATGAAGTGGCTACCTTGCAGTTCGAGGTACAGGACACGGGCATCGGCATTCCCCCGGAAAAACAGGAAGCCATCTTCGGCATCTTTGAACAGGCGGACAACACCACTACCCGCCGTTATGGTGGCAGTGGACTGGGCATGGCCATTTCACGCCAACTGGCGAATCTGATGAACGGCAATCTGCGCCTCAAGAGTCAGGAAGGGAAAGGCTCTACCTTTGTCTTTGAAGTGCCACTGAGGATAATCGCAGAGCAGCAAAGCATCAGCCAGACCCGCAGTTTCGAAGGCGTACATGCGCTCATCGTTTCTTCCAACAAAGTATTCTGCTCACATTACCGCCAAATACTGGAATGTTGGGGATTTGGTGTGGAAACCGCAGCCAGCGCAGTCGATGCCTTTGTGCAGATCAGCGCCGGCGACAGCAAATTTCAAAACTACCAGTTGCTCATCGTGGACGAGAAAGGCATAGAGATTACCGCCGAACAATTTGCCAGCGCGACCCGGAACAGTCCCGACCTGAGCTTGATTCCTTCCGTGCTGATTACCGGAAACCGGGCCGCTGATGCCGCAGAAGAAGAACAGTTCGATGCAGTGATCAGTAGTGGCAACAACACGATTCTGTACCACAAACTGCATGAACTTCTGCATGTCAAGGATATTGATCATGGTGGTTCTGGCGGGGAAATCAGCCAAACCCCCAGACGCATTTTGCTGGTGGACGACAACAGTACCATTCAACTTTTGATATCGACCATTTTGCAAAAGGCAGGACATGAAGTCATTCAGGAATACAACGGAGAAAATGCCCTGGACAGGCTGTTTGCCGAACACTTCGACATTGTCATCATCGACATGCAGATGCCCAACATGAGCGGCGCTGAGGTAATCCAGGCCTATCGCTACAGCGAGTATGGTACAGACGCCCATCTGCCTTTCATCGTTCTGTCCGCCAATGACAGCAGTGAAGCAAGAGTGGAGTCGAGTGAAGCAGGGGCAGACGCTTTCCTGCCAAAACCGGTAAACCAGAAACAGCTGCTTCGGGCCATACAGGAACATGCCAACGGACAACCCGACATCGCCAGTCAGCCGCCAGCTACCAGATCAAAAAGCAATGTGGAACCCTTCCCGGCGCCGGATGACGGCATACCGGTGATCGACATGGACACTATCCATGCGTTGATATCCATCCAGGAGGATGACAATTTCTTCAGCAATCTGATGACACACTTCTATGCAGACGCGCAAACCTCGATCGAAACCATGGACAAGGCACTGCCATTACAGGATTTCGATGCGGTACGCGATGCAGCCCATGCCCTGCAAGGTTCCGCAGGTGGCATAGGCGCGGTAGCACTGTTCGAACAGTGCGCAGCGCTTTCCCACGCAGACAACCAACTGCTGCGCGGCAAGGGAAAAGAAATGCTGCGGGAAGTGAAAGCCCAGTTACGCAAGGTCAAAGCCGCCCTGAGCGCCCCCAACATCACTTCTTCCATCTACGAGTTCCCCAGGATCTCCTGATCCAGAAATACCCTGAAGAATCAGTTTGCCGATGATTCAGGCCGCATGCATTTTTCTGGACTGGGCCTTGACCAGTCGCTCCATCATGCGCAAATCACGATCCGGCAGCGCCATGGCGGAATCCACCCACAACATGACAATGCGCTTCAGTTCCTCATAAGTCAGAGGAAGAACCACCTCGCGCATGGCCAATACTGCATCGCGCGTCATGGCAGACCGGTCATGCTTGCGAACGAACTGGCGCAAAGCCAGCTTGGCCTCGCCGGGTTCCGCAAGTATGTCGATGACTCCCATATCATGGAGCTCATCGGAAGTGAACATTCTGCCGGTATTGATCATGCATTCCACCTGAGCCGGGGCAATGCGCCGCGACAGGAAGGAATAGGCGCCCATTCCCGGAAACATGTTGAAAACCACTTCAGGAAAGCCAATCTTCACGCCTTTCTCCGCAATAATCACATCACAGGACAGAGCAGCTTCGAAAGCCGCGCCCAGAGCATCACCTTCGATCAGGGCAACCGTACGCAAGTGCTGATTCAGGTTTACATAATTGTCATACAGAACATCGATACAGAGGATCGCATAATCTTCCAGAACCTGGCGTTTCCCGCCGCGAATGCAGTCCAGGAAAAATCCCAGATCTCCTCCGAGGCTGTACACACCGGGAATGGCGGAACCGAGCACGAGGAAATCGAAGGGTGATTCCTCACCCTGGTTCTTGTATTCCTCACTGACCTGCACCACAGACTGTTGGAAACTGCGGATGTCGTGCATGAGAGCCGGTGTAAAGTTTGGGCGGGGCTGGGTGTTCATGTTGAACTGCATGACCCGATTTGCCGGATCATACTCACAGACCAGATTGTCGTAGATCCAGTTGTAGTCCGCAGCGTGATCATGAGTGAGATCAAGGTTTTGGGTGGTCATGATTTTTCTCCTGTTATTGCTTGAGCGTATCGAATCAAAGCGGCACAAGTCATTTGTCGCTTCCTCGGATACGAGAAATGTCATGACAGGCCTCCAGGATGCAGAGGCCCGGGTTTCCGGGGTTACGAGCAGGCGCACTTGGCCACCACAGCACTATTTATGGCACAGCTACAGGAATTGGTACAGAAAAACCTTGTAAAGCTGGGATATTGTCGACCCTATGGCGCACGAGGATGCCTGGAACTTTCCCCGATTGTCCCCCTTCTACGGCTGAATCAGTCCTGATATTTGTCAGGCAATTCCTGATAAATCCGGTACACCTCGGCTTCTCTGGCGAACAGGGCATCCACACATTCCGGATCAAAGTGGCTCCCGGCGTGTTCCCGAAGGTATTGCAGCGCCTTTTCCCGGGGCCAGGCATCCTTGTAGGGACGCACGGTCATCAAAGCATCCAGAGTATCGGCTACCGCTACGATTCTTGCTTCCTGCGGTATCTCTTCGCCCTTGAGTCCATGAGGGTAGCCCTTGCCATCGAAACGCTCATGGTGATGCAGCGCTATGCTGGCCGCCATGGACAAATATGCTGACGAACTTCCCTTGAGGATGTCATAGCCAATGATCGTATGGGTTTCCATGGTTCTGCGCTCTTCCGGGGTAAGCCGCGCTGGTTTGAGCAAAATGGCGTCGGGTATGCCGATCTTTCCAATATCATGCATGGGAGCCGCTTTGTTTATCAGATCACAATGGCTGTCTTCCAGGCCAAGCCCCCGGGCAATCTCGTATGAATAACGCGCCATGCGAAATACATGGTTGCCCGTGTTTTCATCCCGGTACTCACCGGCCTTGGCCAGACACATAAGGGTCTCTTCCTCTCGGGTAACCGCTTCCTGAGTAGCCTTGGATACCAGCCCCTGAAGCAGCAGGGCCTGATCGGCTGCCTCTTTCTGATGCTGGTGGAGCAAGAGCAGGTTGCGGCAACGGGCCTGACACTCGTAATGATCGAAGGGGCGGGAAAGAAAATCCGTGGCTCCTGCCTCCAGGGATTCATAACGAATCTTCCGGTCATTCACCACGGTTACCACCACGATGGGCACATCCGCTCCCTTGGGCAGACGCCTTATCGCCCGGGTCAGTTCGACCCCATTCATGCCGGGCATCTTGTAGTCGGTGATGAGCAGATCCGGAATACGTGTCTTGCAAACTGCCAGCGCTTCGTTGGCATCGGAAAACGAGCGGCAAGTGATCCTGGGAGAAATGGCGGAAATGATGCTTTCCAGAATGGTTCTACCCGTGGCCTGATCATCCACAATAACCACAAACTGCTCTTCCGCAGTGACGAAAGGAGTCACATTCCCGTTTTTCGGGCTGCTTGTTTCAAGCCCTTGAGCAAATGATGTCTTGTATTTCACTGCTGAATATATCCCCTTTCCAGGCATATGCTTCAATACACCGGAGCATCTCGAAAAATCGAGGTGCCCACGTGGGACAGGGCTGTCCCACCATTTTCAATCGCGACAAGTGATTGAAAATGTGAGCAAAGAGAAAAATTCCATGCAAGGAATTTTTCGAGATCCCCACTGGTCGCTGTCCAGCTCTTTTGGCATATACTCCGGATTTACTGAGGCGGACACCAGACCACCGGGCGGTTCTCCTCAATCTCCAGCAAAAAAAGCCGATGCCGCATTGCCTCTGTTGTACTACAAAAGCCCGCAAACCACCTTCTGCCCTTCAAGCATAGCAGTTTCATCAGGCCAGGCAAATTATCATTTTTCCCATTTTTTCAATGTTATGCGGCGCACATCATCACAAAAATGGAAAAATCACGTTCTTCACTGCAATAAAAAAGAGGCGTGTTCCGAAAGGAACACGCCTCCATCTGGCAGTACGGAAATGGCTTCAGCCCCGGCTGAACACCAGCTCATTCCTACTGGCATCGACTTTGATGACATCTCCCGGCGCAAACTCCCCGGCCAGAATCTTTTGCGCCAGGGGGTTCTCCAGTTGATGCTGGATGGCTCTTTTCAGCGGCCTTGCCCCATAGACAGGATCAAAACCGGCTTCACCAAGCAGATCCAGTGCTGCGTCACTGATATCCAGCTCCAGGTCGCGTTCTTCGAGACGCTGACGCAGATGCTCGATCTGAATGCTGGCGATCTTGCGGATCTGCTCCCGTCCCAGAGGATGAAAGACCACGGTCTCATCCACCCGGTTGATGAACTCGGGGCGGAAATGCTGTCCCACGACTTCCATCACTGCGGTCTTCATGGCCTCGTAGTCATTAGTATGCGCCATTTCCTGAATCAGGTGTGAACCCAGATTCGAGGTCATGACGATGACCGTGTTGCGGAAGTCCACGGTACGTCCCTGACCATCGGTCAGACGCCCGTCATCCAGCACCTGCAGGAGTACATTGAACACATCCGGATGCGCCTTTTCCACTTCATCCATGAGGATGACCGAATAGGGCTTGCGCCGCACCAGTTCGGTGAGATAACCACCTTCTTCGTAACCCACATAGCCCGGCGGCGCGCCAATGAGCCGCGCCACGGAGTGTTTCTCCATGAACTCGGACATATCGATGCGCACCATGGCATCTTCGGTGTCGAACAGAAATTCGGCCAGCGCCTTGCACAACTCGGTCTTGCCCACCCCGGTGGGGCCGAGGAACAGGAAAGAGCCATTCGGCCGGTTGGGATCGGACAATCCCGCCCGGGAGCGGCGAATGGCATCGGACACGGCTTTCACCGCCTCGTCCTGGCCTACCACGCGCTTGCTCAGGTTCTCTTCCATCTTCAACAGTTTTTCGCGTTCGCCTTCGAGCATCTTGCTCACCGGGATGCCGGTCCATTTGGAAACGACCTCGGCTATCTCCTCATCGGTGACATTGTTGCGCAACAGCTTGAAGTCCATGTGTTCGGCTTCATCGGCCTCTGCCAACTGCTGCTCCAACTGCGGAATGATGCCGTACTGGATCTCGGACATGCGCTGCAGGTCTCCGGCGCGACGGGCAGTTTCCAACTCGATGCGCACACGTTCCAGTTCTTCCTTGATGTGAGTGGTTCCCTGAACCGCAGCTTTTTCCGCCTTCCAGATTTCCTCCAGATCGGAGAATTGCTTTTCCAGACGGGCAATTTCCTCTTCCAGCGCTTCGAGACGCTTCTTTGAAGCTTCGTCGGTTTCCTTCTTCAGGGCCTCACGCTCGATCTTGAGCTGAATGATGCGCCGATCCAGGGTATCCATGTCTTCCGGCATGGAGTCGATTTCCATGCGAATACGGGACGCCGCTTCGTCGATGAGATCAATGGCCTTGTCCGGCAGCTGCCGGTCGGTAATGTAGCGATGGGACAAGGTCGCGGCGGCAACAATGGCCGGATCGGTGATTTCCACCCCGTGATGCACTTCATAGCGCTCTTTCAGACCACGCAGGATGGCGATGGTATCTTCCACCGTGGGCTCTTCCACCAGCACTTTCTGGAAACGCCGCTCCAGCGCCGCATCCTTTTCGATGTTCTGCCGATATTCATCCAGTGTGGTAGCTCCGACACAATGAAGCTCACCCCGCGCCAGGGCGGGCTTGAGCATATTGCCGGCATCCATGGAACCTTCTGTCTTGCCGGCGCCAACCATGGTGTGAATCTCATCGATGAACAGAATGATCTGTCCCTCCGCCTTGCCCAGATCATTGAGCACCGCCTTCAGCCGTTCCTCGAATTCACCACGGAATTTGGCTCCGGCAATCAGCGCGGCCATGTCCAGCGAAAGCAGCCGCTTGTTTTTCAGCCCTTCCGGCACTTCGCCATTGACGATACGCTGGGCCAGCCCCTCCACGATGGCGGTCTTGCCCACGCCCGGCTCACCGATGAGCACCGGATTGTTCTTGGTGCGACGCTGCAACACCTGGATGGTGCGACGAATCTCGCTGTCACGACCAATGACCGGATCCAGCTTGCCCTGCTCGGCGCGCTCGGTCAGATCAACGGTATATTTTTCCAACGCCTGGCGCTGATCCTCGGCATTCGGATCATCCACCGCCTGACCTCCACGCACGTTCTCGATGGCCTTTTCGATGGCGCCCTTGGTGGCACCGGCCTTGCGCATCAGATCGCCAAGCTTGCCCTTGTCTTCCACCGCGGCCAGCACGAACAGTTCGGATGAAATGTACTGGTCCTTGCGCTTTTGCGCCAGTTTGTCGGTCTGATTCAGCAGCCGGTTGAGGTCATTGGAAACATGCACATCCGCATCCCCTCCGGATACGCTGGGCATGTGATCCAGCTCTTCACCCAGACTGGAACGCAACAGATTTACATTGACCCCCGCCTGGGTCAGCAGGTGACGCACGCCGCCACCTTCCTGATCGAGCATGGCGATCATCAGATGCACGGGTTCGATGAACTGATGATCCTTGCCCAAAGCAAGGCTCTGTGCATCAGCCAGGGCCATCTGGAATTTGCTTGTAAGTTTGTCCATCCGCATATCGGTCGGCTCCCATAAATTCTCGATGGGTGATAAATGGGGATGATGGCGGGAAATTCAACACTGGTGCCCGGCAGGAGAACGACAGGAGGCTGTGGAAACCCCGTTGCGGAGAAACCCGGGCGGGTATCAGGCCAAAGCGACCACCCAGCGCAAACTGGCTTAGCCCGAATATTGCACCGGAATCCGGAATTTTCCCGGAGAGATTTTTACCCAGATTGTTCGAACGGACAAAAGCCGATCTTATTCATCGGCTTGCAGGGCGTTCGGGCAAGCTGGGTGAAAAGATCCCAAGAAAAACCGGATAGCATGACAGGTACAAACTGTATCCAGCATACTCGTCACGCAACAGGCTGTAATTCATGGTAAAAAACCCACATTTTGCGCGTTCTGGTGCAATATTCGGGTTAGGCGCACGGCTCAATCAAACCAGGTAGTAAACGCATCCACTTCTTCGCGGGAGGTGCGGTACTGGTTTACCGGGTGTTGTTCATCCGGATAACCCAGGGCCATGCCACAGGCCAGCAGCTTCTGTTGCGAAATCCCCAGCTGTTGTCGAACCACCTCCGGATAATCCGCAACAGACGCCTGGGGACAGGTTCCCAATCCCTGCTCACGTGCGGCCAGCATCACCGACTGCAGAAACATGCCCAGATCCATCCATGAACCCTGTCCCATGCGCCGGTCGATAAAAAAGAACAGACTGACCGGAGCGCCAAAGAAACGGTAGTTGTTGAGAGCGGCTTCCCGCCGCTTGTCCTTGTCGTCCCGGCTGATTTGCAGAGCTCTGTACAGTGCCATGCCGCACTCGTATCGGCGCCCCTTGTATGGGTCTATCCATTCACCAGGATAATAGTCATAGTCAGGCGCGGGCTGAACACCATTTTCCGCCAGGTGAAGCAGCTCCGAGCTGATTTGCTGTAGCTTTTCACCCTGTACAACAGCCACCTGCCAGGGCTGGCTGTTCACACCGGAAGGCGCCCAGCGTGCCGCATCCAGTATCCTGCGAATCAGTTCCTTGTCTACCGGCCTGTCCAGATAGGCACGGACGGAAATTCTGCCTTGCAGGGCATCTGTTACATTCATCAGCGATATACCTTCCTCTTGAACAAATCGGTGCGGCGGCTGACCACCCGGTCGATGAACAATATGCCGTCCAGATGATCGATTTCATGCTGTACCGCCCGGGCTTCATAACCTTCCATCTCGAATTCGCGCTCATCCCCTTGTTCGTCCATGGCCTTGAGACGGATGCGGGTGGCGCGAATCACATTGCCCGTATAATCCGGCACGGACAGACAGCCTTCCCGACCCACTTCATAGCCGTCCCAGTGCGTGATCTCGGGATTGATGAGTACCAGATTGCCATGATTGGATACGGGCTTGCGGGTATTGGAACAGTCCACGATGGCAATACGACGCAACACGCCAACCTGAGGGGCGGCAATGCCTACTGCCGCCGGCCCCTGTTGCCGGGCAAGCTCCAGTTCGGCCACGAAATCGCGCAATTCATCATCGAAGGAAGTTACCGGCTCCGAAGGCTGTTTCAAACGATCATCCGGAATGGTCAGGATCTGCAAGGGCTCCACCAATCAGCCCACCAGCATTTCCACGGGAGAGACATTTACTTCGATCCCCTCTTCGCGCAGACTGCTTACCGCCTCCTCCAGGGACTCCAGGGGAACCGTGGCCACGCCGGCAATCTGCATGATATACACCGGCTGTTGCGCCGTGCCGGCCACATCAGAGGTCAGATCCAGAATATTGAATCCAGTCTCGGCCAGAACACCAGTGACCCGCGCCACAATCCCGGCCCGGTCCGCGCCACTGACCCGCACCATGATATTTGGCGGCACATGCCGGTGCAGCCCGCCTTTCATGGCATCGATATGCAGACTCAAGCCCAGCTGCGCAAGTACGGGCTCCAGCACCTGCTCAAGATGCTTTTGATCCAGTTCCCCGCCCACCATCATCATGATGGTGAAATTTCCACCCAGCCGGAGCATGGAAGCCTCCCCCAGCGTCATGTTGTGCTCGAAAAGCATTTGCGTGACTTTGGCTACTATGGCGGGCCTGTCCTCTCCAGTGAGAGTCAGCATATACCAGCTTTGCATGGGAAACGTCCTGTCAATCAGGGGAAATCGCATAGTATACTTGGAAAAAAATGGAATTGCGTTTCTGACCCCGGGAAATGAAAAAGATCAACGACGAACACCAACGCCATGTGTACGGAAGCGAATGGTTCCGGGTATTTGTCTATGCCAGCCTGATGTTCGGCGCGGCATTGACGATTCTTTGGCTTCAAGCACCACAAGCTCCCATCGTCCCGCCCGCCGTCCTGGCGGGATTTGTGCTCTACTCCCTGTTTACCATAACGGCAGGATACCGGCATCCTTACTTTGGCCATGTTGCCATGGACAGAGCCGGACAGATCTTCTGCCTGTTAAGCCTGGGACCGTTTCATGCGGCCTGGATCAGCGGACTCAGCTATTTCCTTTTTTCCTGGGGACGTCTGAGAAGAGGCGTACCCTTGCGCAATACCATCAATGCGGTGTTGGTGAACACGGGCATGATGAGTCTCATGCTGTTGCTGGGAGGCTACTGGTATCAGTGGCTGGGCGGCGAATGGCCATTGACCCACATTGATGTTCACAGCCTTGTTCTGGTGGTATCGACTTTACTGGTAATGCAAAGCTTCAACGATCTGACCATGGCTTTTCTTGTATATCTGCGCGGGGGCAACCCCTGGAAGACCTTTGCCTGGGAAACCTCCTTCATCGAGATGGGCACCGGGATGGTGGGCATGACCCTGGCGCTGGTTCTGAACCGCCAGGATTTCCCCCTGTTCCTGCTGGTGCTCATTGTGATCAGTATCGGCATGCTGGTACTGAAACAATATGCCAGTATCCGACTGCATCTTGAAGCACTGGTAAGAGAGCGAACCGAAGCCCTGGAAGATCAGGCGCAACGGGATCCCCTCACCGGCCTGAGCAACCGGCGTCATACGGACAGTTTTCTCCGGCATCAGATCGAACACGCAAAAAAAACACCTACCGAGTTGTCCGTAGTCATACTGGATATTGACCACTTCAAAAAAATCAACGACCGTTACCTGCATGCCACCGGTGACAAGGTGCTGCAGCATCTTGCCCGGTTGTTGAGCGACCACTGCCGCCAGGGCGATCTGACCAGCCGTTATGGTGGTGAGGAGTTTCTCATCTGCTTCCCCATGATGAACCTCGAAAGCAGCCGGCTTGCGGCGGAAAAACTCCGCTTGCTCACAGAGCAGGAAAACTGGGAAGCAATAGCGTCCGGGCTACGTGTAACCATCAGTCTGGGAGTGGCTCAGTGGCAACCGGGAATGAGCGTCGAAGATCTGATTCATGAAGCCGACCAAAAGCTCTACGAAGCGAAAGCAGCAGGCCGAAACAAGGTGTGCTACTGATTCTTGTCTGGCGACAGCCAAACCAGACTGGCCATTCTTCCACTCACACCATCACGCCGATAGGAAAAAAACCGCTCTTCATCGGTGAAGGTACAATAGCCGCCACCATAAATCTGACTCACTCCCGCTGCCGACAGCCGAAATCTCGCCAGAGCGTAGATATCGGCAAACCAGCGGCCCTCCTGCCCGGGGGAAAATGCCATTGCCGATTCCGGCTGCAACTGAACAAAAGCCTGTCTCACCTCGGCGCCTACCTCAAAAGCCGCGGGGCCGATTGCCGGCCCCAACCAGGCAAGCAACCTGGATGGTGACTCATCGAAACTGGCGACGGTCTTTTCCAGGATTCCGGCCGCCAGCCCGCGCCAGCCGGCGTGGGCAGCCGCCACCGCCGTGCCTGCCTGATTACAGAACAGCACCGGCAGACAATCCGCGGTCAGCACCGCGCAAACCTTTCCCCGTTCCGGGGAATAACAGGCGTCCGCGCTAGGCTTGACCCTGGTCCCGGTTTGCACGCTACAGCCATGCACCTGTTTCAGCCACAAAGGATCGTCGGGCAGACCGGCGCTGTTCACCAGCAAACGGCGGTTGGCTGTGACTGCAAGCGGATCATCGCCAACATGATCTCCCAGATTGAATCCCGCCCAGGGCGGCCGGCTGAAGCCGCCGACACGGGTTGTACTCAGCGCCCGTACCGGTGCTGGCGCCGGCCAGTCAGGAACAATGAACTCAGGTTTCATGTTCTTCCCTGTCCCTGCGCAGACCTTCCAGGAGAGAAAGCAGATCCTCTGGCAGCGGACTTTCCCAGGAGAGGTTTTTTCCGGTAACAGGATGAACCAGGCTCAGTCGCCGCGCATGCAAGGCCTGACGGTGGAAACCACGTAGCAGGCTGACAGTGGCGTCACTGGCTCCGGCCGGCAACTTGAGGCGTCCTCCATATACCGGATCACCGAGTAATGGATAGTGGATATAGGCCATATGCACCCGAATCTGGTGGGTACGCCCCGATTCCAGCTGCACATCCAGCAGCGCATGGTTACGAAAACGTTCATTGATACGATAATGGGTACGGGCCGGCTTGCCCGCTGGCGTAACGGCCATGCGCACCCGGTTCACCGGATGACGACCTATGGGAGCGTCCACCACTCCTCCCGCTGTGGGCAGGCCATTGACTACCGCCAGATATTCCCGCTTGATCTCCCTCGCTTGCAGCCGTTCCACAAGGCGCTTGTGAGCGACCAGGGTGCGCGCCACCACCAGCAATCCCGAGGTGTCCTTGTCCAGCCGGTGTACGATGCCACTGCGGGGCAAGCCGCCCAGCTGCGGATCATGATGGAGCAAGGCATTCTGCAAGGTACCGGTCCAGTTGCCCGCCGCCGGATGCACCACCATGCCTGCGGGCTTGTTCACCACCAGCAAATGCTCATCTTCATGGAGCAGATCCAGAGGAATATCTTCCGCCTCGCAATGATCGGCTTTTTCCAGCACCGCCCGCAGACGGATACTTTCCCCTGTCCAGACTTTCTCCCTGGGTTTTCGCAGCTTGCCGTCCACCTGCACCCGCCCTTGCCGAATCCAGAGTTGCAAACGGCTGCGCGAATAATCCGGGAACAAACGCGCCAACGCCTGATCCAGTCGCTTTCCGGACAGTTCCGGGGTGATCACCCCCTGATGCTGTATTTCTTCCGCCAAAAAAACCTCTGATGCAAGAACCGAATCCCAATCAATGTTTGGTAATGTCGATGGTGAAGACAGGGGTTTCCAAACAACAAACTGCGTTATAATTGATCATCTACCATGTACCAGGATATCCACATCCATGTCTAGATTCCTCTGGCCGCTGTTGATTGTCTCATTTTTTTTGGGTGGCTGTAGCCTGTTACCCGAACAAAAAGACAAGACCGCGGGCTGGTCTGCCCAGAAACTGTATTCGGAAGCCACGGCCAATATGCATGGCGGCAACTACGCAAAAGCCATCGAATACTATCAGAAGCTGGAATCCCGTTATCCTTTTGGCAAATATGCCCTGCAGTCTCAGCTGAACATTGCCTACGCCCATTATCAGGCCGACGAGCCGGATGCGGCGCTGGCCGCCCTGGAGCGTTTTGAAAAACTGCACCCGGATCATCCTGCTGTCGCCTACGCCCTGTACCTCAAGGGCGTGGTGTATTTCACCCGCAACATGGGCTTTTTCTCCCGTTTTCTGCCAACGGACAATTCCCAGCGTGATCCCGGCTCCACCCAGGAAGCTTATGACATCTTTGCCGAGCTGGTGCGCCGTTTTCCGGATACCGAGTATGCCAACGATGCCAAACTGCGCATGCTCTACCTGCGTAACCAGCTTGCCCGCCATGAAATTCATGTGGCCCGCTATTACCTGGACCGGGGCGCCTGGCTGGCTGCCGCCAATCGCGCCCAGTATGTAGTGGAACACTATCAGTACACGCCCTCGGTAAAGGAAGGTCTGACCATCATGATCGTGGCCTACGAGAAAATGGGCAAGGAAGACTTGTATCGGGACGCGCTCAGGGTTCTTGCCATGAATGAGGCCAAAGGAAACTTCCCTACCCTGAAAGATACGGACAAGACCCTCACGGAAAAAATCTGGGAATATCTGGAACTGGACAAAAACTGATTCACGCCTGATTCAGGAAAATCCGGGGTTTTATTGACTCGGCATCAATCCACGCCATCCTCAGAACATCAAAATGTCCAGGGCATCTCGAAAAATCGAGATGCCCGAGTGGGACAGGGGTGTCCCACCATTTTCAATCACCACAAGTGATTGAAAATGTGAGCAAAGAGGAAATCGCATTTTCTCTTTGCGACGAGAAAAATTCCATGGAAGGAATTTTTCGAGATCCCCTCCAGGCAAAAAAAATGCCGCGATATCGCGGCATTTTTTCCGGTGAGAAACTTACTTTTTCGTTTCAGCCTTTGCGGGCTTGGCCTTTTCCGGCAGCACTTCCAGCAGCTCCAGGTCAAAGATCAGCACTTCGTTGGGACCAATCACATTACCGGCGCCACGCTCACCATATCCCAGCTGCGGCGGGATGAATACCTTGTACTTGGCTCCGGGCTTCATCAGCATCAGCGCTTCAGAAAAACCCTTGACCACACCGGATACACCGAATTCGGCAGGCTTGCCCCGATCATAGGAGCTGTCGAATTTTTTGCCATCGATGGTGTGCCCTTCATAATGGACTTTTACCCGATCAGTCTTTTTCGGTGACTCCCCCTTTCCTTCGCGGATGACCTGATACTGCAAACCTGAATCCGTAACCTTCACGCCTTCATTCTTTGCATTGTCCGCAAGAAATTTCTTGCTTTTTTTCAACGCTTCTTCGGCCTTGGCCTGACGCTCTTTCTTGATGCGTTCCGAGCGCTCCTTGAGCGTCTCCGTCATTTGCTCCTGGCTCATCTGCAGTTCCTTGCCATTGATGACATCGGCAACAGCTTCGCCAAAGGCAGGACCATCCAGCTCGCCAATTCCCTGAGCGGTGAGCATCTTCGCCATGCGCACGCCAAGGGTATAACTGAAACGCTGATCGAAAGTCTTTAGCTCAGCGGTATACGCCTGGCCTGCCAGTACGGCTGCGGCCAACATCAACACAATAGGTTTTTTCTTCATTTGATCGATTCCTCGGTATTGTTGCTACTTCACCCCAGGTTCGGGGTGAATCCATTGGGTCATAAGTTTGACAATTTTTTTCTGAATAGTTCGGGCATCAGGAAAAAAGCAGCGAAAAATCCACCGCACTCACATCTTTGGTCAGTACGCCAATGGATATATCATCCACCCCTGTGGCCGCAATTTCCGCCACGGTTTCGAAACTGACTCCACCTGAAGCTTCCAGGCGTGCCCGACCACCGTTGAGTTTCACCGCCCTGGCCAGCTGCTCCAGATCGAAATTGTCCAGAAGAACTCGTCGCGCGCCTGCCGTCAGGGCCTGCTCCAGCTCTTCCAGGCTCTCCACTTCGATTTCCACAGGAACATCCTCGTACCGGGCCGATGCCTTTTTCAAAACAGCACTGATGGAACCGGCGGCCGCGATGTGGTTTTCCTTGATCAAAACCATATCATGCAACCCGATGCGATGATTCATGCCTCCACCGCAGGTAACGGCATATTTTTGCGCCAGCCGCAGACCCGGGATGGTTTTGCGCGTATCCAGAATGTTCACTCCGCTACCGGCCACCGCCGCTACATATTTTGCCGTGATCGTAGCCGTACCGGACAGGGTTTGCAGAAAATTCAGTGCAGTACGTTCCGCCGTGAGTATGCTCGCAGCCTCACCACGAATTTCACAAACCACCTGGTTTTCCGCCATCTGTTCACCATCGGACAAGCACCAGCCAAGCTCTACATTCTCATCCACCTGGGCAAACACCTCGCTGGCCCAGGCGAGACCACTGAGCACTGCCTGCTGCCGGCTGACGATTGCAGCCCTGACGATTCCGGACGGAACCAGAGCAGCTGTCAGATCTCCATTGCCCACATCCTCCCGCAGGGCAAGGCGGACATCTGCAGCGATCTGCTCGGCAGATGGCAGCATCAGTTCACTTCCAGAAGTTCCACTTCGAATATCAAGGTGGCATTGGGGGGAATCACGCCACCGGCGCCCGCAGCGCCATATCCCAGTTGGGAAGGGATGATCAGCTTGCGCTTGCCGCCCACTTTCATGCCCTGCACGCCTTCATCCCAGCCACGAATAACCTGCCCTCGTCCAAGGGCGAACTGGAAGGGCTGGTTACGATCCAGGCTGGAATCAAATTTGCTGCCATCCTCCAGCCAGCCCGTATAATGTACACTCACCTGGTTGCCGGCAACGGCCTCGGCGCCACTGCCCTCTTCCAGATCATCATACTTGAGTCCGGAATCGGTAATTTTTTCTGCCATGTTTTTCTCCATTCACAAGCGCCCGGAGGCACATAAAAGAAGGGCATTTTAACAGTCTGGAGAAATTTTCAGGAAAGATATTGCTGACTATCCACCTCAAGGGCATCTCGATTTTTCGAGATACCCTCAACTCGTGAGCCGGGCATTTTTCCACGTATTGGCGATGACTGCCTGAGGAAAACAAAAAATCGACAGTTGCATATCGATTTGCCGTTCCGGAATCTGCCCGATCAGGCCTGCAACAGTTGCGCCGGCAATTGCCGCGAAAGAACCGCCTGGATGCTCGCCAGGGCGCGGTCCATGAAGGGGCGGCCGATTTCAGTCAGTATCCTGGCTCTGCCGGTACGCAACAGGTCAGCGAGTTCACTGCTGGACATCTCCGCCAGTTTTCGCCCCCGCAGATCCACGAACATCAGCAGGTCGGCCAGCTCGCTGCGCCAGGAAAACTTGCCACGCAGTTGCCTTCCATCGGCAGTGACCCATGATATCCATTGTCCTTCCTCAAGATCATTGACCATCCGGGCATATTCATCGTCCAGAAGTTCTTCCACCCGGTCTTGTTCCGGATCGTACTGTTCCTCCGGCCTGTACTTCATGGTTGCCGGTTGCAAACCACGCAGACTGGTGACATGACAGTGCTGCAGCTGCTTGAACAGGAGGGAAGTCCGAGTGCTGTCATAGGCAATGGAAGCAAAACCCTTGCGCAGATCAGCGTACAGCTGGGGCACCATGGCCATGTCACGCTGGCGTTCTTCCAGATCCGCCTTGGGTACGGTGCTGTCCAGCAGCCTCTTAACCACATCCACGGCTCGCTTCCACTGTTTGCTCTGTTCTCCTTCACGCAACAATGCCAGGGTCATCACATCCCGCCAGACTTCGTCGATGATCTGATATACCGGAGCCGGTATGGATGCGGGGAGTAATTCTTCCAGGAGTCCATCCACGGTACGCCGGGCCAGGGAGAGACGCTCCCGTCCTTTTGCCACCTGGGACAATCGCTCTTCCGCCACGACCGCCCCCCTTTCCTCGTTGAGCATGAAAGCAGAAAAACCGTCATTCACTTCTTGCCACAACTCGGCATCCCGGTCAGGATTGGCCAGTATCTGTTGCACGGCCCATTCCACCCGACCGTAGATGCTGTTTTCCGAGTAGTCACCCGCGTCCGCCCAACGGGACGCCGCCGCAGCAAGAGAGTTGAGCAGATCGCGAACCGGATGGTTTCGATCCGTGAGAAAGGTTTTGTCTTCCACTGCCACGCGCAGCACCGGCATCTGCAAACGAACCAGCAAGACTTTCATCTGCGCGGGAATGACCGGGTCATCCAGGATGTACTCGAACAGCATGCTGACCACATCGATTATGTGCTGATCCAGTCGTTGCAAACGCACGCGCTTGCCATTTACCGATTTTTCCAGCTCGGCTATCAGACGCCCGCGAAAGGCATTGTGATTGACGCGCGCCTGGCGCATGTCCTGGGGCCGGGGGCTGTGCAGCACTTCCTGCTGCAAACCCTGCAAGACATCACAGATCAATTCCGGCGGTGCTACAGGATAGTCTTCTCCTTCCGGACCGATATCCTGGCTGAACAAGCCCAGCTGCTCCCGCTGCTCGGTCTGCAACTGCCGGACCATGGCCACGATACCGAACAGGGTGCTTTCCTCCATGGCGGCTCCCGGCGCATTGGCGGAAGCCACGGGCCTGGGAACATCCCTGCGCCGGATCGCCGGGCTTTCCCCGGGAGTAAGCCCCGCCTTTTCCAACTCCTGGATCACCTGGGGATACAGCTCATTGAGCTGACGCAGGAAAGTCTTGCCAAAGATCTGGTAGAACAGCAGCTTGCTTTGTAGTCCCGAGCGCCAGGAGACCAGGTTGTTTTCCAGCACGGCGGTCATTATGCGCGGTGACACAGGCACATCCGCGTATTTCAGGGTGGAAGAACCAATAGCCGTTGCACACAGACTGGATATGAGCTTCAGACGGGACAAATGCTGGCTTTCGGCATGATGCACCACGCGCATCGCCGCCAGATCCTCTTCCAGCACTTCTTCGTCAATGAGCTCCAGTGAGTCCTGGTTTGCATCTATATGCACCTGCGGACGCAGAAAACTCTGCTGATAAGTCCGGAACTCCAGGAAAAACATCTGGGATGCCTTGATCCAGTCCTGTTGGCATCCGCGTATCAGGCGCTTTCTTCCCTGGCGCAACTCGCGGATGGCATCGATGTAACCGCGCTGCACGGTATCATTCGCTGATTTCTCCGCCAGGCGAAAGAACTCATCGTCCATCTGCTCCATGAACACCAGCCACAGGGGTTCCCCCCATCCCTGAAGATGGTTGCTGATCGCAGCATGGAGTTCCCGTTTCCGGATCGGACTCAGCATATTGTCAGTATTTTCGGCAAAGATGAATCAAGCAATACTTCCTTGAACAATGGTATGGTTAGTCTGACAGCATAGCGGCATCCAGGCCAGCCGGATTTGCGCTTCATTATGAACCGGATCACAGCGACAACTATTATACTCATCGGAAAACCGATTCCCCGCGCAAGTCAAAAAATTAACCCCCTTTCTAAGAAAAAACGACAAGCTATTGAGTTAAAAGAATTATAGCCGAACAAACAACATCATTGTTAATATAATTTCATGTCCACCCCTTTCTTGATGCCAATTTCAGGAGCGGAATTTCTGCCCTCGCCCAATCATGATGACCGGCCAGCGGGAACCGAGCCGGATTTGCTCGTGATTCACAACATCAGCCTGCCACCGGATGAGTATGGTGGCCCCTGGATAGCCGACCTGTTTCTGAACCGGCTCGACCCGTCCGCACACCCCTATTTTGCACAAATACATCGACTGAAGGTGTCCGCCCATGCGCTGGTGCGCCGAAACGGTACGGTGCTGCAGTTCGTTTCCCTGGAAAAACGCGCCTGGCATGCTGGCGAATCCTGTTTTGAAAACCGCAGCAACTGCAACGACTATTCCATTGGCATCGAACTCGAAGGCAGTGATCGGATACCTTACAGCGACGCTCAATACCAAAGCCTGACCCGCATCACCAGAGAAATCATGGGACACTATCCCCACATCACACCTGAACGTATTACCGGACATGAGCATATCGCCCCCGGGAGGAAAACCGATCCCGGCCCTGCTTTCGACTGGGAACGTTATCTATCCACCCTGGAAAACCCGGGTTAAGACATGCGCCTTGTTCTGCTGTTTATTGCATTCACGACTCCCGCCTGGGGAGATATCAGGGTTGTGGACGATCTGGGCAGGGAAGTCCGCCTGTCTGCCCCCGCCCAGCGCATTCTGACCCTCGCACCTCATGCCACGGAAATGATTCTGGCCATAGGCGCGGAAAAAAATCTGGTGGCAGTGGCACAGTTTTTCGGCTATCCCCCGAGCCTGGATCAGGTGCCGCGCATCAACACACTTGGCGGTCTGGACAGGGAATATTTGCTGGAAACCAGCCCTGATCTGGTCATTGCCTGGGCCTCGGGCAATCGGCAGGCAGACCTGCTCTGGCTGGAACAGGCGGGAATTCCAGTTTTCATGAGTGAACCGAATTCCCTTGCCGACATCGCTTCTTCGCTGGAAAAACTGGGCAGACTGGCCGGAAAACCCGAAACCGGACGCAGAGCCGCCGAAGTCTTTTCCCAAGGACTGGACAAGGCCTGTCCAGACAATGCCTCTGGCACTATGGAAATGACCTATTTCGAGATCTGGGCCACTCCTCCCATGACCATAGGCGGCAAACACTGGCTCAACGAAATACTTCAACGGGCGGGACTGCAAAATGTTTTTGCCCATGTGCCGCGTCAGGTTTTTACCCTGAACCCGGAAAGTCTCATGGCGAAAAAAATCAGCGTCATCATTACCAGTCAACCGGAGGCTTCCCGCCCGATCAAGGTGGCACACATCTATCGGGCAAGCCCGGAACTGGGGCGCCCAGGCCCCCGACTGGTTGAAGGCCTTAGGGACTTGTGTGCGCAAATGTAGGAAAATTCCTACAAGCGATTCCCGGGTTTCCCTACAGACAAGGACTGGTGAATTTGAAATACTGCAACCGTCGCCACTGCATTGAAGCACAAGGACGAAAACGTACAGGGAAAGACAATCACGGAAGAATCAAGGATTGAAACAACCAAGCCCGGCGATAGCCCTGGTCACAACCGGATGTGACCAGGGTTTTTTATGTACAGGATGTACGGTATGCCGCGAGAGGCCAGGGATGGCCGGAGCGGCGATGTACAGGATGTACGGTATGCCGCGAGAGGCCAGGGCACTGGGAATTGCTCCTGCATTCCCAGCATTTCCTCCCTCCCTGGAGGTCATGGCCGGAGCGGCGATGTACAGGATGTACGGGCCGAAAATTGCTCCTCGATTCGGGCTTCCTGCTTCATTCTACCTCCTTCATCCCTGGAGTCGTGCATTTTCGGCACTTCCTCCATCCCTGGTGGTCGTATGCCGCAGAAACATCTCGGGATTACCCTGCTCTCGCCTGCCGAAACGACGCCAGCAACATCAGTATCACCCCCACGGTGATGGCGCTGTCTGCCAGATTGAAGGCTGGCCAGTGCCAACCCTGCCAGTAAAAATCGAGAAAATCCACCACCTTTTCCAAACGCAGGCGATCCAGCAGATTTCCCAGGGCGCCGCCCAGAATCATGGCCAGAGATACTCCGACAAGCTGCTCTCCCGGCCGCAGACGGCCCAGCCAGACCAGCAGCCCCAGGGAAATGACACTGGTCAACCCGACAAAGAACCAGCGCTGCCATCCACCAGCATCACTGAGGAAGCTGAAAGCCGCTCCCTCATTGAATACCAGAACAAGATTGAAGAACGGCGTCAGCGGCAGGACTTCATATGGCTGGAATACGGTCAGCACCCACCATTTGCTCGCCTGATCCAGCACCAGCACCAGCAAGCTCAGCAGCAGAAAGGGCCAAAGCCTCAGGTGTTCAGCCATAACGTCGGCTTTCACCCTCTCCATCCACATTTTCGACACAGCGACCGCACAGCTCCGGATGCCCGGCATGGCTGCCCACATCCTCACGGTGATGCCAGCAGCGCACGCATTTGGCATGCTTGCTGGGAACAGCCTCGATGGCCAGACTTTCCACTTCACTGTCCTTGGCGGCGGCGCTGCGCTGCGCCAGAGGTTTCAGACTGGCGTAGGAAGTGATCAGCAGAAAACGCAGCTCATCTCCCAGCTTTGCCAGGGAATCGTAATGCTGTCCATCACAATACAGCGTAACCTCGGCATCCAGGGAAGAGCCGATTTCACCAGCCTTGCGCATGCCTTCGAGCTGCTGACTCACCGCACTGCGCGCTTCGAGTATGCGCTGCCAGTCGGCCTCGTTCAGTTCACCCATTCCATTCAGGCCAAACAGTCCCTTGTACCAGGTCTCCAGAAACACGGATTCACTGCGAGTGCCGGGAATATGCTGCCAGGCTTCATCGGCGGTAAAACTCAGGACGGGCGCCAACCAACGCACCATGGCTTCAACGATATGCTGAATCGCCGTCTGGCAGGAACGGCGCGCCAGGCTGTCGGTTCTGGCGGTGTACTGGCGATCCTTGACCACATCCAGATAGAAGCCACCCATATCCACTACGCAAAACTGCAGAATCTTTTGATAGATGACATGAAAATTGTAGTCCCGATAGGCTTCTTCGATATCTTTCTGCAATTTCTGGGCACGCGCCACCGCCCAGCGATCCAGCTCCACCATGTCCTCTGGCGCCACGGCGTTGTTCTGCGGATCGAAATCGAACAGATTGGCCAGCAGAAACCGGGTGGTGTTGCGAATCCGCCGATAGGCATCCGCCATGCGCTTGAGAATCTCGTCGGAAACACTCATCTCCGCCCGATAATCCGTAGCCGCCACCCACAGACGAATGATATCCGCCCCAAGGTTTTTGGTTACTTTCTGTGGCTGGATCACATTCCCCAGGGATTTGGACATCTTCTTGCCATCCGCGTCCACGGTAAACCCGTGGGTGAGGCAGGTCAGGTAAGGCGCCTTGCCGGTCATGGCCACGGAAGTGAGCAAAGAGGACTGGAACCAGCCACGATGCTGGTCAGAACCTTCCAGATACAAATCCGCGGGGCGGCGCAGTTCCTCGCGGCGATCGAGTACGCAGGCATGGGTAACGCCAGAATCGAACCACACATCCAGGGTGTCGGAAACCTTTTCGTATTCCGCAGCTTCATCGCCCAGAATGTCTTGCGGCTCCAGCTGGAACCAGGCCTCGATGCCTTCCTTCTCGACCCGCTGCGCCACCTTCTCGAACAGGGCGGCGCTGTCAGGGTGAATTTTGCCGGTCTTTTGATGCACGAACAGGGTGATGGGCACGCCCCAGGTGCGCTGCCGGGAAATACACCAGTCCGGGCGGTTCTCAACCATTCCGCGAATGCGCTCCCTGCCCCACTCGGGCAGCCATTCCACCTGGTCGATCTCCTTCAGGGCCGCGTCACGCAGACCATTCTGATCCATGCTGATGAACCACTGGGGAGTAGCGCGGAAAATGATGGGCGTCTTGTGCCGCCAGCAATGCGGATAGCTGTGCACCAGCCGCTCCTCATGCAACAGCATGGCCCGCGCCTTGAGTACGTCAATCACCTTGTCGTTGGCGGAAAACACATGCTCACCGGCGAACAATGGGGTTTCATCATTGAAGCAGCCGTTACCCAGTACCGGATTGTCCACTTTCAGATGATATTTCTGTCCCACCACATAGTCTTCCAGACCATGGCCGGGCGCCGTGTGTACCGCACCGGTACCGGCATCCAGGGTTACATGCTCTCCCAGGATGATGGGCACCTCCCGGTCATAGAAAGGATGCTTGAGCATCAGTCCCTCGAAGGCATCGCCACGACCATAGGCAATCACGCGGTAGTCCTCCAGCCCCCAGCGCCCCAGGGCATCTTTCATCAGTCCTTCCGCCACCAGGAAACGACGTTCCCCGGCCTGCACTACCGCATAGTCCAGCTCGGGATTCAGGGCAACCGCCTGGTTCGCCGGCAACGTCCATGGGGTAGTGGTCCAGATCACCACGAACAAGGGGCCATGACCATGATCACCGGGTACGGAATGGCAGCGATACATGAGTGTTTCATCATCCAGCACCTCGAAAGTCACATCAATGGCCAATGAGGTCTTGTCCATGTAATCCACTTCCGCTTCCGCCAGGGCAGAACCGCAATCTGTACACCAGTTCACCGGCTTGGAGCCCTTGTGCACATGCCCGGCTTCCACGATGCGCCCCAGGGATCGGATGATGTCCGCCTCCTGCTGGAAATTCATGGTGAGATAAGGATTCTCCCAGTCCCCCAGAACTCCGAGCCGCTTGAAGTCCGCACGCTGGCCATCCACCTGTTTCTGTGCATAGGCCCGGCATGCCTTGCGAAATTCCGCGGCGCTGACCTTGCGCCCCGGCTTGCCAACTTTCTTTTCCACCTGCAGCTCGATGGGCAGTCCGTGACAGTCCCAACCCGGCACATAAGGCGCGTCGAAGCCGTCCAGGGTACGGCTCTTGTTAATAATATCCTTGAGAATCTTGTTCACCGCATGGCCAATATGAATATCCCCGTTGGCATAGGGAGGGCCGTCATGCAAAATGGATTTCTCCCGGCCCGCAGATACTTCACGGATTTTCTGGTAAAGCTTCATCCGCTCCCATTCCTTGAGCATCTGCGGCTCGCGCTGCGCCAGATTGCCGCGCATCGGGAAATCGGTTTTGGGAAGGTTCAAGCTGTCCTTGTATTTACTCACGGACTTTGTATTCCTGCATGGTAGTTGATGAAAAACCCGAGTCCGGGAACGTCCCGGGTCAGGCAATGCCAAGAATGCGCCGGGCTTCCGCCGCATCCCGCGATATCTGTATTTTCAGTTCTTCGAAGGAAGAAAAACGGCGCTCTTCACGGATCCGGGAGACAAAGCTCACACCCACCTGGCGCCCATACACCTGTTCGGAAAAATCGAACAGATGCACCTCCAGCAGCGGCAGCCCCTGGCCATCCACCGTGGGACGAGTGCCGATGTTCGCCACCCCGGGAAGATCCTCATCCCGCAACCCCTGCACCCGCACCGCAAACACCCCGGTAAGCGGGCTGACCCGGCGATGCAAATTGATATTCAGGGTGGGAAAACCAATGCTGCGTCCGCGCTGGTTGCCATGCGCCACACGCCCGCAGATCTGATAAGAGCGCCCAAGACAGGATTCCGCCGTGGAGAAATCGCCCGCCTCCAGGGCCATGCGGATGCGCGTACTGCTGATACGGCAGTTCTCATGACAAACCGTGTCCATGCTCTCGACGCCGAACCCCTGCTCACTTCCCTGTTCCACCAGCAAGGAAAAATCTCCCTGGCGTTTTCTGCCAAAGCGAAAATCATCCCCCACATACAGATGCCGGATGCCCAGGCCATCCACCAGCACGGTCTGAATGAAGTCGCGGGCTTCCTGCCCGGCGAGATGCTGATTGAACTCCAGCAACAGTACGCGATCGATGCCACAGGCGCGCACATGAATCAGTTTCTCCCGCAGCCGCGTCAGGCGTGCCGGCGCCTGATCCGGGCGAAAAAATTCCATGGGCTGAGGTTCGAACAGAATCACCGTGGATGGCAGGCCATAATCCCCGGCCTTCTTGCGCAGGGCGCGAAATACAGCCTGATGCCCCAGATGCACGCCATCGAAATTGCCAATGGTGGCCACACAACCACGGTGCGCCGGGCGCAGATTGTGCTGACCACGAATCAGTTGCATTTCAATGGCTTTTTTCGACCAGAGTGTCGGCGTTGAAACCCACGCCCATTGCTGCGCTGACCGGATCACAATCGATACTCGCGCGATCCGGCAACTTGTTACCAAACCAGGGTCCCTTCATGATCCCGTCCTCGTACCAGAGACCGTTCAGAAAGCCCCCGGAAGACAACACCAGCAGGGCGGTTCCGGATTCCTTTCCCTTGTGCTCCACCCAGTTGATATCAAAAACCCTTCCGTTGGTCTTGCCGTAAACAAAACCCTTGTCCATTTCATAGCAGCCGGTCACTTCTTCTCCATCGACCTTGAGCATGAGAAGCTGGTAGTTGGTCTGATAGATGCCATTGGCATCCAGAAAAGGACGTTTCTTTCCCACCGGTTTGCCATAAGCTTCCAGCTCATTGATCTCAACAAAATTGGGATCACCATAATTGGAATGAATTTCCACTTTCAGCCAACGAGCCTTCACCGGCCTGGGCAACAGAATCTCCTTGCGGTCAAACTGCAACGCTTCGGCAGTGATCAGCGGCCGCCACCCTTCCCGGGAGGAAACATCCGAAACAGAAAAACGCACTTCCCGTGCGGATACGCCGGGGTAGTCTTCCTCATCGATTTCACGATTGTCGATAACCAGTTTCTCCAGCGCATAGACCTGATCCATTTCGATGACGAAGCTCTGGGGATACCAGCCGCCTGGAGACGGTTTGCCGCTGGCCCAGTAGTTTTCCAGACTGGAATCTATCATGGCATTGACCGGGAATTCCTTGTCATACTGACTTGTGTGAGCCAGCACCACTCCGCCATTGCGCATTGCCAACACATTCACGGACGCGGCCGGTTCCTCCGCAACTGCCACCACGGGGCCGAGCATCACCAGAATCAGCAACTGCGCAACAAGTTTCAACCGTCCAGAAAAAGACATACCTGCACAATACCTAATATCAATTACTTTTTTGCGGCCTGTTGAACGGCACGGGAATGCACCGCCATATTCACTGGCATAGAACCGTCAACCGGGTAACGATCTTTTTGATTATGCCATGAATCCGGACTGATTAGTTTACAACGAATCACTCTTCGATGCCTGGCGGGTATTTTGCAGATGGCGCAAGCGAATGCCCATGACATACATACAGCTTGCATATACCAGCATGCCAACGCCAATCCACAGCATCAACCACCCCACTCTGAGCAGATTTCCGGCTGAAATCCAGTCTTCGGCGGCTGGCGCGCCCCACAACAGTACTCCGGCCATGACTGCGCAGGCTGCCAGGGTTTTGAACCACAGGGACTTCCATTCACTGCCCGGCTGATACACTTTTTCCCTGTGCAACCCGCGGTACAGCAAAGCGGCATTGACAAAGGCAGACAAGCTGGTGGCAAGAGCCAGTCCCGCATGCTGCAAGGGATAGATCAAGACCAGATTGAACCCCATGTTCACACCCATGGCAATCAGCCCGATACGCACCGGCGTGCGGGTATCCTGTCTGGCATAATATCCCGGCGCGAGCACCTTGATCAGGATGAAGGCCAGCAACCCCAGCGAATAGGCCATGAGACTGAGACTGGCCATTTGTACATCCCGTGCGTCGAAATTCCCGGACAGAAACAAGGTCGCAATCATGGGCGCGGCCAATACTGCCAGTCCCGTGGCTGCCGGCGCTCCGAGCAAAACCGTGGTACGCAGACCCCAGTCCAGGGTCTGACTGAAGGCTCGTGGATCACCATCGGCATGGCGCTTGGACAAACCCGGGAGAATAACCGTAGCCAGCGCCACCCCCAGCACGCCCTGGGGAAATTCCATCAGCCGGTCAGAATAGTAGAGCCAGGAAATGCTCCCGGTCTGAAGGAAAGAGGCCAGCACCGTGTCCAGCAGCAGATTGATCTGCACTATGGACACGGCAAACAGGGCCGGCACCATCAGTTTCATGATACGGCTGACGCCTTCATGCCGCGGAGCCGGGCGAAATCCCGGGAACAGCTGCAACCGGTACAGGAACGGCAGCTGAAACGTAAACTGAACCACCCCGGCAATCAGCACACCCCAGGCCAGGGCCACCACCGGCTGTTCAAACATCGGCGCCGCCCACAGTGCGGCTCCAATCAGGCACAGGTTGAGCAGCACCGGAGTAAAAGCGGGCACGGCAAAGCGGTTGTGGGCATTCAGCACTCCCCCGGCAAACGCCGTGAGGGAAATGAACAGCAGATAGGGAAAGGTAAGGCGCAGCATCTGTGCCGCCAGATCCAGTTTTTCTGCCGCACCTTCCATGACCCAACCGAAGGCAAAGACGGAAACCAACAACGGCGCCGCCAGTACCCCGACAAAAGACACCACCAACAGAACCAGCCCCAGGGTGCCGGCCACATGATCGACCAGCGCCTTGAGCTCATCATGGGATCGCTGTTCCTTGTATTCCATCAACACAGGCACGAAAGCCGTGGCAAAAGCTCCTTCGGCAAACAGCCTGCGCAAAAAATTCGGGATCTTGAAGGCAACGAAAAAGGCGTCCGTTGCCGCATCCGCACCAAACACCCTGGCCAGCACCAGATCACGAACAAACCCCAGCACCCGGGAAATCATGGTATTTCCACCTACGGTAGTCAGCGATTTGAACATCGAAGCCAAAACAATCTTCCCGGGAAATCCCGCTGTGATTTGAACAAGGAGGCATGTTACCTGCTCAGCGGGTCTCATAGGAACCTTTGAATACAGCACAGATCTGATTCATCAGGAAAAAAGCATGTACCGCAGGCCATGGACAAGCGGCACGAACCTGATATCCATCCTGCTTTCTCTTTGCCCGGAAGCGACACTGTTCATGTAAAGGAACCTCTGATTTAAATCATGAACTCGTACCTTGCACCCAAAATGCCCCGCTACTGCGTGGCCTACAGGGATGTAGGTCAGGGGCGTTAGCAGGAGCGGTAGCTTTGCAAATCCTCGCAATAGCGGGCTACAAGGTGAATTGCGCTTGTGCAAGAGAGAGTGCCCTGGGGCATTACGTGCGATTTGCGCCTTGTATCGGAACATTTTGAATCACGATCTGCTTCGCTCAGATTCAATCAGAGGTTCCTAAACTGTGGATTTTACGAACAATCTGGATTACTATTTTCAACACTAGGGGCGTTTGGACGGCCTGAACAACTGGCATGGCCATGGAGAAAACATGATGCTTGAATCCGGATTCGCTCCAACGGAGCCAGGAAATGAGTCATCTGCCATCGTCATCGACTGGGGTCTCAACAAGAACATCATCGAAGATTGTCAGCAAATATTCACCAGCAGTCTTCCCGAATTTTGCAAAGCTCTGTTCCAGCAGGTTGACGACGACATCTATCGCCTGATCAAGGCGAGCACCAGCGAAGCTCATCGAACCTTGCTTTTCGAGTCCATGTGGCGTTTTCAGGAGCGCCATGAGGAAATCCGGAACAAATATCTTCACACTGCGCCACAGTGGTTTTTCATCGAATACCAGCTGAATTTCCAGGAAGATCTTCCCGGACTGAACGACGAAGAAGAGGAAGAAGAATTTGCCTGGTCATCAAACAAGGACAAACTCGAAGACGAAGCGCGCCTGTCTTTGCTTGATGACAGACAACTGGAAGAGAACGTAGCGCTCACCACAACCATCACCAAAGCCAATCAGGCTTTTGCCCGGGAACTGTATGCGCTGGATGAGCGGTTTGCATTCATGCAGGACAAGCCGGTAGCGTCGGCGGCCACCATGCCCATCAGCCCGATCTTGCTCGCCAACAGCCTGCGGGACATTCTGGATGAATGGGATGACGAGGTCATTTTTCGAATTACCGTCTATCAGAGCCTGAACAGGGTATTCTCCCGGTATCTGAAAAAACTCTATCGCGACACCAATACCCTTCTGATCAAAAGAGGGATTTTGCCGGATCTCAAGACCAATCACATAAGGAACATTTCCTACGAACACCAGCCCCGTCAGTCACCAGCATCCAAACCGCAGGAATTCAACACAGCTGTCTCAAACATGGCGCTGCCCGAAGTCTGGTACCAGTTTCAGGGTGGCTCACCTGTCATTCAGTCTACAGCCAACCCAACCCTGCCGGTACTGCCACGCTATGAAGTCCTGCAAACCCTGAATCAGCTTCAGGCTTCGGTTCTTTCTGAAGTGGACACAGACCAGATAGACTGGGCGAGCGTGCAGGAACATTTGCGTCAGCAGGTAAACCAGGCGCTCTGTCTTGATGAAAAGGGGCAACCCTCCCAGCGGGTGGAACGGAATGACCAGCAAGTCATCGAGGTCATTTTCCGTCTTTTCGATCACATCCTCGGGGATGACACCATTCCCAGCACCATCCGCACCTTGCTTGGCAGACTGCAGATACCGGTACTGAAAACCGCGATCCAGGATCCCACTTTTGTGGATAACGAAGCTCATCCCGCCCGACAACTGCTGGACAGCATTGCCTCTGCCGCCATCGGCTGGCGCAACAGCAGCGACAATCCGGACAAGTCCTTCCGCAAGCAGGTGCAGCGGATTGTGGAGCGCATCGTCGCCGAATACGAAGATGACATATCCGTGTTCGAAAACACGCTGCAGGACTTCAGGAGATACCTGCTCGCCCGGGAAAAAGCGCAGAAAATCATGGAGCAGCGCATCACCCAGGCCCTCTCGGGAAAGGAACAGCTGGCAGTAGCCAAACACAAGATCAGCGAAATTCTCGATTCACCTGTCCTTTCTTCTTCTCCAGCAGCGGTGCAGGAAATCATTTACAAGCCATGGGCAGACTTTCTTACCCTGATACTGCTACGTGAAGGCGAAGAAGGAAAAACCTGGAACAAAGCCACAGCGGTAACCGAGGCCGTAGAACAATATTTCAACCCGGAATTGCCGGACAGCAAACGCCAGCAACTCAGAACCAGCATCCCCGGCATCATGAAAGCCTTTCAGAAAGGGCTGGATTACATTTCCATCAACAAGGCAAAAAGCCACGAAATGCTGGGGCAATTGCTGGATGCTTTCGACCAGACATCCCAGGCGTCGCTGCGGGAAGCAACACACGAGCCCAGCAGCCGCCATCCGCAGGAAAATGCCCCGCAAGCCGAAGCCTCCCCTGGAGAAGCAGACGAATATACCCGGATGGTCGATTCCCTGCGAGAGGGAAGCTGGATACGTGTCAATAACGAAGAAAAGCAACCGCCTCTGGTGTGCAAACTGGTGTGGCATAGCCAGTTCACCCACACCATGCTGTTTGTCGATGGCAACGGGAATAAAGCCCTTCAAATCAAGGACATGCAGCTTGCCGAGAAAATGCGTGAAGGGAAGGTCGAAATCCTCGAAGATACTTCCACCCCCTTTGTTACGCGCATGCTCAACCGCATGCGGAATGCCTTTTCCCCGGCCGACCGGGACAACCACTGACCCGAACAACAGGGCAACTGCTTTTATTGACTCGGCAACAACCCAAGCAAGGGCATTGCTGTTTTCTGCTCGCTTTTTCTTGACATGAGCAATATCAGCGGACATAATTCCGCGTCTTTTTACAGAACAACCTCAAGATTTCAGGAGTACAAGGTGGCCAATTCACTGCAAGCACGCAAGCGCGCCCGTCAGGCGGAAAAGCGCCGCGCCCACAACGCGAGCCGTCGCAGCATGCTGCGCACCCATATCAAGAAAGTCGTTTACGCCATTGAAGCCGGCGACAAGGAAACTGCCAGCGCAGCCTATACCGCTGCCGTGCCTGTCATCGACAATGCGGTCAGCAAGGGTCTGATTCACAAAAACAAGGCAGCTCGTCACAAGAGCCGTTTGAACGCGCATATCAAGGCAATGTAATTCCTGACTCTCTGTTTCGGAAAGAGCAAAAAGCCGGCAGCAGCCGGCTTTTTGCGTTACTCATTGTGCATCTCGATTTTTCGAGCTGCCCTCCTCATTTTCTGGTCGGCCCCGATTCTCCGTGAGCACCAACCCTGGCGCCAATGCAGCCTCGTCCTGCAGCCTTGGCCGCATACAGCGACACATCCGCCTGCTTCAACAGATCCGCCATGGCCATCTTCTGGCCACTCATGCAGTCAGCAATCCCCACACTAACCGACAGGGCAACCCCTTGCTTTCCTGAAGTTTTCCCAAGAGCCGGATTGAGCAACGCAAGCGCTTCCGCTGCCTGGAAATAATCAGCCCCCGGCAACAACACCAGAAATTCATCTCCCCCAAAACGGCCTATAACTGCTTGCCTCGGCAACAATTCCTTCATGAATCGACATAAACGCTTCAGACATTCATCACCAAAATCGTGCCCCAGACTGTCATTCAGACTCTTAAAATGATCCATATCGACAAACGCCAGCGCAAGCCCCCGACCGCCATCTGCGCATTGTTCCAGCATATGGGATACATGCATTTCCATGGAAGCCCGGTTGAAAACTCCGGTAAGGTCGTCATAGCGTGCCGATCGCTGCAACTGTTCCATATTCTCTGCCTCCATGCGTGCATGCGTCGCTTTCTCGACAAATTCTCGCAAGCCACTTACCAGATCCTGATCCAGGGCTTGATCATGCGGAATCACGAGCAACATACAGTAATCCATATGCTCACGAATCCTGATGGGTATCATCAGATACTTGAAATGGCCCTGCCTGTCCCGGTATCCATCCAGCACCCCCATATCGACCTCACCACGACTACAGGCCTCAAGCAAACCTTCGCGCCTTTCCTCGGCAATCCGGGTGACCAGCCGGGAGAGCATCATGCCTCCACCAAAACTGCGCTGCCACACATGCTTCCCCTCTCTGACCAGCAACATGCCCCCTTTGATATTGAGAATCCGTTGCATGCTGCGAAAAAGCAGCTGATCCAGTTCCCGAACAAAGTTCTCGCCGTTGCTGTTGGCCACCAAGGCCTGGGAGTCCCTTACAAATTCCGCCAGAAGCTGCTCACGTTTGTAAGCGGTATCCACCTTTTCCAGCTCGATTCTGGCTTTGTCTCTTTCCTGCTTGATGCTCAGGGTACGATCAGCCAGCGCAAATGACAGCAGCATGGCATCCAGCGCCAGAGCTACTTCAAATGCGTGAGCCAGCCAGAACCCTCCCGCCGATATATTGAACGCATAATAGATTCGCGCCAGGGTAGCAGCAATGAGAATGCTGTTCGCAGCAAACAAATATCCAGCCAGCCGGTAACCTTTCATCCAGTATCTCAGGGTAAGGACAAACAGCCCCAGAGCTCCTGCAATCAAGAGACTGTTTGCCACCTGCGACCAGTAACCGAAGGATTGTCCGGAAAAGAAGAAGCCATCGATCACGCGAATCAGCACGACTGTTGCAAAAACCAACTGGAATCCGAGGATCAACTTCCCCTCCCGGGATGAAAGACCGATTCCAAGGTAAGAGCGATAGAACTGATAGAAGAGCAATACCGAAATGGGGGAGAAAACCGATAGCCCCAGCAGCGCCCAATGATCATCCCCGAGAGCAAGAATCTTGACGATCCAGCCCTCCTGCCAGAACATGGAGAGCAATGCAGAAAACATGTAGATGCTGTACAGAAGAAATGGCGTCTCCCTGATGAAGAAATAGAAGATCAGGTTGATCAGCGCCAGCACGAAAATCGTACCGTAGAGAGCAGCAATATAGCGGGAAAAGCTCACATCGCCATTCAGATAGCTTTGACGGGAGACCAGGCTGACCAGCAGTGATTTTCGACTTCCCATGTCCTGCACATACAGATAGATGGGAAATGCACTGTTGAGTTGCTTTTCATCCAGTTCGAATACCAGATCCTTGGTGGAATAGTACTCGGCAACCGTGGGCAACAAACGCCCCGTCACTATTTTTTTCCATTGTTCCCCATTATGGAACCAGCCTTCCACCCGGGTGAAATATCGCGGCTGGAGAACCAGGTTGTACTGCCCGGAAAGAGTACCGTCCTCCGGCAGATGAACCCGCAAGAGCACTCCGTGCCCCATGCCGCCGAAGCTCAGGCGCGTTCCCGGCCGATAAGGCCTGAAATCCAGCTGATATGCTTCATCCGGAGTGAACTCACCTTCCATCGGGACATAATCCATGGGCAATGTCAGATTTCCCGCTGATGCAGCCCCTGCCAACAGATACAGAATCAAGCAAAAAATATTTTTTATAAGTGCTCGCAACAAACGCCTCTTCCAATTCGTTGGGATCAGTATTGTTCTTCAAGGCATCTCGAAAAACCGGAACGCCCATGTAGGATCAGATCATCCCGTCATTTCCAGTTGGCAGGCCGTTGAAAAACAAAGTTTTTCGACAACCTGTGTGCGGTATAGGGGTATACCGCCATTTTCAGTGGCTATAGACCACTGAAAATGAAGAAACCGGGAAATCGCATTTTCCGGTTCCGGGGTTGAAAAAGCCCAGGGAAGGACTTTTTCAACATCCTTGTTAGGAAAACTGATTGAAAATGCAGGCAAAGAAAAAATATCCATGTGTGGAAATATTCGCCACCTCCTTCAGGTACCATTGGTACCCAATATTAACAAAGCCTCAAGAGAGAAGCCCGAACTATGAGTTCCTGGACAGATATCAGCAGCAAGGTCGATAGTGGTGATGTATTCCTTTTTCACGGCCCCGGAGCCGAAAGCGAGATCATCGAGGACATCGATCAGACGCCCTTTTCCCATGTCGCCCTGGGCGTCCGATTGCCTGGACATGACCGTCCTTTGCTCTGGACCAGCGATGAAATCACCTCCCTCCAGGACCAGATCGATCATGGCGAACGCTCGGGAGTGCATCTGTTGGATGCAGAAGCCGTTCTCGAACTGTGCATGAAGCGAAAATACAGCAACGGCCAGCACTACCGGTTTGCCTGGCGACGCTTGCATGCCAACAGAGACCGCAGCTTCATGAGTTCACTGGAAAGCTTCATGCGTGACGTGGACGGGCGGGCTTTTCCGTCCCTGGAACAGATGGCGCTGCATTTCGCCGAAGGCAAGATGGGGATCAGCACCAACTGCCGTACTTTCTATTGTAGTGAACTGGCCACGGCTACTTACGTTCACCTGGCGTTGCTGCCCGCGGACACCCTGATCAACAGCCTCTCTCCGGGTGATTTTTCCAGCAGCAATCGGCTGCCACTGCAAAACGGTGCCCGCCTGGATCAGGAAATCAGCTTCACTCTCTGAGAATTTTGACGGATTTATCCATCCAGCAGCGCCGCCATGCGCTCACCCATGGCCGCGGGTGAGCGCACCACATGTACCCCGGCCTGCTCCAGCGCCTGAAACTTTGCATCCGCCGTGCCTTTCCCGCCACTGATGATTGCTCCCGCATGCCCCATGCGCTTGCCTGGCGGGGCGGTGACTCCGGCAATATAGGCGACCACCGGTTTACTCACATTTTCCCGTATATAGGCAGCAGCCTCCTCTTCCGCCGAACCGCCGATCTCACCCACCATGATCACGGCTTCGGTCTGCTCATCCTGCTCAAACAGTTCGAGACAATCGATGAAACTGGTGCCATTTACCGGATCGCCACCCAATCCCACGCAGGTACTCTGCCCCAGCCCTGCCACGGTAGTCTGGTGTACCGCTTCATAGGTAAGGGTTCCGGACCGGGATATGATGCCAATTCGCCCCGGCTGATGGATACTACCGGGCATGATGCCGATCTTGCTCGCTCCCGGCGTAATGATGCCCGGACAATTGGGACCGATGAGCCGCGCTTTCCCGCCGGCCAATGCTGCCTTCACCTTGATCATGTCCAGCACCGGAATACCTTCAGTGATGCAGACGATCACCTCTATACCGGCATCCGCCGCTTCCAGAATGGCATCCGCAGCAAAAGGAGGCGGCACATAGATCATGCTGGCATTCGCCCCGGTTTCCCTTACGGCTTCATGTACTGTATTGAATACAGGGCGCTGCAGGTGGGTCTGCCCTCCCTTGCCCGGTGTTACACCCCCTACCAGCCGGGTGCCATAGGCGATGGCCTGCTCGGAGTGGAATGTCCCCTGCTTGCCGGTAAAGCCCTGGCAGATCACCCGGGTATTGGCATCGACGAGTATGCTCATGCTCTGCCTCCCTGAGCCGCGGCAGTCACCGCCTGACGTGCTGCCTCGGTAAAGTCTTCCGCGGTAATGAAATCCAGGCCGCTCTCTTCCAGCATGGCCAGCCCCAGTTGCGCATTGGTTCCCTGGAGCCGAACCACCACGGGCACTTTCATTCCCAGAGCGCGTGCGGCGGTGATGATCCCTTCGGCAATCAGATCACAGCGCACGATGCCGCCAAAGATATTCACCAACACCACTCGTACCTTGGAATCGGAAAGGATCAGCTTGAAAGCTTCGGTAACCCGCTGCGCGGTAGTGCCCCCCCCGACATCCAGAAAATTCGCGGGCTCGCCACCTTCCAGTTTCACCAGATCCATGGTCGCCATGGCCAGACCTGCGCCATTCACCATGCAGCCGATATTGCCATCCAGAGAAATATAATTGAGGTCATGCTCCGCCGCTGCCGCCTCCCGCTCATCTTCCTGGGAAAGATCACGCAATGCCTGCAGATCAGGATGCCGGTACAGGGCACTGTCATCAATATTAATCTTGGCATCCAGGGCCATCAGGCTTCCCTCCCCGGTCACGATGAGGGGATTGATTTCGATGAGACTGACATCCTTTTCCAGGTAAAGGCGATACAGGGCCGCCAGAATACGGGAAAACGCCTTCAGCTGATCACCTGTCAACCCCAGGGAAAATCCCAGGTGACGTCCTTGCCAGGGTTGCAGACCTGCGGCAGGATCGATGGCCGTTGTGATGATCTTCTCCGGCGTCTGTGCAGCCACTTCTTCTATGTTCATTCCTCCCGCGGCGGAAGCCATGAAAGTGATGCGTGAACGTTCCCGGTCCAGCAGGGCGCCGAGATAGAGTTCACGCTGGATATCGCTACCCTGCTCCACCAGCAGGCGATTTACCGGCAGTCCCGCCGGGCCGGTCTGGCGCGTGACCAGACGCATGCCCAGCATTTCTTGCGCCGCAGACTGAACTTCTTCCAGACTGCGCGCCAGCGTCACACCTCCCGCCTTGCCTCGCCCACCAGTATGTGCCTGGGCCTTGACCACCCACATCTCGCCTCCCAGATCACGCGCAGCAGCCACCGCCGAATCCGCGTCCTGCACCATATGTCCCTGGGGTACGGGGATGCCATATTCGGAAAACAGCTGCTTGGACTGGTATTCATGCAGATTCATGGGTTTCTCCTGGAAATCACAAGCTCATGGGTCCATTCTATCCTGAAAAGGATCTTCCCGTGGTCTCTTCAGCCCAGAATCAGCTTGATTCCCACGAGAATCGAAATCACCTCGAAAGCGCGCTTGATCCAGCGGTTTCCGTGACGGATGGCAAGATGCGCGCCGGCATACCCACCGAGAAGGGAACCTGCCAGCAAAGCAGGAATCCAGTCCCATTTTATGCTGCCCAGCAATCCCAGGGTGAGCGCCCCGGTACCATTCCAGAAAAGACCTACCAGCACCAGGGTATAGGCAACAGCGCGCTTGTAATCCAGACCAAACCAGCCCACCAGCCACAGGGTTACGAACAGTCCGGTGCCAGAGGTCAGCGAGCCGTTGAGCACCCCAAGCAGGAACAGCACCCCACCCCCAAGGATCATGCCTTTGCGATCTCTGTGGCCTGGCTGATACTCCTGTCCCAACCTTGCCTTGCTCCCGGAATACAGCCCCAGGCCGAGCGTCAGGCAACCCAGGGCGATTTCCGCCGCCCTTCCTGGCACATGCAAAATGATACTGGCCCCCAGAATGACGCCAGGCAGCCCGGTAGCCAGGATGAACAGGGTAAACCTGCCTTCCAGGGTATTTTCGCGCAGATGTCGCAAAGTGGCTCCCGCTCCCAATGCCACGGACGCGACCTTGTGGGTCGCAAGAGCCACGCCAAAAGGCAGACCAAGAAAGATAAGCACGGGAAGCTGGAGCAGCCCGGCGCCTCCACCGGAAAAGGCGGAAAACAGGTTTGCCACCAGGGACACAAAAAACAACAGCAGTTGATCCATTCAGATGTAATTTCCGGAAAAATTGATTATTCTTTGGCACATCATGACAACTATCCTACAGGCAAGAAAGCTCATGCGCGTCCTTTTCCTCTCTGTCCTGCTCGCAGGCATCAGCCTGTCTGCCGAGGCCAAGCTCTACAAGTGGGTAGACGAAAACGGAAATGTTCAGTACTCGGACAAGATTCCCCCCAGTGCGGTCAAGAAATCCCACGAACAGCTCGACGGGCGTGGGCTGGTGGTGGAAAAGAAAGAGCGCGCCAAGACCCCCGAGGAAATTGCCGAAGAAGAGCGCGTCAGGAAACTTCAGGAAGAAACCCGGCGACGCCTGGAAAAACAGCGCGCCAGGGACAGGGTGCTGCTCAGCACCTATCGCAGTGAAGACGACATCATCCTCGCCAGGGATGGGAAACTGGCAACCTATGATGCGCAGATTCGTATCACATACAACAACATTGCCCGGCTCAAGGATCGCCTGTCATATCAGAAGAAACGCGCCGCCTCTCTGGAACGCCAGGGAAAGCCCATCCCGCGACAACTGCAAACGAGCATCAACAACACCCGGGAAGAAATCAATCAGAACTATGCCTCCATACTGCGCCAGGAGAACGGCAAGAAAAAGATTCGCAAAAGCTACGCCATGGACTTGAAGCGTTTTCGTGAACTGAGCAAACTCAAGGAAGAAAACCGCGCCAAACCCATGGATGACAAATCCAGCACCAGGGACGATACGCTGGTAAAGACCGTGCTGCAGTGCAACACCCCGAGCGAGTGTGACCAACTTTGGCTCAAAGCCAAGGCTTTCGTCAAGAAGCACGCCACCACCCCGGTATATGTGGATGCGGATCACATCTTCATTACCCAACCGCCCAGAAACAACAAGGACCTGAGTCTGACGCTGTCACGCCTCAAGACCAAGGATTCCTCGGCTGAGATCATATTCATGGATATCCAGTGCAAGAAGGAGTTGGCCACGGATACCTGGTGTACACGCAAGGATGCGCTGATGTTGCGTAACAACTTCCGCCCCGCTATCCTGGGAGAAACCGGCAAGAGCAAAGACGGAAAATAGGGCATCTCTAACCCGCATATTTCACCAGGACGCGCAAAATGTGGGTTTTTTTACCATGAATTACAGCATGTTGCGTGACGAGTATGCTGGATACAGTTCGTACCTGTCATGCTATCCGGTTTTTCCCGGATTCCGGTGCAACATGCGGGCTAAAAATCAAGGTGTGAGCAAACCGGAAATCGCGTTTTCGGTTTGCGACGAGAAAAATCCCAGGGAGGGAATTTTTCGAGATCCCCAATAGTTTCACCGAGATGATGTAATTCTCAGGAAAAAATCCCCCGGTCGATAAGCTGCCATTCGGCTTCCCAGTTGGACAGGGGCGAAACCCCGAAGCGGGTGCGCAGGAATTGCTGCATGCGCCCTTCTATGTAGATCACCAGGGTTTCGGCTGCAGCCTCGGAAGGCAGGGACAGATGAACATCCTCGCGCAAGCGTGCTTCCCGCAATATCTGGCGAAATTGCGTCTGCAGGCGTTCGAAAAAAACCTGTATGCGCTCATGCAGGCGTTCATGTTCTCCCACCAGCGCGTCCCCCAACAGCACCCGGACGATACCGGGATTGCGATCGGCAAAACCCAACAACAGGTAGAGTATCCTCGCACAACGCTGCCGGGTTTCCTTGTCCTCATCCATGATCTGGTTGATGCGTGAAAAAATACCGTCCTCGGCAAAGCCGATCAGACCTTCATACATCCGGGCCTTGCTCGGAAAATGACGATACAGGGCGGCCTCCGATACGCCCACGGCCTGAGCCAGCCGGGCAGTGGTAATCCTTCCACCAGGCCGCTCTTCCAGTTCCCGGGCCAGGGCCTCCAGAATGGCCTGTTTGCGTTCACCCGCCATGGTCAGCCAATGAGGGTTCCTATCCCCTCGTCGGTAAAGAGCTCGACCATGACCGCATGCTTCACCCTGCCATCGATGATATGCGCGGTGGTAACGCCTCCCCGGACTGCCTCCAGGGCGCAACGGATCTTGGGCAGCATGCCGCCATGAATGGTTCCGTCGGCAATCAGCTCATCCACCTTTGCCGGAGAAAGCCCGGTCAGCAAATCGCCTTCCTTGCTCAACAGCCCTGGGGTATTGGTCAGCAACAAAAGCTTCTCCGCGTGCAGCACTTCGGCAACCTTGCCCGCGACCAGATCGGCATTGATGTTGTACGAGTGCCCATCCTCTCCCACGCCAATGGGAGCAATGACAGGAATGAAATTCCCATGCACGAGCATGTCCACCACCGAAGCATCAATGCTTTTGACTTCCCCTACATGGCCGATATCCACAGTCTCGGCATTGGCCTCCCCCGATGTTGGTGACATATTGAGTTTGCGTGCACGAATAAGATCGCCATCCTTTCCCGTCAAGCCGACCGCAGAACCGCCATGACGGTTGATCAGGTTGACGATCTCCTTGTTCACCAGACCACCGAGTACCATTTCCACCACATCCATGGTTTCAGAATCGGTAACACGCATGCCGCGCACAAACTGACTTTCCTTGCCAAGGCGTTGCAGGAGACTGCCGATCTGGGGCCCTCCTCCATGCACCACCACGGGATTGAAGCCAACGGTTTTCATCAGCACCACATCCCGGGCAAAACTGTTTTTCAGCTCTTCATCCACCATGGCATTGCCACCGTACTTGATGACAATGGTCTTGCCGCGAAAACGGCGGATATAAGGCAGTGCCTCTGCAAGCACCCGGGCTACATTGGTGGCGGCTTCCGCGGTCAGGCTCATAACGGACAACTACTCCAAAATCAATTCAGGGAATCCCCAAAACTCCTTCAGAATTTTCTGGGATGCCTTGCAAGAAAAGAGGTTCAAAATGGCGCAGGAAGTTCCGGCGCGGCCTCCTTGAAAAGAGCACGAAACTGGTCCTGTATTTTTCCCAGCGCTTCATTGTTGCTGGCTTCAAAACGAAATACCAGAGCCGACTCCGTATTGGAGGCACGAATCAACCCCCAGGCCTCGGAATACTCTACGCGCAGACCATCCATGTCCACGATATCAGCTCCGGAGAAATTTCCCTTGCTGCGATAGTATTCAACAATCTGTTCCTCTTTTCCCTGTGGCGTTTCCAGACGCAGAAGCGGCGTGGCCAATGCCGGGGCATACTCGGAAAACGCCGCAGACACGGGTACGGATTCAATGGAAAGAATCTCCAGCAGGCGCGCGGCAGCATACAGACCATCATCAAAGCCATGCCAGCGCTCCTTGATGTAGATATGCCCGCTCTGCTCTCCCGCCAGCAGGCCTCCGGTCTCTTCCAGCTTGTCTATCATGTTGCCATGCCCGGTTTTCCACATGATGGGACGACCGCCATTGGCCAGAATGGTTGCCGCCAGGCTGGCGCTGCTGGCGACATCATAGATGATATCGGCCCCGGGGTGACGGCGAATGATGTCCACTGCCAGCATCATGATCAGCTGATCGGCCGATATCGGTCGCCCCTGCTCATCGACAACACCAAGAGCATCGCCGTCCACATCCAGCGCCAGCCCCAGATCAGCGCCCTTGGCCAGCACCTCGGCGCCCAGCGCGGCCAGATTTTCCGGATCAGAGGGATCCGCCGGATGGTTGGGATAGCTGCCCTCCGGCTCACAAAACAGCGGTATCACCTCGCACCCCAGTGTTTCCAGCACCTTGATGGCCAATGAACCACTGACGCCGTTGCCACAGTCCAGCACCACCTTCATGCCCTCGATCAGCTGTACATCTTCGGAAAGGGAACGCACATACTCACTGCTGAGATCACGACTGTCCAGTTGACCAACACCGCTCCTGGAATCTCCGCTGATGATGCGGCTACGCAATTCCATAAGCTGCTCATCGGAAATCGGCCTGCCTTCCAGAATGATCTTGAATCCGTTGAAGTCAGGCGCATTGTGCCCGCCGGTGACCATCACCGCAGATCCTGCCCCGGATACACTGGCGGCAAAAGACAACAAGGGCATGGGCGCCACACCCACATCCGTCACATCGCATCCCGAAGCCAGGATGCCGGCAATCAGTGAAGCAGAATACGCATCGCTGCCAGGCCGGTTGTCACGCCCTACGTAAATGCTGCTGGCACCGGCTTCCTGCACCATGCTGCCAAGTACCAGGCCGATGGCCTGGGATTTGTCTTCATCGATATCCATACCGCTGCGTCCACGAATCAGACTGGAGCGGAACAGGTGCTCCGGAAGCTGCTCCGCGGGTATGCGCTGGGGCTCTGCCTGGCTTGATTCTTCCAGGTCGCTGACCACCATGCTCGGCTGACCCGCTACATTGTCTCTATGTTCCGCTGCGATGGCGGCGGTCCGGGTCGCCTGGGCATAGCGGGTAAGCATTTCCATCGCCGGCTGTGATTCGATCAGACGCGGCATCTGGGAAACGCTGCCCTTTCTTTTCAGTGTTGCGTCCACCAGGCTCACCATCATGCCCATATCCGCACTGTAGTCACGCCGCAAACGCTGATAAGCCCAGTAGATGGCCAGCAGGAGCAGTGCAACGCTACCGATGACCAAAGCAGCCAGAACCGGCAGGGACAGCCCGATAATTCCGCCCGCGGAATAGCGGATGCGCCACAGAGTGCCAGCCACCGGCAAGGTTTCGGTATGGCCGCCCGTCCGGGATGCGCCCGCGCTTACCAGCGGCATATTCTTGTCCTGCTCCAGAACCAGGCTGATGTTCTCGGAAGAAAACCCCTGCAAACCGCCTGCAATCAGTTTCATGGGAAAAGCGGTGAACAACACACCGTCGAGTTTCTCTGCGTTCCTGACTGGCGCCGCCAGCAGAAAATAACTTCTTCCGCTGGCGTCCTTCAGGGCTTCGGCAGGCATCATCTTTCCCTGCTCACGAACCTGCTGGTACATTTCAGCCGCGGCAAAACTGCCCTTGAGCGCCTTTTGTACCTTTTCATCATCCCAACCGCGGGCTGGCAGCAATCTGGCCCACAAGGCTCCCGGCAGCTTCTTCTGCAACGACTTTCCCATGCGCATGAGTTCTTCTTCGTTGCCTGCCAGAGCCTGACGAACCCGCAGCGAATCTGCGGTAATTTTCACCAGGTCGGCTTTTCCGTTCACTACCGAGGCCGCATAGTGCTGCATGGTCACCGCCGCAAACCGGGCCGCATCCTGCAACTTGCCGGCAGCATAACGTTCGCTCAACCAGCTTTGAACAAATACCAGGGCAGCAGCCGCTACCGCTGCAATAAACAGTACAGGAATAAAGTAATAAAGTATGGGATGAGGCTTTCCCCCAGCAGGCGGAGGCGTCGTTACCTGTTTTGGCGTTTCGGATTTCTTCTTTTTTCCCAGCATTTAAACATCCCCCCCTGTCATACACTTCCCCCTTGCTGGTGCAAATGATTGCTGTACTGCTGCGCCACGATTCCCACCAGAGCCCTGGCCAGGCTTTTCTTGTCCTGCATGGGCAGCTTTGTCTCACCGCCGGGCCACAATACCTGCAAGGCATTTTCTTCCACATCGAAACCCAGGCCTTCCCCAACCAGGTTCGCCGCAATCATGTGCAGCCCTTTGCCCACCAGCTTTGCCTTGGCATTTTCCTCCAACGCCCCGGTTTCGGCGGCAAATCCGAAAGTAAAGGGTCCGTTGTCCAGCGCCGCCACTTCTGCCAGTATGTCCGGATTCCTTACCAGGCTCAACTCCATCCGGTTTGCGTTCTTCTTGATTTTCTGACCGCTGGGATGTTCAGGACGATAATCCGCCACCGCGGCGCACCCCACAAACAAATCAACGCCGGAAAGATTATCGAATACCGCATCATGCATCTGCTGCGCCGACACTACATCGATGCGCTCAACACCCGGCGGTGTATCCAGGCTGACCGGCCCGGATACCAGAACCACCTCCGCCCCCTCGCGCGCAAATGCCTCGGCCAGGGCAAACCCCATCCTTCCCGAGCTTCGGTTGCTGATGAAACGCACCGGATCCACCGCTTCACGGGTGGGGCCCGCGGTCAGCATCACTTTTTTTCCGCCAAAAACGCCTTCTGCAGAAGAATACATCAAGGCAGAAACGATTTCAGCCGCTTCGGGCATTCTCCCCGGCCCGCTGTCTCCACAGGCCTGCTCACCGACAGCCGGTCCCAATATCCGCACACCACGATCCGCCAGCAGTTCGATGTTTTTGCGTGTGGCGGCATGTTTCCACATGTTGACATTCATTGCGGGCGCCACGCTCACGGGTGCGGTACTCACCAGGCACAGGGTGGACAGCAGATCATCCGCCAGACCATTTGCCATACGCGCCAGGAAATCCGCGCTCGCTGGCGCGATCAGAAAATGATCCGCCCAGCGCGCCAGTTCGATATGCCCCATGGCAGCTTCGTGCATCGGGTCGAACAGGTCAACACGCACCGCTTCCCCGGTTATCGCCTGGAAAGTCATGGGCGTCACGAACCGGGTAGCCGCGTCCGTCATCACCACCCGGACATTGAGCCCGGCCTTGCGGAACAGGCGAGCCAGCTCGACGCTCTTGTAGGCAGCAATACCCCCGGTCACCCCCAACAACAGATTGTTCCCGGCCTCCATGCTTCTCACAGATTACCTAAAGATGCTTGCAAACAGAATGTTTCATAGAGTACCCGCATGCCGCACGGGGTGCAAAGACCAGCGTCCCATTTTGCTGCACAACCAACAGCCTGGGGTATACTGAATACACAATCAGAAATACCCTTTCAACGGAATGAAGCAATGACCATCAAGGACTGGCCGGCGCAGGAACGGCCAAGAGAAAAACTCCTGCGCTCGGGCGCCAAGGCACTTTCCGACGCGGAACTGCTAGCCATCTTTCTGCGCACCGGCATCCGTGGCAGAAGCGCTCTGGACCTGGCCCGGGATCTGCTGCGGGATTTTGGCGGAATGCAACCGCTGCTCGCAGCAAGTCGCGAGGAATTTTGCGCCATGCACGGACTGGGGGACGCCAAATACTGCCAGCTTCAGGCAGTGCTGGAAATGGCTCACCGGCATCTGGGAGAAACACTCGCCAAGGACGATGTGCTCACTTCTCCCGATATCACCCGCCAATATCTGCAAAGCCGATTGCAACCTTATCCACATGAAGTCTTTGCCTGCCTGTTTCTCGACAACCGGCACCGCGTAATCGCCTTCGAAGAGCTGTTTCAGGGAACCATAGATGGCGCCAGCGTGTACCCGCGGGAAGTGCTGCGTCGCTGTCTGCAACACAACGCGGCGGCGGTCATCTTTGCCCACAATCATCCGTCCGGCATCGCCGAACCGAGCAAGGCAGATGAAGCCATTACCTTGAGACTGAAGGACGCGCTTTCCCTGGTCGATATCCGGGTGCTGGATCATATCGTGATTGGCAACGGTCACAGCGTTTCATTGGCGGAACGCGGTTTGCTTTAGCCTGAATATTGCACCAGAACGCGCAAAATGTGGGTTTTTTACCATGAATTACAGCATGTTGCGTGACGAGCATGCTGGATACAGTTCGTGCCTGTCATGCTATCCGGTTTTTCCCGGGATCTTTTCACCCAGCTTGCCCGAACGCCCTGCAAGCCGATGAATGACATCGGCTTTTGTCCGTTCGAACAATCCGGGCAAAAATCTCTCCGGGAAAATTCCGGATTCCGGTGCAATATTCGGGTTAGCAAATAAAGCCATCAGATCGATAGTCGCCTGAGATTCGGGTCCGGCTCACTCTGCTCCCAGACCTGCATGAATTCCTCGGCCAGATTACGCACCCGCGGCGGATCATGATAGTCGGCCCGGGCATTGTTCAGATCATGCCAGAGATTGCGCAGGGTATAACCGTTCTCATCCGCGAGCATGAAACTGCGCAAATCCCCATCGAACTCCACCGCCCGGCGGCGGATTTCGACACTGCTGGCCAGATCCTGGGCGAATCGCAGCAGACGGTGACCTCCCCGCCCCAACTCCGTGGTATCGGCCACCAGTATCCGAATCCGGGTATTCGCATGACGAATGACAAGCCCGCGCACCGCTTCGGCAAAACAAGGCTGACTGTATATTTCGGCATTCAGCCGATGGGAATATATGAGCAAGCGCCTGCGGCAGGCTTCGGCCATGAGGCAACTGTGTCTGCGCAAGCTTTCCAGACCTTCGACACGCCACTCGCCACGGGTTTCCCCTAGAACAGGGACTGCTGTATCCTCACTCATTCCTGACCACCTCCTGAAACGCCATGGATGATACCCGCTCCCGGCCTGTGGGGATCTCGAAAAATTCCTTCCATGGAATTTTTCTCGTCGCAAAGAGAAAATGCGATTTCCTCTTTGCTCACATTTTCAATCACTCGTGGTGATCGAAAATGGTGGGACATCCCTGTCCCACTCGGGCATCTCGATTTTTCGAGATGCCCCTGTGACTTGCAGGCATATTGTTTTTCCTGGCTCTAACCTGTTTTCCGGCATCCCGGGGTTTTCGAAGCTCCCTCATCTTGGCAATCCAGCCGGATCAGTGTGATGTTACATGAAAAATCAAAGAAAGTTGCCAACCTGACCGCTCTCTGGTATAAATGCGCGTCTTTTACGGCTCAAGTCCTTGTGACTTGAGCATGTTGAACCAGATCATTCGAGGCTAGAACCATGTCCAAAGTGTGCCAGGTCACAGGCAAGCGCCCGGTTACCGGAAACAATGTTTCCCATTCCCACAGGAAGACCCGTCGTCGTTTCCTGCCCAACCTTCATTATCATCGCTTCTGGGTGGAAAGCGAACAGCGCTGGGTTCGTCTGCGCGTTACCGCAGCCGGCATGCGCACCATCGACAAGAAAGGCATCGAAGCCGTTCTTGCGGATATCCGCGCCCGTGGCGAAAAGGTTTAAGGGAGAAAATCATGGCAAAGGCAGTTCGTGAAAAGATTCGTATGGTATCAAGCGCAGGTACCGGACATTTCTACACCACCACCAAGAACAAGCGCACCCAGACCGGCAAGATGGAGATCAAGAAATATGATCCCAAGGCGCGCAAGCATGTGATGTACAAGGAAGCCAAGATCAAGTAAAGCGCTCCAATCGCCCTGGCAAAACCCCGCCCCGTGAGCGGGGTTTTTTATGTACAGGATGTACGGTATGCCGCGAGAGGCCAGGGATGGCCGGAGCGGCGATGTACAGGATGTACGGTATGCCGCGAGAGGCCAGGGATGGCCGGAGCGGCGATGTACAGGATGTACGGTATGCCGCGAGAGGCCAGGGATGGCCGGAGCGGCGATGTACAGGATGTACGGTATGCCGCGAGAGGCCAGGGATGGCCGGAGCGGCGATGTACAGGATGTACGGTATGCC
>Ga0256841_1000216_pt1 | contig 62907 bp, 58 predicted proteins | sample 356308metaG_FD_185971 | JGI IMG/M metagenome (GOLD analysis project Ga0256841, IMG submission 185971) | Hydrothermal vent microbial communities from Mid Atlantic Ridge, Atlantic Ocean - 356-308 | ecosystem: Environmental > Aquatic > Marine > Hydrothermal vents | place: Atlantic Ocean: Mid... | reverse complement strand
ATTTCTGCCCGGTAAAGGCGTCCGCCTCTGGATGCGACGTTTGCCAGGATTTTCAAGAAGTTACGGGCACAACCTGTAAATTCGGGCAGAACGTTGAAATCAAAGGGAAATTGTCGCTTGTGGCCGGAAATGACAGGGGTTCTCCATGGCACCGCGGGGACGGGCCGAAAACGGCCTCTGGGAGCCGCATGGTAAGCCGCTTGACAGGGTGGGAGGTGATTTATTGACCGGTATAGAAACGGGGTTAAAACAAATCCACAGAGACTTCCCTGTCCCTCAATCTTGGTGGTGATTTATTGACCGGTATGGAAACGGGGTTAAAACCACGGTCTTCTCGACCGCCTCCCAGAAGCCGACATAGCGGTGATTTATTGACCGGGAGGCTTTGTTGCATAAATCCGATAAATGCATGGATTTTACCTTTATCCCCTTATCATTAGGCGATAACGGGTACGGATTCGGGCATTCCAATGCCCGCCTTGGGGCAGAGACAAGACTTCCAATACCTGGCACTGGCACCTGGATTTGAAGCAATCCAGACCGCTTTCCCTCCAAATCCATTGCTGGAACGGACGCGAATGGTTCCTGCGTTTCCCGGTCTCCCTCACCCCCGACCCCTCTCCCAGAGGGAGAGGGGAGACAAGCCGGCTCACGCGATTGCCCTGGGGGACGGTTCAGGGCAGCCGCATGACCGCCATTTTCCCGCCCCTACTCGCTACATAAAGCCCCTCTCCCTCTGGGAGAGGGGTCGGGGGTGAGGGACTTGGGGAGAGGAGAGACAAGCCGGTGCATGCGATTGCCCCGGCGTTTGCGTTTGGTTTCGGAACAAGGGATAATTACCCTTTTAGCGCGACACCTACCTTTCCGTTGTTAAGAATTATGGTGGGCCGCGTCGGTCCCCCCGCAACGATAGGCTGTGAACCCCGCCAGGCCCGGAAGGGAGCAACGGTAACAGCTGATTCGTGTGCCGGGGTGCGGCTGGCGCGCTCCACCTCCCTTTATCTTTGACGAGCTTTCAATGAGCTACCAAGCCTTGGCCCGCAAATGGCGGCCACGCAGATTCTCTGAAATCACCGGACAATCTCACGTGGTGCGGGCATTGACCAATGCACTCACTTTCGAGCGCATGCATCATGCCTATTTGTTTACCGGTACCCGGGGGGTGGGGAAGACGACAGTGGCCCGGATTCTCGCCAAAGCGCTCAACTGCGAGGATTTAAACGGTGCGGAGCCCTGTTGCCAATGCCAGATTTGCCAGGCAGTGGATGCCGGCCAGTTCGTCGATTTGATCGAGGTGGACGCCGCTTCCCGCACCAAGGTGGAAGATACCCGCGAGTTGCTGGAAAACGCCCAATACGCCCCCGGCCTGGGGCGGTATAAAATCTACTTGATTGACGAAGTCCACATGCTTTCCGGCCATAGCTTCAACGCCCTGCTCAAGACCCTGGAAGAACCGCCGCCCCACGTCAAATTTTTGCTCGCCACCACCGATCCGCAAAAAATTCCAGTGACGGTGCTGTCCCGCTGTTTGCAATTTAATCTGAAGAAACTGCTGCCCGGCCAGATCGAAGCCCGCTTGGCCCATATTTTGAAGGAAGAGAACATTCCATTTGAAACCGGCGGATTACGCCAGTTGTCCCGGGCCGCCGATGGCAGTCTTCGCGATGCCTTGAGCTTGTTGGACCAGGCCATTGTTTTTGGCGGCGGGCAGGTCAAGTCGGCGGATGTGGAAGCCATGTTGGGCGGGGTGGCGCGCGCTTCCCTCAAAGGGTTGGTGGAGTCGTTGGCGGCGGGGGATGCGCAAAAAGTCATGGACGAAGTCGAGCGCCTGTCTGCCAATGCGCCGGATTTTGCCGAAGTCCTCAAAGAGTTGCTGGGCCTTTTTTACCGCGTCGCGGTGGCGCAACAATTACCGGAAACCGCCCGTCAGGATGAAGACAGCGACTGGCTTTTGGCGCAAGCGCAAACCTTGTCTCCCGAGGATGTTCAGCTTTTTTACCAGATTGGATTGATGGGGCAAAAGGACTTGCCCTGGGCGCCGGATTCCAGAGTGGGGCTGGAGATGGTCTTGCTCAGAATGCTGGCGTTTCGTCCGCTGACGCCGGAAAAAAATACCTCTCAGCCGGAATCGCCACAACGAGTTCCAGCTGCGCCGGTGCCTGATGCCGGGGCACAAACGCCCAGGGATGCAAGTTTAACGACGACCGAAACGGATTGGCCGCAACTGGTCAATCAGCTGTCATTGCCGCCAGGCGCCAAGGAGCTGGCGCACTACTGTACTCTTGAAACGCAAACCGAAGAACGCTGGGTGCTGTTACTGAATCCCCAGCACGATCATCTGTTGACTCAGCGGCGCCAGTCAGGATTGGAAAAAGCATTGCAGGCCAAGTTGGACAAGCCGGTGGCGCTGGTAATCAAGGTGGCGGAAAGCCAGCAAGAAACACCGGCGGTCTTGCGCGATCGCAGGCGGCAAGCAAAAATCAAAGCCGCAGAGCAGGCGATTGCCGAGGATGAAACAGTCCAGGCCTTGATGGAAACTTTCGACGCCAAAATCGTCCCAGGTTCCACGAAACCGGTAGAATAGCATCAATGGAAATTGGATTGCCGAGGAAAGTATGATGAAAAACCCACTGGGAGCCTTGATGCAACAGGCTCAAGAAATGCAGGAAAAATTCCAGAAGGCTCAGGAAGAGCTCGCCCGGGCGGAAGTCCAGGGCGAAGCGGGTGGCGGACTGGTGAAAGTGGTCATGAATGGCAAGCGGGAAGTGCTGCGCTTGTCCATTGATGACAGCCTGTTCAAAGAAGATGACAAGGAAATTCTGGAAGATCTGGTAGCCGCGGCGGTCAATGACGCGGTGCACAAAGTTGCGCAACTCAAGCAGGAAAAAATGTCAGAATTGACCGGGGGCATCCAACTGCCCGGTGGGATGAATCTGCCGTTCTAATTTGGCTGTGGAACGGGGAGATTGTCTTCAGCGCCTGATGGAGGCGCTGCGCTACTTGCCTGGTGTGGGCCCAAAAACGGCCCAGCGCATGGCGTTTCACTTGCTCCAGCACGACCGGCAAGGCGCCAAATTTCTGGTCGACTCCCTGGCGGATGCGCTGGAAAATATCCGCCGCTGCAACTTGTGTAGAACGTTGACCGAGCGGGAGGTCTGCGCCATTTGTGATAATCCGGCTCGCGACCACCGGCAATTATGCGTGGTGGAAACCCCGGCTGATGTGTTGGCCATTGATCAGGCGACCGTCTTCAATGGCGTTTTCTTTGTGCTTCACGGTCATCTTTCCCCCCTGGATGGGGTCGGCCCTGAAGAACTGGGGTTGGACAAATTGGCCCGGCGTCTCGAAAAAGGAGAGATAAAGGAGCTCATTCTCGCCACCAACCCCACGATGGAGGGGGAAGCCACGGCCCACTATATCTCCGAGCTGGCCCGCAATGGCGGCGTTTCAGTCAGCCGCATCGCCCACGGCGTGCCCGTTGGCGGTGAATTGGAATATTTGGATGCCAATACCCTAGCCCATGCTTTCAATGGGCGCCGGGCGGTATAGGCCCCCGGGGATTAATTGCGCAATCTCCAGTTCCGCGACTTCAAGGCTGCGTTACACTAAGGAGCCTCTGATTAAGTCAGAGGCTCTTGCGGTACATGGATGTGCCGCCAAAGTCAGTCACTGACAGTGATTGACTTTGTGTGGAAAACAAAAATCGCAATTTTTGTTTTTCGCTCTCTGAACAAGCCAAGGATGACTTGTTCAGAAGTTCGTTAAAACCATGACAAGCAACCAAGCGTATCATCATGTCCGGTAATACTGCTGAAATTCTCTCGATTCACAAAACCCTGTACCAACGGTTGTGCGAATTGCCGCCGGGTCTGACCGGGGAAATTATTGGTGGTACCCTTCACACCCAGCCGCGCCCCAAGGGGGCACATATTCGTGCGGAGGCTGTACTCGACCGCCGGCTTGGACGGCATTATGATGACGGTGATGGTGGTCCAGGTGGTTGGTGGATTCTGGTAGAGCCGGAGGTCCATTTCGTCCGCGACACCGAGGTAGTGGTGCCTGACCTGGCAGGCTGGCGCCGGCAAAGCATGCCACAGCTGCCACAGGATCACCGGTTCGAGGTAAGACCGGACTGGTTGTGCGAGATACTGTCACCTGCTACCCGCAGCTTCGACCGAGAAATCAAGATGCCTTGTTATGCCCGCTATGGCGTTCCCTTTTTCTGGCTGATCGACCCCGAAGCCCACACTCTGGAAGCCTTTGCGCTGGATCGGCAAAGGTGGCGGTTGTTAGGCCGGTTCGAGGGCAATGCCGGTGTTACTGTGGCGCCTTTTGATGCCGTCCCCCTTCCGCTCGGCGACTTGTGGTGCTGAACTACTATTGAAGCCGGTAATAAATATTGGCGGGTTAAATATTCCGGGTTGGATTTTCTTCCATTGCCAGCCTGCATGGCATGGCGTCTATGAAATCTTCGGTAGCTTTTCTCTGAGCTTCAAATAGCGCAGATACCTGCCCTTGTCTATTTTTCCTTGTTGCACAGCTTCACGAACGGCACAGCCTTGGTCGTTGACATGCCGGCAGTCATTGAAGCGGCAGCGGGGGATGTGCGGTCGGAATTCCTTGTAGCCCCATGCCAGCCGCCTTTCATCAATATCCGCCAAGCCAAACACGGCCACCCCTGGGGTATCGATTAAATCGCCGCCTTCGGGCAGATGGAACAACATGGCTGTGGTTGTCGTGTGACGGCCCCGCTGGGTTCCCCTGGACAGCTCTCCCACCCGGATATCCTTGTCGGGAACCAGCCAGTGCAAAAGGGATGATTTACCGACGCCGGATTGCCCTGCGAGCATGGAGGTTTTGCCGCGCATCAAGGATTTGAGGGTTTTCATGCCCTCGCCGGTTTTAGCGCTCAGATAATGGAAAGGGTACAGCTCAAGATAAGGCTTGAGTTCTATTTCCATGACTTTGCGGTTGTCGATCAAATCAATTTTATTGAAAAGAATGACAGGTGCGATGCCACGATTTTCACAAACCACCAGATATTGATCGACCAACAACAGGTCATATTGGGGCTGCGGCGCGATAACGATGAAGACTTGCTCGACATTGGCTGCGGTGGGTCGGAGTTTGCCGCCCCGGGCAGGGCGGACCAAGAGGGTTTTGCGAGGCAGGACCTGCACGATGCGGCCGTGTTCGCCATCGGTTTGTTCCCAATGTACCCGATCTCCAACGCACGGTTGATCCAGCCGCCGCAAGGCATGACACAGGCAGATTCGCCCGGTTTCATCTTCGACCGCCCAGCTTTTGCCAAAATGGGCTATGACCCTGCCTGAGTGAACCTTGCCCATCAGCCTTTGGACCACGGCGGGAAAAAGTGAGGTTGCCGCCGCGAATCCAGCTGGATGGCCGGGAAAGGCATCAGGCCGTTTGCCGGGCCTGCTTTAGATGTTCAATCCGAATGGCCGCTGGGGGGTGGCTGTAGTGGAAGGCGGAATAAAGCGGGTCGGGCGTCAGGGTGGCGGCATTGTCCCGGTAGAGCTTGACCAGAGCCCGGGTCAAAGCGTTGGCGTCGCACATGGAGGCGGCGAATTCATCAGCCTCGAATTCATATTTCCGTTGAATGGCCGCCATGATGGGTTGCAGAAAAGTGCTGAAAACCGGCATGGCAAGCATAAACAAGAGCAGGGCGGTGGCGTTGGAAGGGCGGGATACGCCAAGCCCTTCATAGAACCACGGCTGTTGGGTCAGCCAACCGAGGAGGGCGAAACCGATCAGGCTGAGCACTGCGCTGGTAATCAACATTTTGATGACATGCTTGCGTTTGTAGTGGCCCAATTCATGGGCAAGGACAGCTTCCAGTTCCTCGGGTTCCAGCGCCTCTACCAACGTGTCAAAAAAAACGATACGCTTGTTGTTGCCCAATCCGGTGAAATAGGCATTGCCGTGTCCGGAGCGGCGGGAACCGTCCATGACGAAAATTCCCTTGCTGTGAAAACCGCAGCGCTGCAAAAGCCGCTGAATACGCTCCTTCAGAGTTTGGTCATCGAGGGGGTCGAATTTATTGAACAGCGGCGCAATCAAGGTAGGATAGGCCCAGCTCATCAACAAGGAAAATGCCATCAATATCGCCCAGGCCAGGAGCCACCAAAGGTCTCCGGCGCTGTCCATCACCCACAGCACCAAGGCCAGCAATGGGGCGCCGATGGCTAGGCTGAGAACGGTTTGCAGGGCCAGGTCTTTGATAAATTGCAAAGGTGTGGTGCGATTGAATCCGAAACGTTCTTCGACGACAAACGTCTGATAGATTTGTAAAGGCAGTTCAAACAGTGCCATAAGAAAAAAAACGGAAAGAATCAAGGCGACACCATGGGTAATCGGGCCTAAGTCGAAACGAGACCAGAAGCGGTCTACCGCATCGATGCCACCACCCAAAGTGAAGAAAAGCAACAGGATAGTGCCGAGAATTCGATTGAAGTCTATGATTTTTAGTTTGGCCAAGGTGTAATCCGCCGCTTTCTGGTGGGCTTCCAGGCTGATAGTGTCTTGAAATGGTTCGGGTACTTGATTGCGGTGGGCAAGCACATGATCCCGGTGGCGGCGCGCCAGCCAGAACTCAATGCCAAAGGAAGCTGCTAAAGCCAGTAAAAAAAAGAAGGTAAAGATATTCATTATCTACGTTGCACCATGGTAAACAATTGGTACAGCTTAGCCTTTGCTAGAATGCCTGACAAGAGGGGTAAAAAATGCCGGCCGAGTTTTCGGTTAGGGAATCTCTGAACAAGTCATCCTTGGCTTGTTCAGAGAGAGAAAAACAAAAATTGCGATTTTTGTTTTTCGCACAAAGTCAGTCACTGTAAGTGAGGGACTTTGGCGGCACATCCATTGCCTCAGGGCCCTGTGATTAAATCACAGGGCCCTGAGGCGTAAGTAATTGTAAATCCATGTATCAAAGGAAGAACGATGGCCCAAAACAAAGACAACTTGATCTGGATTGATCTGGAGATGACCGGATTGGATCCAGACCGCGACCGGATTATAGAAATAGCAACAGTAGTGACGGACAAAGACCTGAATGTACTGGCCACCGGACCGGTATTGGCGGTTCGCCAGTCCGAAGAGGCACTGGCCGCCATGGATGACTGGAACCGGAAGCACCACAGGGAATCCGGCTTGATTGACCGTATCCGCAAAAGCGGAGTCGATATCAAAGAAGCTCAACAGCGGACCCTGGCCTTTCTGCAAGCTTGGGTGCCAGCCGGGGAGTCCCCCATGTGTGGCAACAGCATTTGCCAGGACCGGCGCTTTCTTTACCGTAGCATGCCGGAGCTGGAAGCTTATTTTCATTACCGCAATCTGGACGTTTCCACGCTCAAAGAATTGGTGGACCGTTGGGCGCCGCAGCTAAAGGAAGGATTTAAAAAGAAAAACGCCCACGAGGCTTTGGCGGATATTTTGGAGTCCATCGAGGAGTTGAAATACTATCGCGAGCACTTTATCCGTTATTGACCCCAGCTTGAACCGTTTACCCCATCGTCTGAATAAAGACCTGCCTTTGCCAAAGTGGTATAATTCCAGAAATTTGCCGGTGGGTTGCTGCCGTTTGTATTGATTCCTGGGTGGAACTTGAGTCCTTATGTCTGAATTCGCCAAAGAAATTATTCCCGTCAATCTCGAAGACGAGATGAAGCAGTCTTACCTCGATTACGCCATGAGCGTGATTGTGGGCAGGGCGTTACCCGATGTGCGCGATGGTCTGAAGCCTGTGCACCGGCGGGTGCTCTATACCATGCACGAGCTGGGGAACGACTGGAACCGGCCTTACAAGAAATCGGCCCGGGTGGTGGGGGATGTCATGGGTAAATATCACCCCCATGGAGATACGGCGATCTATGACACCATTGTCCGCATGGCCCAGCCCTTTTCCATGCGTTATGTGCTGATTGACGGGCAGGGCAACTTTGGTTCCGTGGATGGCGATCCACCGGCGGCCATGCGTTATACCGAAATCCGCATGTCCCGGATTGCCCACGAATTATTGGCCGACCTGGACAAGGAAACCGTGGATTTTGTGCCCAATTATGACGGCAATGAACAAGAGCCCGTGGTCCTGCCGGCCAAGGTCCCGAATCTCTTGATCAACGGTTCTGCCGGCATTGCCGTGGGGATGGCGACCAATGTTCCACCCCATAATCTGACCGAAGTCATTAACGGCGTACTCGCTTTGATTGACGATCCGGCCATCACCATCGATGGCTTGATGCAGCATATCCCTGGCCCCGATTTTCCCACCGGCGCGATTATCAATGGCGCCAAGGGGATTCGCCAAGCCTATGAAACAGGGCGGGGGCGGATCTATCTGCGCGCCTGTTCTCATGTGGAGACGAGCAAAGACAGCGGGCGCCAAAACATTGTCGTGACCGAGCTTCCCTATCAGGTCAACAAAGCCCGCCTGATCGAGAAGATCGCCGCTCTGGTCAAGGATGGCAAGCTCGAAGGCATCTCCGCTCTGCGCGACGAGTCCGACAAGGATGGCATGCGCATGGTAATTGAGCTGCGCCGCGGGGAACAGCCCGATGTGGTACTGAACAATCTCTATCAGCATACCCAGCTTCAGAATGTGTTCGGCATCAACATGGTGGCGTTGGTGGATGGGCGGCCCGGATGCCTGAATCTCAAGGAAGTTCTGGAAGCCTTCGTCGATCACCGGCGGGAAGTAGTGACCCGCCGCACCTTGTATGAATTACGCAAGGCTCGCGAGCGGGTCCACGTATTGGAAGGCTTGGCCGTGGCGCTGGCCAATATTGACGAAATTATCGAATTGATCAAATCGTCTCCCAGTCCCAAGGAAGCGAAAGAAGGATTGTTGGCCCGGGTGTGGCGGCCCGGGATAGTGGAATCCTACCTCCAGCGGGCCGATGCCGCCCGGACCCGGCCGGAAGATCTGGAAGAAGGATACGGCCTGGGTTCCGATGGCTACCGCCTGTCGCCGGTACAAGCACAAGCGATTTTGGATCTGCGCCTGCACCGCCTCACCGGCTTGGAACAAGATAAGATCATCGAGGAATACCAGAATCTGCTGGATAAAATCGATGAATTGCTGGCCATTCTGGGCAGCGATGTGCGGTTGTTGGAAGTGATCCGCGATGAACTGATTGCCATTCGGGATCAATTCGGCGATGAGCGCCGCACGGAGATTCTCGAAGATCAATTGAGCTTGTCGGTAGAGGATCTAATCACCGAGGAAGACGTGGTGGTGACTTTGACCCATGCTGGCTATGCCAAGGCCCAACCGTTGTCGGTCTATCAGGCCCAACGCCGAGGCGGCCGCGGTAAAGCGGCGGCCGCCACCAAGGAAGAGGATTTTGTCGAAAAACTTTTGATTGCCAATACCCATGATACTTTGCTGTGTTTCTCCAGCCTGGGCAAGGTTTACGGGCTAAAGGTTTACGAACTACCCATGGCCAGCCGCACCTCCAGGGGCAAGCCGATTGTCAATTTGTTGCCGCTGGAGGCAAACGAAAGAATCAATGCAGTGCTGCCGGTCAAGAATTTCAGCGCCGGCGGCTTCATTTTCATGGCGACCGCTGCCGGTGTGGTCAAGAAAAGCCCGCTCAAGGAATTCGAAAATCTGCGCAGCAACGGCAAGATCGCCATCGATTTGAAGCCCAAAGACATTTTGGTGAAAGCCACCTTAACCGATGGCCAGCAAAATGTGATGCTTTTCTCCAGCGGCGGCAAGGCAATTTGCTTCAACGAATCGGAAGTCCGCTCCATGGGCCGGACCGCGGGTGGTGTCCGGGGCATGAAGCTGCCTGAAGGCGACAAAGTGATTGCCCTGATTATCGGCACCGAAGGGACGGTATTGACGGTGACCGAAAATGGTTACGGCAAGCGTACTCAATTGGATGAATTTCCCCGTCACCGGCGCGGTGGACAAGGCGTCATCGCCATTCAGACTTCCGACCGTAATGGTGCCTTGGTGGCAGCTGTATTGGTGCAGGATGACGATGAGATCATGCTGATCACCACTGGCGGCACGTTGGTCCGTACCCGGGTCAGCGAGATTCCGGTATTGGGCAGAAATACCCAAGGCGTGCGGATTATACGTCTCAGCAGTGGCGAAAAGTTGGTGGGGGTTGACCGGATTGAGAGTTTGCCTGAAGAGGATTAATAAGATCCCAGGGAGCCTCTGAATAAGTCATCCTTGCCTTGTTTAGAGGTTCCCTAGAGGAAAGATGATCTTCATTAACCCGGTAATCTTTATTACCGGGTTAATAACTTTATCAATGTGAGCTTTTTTATTTAGAAGGAAAACGATATCAATGCGAGTCTATAACTTCAGCGCTGGCCCTTCCATGTTGCCCGAAGCGGTATTGGAACAGGCCCGGGATGAAATGCTGGATTATCATGGCTGCGGCATGTCGGTGATGGAAATGAGTCACCGCAGCAAGCAGTTTATCGAAATTGCCGAACGCACCGAAGCAAACTTACGGGATTTACTCGGTATTTCCAGCGATTATCACTGTCTTTTCTTGCAAGGTGGGGCGACCGGGCAGTTTGCCGCCATCCCTATGAATTTGTTAGGGGATAAGCGCTCGACCTGTTATGTGTTGACCGGTTCCTGGTCGAAAAAAGCGGCATCGGAAGCCAAGGCATTTTCCAACGTGAAAATCGCGGCCAGCAGCGAAGAAGAACATTTCACCACTATTCCCGATCCCTCGGGATGGCAAGTGGATAGCGGTGCCGCTTATTTGCACTACACCTCCAATGAAACCATTCATGGGGTGGAGTTTCCGTTTGTGCCAGAGACTTCCTTGCCGCTGGTGGCGGATATGTCCTCCAACATTCTTTCCCGGCCGGTGGATGTCGGCCGGTTCGGGCTGATCTACGCGGGCGCCCAGAAAAATATGGGGCCAGCGGGCATCACGGTGGTCATTGTGCGTAAAGACCTGCTGCAAACCCCGCTGTTGGGCACGCCTTCTGTACTGGATTATAAAAAACAGGCGGAAGCCGGCTCCATGCTCAATACCCCGCCTACCTATAACTGGTATCTATTGGGATTGGTGCTGGAATGGGTACGGAGCCAAGGTAGAATTCAAGGAATTGAAAAGCGGAATAGGGAGAAATCCGAGCTTTTGTACAGCGCCATTGATGCATCGGATTTTTATCGCAACCCTGTCGATCGCCGCTACCGCTCCCGGATGAATATTCCATTCACCCTGGCGAATCCAGAGCTGGATAGCCAGTTTTTGGGCCAGGCCCAAGAAGCTGGATTGACGAATCTCAAGGGGCATCGCTCGGTGGGCGGCATGCGTGCCAGTATATACAATGCCATGCCTCTGCAAGGGGTGCAGGCATTGGTGGAATTTATGAAGGAGTTTGAAAGACGTTATGGCTGACGATCAAATATACAAAATTTTAACTTACAACCACATTGCGGTGGCGGGGTTGGAACGGTTTCCCCGGGACCGTTATGAGGTGGCTTCGGAAATTCAACACCCGGACGCTATTATTTTGCGTTCATTCAAATTGCACGGGGTGCCGATTCCCGATTCGGTCAAGGCAGTGGGGCGCGCCGGTGCGGGCGTGAATAATATTCCCGTGGCAGAGTATACCCATCGCGGCATCCCGGTATTTAACACTCCCGGCGCCAATGCCAATGCGGTAAAGGAGCTGGTGCTGGCGGGAATGTTTTTGGCTAGCAGAAATATTTGCCCGGCGTGGGAATTTGTTCGCAATTTGCAGGGATCGGATGAGGAAATCCACACCCAGGTGGAGAGTAACAAAAAACACTTTCAAGGTTTTGAACTGCGCGGAAAAACCCTGGGAGTCATGGGTCTGGGCGCCATTGGTGTGCAAGTGGCCAACCGGGCGCTGGATCTGGGCATGAATGTGATCGGCTACGATCCCTTTGTGACCGTGGAGCGGGCGTGGCAATTGTCGTCTGCGGTGGTCCAGGCGACCAGTAAGGAAGAGTTGCTAAGCCTTAGCGACTTTGCCTCTTTGCACATGCCGTTGACCAAGGATACTCAAGGCTGTATCAATGCCGAGCGTTTGCAGTTGATGCGAGAAGGGTCGGTATTGTTGAACTTCTCCCGTGACGGTTTGGTGGATGAGGATGCGCTGCTTGGGGTGCTGGAAAATGGTGGACTGCACGCTTACGTGACCGATTTTCCCACTTCCCGTATTAAAGACCATCCCCGCGTGATTGCCTTACCCCATATTGGTGCTTCCACCCGGGAAGCGGAAGAAAATTGTGCAGTGATGGTGGCGGACCAGATTCGGGACTTTCTGGAAAACGGCAATATCCGGAATTCTGTCAATTTTCCCGAAGTAGTGATGCCAAGAACGCCCGACACAATCCGGATCACCATTGCCAACGCCAATATTCCCGCCATGGTCAGCAAGATTTCGTCTTGTTTGGGGGAGGCGCAGCTCAACATTTTGGATTTGCTGAATAAATCCAAAGGAGAAGTGGCCTACACAATTATTGATGTAGAAGGCGAGGTAGGGCCTGAAGTCATGGCGTCCATTCGCCAGATTGACGGGGTCTTGTCTGCCCGGGTGATACAATAAGCCTTTTCAACAGTTAGTCTCATCGGCGGATGGCTACAGAGATAGAACAGACCTTAAACGAACTCCGCGACAAAATAGACCGGATTGACTCCAAGCTTCTGGAGCTTATCAGCCAGCGGGGAGCCCTGGCTCTGGAGGTCGCGAAAGTGAAGATGGCAGCGGGAGAGAATGACTGTTTCTATCGTCCGGAAAGGGAAGCCCAGGTTTTGCGGCGGATGATGGCGGAAAATCCGGGGCCCTTGTCTCAAGAGTCAGTCGCGCGGTTCTTCCGGGAGTTGATGTCTGCCTGCCTGGCGCTGGAAAAACCGCTGCAAGTGGCTTTTTTGGGGCCGGAAGGCACCTTCACCCAGCAAGCGGCTTTCAAGCATTTTGGCAGTGCGATTCAAGCTCAGCCTTTTCCCGCCATTGACGAAATTTTCCGGGCGGTAGCCAGCGAGACCTGTCAGTTTGGCATCGTGCCAGTGGAAAACTCCACCGAAGGCGTTATCACCCATACCCTGGACAGTTTTTTGAATACCTCTCTGCTTATTACCGGCGAAGTAGTATTGAGGATTCATCACCATCTGATGAGCCGCTGTTCGGAGCTGGGGGAAATCAAGGAAGTGTTTTCCCATCAGCAATCCCTGGCTCAATGCCGGGAATGGCTGGACCGGTTCTTGCCCAATGTGAAACGCACCGCCGTGAGCAGTAATGCCGAGGCGGCGCGGTTGAGCGCCATCGTTCCCGATAGCGCTGCTGTTGCTGGCGAAGTGGCGGCGCAATTGTATGAGCTGACTATTCTCCAGCGCAATATCGAAGATGAACCGGATAATACCACCCGTTTTTTGGTGATAGGTAAACAAGAGGTGGGGCCTACCGGGGAGGATAAAACCACCTTGGTGGTTTCCACGGGGAATTTCCCCGGAGCGTTGTATCAGATACTGCAACCCTTTGCCGAGCATGGTATCAGCATGAGCAAGATTGAGTCGCGTCCTTCCCGCCGGGAGTGTTGGGATTATGTCTTTTTCATCGACATCGAAGGGCACAAAAAAGAGGTCCATGTAGCCAAGGCATTAAAGCTCTTGCAAGAAAAAGCCCAGATGGTCAAGTGGCTGGGGTCCTATCCCAAAGCGGTGGTTTAACATGCCTAATAAACAAATCGATTTTTCGACTTTATCAATGCCGGCTGTTTTAGACTTGATGCCCTACCAGCCAGGCAAACCCATTGAATCCTTGGCCCGGGAGCTGGGGCTGGATGCCGGGAAGATAGTCAAACTGGCTTCCAATGAAAACCCCCTCGGGCCGAGTCCCAAGGCGCTGGCGACAATGCAAGCATCACTACAAGAAGTGGCGCGTTATCCCGATGGCAACGGTTATCTTTTGAAGCAAAAACTGGCGGAGAAATTAAATGTTGCCATGGATCAGATTACCTTGGGCAACGGCTCCAATGACGTGTTGGATTTGATCGCCCGCGTTTTCTTGGGGCCCGGGCGCAGCGCGGTCTTTTCTCAATATGCCTTTGCGGTGTATCCGATTTCGGTTCAGGCAGTGGGTGCCGAGGCGCGAATTGCCCCGGCGCATGATGGCAGGCGTGGTCCGGCATATGGCCATGACATGACAGCCATGTTGGACCAGGTAGCGGAGAATACCACAGTAATCTTCATTGCCAATCCCAACAACCCTACAGGCACTTATGTCACCCAAACGGAATTGGGGAATTTTCTGCAAGCCTTGCCAGAGCGTGTGATTGCCGTGGTGGATGAGGCTTACTTCGAATATGTGGAGAGAGGCGATTATCCCGATTCGTGCCAGTGGTTGTCGCGTTTCCCCAATCTGATTGTGACCCGCACCTTTTCCAAAGCCTATGGCCTGGCGGGGCTCAGGATAGGCTATGCCCTATCTAATCCTCAGCTGGCCGATTTGCTCAACCGGGTACGTCAGCCTTTTAACGTGAATGGTATGGCTCTGGCGGCGGCAGCGGCGGCAATAGAGGATGACGATCATTTGCGCGCCAGCCGCAACATCAACCGGGAAGGGATGGTTCAGCTTGAGGAAGCATTTGAGCGGCGGGGGTTGAATTATATTCCATCGGTGGGGAATTTTATTACGGTCGATATAGGCCGGGATGGGGACCTGATTTTTCAAGCACTTTTGCGGGAAGGCGTAATCGTGCGTCCCGTTGCCAATTATGGTATGCCAAGGCATTTGCGGGTTTCGGTCGGCACCAGGGCAGAAAATCAAACTTTTATTGACGCACTGGATTGTGTCTTATGATATCCAAACAATGAAAATCCATCGTCTGTGCATTATAGGCGTTGGCTTGATGGGTGGTTCCATTGCCTTGGCTGCCAAGGCCCGGGGGCTGTGCCAGGAGATTGTCGGGGTTGATCGCGATGGCGAGAACCTCCTTCAGGCGGTAGAGTTGGGCGTGATTGATGATGCCTGTGTCGATGCCAGAGAGGGTGCGGAATTTGCTGACGGCATAGTGATTGCGACCCCCGTTGGCAGCGTGCGTCCAGTGTTCGAATCTTTGCGCCCGGTGTGGTCGGACAAGGCGTTCTACACCGATGTGGGCAGCACCAAATCCAGCGTCGTGAAGGCGGCAGAAGCGGTTTTCGGGGAAGTGCCGAAAAATTTCGTCCCAGCCCATCCCATTGCCGGCCGGGAATTGAGCGGCGTGGGGGCGGCGACCGTGGATCTGTTTTTAGGCAAGCGGGTCATTTTGACCCCATTGCCAGTGACCCAGATCCGGGCTCTGGAACAAGTGCGTCGGTTCTGGCACTCTTTGGGCGCCAAGATTCATGACATGAGTGTTGCCCATCACGACCATGTACTCGCGGCCACCAGTCATCTGCCCCACGTGATTGCTTATACCTTGACCCATATGCTCGGCCGCAAGGATGAAAAGGACGAAATCTTTCAATATGCCGCCGGAGGGTTCAAGGACTTCACTCGTATCGCTTCCAGTGATCCAAGCATGTGGACGGATATTTGCCTTGCCAATCAGAAGGAGATTCTGGCCTATCTCCGCCAGTTCGAGAAGGAACTGAAAGCCTTTGGAGACACGATGGAACAGGGCGATTGGCAGGCGATCTTCGATTTTTTTGCCGAGGCGAAAGCTGCCCGGCAGCGGTTTCTTGATCAGCACCATCAATAACATAGATTTTTATGACTCATCAGATCGAATTCGTAGTGGCGCCGGGCGGCAAGCTTACTGGCCAAGCCCGGGTTCCAGGAGATAAATCCATTTCCCATCGCAGTGTGATGTTGGGTGCCCTCGCCGAAGGGATAACCCGGGTGACTGGCTTTCTGGAAGCGGAAGATGCTCTGGCGACCTTGGCGGCCTTCAAGCAAATGGGGGTCGTCGTTGAAGGGCCCGACCAGGGCCAGTTGACTATTCATGGGGTCGGCATGCACGGTTTACAGGCGCCAGAAGCTCCCCTCTACTTGGGGAATTCTGGTACTTCCATGCGTCTGTTGAGCGGATTGTTGGCAGGCCAGTCTTTCGACAGCGTATTGACAGGAGACCAGTCCCTTTCCCGCCGTCCCATGCGGCGGGTGACGGAACCCTTGCAGGCCATGGGCGCTAAAATTGAAACCACCCCGCAAGGCACCGCGCCGCTGAAAATATACGGCGGACAGCAATTACACGGTATCGATTATGTCATGCCGGTGGCCAGCGCTCAGGTGAAGTCTTCATTATTATTGGCGGGGCTGTATGCCGAAGGCGAAACCTGGGTGGAAGAACCGGCACCCACCCGGGATCACACGGAAAGAATGCTGATGGGATTCGGCTACCAGGTGAAACGTCAGGGCAACCGGGTCGGCGTGCGGGGTGGGGGTAAATTGATTGCCACCGATTTGGATGTTCCGGCGGATATTTCCTCGGCGGCTTTCTTTTTGGTAGGGGCCAGCATCGCCCCGGATTCCGAATTGATTTTGCAGCACGTGGGGGTCAATCCGACCCGCACCGGTGTTATCGATATTCTGAAGCTGATGGGGGCTGACATTGAGCTACTGAATTCACGCCAAATGGGAGGAGAGCCGGTGGCGGATTTACGGGTTCGGTCCGCGCCCCTCAAGGGCATCCAGATTCCTGAAAGATTGGTGCCCCTTGCCATCGATGAATTTCCGGTGCTGTTTATTGCCGCGGCCTGTGCCGAAGGTGAGACCACTTTAAGCGGTGCGGAAGAGCTTAGGGTAAAAGAAAGCGACCGTATTCAAGTGATGGCGGATGGCTTGGTCACTCTGGGGATTGATGCGCGGCCAAAGCCGGATGGCATCGTCATCCGGGGTGGTCAAATCGGTAGCGGCTGTGTACATTCTCACGGTGATCACCGTATTGCCATGGCCTTTGCCATTGCCGGTTTGCGGGCCCGCGGCAGGATAGAAATTGAAGACTGCGCCAATGTGAATACTTCTTTTCCCGGCTTTGCCTCACTTGCCCGGCAATTGGGCTTGAATGTGACAGAGGTTCGTCATGACTAAGGCTGTGCCGGTTTTGACCATCGATGGTCCCAGTGGCGCAGGGAAAGGAACCGTCAGCAAACTGTTGGCGAAACGCTTGGGCTGGCATTTTCTCGACAGTGGTGCAATCTATCGTGCTCTCGCTTGGGCTGTTTTATCCTGGGGCGTCCCGCTCGATAACGAGGAGGAAGTGGCGCGCGTGGCAAAAGAGATGATGTTGGAATTTATTTGCAACGAGTCCGTCCAAGTCTTGGTCGACGGTAAGGAGGTTACCGACAAGCTGCAAACCGAAGAATGCGGACGGGCGGCATCGACAATTGCCGCCTATCCCAAAGTCCGGCAAGCGCTTTTGGAAAAACAGCGGCAGCTTGTTCGGCCACCGGGTTTGATTGCCGATGGACGGGATATGGGAACGGTGGTTTTCCCCGACGCGCCTTACAAAGTTTTTTTAACCGCCAGTCCCAAAGTACGCGCGCAACGGCGCTATCGTCAGTTGAAAGAACAAGGGTTTGATGTTAATCTTGACCAAATAATCAACGACTTGGAAGAAAGGGATCGACGCGACCGAGAGCGCAAGGAGGCCCCGTTGAAGCCGGCAGAGGATGCCGTCGTTATCGATTCAACGGGATTGACGGCGCAGCAAGTTGTCGACAAGATTTTGGAGCTGCTCCCGGAATCTTTGACGAGTCAACCTAGGGGCCGCTGAATCGGTATGATCAGCGGCGTGGTTTTATTAATTAACGAAATTAATCGTTTTTGTTTCCCAGGGCCGGCCTGGGGTGGAAGTGGAAAATCATGAGCGAAAGCTTTGCGGAATTATTTGAAGAGAGTCTGGCGAAAACCGAGATGCGTCCTGGGACGTTACTCAAAGCCAAAGTGGTGGATATAACCCCAGACGCGGTGATCGTGGATGCGGGTTTGAAGTCTGAGGGCATTGTCCCCAAGTGGCAATTTCTGGATGAAAACGGCCAGCTCGAAGTGGAAGTGGGTGACGAGGTGGAAGTTGCCCTGGATATGGTGGAAGACGGTTTGGGCGCGACGTTGCTGTCGCGGGAGAAAGCCAAGCGTTCACGTGCCTGGGAAGATCTCGAACAGGCCTTTGAAAAAGGTGAGACTGTCAAAGGCAAGATTACGGGCAAGGTGCGCGGCGGTTTTACGGTTGAAATCGGGCCATTGCGGGCATTTCTCCCAGGTTCGCTGGTAGATGTGCGTCCCGTGCGCGATACCAGTCATCTGGAAGGCCAGGAGCTGGAATTCAAAGTCATCAAGCTGGATCCCAAGCGCAACAATATCGTGTTGTCCCGGCGTGCGGTGGTGGAGACCGAATACAGCGCCGACCGAGAAGCCTTGCTACAGCAGCTCAAGGAAGAAGGCACGGTCAAAGGGGTGGTCAAGAATATCACCGATTATGGCGCTTTTATCGATTTGGGCGGTATTGATGGTCTTCTGCATATTACCGATATGGCCTGGAAGCGGGTGCGGCATCCTTCCGAAGTGGTCCAACTCGGCCAGGAAATCGACGTTAAGGTTCTCAAGTTTGACGAAGAAAAACAGCGTGTCTCTTTGGGATTGAAACAGCTCAGCGAAGATCCCTGGAAAGACATTGCCCGCCGTTATCCGCCCGGAACCCGCTTGATCGGCAAGGTGACCAATCTCACCGATTACGGCTGTTTTGTCGAGTTGGAAGACGGCGTGGAGGGTCTGGTCCATGTCTCGGAAATGGATTGGACCAATAAAAACGTCAACCCCGCCAAATTGGTGCAGGTAGGTGACGAAGTTGAAGTGATGGTGCTGGAGATTGACGAAGACCGGCGCCGGATTTCCTTGGGGATGAAGCAATGCAAGCCCAACCCTTGGGAAGAATTCGCCGCTACCCACAACAAGGGTGAAAAGGTCAAGGGCGTGATCAAATCCATCACCGATTTTGGCATTTTCGTGGGCTTGGAAGGCGGTATCGATGGCTTGGTTCATCTGTCTGACATTTCCTGGAATGAGCCAGGCGAGGAAGCCGTGCGCAAGTTCAAGAAAGGAGATGAGATCGAAGCGGTCATTTTGGCGATTGATCCCGAGCGGGAGAGGATTTCTCTCGGTATCAAGCAGCTGGAACAGGATCCTTTTCAGAACTTTATTGCCGAGCATGAAAGAGGCAGTCTGGTAAAAGGCATCGTCAAAGAAGTGGATGCCAAAGGCGCCGTGGTGGAACTGGCCGAAGGCGTGTTAGGTTATCTTCGCGCTTCGGAACTTACCCGTGACCGGGTGGAAGATGCCCGCACCGTCCTCAAGGAAGGGGACGAGGTGGAAGCCCGATTTATTGGGGTCGATAAAAAGAACAAGATGATTATGCTCTCTGTCAAAGCCAAAGATGAAGCGGAAGAGCAGGCTGTTGTCAAAGAGTACAGTCAGCAGCCGGTGGGTTCGCCGACTTTGGGGGATCTGTTCAAAGAACAGATGGAAGACAAGGAGTAATTTCTTGATTCGGTTCAACAAGGGGCGATTCGTCGCCCCTTGTTTATGTGGAAGATAAAAAACCATGAATAAATCAGAACTAATCGAGAACCTCGCGCAACGCCTGCTTGTCGAGAAAGGGATTGAACTTAACAGCAAGGATGTGGAATTGGCAGTGAAAAGCATCATTGACTATCTAAGTGAATCACTGGCTCAAGGGCAGAGAATAGAAATTCGCGGATTCGGCAGTTTTACGCTGCGCAAACGTCCCCCGAGGCTTGGAAGAAACCCAAGAACTGGGGAGCCGGTGGCGTTGCCGGCGAAAAATGTCCCGCACTTCAAGTCAGGAAAGGATCTTCGGGAAAGGGTCAATGAGGCGGCTCAGAAATCGCGAAGTCATTTTGACTAGAAAAGGCATTGTCGAAGCAAAATTATTGTCTTTCATTTTCCTATTCAGGGAATGGGTCAAAATCTATTGCCCGGCGCTAATGAGTTGGGGGTTCACGAGAAGGTTGATTTCAGCCGTCATCGAATTTTGATGCCTCGCCAAGATTGCTAGGCTAGGTTAATCTGGTGTTTTCGAGAGAGTTCAATGTTAGATCCCCGGTTTTTACGGCAGTCCCTGGATGAAATCGAGCGCCAGATGGCGCGGCGTGGTACCGATTTTGACAGGTCTTATTATCTAGCTCTGGAGGAAAAGCGCAAAGCTCTCCAAGTCCGGACTCAAAAACTTCAAAACGAGCGCAATGTCCGCTCAAGGGTCATCGGCCAAGCAAAAGCAAAGGGCGAGGATATCCAGCCATTGCTGGAGGAAGTTGGGCGGTTAGGCGAGGCGCTGAAACACTGTGAAGCAGAGCTTGCAGGAATACAGGCTCAACTGGACCAATTTTTACTGGGTTTGCCCAATATACTCGAGGAGGACGTTCCAGAAGGAAAGGACGAAAGCGACAATGTCGAAATCAGCCGTTGGGGGAATCCCCCGGAATTTGATTTTCAACCCAAAGATCATATTGATTTGGGTGTCAATAAGGGATATCTAGACTTTGATGCCGCAGCAAAAATTACCGGTTCGCGGTTTGTCGTTATCAAAGGTCCTTTGGCGCGATTACACCGCGCACTGATTCAATTTATGCTGGATATGCATACCAGCGAGCACGGCTATCAGGAAACCTATGTTCCCTATTTGGTCAATGCCGACTCTTTGTTGGCCACCGGTCAGTTGCCCAAGTTTGAAGACGATCTCTTCAAAATCGACCGAGATCCTCCTTGGTATTTGATTCCCACCGCTGAAGTGCCGGTGACCAATTTAGTGCGTGATGAAATTATCGACGCGGATGCTTTGCCTTTGCGACTGGTTGCCCATACCCCATGCTTTCGTTCCGAAGCGGGTTCCTACGGCAAGGATGTCCGGGGCATGATTCGCCAGCATCAATTCGAAAAGGTGGAGCTGGTGCAAATTACCCGGCCGGACCAATCGAAAGAGGCTCATGAAGCGTTGACAAATCACGCTGAAGCCATCCTGCAGCGGTTGGGGCTTCCTTACCGGAAAATGCTTTTATGTGCCGGAGATACCGGTTTTTCTTCGGCGAAAACGTATGATCTCGAGGTTTGGTTGCCGGGGCAGCAAAAATACAGGGAAATCTCTTCGTGCAGTAATTTCAGGGACTTCCAGGCCCGGCGAATGAAAGCTCGTTGGCGCAATCCCGAAACAGGGAAGCCAGAACTAGTGCATACATTGAATGGTTCGGGACTGGCAGTGGGACGAACCCTGATTGCCATTATAGAAAACTATCAGGATAAAAGCGGCAATATTCGAGTACCCGATGCCTTGCGTCCTTACATGCTGGGCTCGGAAGTCATCGCTTGAAACAAACGCTAGTCAGGAGTGAATAAAACAATGAAAATTATGCTTTTGGGGGCGCCGGGCTCGGGAAAAGGCACGCAAGCGCAATTTATCTGTGAGAAATATCAAATACCACAAATTTCCACTGGTGACATGCTCAGGGCCGCAGTCAAAGCCGGCACCCCTCTTGGGAAACAGGCCAAAGCCATCATGGACGCCGGGGAATTGGTACCGGACGACATCATCCTGAATCTGATCCAGGAAAGAATCTTGCAACCTGATTGCGAAAAGGGTTTTTTATTGGACGGCTTTCCCAGGACCATTGCGCAGGCAGAAGGTTTGGAGAAAATGGGCGTGACTCTGGATTACGTCATTGAAATTGACGTGCCTGATGAAGCCATTATCCAGCGTTTGAGTGGGCGGCGGGTTCATCCAGGCTCTGGCCGAGTCTATCATTTGCTATATAATCCCCCCAAGGAGGATTGTAAGGATGATCTTACGGGCGAGCCTCTCATTCAACGAGACGACGACCGGGAAGAAACTGTGCGTAAACGTCTGGCAGTGTATCATCAACAAACCGCGCCATTGATTGAGTATTACCGGCAAAAGGCGGAAAAAGGGATTGTCAAGTTCCATTCAATCTCCGGGCTTGGGTCGGTAGAGGAAATCCGCGAGCGGATTTTCTCAATTTTGGATAGCTGATTGGCAACCTTTGTCGAAGCAACTTGGTCCATATCCGTTATGATAGATGGTAAGAACCCAGTTGTACCGTTTTTATGCGGAACAATTTATTTTGCAATATGCCTATACAGCTTGGGTAACTTGATTATTATGTGTGGGCTTCTTGACGAGGCTGTTGACGGCCTGAATGGTTGCCATCAAGCCTACTTGGGGTAGTTTCACGGCGTTTCCGGGCAAGGAGACTGAAATACCTTGGTTGGGTAAGGTTCATAAGCAAGTTTTAGAAAAGCAGCGTTTTTTAACGTTATTCAATACCACATAACTAGGTAAGGTATGGGAAAAACTTTATACGATAAAATTTGGGATAATCATCTTATTCGTACAGAGCCGGATGGGACTTCATTAATTTATATCGACCGCCAGTTGATTCATGAGGTGACCTCTCCGCAAGCCTTTGAAGGCCTGCGTTTGGCTGGCCGCAAGCCTTGGCGGTCCAAGGCGAATTTGGCAGTCGCCGACCATAATGTTCCCACCAAGAATCGGGATTTGGGAATTACCGACCCTGTCTCCCGCCTACAAGTCGCTACTTTGGAAAAAAACTGTGCTGAATTTGATATTCCCGTTTTCTCGATGGACGATGCCCGCCAGGGTATTGTCCATGTGGTTGGGCCTGAGATCGGATTTACCCAGCCCGGTACCACCATGGTTTGCGGCGATTCCCATACCTCAACCCATGGTGCCCTGGGGGCATTGGCATTTGGTGTGGGAACTTCCGAAGTCGAACATGTGCTGGCCACCCAATGCCTGTGGATGAAGAAGGCCAAAAATATGTTGGTGTCGGTAGAAGGGCAAGTAGGAGAAGGGGTAACCGCCAAAGATATCGTCCTGGCGATTATCGGTAAGATCGGTACGGCGGGTGGTACTGGGTACACCATTGAATTTGCCGGCAGTGCTATTCGTGCTTTATCCGTGGAAGGACGGATGACCGTATGTAACATGGCGATCGAGGCAGGTGCCCGCTCTGGATTGGTAGCGGTGGATGATACGACTTTGCAATATCTCCACGGCCGGCCTTTGACTCCCAAAGGTGAGCTTTGGGAACAGGCAATAGAGAACTGGCGCCAACTGCATAGCGATACCGATGCGCAGTTTGATCGGGTGGTGGAACTGGATGCCAGCCAAATCAAGCCCCAGGTAACCTGGGGGACTTCACCGGAAATGGTGGTTCCTGTCGATGGTACGGTGCCTGATCCGGCGCAGGAAAAAGACCCGGTCAAACGGAAAAGTTTGGAACGGGCATTGGAATATATGGCCCTAAGGCCTGGTATGCCGATCCAATCGATTCAGCTCGATAAAGTATTCATTGGCTCGTGCACCAATTCCAGAATCGAAGATCTGCGCGCGGCAGCGGCCGTGATCAAGGGACGCAAAATTGCCTCCACCATCAAGTTGGCCATGGTGGTGCCTGGTTCCGGTCAAGTCAAGCAACAAGCCGAAGCTGAAGGGTTAGACAGGATTTTTGTGGAAGCAGGCTTTGAGTGGCGTGACCCTGGCTGTTCCATGTGTTTGGCCATGAATGCGGACAGGCTTGAGCCGGGAGAACGCTGTGCATCTACTTCCAACCGTAATTTCGAGGGGAGGCAAGGTTTTGGCGGCCGGACCCACTTGGTCAGCCCGGCAATGGCAGTAGCCGCGGCTATTTCTGGTCATTTTGTCGATGTGAGGAATTTTTAATTATGCAACCGTTTGAACGCATCACTTCCCAGGTTATACCTTTGGATCGTGCCAATGTGGATACCGATGCCATCATTCCCAAGCAGTTCTTGAAATCAATTCGCCGCACGGGTTTTGGACCTTTTTTATTTGATGAATGGCGTTATTTCGATCGTGGCGAACCCGATATGGATTGCAGCAATCGGCAGGTCAATCCCGACTTCGTTTTGAATAAACCGGAGTTCAAAGATGGGCAGATTTTGTTGACCCGGGAGAATTTTGGTTGCGGCTCATCCCGTGAGCATGCGCCTTGGGCGCTGTCGGATTATGGCATCCGCGTTATCATCGCGCCAAGCTTTGCCGACATTTTTTACAATAACTGCTTCAAAAATGGCCTGTTGCCTGTGGTTTTATCTGCCGAAGAGATAGACACTCTGTTCGAAGAAGTGGGCCCTGGCTACCAATTGACTGTCGATCTTAAGAATCAGACCATCACCAAACCGGATGGCACTCAATATCACTTTGAAATCGATTCTTCCCGCAAGGAACGGTTGATAGAGGGGTTGGATGATATTGCCCTGACTTTGAAATTTGCAGACGAGATCCGTCGGTTTGAAGACCGGTATCGGCAACGAATGCCTTGGTTGTTTTCGGAACCAGCATCCCTTTAATTCAATTTGATGCCTATAAAGATTTAGCACCTGGGTGGCGGAAACTTTAAAGGTAAGTTTAATTTTTATGGTTACTCTATGACGAAAAAAATTGCGGTTTTGGCAGGAGACGGGATTGGTCCCGAAATTATTCGGGAAGCATTGAAAGTGTTAGATTGTTTGCGCCACGAATTTGGCGTGGAAGTGGAAACCGAACAAGGTTTGGTTGGTGGTGTTGCGTACGATGCCAAGGGTCATCCATTGCCGCAAGAGACGCTGGATCTAGTAAACTCGGCCGATGCCGTACTGCTGGGAGCGGTAGGAGGCCCCCGTTGGGAGGCTTTGGATTATTCTGTTCGTCCCGAGAGAGGGCTGCTGGGGCTCCGGGCGGAGCTAAACCTTTTTGCCAATTTGCGGCCCGCCATGCTTCATCCACAATTGGTAGAGGCATCCACTTTGAAACCCGATGTGGTTTCCGGTTTGGATCTCATGATAATTCGCGAACTGACCGGCGGGATCTATTTCGGCAAGCCCCGGGGGGTTCGTACCCTCGACAGTGGCGAAAGGATTGGGCTAAACACCCTAATATATAACGAGTCGGAAATTCGCCGTATCGCGACGGTTGCTTTCGATACGGCCATGAAGCGGAACCGGCAGTTGTGTTCGGTTGATAAAGCCAATGTTCTTGAATGTACCGAGTTATGGCGGGACGTGGTGACTGAAGTAGGCAAGGACTATCCCGAAGTCATATTGACCCATATGTATGTGGATAATGCGGCAATGCAATTGGTGCGGGCGCCCAAGCAGTTCGACGTGATGGTTACCACCAATATGTTTGGCGATATCTTGTCTGACTGTGCCGCCATGCTGACAGGCTCCATTGGGATGCTGCCTTCCGCATCCTTGGATGAGCACGGCAAAGGCATGTATGAGCCTATTCACGGCTCTGCTCCGGATATTGCGGGCAAGAACCTGGCCAATCCATTGGCGACCATACTTTCTTTAGGCATGTTGTTCCGGTACTCCTTCAATCAAGGCGATATCGCCCAACGTATTGAGCAGGCAGTGGAAAAAGCGTTGGATAGCGGTTTGCGAACCGCGGACATTTACTCGGAAGGTTGCCAGCGGGTTTCGACTGAGGAAATGGGAAATGCGGTTGTAAGCGCATTGCGTTCCCAAGGGAATTGAGGGGAGTATGAGCAAAACCTATAATGTTGCAGTGGTGGGCGCTACCGGTGCGGTAGGAGAGGCCATGCTGGAAATTTTAGCCGAGCGTGGCTTTCCGGTAGGAGAAGTTTTTGCATTGGCGAGTCAGCGTTCCGCTGGAGAGAAAATACTGTTCAAAAACCGGCGCTTGGTGGTTCAAGACCTGGCTGGATTCGACTTTTCCCAAGCGCAGATTGGATTGTTTTCCGCTGGTGCCGGCATCTCTGAAAAATTTGCCCCGATTGCTGCTGAGGCGGGGTGCGTGGTCATCGATAATACCTCGCAATTCCGCTATGACGATGATATTCCGCTGGTAGTGCCAGAGGTAAATCCCCAGGATTTGGCGCGATATACGAAGCGAGGCATCATCGCCAACCCAAATTGTTCCACCATCCAGATGGTGGTGGCATTAAAGCCCATATATGACGCAGTAGGGATCGAGCGGATCAACGTCTGTACTTATCAAGCCGTTTCTGGTTCGGGGAAAGATGCCATTGAAGAGCTTGCCATGCAAACCGCTCAACTGCTGAACGGCAAACCTATCGAATCCAAGGTTTACCCTAAACAGATCGCCTTCAACGTTTTGCCTCATATCGATATTTTTTTGGAAAACGGATACACCAAAGAAGAGATGAAAATGGTGTGGGAAACCAGAAAGATCCTTGGGGATGAATCTATTCAAGTCAATCCCACAACGGTGCGGGTCCCGGTTTTCTATGGACACAGTGAAGCCGTCCATATCGAAACCCGGAAAAAGATTAGCGCAGACAACGCCCGGCAATTATTAGGGGCATTTCCCGGAGTCACGGTGTTGGACCGGCGGGAAGACGGCGGATATCCCACGGCAGTGACCGAAGCGGCGGGTCAAGACGCCGTGTTTGTCGGTAGAATAAGGGAGGATATCTCTCATCCCAAAGGTTTAAATCTTTGGGTGGTTTCTGATAACGTTCGTAAGGGGGCGGCTCTCAACAGCATTCAAATTGCTGAGTTGCTGGTCAAAAATTATATTTGAGCTATCCTTACAAGGAAGCCAAGATTAGCTCAAAGGAGACCCAAAGTGCGCAAATTCGCAAAAACCCTGGCTGTGGTAAGTGTGATGACGCCAGCCGGCGTGAACGCATTGGGCGTGGGCGAGATTAAATTACACTCCGCGCTCAATCAAAAGCTCTATGCGGAAATTCCGTTATTAGTTTCGCCAGGTGAGGATGTTTCACAAATCCGTGTCAGTCTGGCACCGCCCAAGGCCTTTTCCAAAGCTGGGTTGACCCGTCCCTATTACTTGTCGAATTTGCGTTTCAAGCCAGTCAAAAAACCCGATGGCACTGTGGTAGTACAGGTCACCTCCAGTGAAGTGATCCGCGAACCGTTTCTCGATTTTCTGCTGGAAGTGGATTGGCCTCAGGGAAGGATGTTACGGGAGTTCACCGTTCTGTTGGATCCCCCTGTGACCTTTGATGATGTTGTGACAGTGGCTCAATCCAAACCCGCTGAAACACAAAACACTGGCAACAAGGCACGGTTCCAACCTTCGGTTTTGCAAGCAGAAAGGCAAAATCAAGCAACTGCCTTGGCTCCCAGTGGGGAGTATGGGCCTGTCAGGCGTAACGAATCCTTATGGACCATAGCTGAGAAATTAAAGCCGCAAGCATCGGTAACCACGGAGCAAATGGCAATAGCGTTATTTAACGCTAATCCTGAGGCTTTTTATAATAATAATGTCAATGAGTTAAAAGCAGGGGTCACACTAAAAGTCCCTGAAACTGCCGAGCTGGTTCAACTGTCGCCTTCCCAGGCCCGGAAGGAATTTCAAAAGCAATATCAAACCTGGATCGCCCGGCGTCACCAGCCATCTCTGTCTGGTTCTGAAGATGTGAAGACATCGGAAGAAACAAACCAATTGAAGCTGGAAGCGCCCAAGGAAGCGGACATCAAAGAGGTACAGTCGGAGATTCCGGTGATAGAAATGCCGGGACAAGGCAATCCTCAAACTTTGGAGATGATTGAATCTCTCCGCCAGGAAAACGATCTTTTGCGTCAGCGCCTCGAAGACTTGGAAAAACGCATGACGGCGCTGATGGAGGTCAAAAATGCTCAGTTGGCCCAACTGCAAAATGCCGGGGCGCAGCAAAACCAGGAAAAAATCAAAGACCAATCCCAACCCATCGCGGAACAGCCTAAAGTAACCCAGAAAATAGAAGAGGTAACTCCCCCTGCACCTGTGGCAGAGAAACAGTCGTTACCAGTGGTTCCCGTCAAACCTGTAGAGCAAAAGAAAACTCAAAAAGCGTCCAAACCAACGTCTGCTCCGGAGCCGGTACAGCAGGGTGGGGATAATGATTTCTCCGTTAGCGTTTTTTCAAGCCCTTTGTATTTGGGCGTTGGCAGTGTCAGTTTGATGTTGTTAGGTGTGGCAGGTTTTCTGATCTGGCGCCGCAGAGTGGCAGCAGAAGAGCAGGCGGATAGTTTATTGGCCGATTCCTTCTTGATGGATCTGGATGATGAAGAACAGCAGGAAAATGTTACGGTTTCTTCTGCCAGTGGCAATGAAAATCAGTCTCAAACTGTTGCGGAGGGAACCAGCCCGCCTGTTGAAGAAAGTTCGTTTTTGAGTGAATTTACACCCAGCGATTTCGATATTCTGGAAACGGAAAGCGATGCGGTGGATCCTGTTGCGGAAGCTGATGTCTACCTGGCTTATGGTCGTTATCAGCAAGCAGAGGAATTAATCCAGCAAGCCTTGGAGGACGAGCCCAAGAATCCTGAATTGCAACTCAAATTGCTGGAAATCTTCTATGCCAAGGAAGATGCGGAAGCTTTTGAAAATTACGCGAGCAAGCTGCAGGCAAAAGGCAGACAGAAAGACGGTCTGTTCTGGGCTAAAGTAGCCGAGATGGGCAGGGAACTCTGTCCGCAATCCTCTTTGTTTGATTTAGACAATACTGAAAGCGAATCTGTTGAGGATGATTGGAATTCCGAGGAAGAATCGGTAGACAGTATTGATCTGGAAGCAGACTTGGACAAACAAACCAAGGATGAGGATCCCTTGGTGTTTGATTTAGGGGACGAGGCGGTGCTTGATTTTGCCGCTGAACTTCCTGAAGATGATGTCTCTGATCTTGTAAACAAAGAATCATCCAGCGTTGAACCTTCAGAGTCTGCAGATAATGATAATAGCTTGGAGTTTGATGTAACCGGCTTGAATCTGGGTTCGGAAGAGAAGGATACGGAAATAAAAAGCAGTGAGTATGCGGACGAGCCGGAAAACAATGACTTCACGTTCGACTTGGAGAGCATGAGCCTTCAGAGCCAAAACGAAGGTGAAGCTATGGAGGCTGAAGAAGAAACCTTCGATTTGACAGATATGGATGAGATGGAGACAAAGCTGGATTTGGCTCGTGCCTATGTCGATATGGAAGATGTCGATTCTGCCAAGGAAATTCTGGAAGACGTTTTTGCTCATGGCAATGAAAAACAGAAAGATGAAGCCAAAACCCTGATGAGCAAATTGGGGATGACTTCATAAACCAAAGTTAACGCTTGGATAAAACCTCAAATAAGCTAGAACCCAATTGCAGCAGGTGTTTCGTTTCCTGTCGGAATGCCTGCCAGGCTAAGGGTATTCCCTCTTCATCTTTATTTTCGAGAGCGATTTCCAGGTCTTCTGCCAGGTTTTTCAGCTTTAGGATACCGCAGAAGGCTGCGGAACCATGCACTTTATGCACGACATCTTTGGCATTGGCGTAATCATTATTACTGAGGGCCTTGGTAATCATTTCAAGTTGCCGGGGTAATTCATCCAGCAATTTTTCTATTATTTTTGCGCCCAATTCGTGATTCCCATCAAGTCGCTCTGAGATACCTTCTGCCATTTGTGTAATAACATCCCTGGATTTTTCTGCTTCTCCAGGTTTCTTCTTGAGCCAGGTTGACAAAATCTCGTCCAGTTTGTCCCCGAACACAGGTTTGAGTAATAAATCATTGAATTGTATGTTTTTTGACGATTGCAATTGATCCGGAGAAGCATGCGCCGTCACAGCTATTACTGGTGTCGAAAAATTGACGCCTTCGGCATTTCCTTTGATATGTTTCAATACTTCCATTCCACTGTAATCTGGCATTTGTAAATCCATCAATATCAGATCGAAGGGTAATGAGTCGGCAAGCGCCATCGCTTGGCTGCCGTTAGCCGCTTCTATGATTTCAACGCCTTTATCGGCCAATTGGGCTTTGAGTACCATGCGGTTGATGTCATTGTCGTCCGCAACCAAAACACTATGTTGCTTTGCCGGTGCTTCTGAATCTGGCCTGTTTTCCACACGGCGCCGCTGTTTCGCCATATGCTCGGCATTGACAATGGTTTGGAGTTGTTGCCGCCAAAATTCACTGCGGCTGGGAATAGGAACGTAAGCGAGAGCACCCAAAGTACGATAATGGGATTCGTATTGGGCGCAGTGATAGGGGCCCGCCAGGAGAATAGGGATTTGGAAGTGTTCTTGTAATCTTGTCAAATGTCGCTTGATGATTTCAATGGAGGCGTTTTGTTCTGGAATCACCAGAATCAGGGCATGCCATTGCCGGGAATTGGGCCACTTCTCGCTTTCGTCCAGCGATAATATATCCACTTCTGCCCCGAGATTTTCCAATTGAAATTGAAGCGCTTGGCGGGACAGCGGCATGATGTCAATCAACGCGACCCGGCAAAAGGCAGGCCGAGGTTTTTTTTGCCAGCGGGACACAGGCAATGTGAACCAAAATGTTGATCCTTTGCCGGGAATACTCGCACATTCGATAGTGCCTCCCATCTTTTCTACCAATTTTTTGGTAATGTTCAATCCCAGCCCGGTGCCTTCGTGCTGATCCTTTTTCAGGCTGACAAAGGGTTGGAAAATGCGTTGGCATTGCTCTGGTGCGATTCCGCAGCCCGTATCCGAGATGGAGAAGAAAAGCAAGCGATGCCCTGGAGACCAGTGAACACGAATAACAATCCACCCGCTTTTGGTAAACTTGATCGCATTGCCAACCAGATTGGTGACAATTTGCCGAATTCTTAAAGGGTCGCTGATGATTTCATCGGGTACATTTTGATGAATTGACAAAATCAAATGGACTTGTTGGGTCTTGGAAGCAAGTAATGAAATGCATTCTTCCAAACAAGGACGAAGCGCCATCGCTACCGGATGGACTTTAATTTGTCCAGATTCGATCTGGGTGGAATCGAGGATCTCGTTAATGATATGGAGTAAATCTTTGGCCGAATGGTAGATCAGCTGGAGGTGTTCATACTGCCGCTCTGACAGCGGGGTTTTTAACAGGTCTTCAGACAAACCGATGATACCGTTCATAGGCGTACGGATTTCGTGGCTGACCTGGGCCAGGAACTGGCTTTTTTGACGATTCTGCGCTTCCGCCAAAGCACGCGCCTGTTCCAGCTCCCGATTGCGGGATTCCAGGTCCCGCAGGGCGCGTTGCAGCCGGACAGTGGCTTGGTAAACTTTTTTTTCCAAATGGGTCTGGCTTTGTTCCAGTTTTTCCGCCATAACATTGAAACCATCCTTCAGCGCTTTTAATTCACCGGTGGCGATAAAATCCGCCCGCGTTTCTGGTTTGCCTTTGGTGATATCAGTGACAGCGCGTTGCAAGGCTCGAATGGGCTGGAACAATCGTTGCGTCAAGAGTTTGGCCAGGCCCAAGGCGAACAAGACCCCAGCCAGTACAATACCCAAACTGTGAAATATGATGCACTGTTGTTGAGAGATTTGTTCGGAAGCGGATAAAACAACACGCACCATACCCGTATTCGAATTTTTTGTATCAGAATCGCCTGATGGCAGTGGGATGGGGGCGGTAATGATAATAACTTTACGGTTATTTGTGTTGGATGCCGGATTGGCGGTGTTTATCAATGTTTTTCCCTGGCTATCGACAATCGAAATTGCTTTGACAGAGTGATTTTGCAGCACCGCATTCAGGATTTCGGCAAGCTGCTGATTTTGATGATTGGTCAAGTAGTGTGCGCTGGTAGTAGCTAATTGATTGGCAATAATCTTCCCGTGCTGGACAAGTGACTTTTCAACGGAAGAAGTCAATACCCGATGAAAGTAAATGGTCATTCCGATAGCAACGGTGACTGCTGGCACCAGGGAAGTGAATAACAGTTGAGTGCGAATGGATTTAAAAAAAGACATCAGTGGATGAAATTGAATTTAGAGTGTGATTATCAAGGAGCCTTGGTTCACTGTAAATCCCTGTGACTGTTTTTTGACGGACAGTTGGATTGCGTGACATCGATGCATGCCCATTTTTTTGTGAAAAGCGGATAAGTCTTTGAAACCTTGAAACATATATTCTTGGCCTGGGTTTTGCATTTGCTTTATCAGGAGGTAAAACCATGGCAGACGATGATTTGGATCTTGGCGAGGAAAAAAAATCCTCGAAAAAAATGTTGTTTATCATTTTGGCGGTGGTAGTGCTATTGGTTGGCGGTGGCGCTGCGGCTTATTTTATGAACTTACTCCCTTTTGGACCTGCTTCCGAAGCGGAAGAAGTTGCCGAGGAGGGGACGGGGGAGGAAGCTGAGGAGAAAAAGGCAAAAGAAAGCTCTAATGAGGTTTTTTATTATGACTTCGAGCCCTTTATTGTCAATTTCCCGCCCAACCGGGAAGCACGTTTGTTGCAAATAAATTTTAGTGTGCTGACCCACGAGGAAGGGGTGGTTGAGACATTGACAAAGCATGCTCCCCTGATTCGCAATAACTTGCTGCTGTTGTTGGGCCGGTTTCAGCCAACGGAACTTAAGACAAGGAAGGGAAAAGAAGCACTATTGACAGCAGTGAGCCAAGAGATCCAAAGAGCATTGGACATGCAGAAGGAAGGGGGAAAGATCGAAGCCGTTTTTTATACCCAATTCGTCATGCAGTAACGCCATGTCATTGGATGATTTACTATCCCAGGACGAGATCGACGCCCTGCTTCATGGCGTCGATGATGGTCAAGTAGAAACTGAAACCGCGCCAAGTTACAGTGCCGAGGAAGTTCGCTCGTATGACTTTACCAGTCAGGACCGGATTGTCCGGGGGCGGATGCCGACTTTGGAAATGGTCAATGAGCGATTTGCCCGCTATTTCCGTATCAGTCTATTCAGTCTGTTGAGAAGAACGGCAGAAGTTACCTTTAGCGGCGTACAGGTGATGAAGTTTTCCGAATTCATCCATAGCTTGTTTGTCCCTACCAATCTCAATTTGATTCGCTTTCAACCCCTGCGCGGGCGGGGTTTGATTGTATTTGATCCAAAACTGGTATTCACCGCGGTGGATAATTACTTTGGCGGTAGCGGGCAGTTCTACAACAAAGTGGAAGGGAGAGAATTCACGCCCACGGAGATGAGGGTGATCCAAATTCTCCTGGATTTGGTATTCAAGGATCTGTATGAGGCTTGGAAGCCGGTGATGGAGATTGAGCTGGAATATCTGAATTCCGAGGTCAATCCCCAATTCGCCAATATCGTCAGCCCTTCGGAAATCGTGGTCAATTCCACTATCCACATTGAGCTGGAAGGAGGCGGTGGCGATCTTCATATCACCTTGCCCTATTCCATGATTGAACCGATCCGCGAACTGTTGGATACCATCCAAAGTGACCGAGGAGACGTGGATGATCGTTGGCGTAATGCGCTTCATTATGAGGTGATGCAATCGGAAGTCGAAATCCACGGCCTGCTATTGGAGAAGCAGCTGACAGTGGAGCAATTGCTGGATTTGCAACCCGGCGATGTCATTCCGGTGGAAATGAATGAAAGAGCCACTTTAATGGCGGAAGAAATTCCCATCTTCAAGGGGCGGGTAGGTGTATTTAATGGCAACTATGCATTGAAATTATTGGAAAAAGTCGAACGCGGCCCGGATTCCAAACCCCATACCGGGCAAATTGAACATGAAAAAACCGAAGGAGTGACCCATGAGTGACGAAGAAGCGCAGGAATCCACGCCGGAACCAGACAATATTGACGAAATTCTGGAAGGAGCGGCCGCTTCGGAAGAATCCTCTACTGAAGAAAATATCGAAGATGCCTGGGGTGCTGCTTTGGCGGAACAGGCAGAAACCGAAGCGATCGATCAAGTAGAGGAACAAGGCAGTGACGAAATTGCTCCGGCGACTTACGAGAATCTTGATAAGCAAGCTGGAGATGTGTCCAAAAGTCCCGATGATATCAACCTGGACGTCATCCTTGATGTTCCGGTGACGGTTTCGCTGGAAATTGGACGAACGCGCATGAGTATCCGCAATTTGTTGCAGTTGACTCAAGGTTCGGTGGTGGAACTGGACCGGTTGGCGGGAGAGCCCATGGATGTTTTGGTAAATGGCACCTTGATTGCCCACGGTGAGGTGGTGGTAGTGAATGATAAATTTGGCATTCGTCTGACCGACGTCATCAGTCCCGCGGAAAGGTTGCGCAAACTTCGATGAAAGTTTTCTATTTGTTGTTGGGGTTAGTTGTTCCTCAATTGAGTTGGGCGGTGATCGGTTCGACCAAGCCCCAATGGAACCCTCTGGTAATCGGACAATGGCTTGGGGGAGTGGTAGCGGTTGTGGCATTGATTCTGGTTTGTTTATGGGGGCTGCAGCGATTAAGCCGCTGGAGTACGCCTGCTGCTGGTCAAATCCGGATGTTGGGTGGATTATCGTTGGGTGGAAGGGAAAAGCTGCTGGTGGTGGAAGTCGGGGAGGCTCAGTTGGTGCTTGGTGTTTCCCCGGGGCGGGTGCATACCCTGTATGTATTGGAAGGAGATAAACGTTTATCCACCACCCCGACGCAAGGTTTTGGGGAACAATTGAAGCGGGCAATAAAATCACGGGAGCAAAGCGGATGAAAAACTGGCTTGTCATGGTTTTTCTTTTGTATATGCCGGGCTTGACAGTCGCAGCGCCTGGTCTGGAAGCCATACAGGTGTCAACCGCCCCGGATGGTGGCAAGAGTTATACCATCAGCATCCAGGTTTTGGCGCTGATGACGGCCATGACCCTGCTGCCAGGGCTGCTTTTATCCATGACTTCGTTTACCCGCGTCATGGTGGTGCTGGCGATTCTCCGTCAGGCATTGGGGACCGGCCAGACACCCAACAATCAAATTTTGCTTGGTGTGTCTTTATTGTTGACTTTTTTCATTATGATGCCGGTGTTCGACCAAGCCTACAAAAGCGGTATTGCTCCTTATTTGGAGGAAAAAATAGAAGCTGGTGAGGCGCTTGAACGGGTTACCGTGCCCTTGCGGAAATTTATGCTGCGCCAGACCCGCGAAAGCGACCTGGGGTTGTTTGTCCGCCTGTCTGGCCGGGCAGATCTTGAAAGCCTGGACGATGTGCCCATGAGCATGCTGATTCCTGCCTTTGTCACTTCGGAACTGAAAACAGCCTTTCAAATTGGTTTTTTGTTGTTTCTACCCTTTTTGGTGATTGATCTGGTAGTTGCCAGCGTGTTGATGTCCATGGGTATGATGATGTTGTCCCCGGTGATTATTTCCCTGCCATTCAAGTTGATGCTGTTTGTTTTAGTGGATGGTTGGGCGCTGGTCATGGAAACCTTGGCCGCCAGTTTTTATACCGCGTAGAGAGTTTCGCAATGGATGCCGATACCGTCATGACCGTGGCCCACGAAATGCTGTGGGTAACGTTGAAATTGGCCGCCCCCATTCTGCTTTCGGTATTGGCCATAGGGCTGGTGGTCGCGATGTTTCAGGCAGCCACGCAAATCAATGAAATGACGCTTACTTTTGTGCCCAAATTGATTGTCATCGCCCTGGTTCTGGTGTTGGCCGGCCACTGGATGTTGCGATTGTTGACTGAATATACCCGTCAGCTTTATGAAAACATCCCGGGACTGTTGGGCGGATGATGCATTGGTCTGAAGCTCAGCTACTGGAATTGTTGTCCCGCTTTCTGTGGCCGATATTGCGCACCGGTGCTTTCATCATGGCCATGCCGGTTTTCAACAGCCATTCGGTGCCGGTGCGGGTGCGGGTGATCATGGTGGTAACGTTTTGCTGGCTGGTCGCCCCGACTTTGGAATCGGTGCCGGTGTTGGATATGCTGGGATTATCAGCCATATTTGTGGCAATGCGGGAAATACTGATCGGCATGGTTATGGGGTTTATCATGCAAATGGCGTTTGCCGCTTTAATCTTCGCTGGACAAAGTATTGCCTATAGCATGGGCTTGGGTTTTGCTTCCATGATTGATCCTCAGTTAGGGGTACAGGTCCCGATTATCTCGCAAGTATATTTGCTTTTTGCCACCCTGCTTTTTTTGGCGGCTGATGGCCACTTGGTGTTGATTGAAATGATTGCCGCGAGCTTCCATACCTTGCCTTTGGGAATGGAAGGGCTGGCGCGGGAAGATTTATGGACCATCGTCCGCTGGAGTACTACGGTTTTTGTTGGCGGTGTTTTGTTATCACTGCCCATTATGGTGACTTTATTATTCGTCAATATCGCATTCGGGATTGCTACCCGCGCCGCACCTCAATTAAATATTTTTTCCGTGGGTTTCCCCGTAACATTAATGTTAGGGTTGGCGATGATGTGGGTGACTTTCCCTGCGGTATTGCATCGTTTTTCCCTCAGCCTGCCGGGAGCCTATGAGTTGATTGCCAAGTTGTTGAGAGTATAGGGAATGGCGGAAGATTCAGGCCAAGAACGCAGCGAAGAGCCTACCGCCAAACGGTTGGAGGATGCCCGCAAGAAAGGGCAGATACCCCGTTCCCGGGAGTTGAACACTTTTGTGGTGCTTCTGGCCGGGGTGATGGGGTGCAGCATCTTTGGCGGGTTTATAGCGAAAAAATTGCGTCAGACCATGATGGCGAATTTTCGCTTGGAAAGAAAAGAGCTGTTTGACTCAGATGCCTTGCTTTTACATAGTAGCGAGGCGTTCACCAATACCTTGAGTTTGTTGACGCCCTTTTTGGCATTGATGGTACTGGCAGCACTGGTTGCGCCACTGGGTTTGGGGGGCTGGATGTTCAGTTGGGGAAATCTGCAACCTAAATTCAGTAAACTCAACCCCCTGGAAGGATTCAAGCGAATGTTTGCCGCCAAGGGGCTGGTGGAACTGATCAAGTCGCTGCTTAAGGTGCTGTTGCTGGGTGGCGTGGCCACGCTGTTGCTGCAAAGTTACCAGGCGGAAATTTTCGGTTTGATCCAACACAACTTGCAGCTCGCCCTTGATCACGGGCTTGATATTCTGTGGCGGTCCACTTTGCTGTTGAGCGCGGCCTTGGTGGTATTGGTAGCCATTGATGTGCCTTATCAGTTATGGGATCACCGGAAAAAGCTCAAAATGACCCTGCAAGAGGTCAAGGATGAAATGAAGGAATCGGAAGGCCGTCCCGAAGTCAAGAGCAAGATCCGCCAACTCCAGCATGAGCGAGCTTCCCAGCGCATGATGGATGAGGTGCCCAAGGCCGATGTCGTGGTAACCAATCCCACCCATTACGCAGTAGCGTTGAAATATGATCAACAGGGAGGCGGAGCGCCCAAGGTGGTAGCCAAGGGGGTGGATATGATTGCCGCACAAATCCGCAACAAGGCGGTAGCAGCGGATGTGCCCCTGGTGGCGGCACCGCCATTGGCCAGGGCGTTGTACTACAACACTGAGCTGGAGCGGGAAATTCCGGAAGGTCTGTATTTGGCCGTGGCCCAGGTATTGGCCTATGTCTATCAGCTCAAGGTGGCGGCTCACCCGGGAGAAAGGCCGCCGCCACCCACCGACTTGCCAGTTCCAGAAGAATACTTACGACCCTCAGGAGCTACCAGGGAATGAACTTCAACGTTATTCTAAACAGAATGAAACAGTTGGGCGGTGCCGGTTTGGGGGCGCCATTGCTGGTGATGTTGATGCTGATGTTATTGGTGTTGCCACTGCCCGCCTTCATATTGGATTTGTTTTTCACATTCAATATCGCCTTTTCCCTCATTATTCTTTTGGTGGTTATCTACACCGCCAGGCCCCTGGATTTTGCCATTTTCCCCACCGTGTTGCTGGTGGCCACCCTGCTGCGGTTGGGATTGAATGTGGCGTCCACCCGGATTGTATTGCTCGAAGGGCATGAAAGCCCGGAAGCGGCAGGCAAGGTGATTGAAGCTTTCGGCGCTTTTGTCATTGGCGGCAATTTCGCTGTGGGGCTGGTGGTGTTTGCCATTTTGGTGATTATCAATTTTGTCGTCGTAACCAAGGGTGCGGGGCGGGTGTCCGAAGTTAGCGCCCGTTTCACCCTGGATGCCATGCCTGGCAAGCAAATGGCCATTGACGCCGACCTCAATGCCGGTCTGTTATCCCAGGACGAAGCCCGTCTGCGCCGCCTCGAAGTGGCGCAAGAAGCGGATTTCTATGGGGCCATGGATGGTGCCAGCAAGTTTGTCCGTGGCGATGCCATCGCCGGGATCTTGATTTTGTTTATCAATGTGATTGGCGGTCTGGCCATTGGCATGGCCCAGCATGACATGACCTTTGCCGAAGCCGTGGAACGATACACTTTATTGACCATTGGCGACGGCCTGGTCGCGCAAATCCCTTCTCTGTTGTTGTCGGTGGCATCGGCCATTCTGGTAACCCGGGTTTCCAGCAGCACCGAGGATATGGGGCAGCAGTTCAGCGGCCAGTTTCTCGATCACCCCAAGGCCTTGGCTATCAGTGCCGCGGTGATAGGTTTGCTGGGTTTGATTCCAGGGATGCCAAACCTGCCGTTTTTACTTCTGGGAAGCGCTTTAGGGGCAGGCGCCTATTATCTCTACCGGCGTCATCGAATGCTGGAAACCCAGACGGAAGAAGCTTTGGCGCCGCCGCCAGAACCGGAAGTCAAAGAGCTTAGCTGGGAGGATGTCATGCCGGTAGACCGGATTGGCCTGCAAGTGGGTTACCGGCTGATTCCCTTGGTGGATAAACAGCAGGGAGGGCAGTTAATGGCCCGCATCAAGGGGGTGCGCAAAAAACTGTCCCAGGAACTGGGCTTTTTGATTCCGCCGGTCCACATCCGGGACAACCTGGACTTGTCTCCCACTGCTTACCGCCTGCAAGTTCTGGGGGTAACCGTAGGTGAAGCGGAAATCCAACCGGACCGGGAAATGGCGATTAATCCGGGACAGGTTTTCGGTGCCCTGCAGGGTATCGAAGGCAAAGATCCCGCCTTTGGTCTGGAAGCGGTATGGATTGAACCGGCGCAGAAAGATCACGCCCAGGCGTTGGGTTACACCGTGGTCGATCCGGAAACAGTGATTGCTACCCATCTCAGTCAGGTATTGCAGGAGCAGGCGTTTCAACTGTTCGGCCACGAAGAAGCGCAGCAATGGGTGGACAACTTGGCCAAGGTGGCCCCCAAATTGGCGGAAAATCTGGTGCCGCAAATCCTCCCGCTGACCTTGCTGGTGAAAGTTCTGCAAAACCTGCTCAAAGAAAAGATTTCCATTCGCGATATGATCACAATCGCCGAAACTTTGGCGGAACAGGGCAGTAAAAGTCAGGATCCCGACACCTTGACAGCCGCAGTACGTTCCGCCCTGGGACGTTCTATTGTCCAAAAAATCAATGGCTTGGAACATGAATTGCCGGTACTTACCCTCGATCCGGAATTGGAACAGTTATTGCAGCAAACCCTGCAAGGCAGCGGCACGGAAGGTGCCGGCATTGAACCAGGATTGGCGCAACGCATGCATCAACTATTGGAAGAACAAACCAATAAATTGGAAATGACCGGCAAACCGGCGGTTCTATTGGTTTCTTCCCTGCTACGTTCTTGGTTGTCGCGGTTCGTCCGCCACACCATTCCTGGATTGCATGTGCTGGCCTATAACGAAGTGCCCGAAGATCAGCAGATCAAAGTCGTGGGCGTGGTTGGCCAAAGGGCTTGAAAATCCATTGAGGTAAAAGCGGATGAAGATGAAACGTTTCCTGGCGCCGGATATCCGCCAGGCTTTGCAGCAGGTAAAGGAGACATTGGGACCAGACGCGGTCATCCTCTCCAATCGTAAAACCGCCGAGGGAGTGGAAATTGTTGCTGCCCGGGATTTTGAAATGGAAAGTATGACGCCTTCCGATCCAACACCTGTACAGACCAAGAAAGCCAAAGTGATGCCAAAGCCGGCCTTTTCCGCCCGCGGTTACAACGCTGTGGCGGAAATGGCTGTTGCCAACGCCAGCTCCAAGCCGTCAACGCGGCGCGGGCAAAAACCAGCTAAAGCCACCGTCAATGTGGCCGATAACAATAAAGTGAAACCAAACAATGGCGGAAACCGGAGCCCATCCAAGGACCCCCTCCTTACCCGGAGCAAGCCAGCGGACGAATCCGCTGCTTCTTCCGGGAAAAGCCCGGTTTCCGCCACCCTTTCCGGCGTATCTGTCCACTTAGACGATATGCAGGGGATGCGGCAGGAATTGAGGCAAATGCGCTATTTATTGGACCGGCATTTATCCCGGCAAGCCTGGCGTGAGGAAGTGGACAAATATCCCACCCGTTTGGATGTTTTACGGAACCTGACCCGATTGGGGTTTTCTCCGGCTATAGGTCGTGAATTTTCCCAACGTTGCGGTTGCCAAGAGGATATTGCCCTTGCCTGGGAGCAAGTTCAGCAGGTAGTGGCGCAGGCGCTGCCCATCGCGGAAGATCCCCTCCTGGATTTTGGAGGGATCGTGGCTTTGGTGGGCCCCACCGGTGTTGGTAAAACCACTACCATTGCCAAATTGGCGGCCCAATTCCGGTTAAAGCACGGTCCCCGCCAAATTGCCCTGGTGACTACCGATAACTACCGGATTGCCGCCCACGAACAACTCAGTACCTATGCCAGAATTCTTGGAGTTCCCGTCCGGGTGGCTGGCAATGCAGAGGAACTGCACGGCATTTTGAGAGGCTTTATGGACAAAAAACTGGTGTTGATTGACACTGCCGGCATGAGCCAAAAAGACTTGCGATTGGCGGATCAATTCGCGCTTTTCCGGGAAAGTGAAATAGAAATCGAATCTCATCTGGTGTTGTCCGCCAGTGCTCAAATCAAATCACTCAACGAGATCATCACCGCTTTTTCCGGCTTCGGGGCCAAATCCTGCATTTTGACTAAACTGGATGAGGCAGGCACGTTAGGGCCTGCAATCTCGGCGGTGCTCGAACATCGGTTGCCGGTGGCGTTTGTTACCGACGGCCAGCAAGTGCCGGAGAATTTGCATCGCGCCAGCGCAAGTGATCTGGTGGCCCGTTGCTTTGTCAGCGGGGAAGCCGAGTCTGCCCCTGACAACGATGATTTTACCTTCGAAGATTGGGTTGCCCATGCCAGCGTATAACATGGATCAAGCCGCCGGAATCCGGCAAATGACCAGCCTGAAACCCGTCCGTGTGTTGGCCGTGGCCAGTGGCAAGGGCGGGGTGGGCAAGACCAATGTGTCAGTGAATCTCGGTGTGGCCCTGGCGCAGATGGGTCGGGCCACTGCCCTGCTGGATGCGGACATGGGATTGGCGAATGTAGATATTCTCCTGGGCTTGCATCCCAGCCATAACCTTTCCCATGTGATTCGGGGAGAAAAAACCCTGGATGACATCTTGCTGGACGGGCCTGCGGGATTAAAGATCGTTCCCGCGGCTTCCGGCGTGCAGCAAATGGCGGAATTATCGCCGGCGGAACAGGCGGGCCTGATCCGGGCCTTCAGTGAGCTGCAGATTCCGCTGGAAGTATTAATTGTGGATACCGCGGCGGGAATTTCAGGGAGCGTGGTGAATTTTGCCAGGGCGTGTCAGGAAGTAGTGGTCGTGGTCTGTGATGAGCCTACCTCGTTGACAGATGCCTATGCCTTTATCAAATTACTCAATCGTGATTATGGCCTCCACCGGTTCCAGATTCTGTGCAATATGGTGCGTGACGCGGGGCAGGGCAGGGTCCTGTTTGAGAAGCTTTGCCGGGTCACCGATCACTATTTGGATGTAGCCTTAAGTTATTTTGGTGCGGTTCCCCACGATGACTCGGTTCGCAAGTCGGTAAAGATGCAGCAGCCGGTCATGACTGCATTTCCCGGTTGCCCAGCGGCCCAGGCATTAAAGGCTCTGGCGCGCAAGATTGATACTTGGCCGGTGAGTGACCTTCCTTCAGGGCAGTTGGAATTTTTTGTCGAGCGCATGATTCATTTTAGTTCGGAGGCATTCGCATGAAAGGTGCCCAGGCTTATGCCCAGGTGCAGTCTCAGGATTTTGAATCGGTGGTGAGCCGCTATGCGCCACTGGTTAATCGTATTGCCCATCATTTAAAAGCCAGGCTTCCTGCCAGCGTGCAATTGGATGATTTGATTCAAGCCGGCATGGTAGGCCTGCTGGAAGCTTCACGCCAATATGATGCCGGGCAGGGGGCCAGTTTCGAAACCTATGCGGGGATTCGAATTCGCGGGGCAATGCTGGATGAGGTGCGCCGCTATGATTGGACGCCCCGTTCCGTTCACCGTAAAGCCAGAATGATTACCGAGGCCATGTATGCCATTGAACGCCGCACCGGACGTGACGCCAGGGACACCGAGGTGGCGGAAGAATTAGACATGAGCCTCGATGAGTACCATCAAGTGCTTCAGGATGCGGTCGGGTGCCGCCTGTTCAGCGTTGATGAACTGTTTGAAAATGGTGAGGCGATTCTCGATCAAGTCAGCGGTGCCGAAGTAGCGCCTATTGATTCCCTTTCCCATGAAAACTTTAAAAAAGCCTTGGCTGATGCAATTTCCGGCCTGCCCGAGCGGGAGCGATTGGTGATCTCTTTGTATTACGAAGAGGAAATGAATCTGCGCGAAATTGGCGAAGTGCTGGGGGTGAGCGAGTCCCGGGTGTCCCAGATCAATAGCCAGGCCATGCTCAGGTTGCGGGCGCGGATGCGGGAATGGCTGAATGATGAGTGAATCTGCCATCCAGAGAATAGTTTATGAAAATCGGCATGGAGCACTTCCCGCCACAAAATTACGACTATATTTACTATTAATTGAGTTAAATGACAGATAAGGGGATGAGCGTTGGATAAGAATATGAAAATCCTGGTGGTGGATGATTTTTCCACCATGCGCAGGATCATCAAAAATCTTTTGCGGGAACTTGGGTTTACCAATATCAGCGAAGCAGACGATGGCCAGACCGCGCTGCCCAAGTTGCAGGCAGGGGACTTTGATTTACTGATTACCGACTGGAATATGCCTGGCATGACCGGTATTGAGCTGTTGAAAGCCGTGAGGAGCGATGAGAAATTATCCACCATGCCAGTCCTGATGGTAACGGCGGAAGCGCGCCGGGATCAGATCGTAGCTGCCGCACAAGCCGGGGTGAACGGTTATATCATCAAGCCCTTTACCGCCGGTACGCTGAAAGAGAAGCTGGAAAAAATCTTTGAACGCTTGGCGGCTTAGGAGTTATCCATGTCAGCAGTAGCAACGGATCTCGATGAATCCCTCGGTGCCCGCCTTCAGCGCGCCAAAGCCTTGGTGGCCGCCCTGGAAAAAGGTGATGAAGCAGAGGCCGACCGGATTTTGGATGAAATCGGCCGGGTGCGGGAGAGTATGCTTTTTCAAGAAATCGGCAAATTGACCCGCCAGCTTCACGAGGCTTTGACCGGCTTTATGGTGGATAACAAATTGGCCGAACTGACCGAAAACGATATTCCCGATGCCCGCGAACGGTTGAATTATGTCATCACCATGACTGATCAGGCGGCTAATACCACGCTTAACGTTTTGGACGAGGTTTTGCCGCAACTCGATGCTCTCAGTGAAAAAACCGATAATTTGGGCGCTCGCTGGGAACGGTTTCTGCAGAGGGAAATGCCCTATACGGAATTCCGGGAGATGAGCCAGGAAATCAGCCGTTATTTTAAAGATATGTCGCCCGCCCTGGCGCAAATGCAAGCTCAATTGAATGAAGTATTGATGGCGCAGAGTTTTCAAGATTTGACAGGGCAAATTATCCGCAAGGTTATCGAACTGGTGCAACAGGTAGAAAACAGCCTGATTGAATTGATTCGCTTTTCAAGCCGGCATATGAGTCCTTCGGCTCCGGCAACCGACAAGGGGAAGCCGGAGGTTGAAGCTGAAGGGCCAGTGGTTCCAGGAGTGGACAAGGCAGAAGCGGTAAGCAGCCAGGATGATGTGGATGATTTATTGTCCAGTCTTGGATTCTAAAGGGAGGAGATCTCCATCATGGCAATAGATTTTGACGACGAAATCCTGCAAGACTTCCTGGTGGAAGCAGGAGAGATACTGGAGCAGCTCGGCGAGCAACTGGTGGATCTGGAACAAGCGCCCGAAGACGGCGATCTGCTCAATGCGATTTTCCGGGGGTTTCATACGGTCAAGGGCGGGGCAGGCTTTTTAAGTATTCAACCACTGGTGGAACTCTGCCACAAGGCTGAAGATGTCTTCAACCTTTTACGTCAGGGCGATCGCAAAGTAGAACCAGCGCTCATGGATGCAGTTCTCAAAGCGTTGGATGTCATCAATGACATGATTGCCAGTATCCGGAGCGGGGAAGAACCCTCTCCGGCCGATCCCGGGCTGCTAAATGCTTTGGCGCGATTTACCGTGCCGGATGACGGCGATGCCACCACTGAAGAGGTGGCTACGGTAACCCCGGCCCAACAGGAAAAGGCCCTGGAACCTAGCGAAGCCCAGCCGTCCGACCCCGATCCTATCGAACAGGAATTTGAAGCCATGCTCGAGGGGGCGCAGGCGTCTCAGGAAACCGTTCCCGCTGGGGATGAAATTACCGAAGAAGAATTCGAGAAGTTGCTCGATACACTCCATGGGCCGAGTGGCGCTCCGGGCAAGAAGGAAGAAGAGATTCGTCCAACCCCAAAGGCTTCTGAAGATACTGGAAACAGTGATGAAATCACCGAAGAAGAATTTGAAGCCTTATTGGATCAACTCCATGGACCCGGCAAACATCAAGCGGCTGCCCCTAAACAGCCTGCCGAACCAGGCAAATCCAGTCCTCCACAGAGCAAGCCAAAACCGGAAACCCAGCCCCCGAAAGTGGAACCAGTCAAGCGGGAACGCCCGCAGTTGAAAGCCGTTGCTGGCGGTAAACCAAAACCTGCGGGAGAAACCACGGTACGGGTCGATACCCAGCGCCTGGATGAAATCATGAATATGGTGGGTGAACTGGTGTTGGTTCGGAACCGCTTCAAAACGCTCCGGGAGTCCCTGGATAACGAAGACATGGCCAAGGCGGTGGCGAATCTGGATGTGGTCACTTCCGACCTTCAGCTGGCGGTGATGAAGACCCGCATGCAGCCCATCAAAAAAGTATTTGGCCGGTTTCCCCGGGTAGTACGGGATTTGGCGCGCAGCCTCAACAAGGAAATCCGGCTGGAGATGCATGGTGAGGATACCGATCTGGATAAAAATCTGGTGGAAGCGCTTGCCGATCCATTGGTACATCTGGTGCGCAATTCGGTGGATCATGGCATCGAAATGCCCGATGAACGGGAAAAGGCGGGCAAGCCCCGCGAGGGCGTCGTGGTGCTGACCGCAGCCCAGGAAGGCGACCATATCCAATTGACCATTGAAGATGACGGCAAAGGCATGGACCCCGAGGTCCTGCGGCAAAAAGCGGTGGAAAAAGGCTTGATGGATGAAGAAAGCGCTGCCCGTATGGACGAAAAAGAATGCTTTCATTTGATTTTCATGCCGGGCTTTTCCACCAAATCGGAAATCTCCGATATTTCCGGCCGTGGAGTTGGAATGGATGTGGTGAAAACCCGGATCAGCCAAATGAATGGCAGTGTGGATATCGATTCCGAAAAGGGGCGCGGAACCAAACTCACAATCCGCGTGCCTTTAACGTTAGCCATCATGCCGACCCTGATGGTGAAGCTGGAACACCAAGCCTTTGCCCTGCCTCTGGCCAGCGTCGTGGAGATTTTGGATTTGGACCTGAATCAGACCAATGTCGTGGATGGCCAGGAAGTGGTGATTGTGCGCGAACAGGCGTTGCCTTTGTTTTATCTCAAAGACTGGCTGATCCATGGCCGGCGCAGTGAAATCCGCTCGCAAAACGATGGTAACGTGGTAGTGGTCAATGTAGGTGGGCGGCACGTGGGATTTGTCGTGGACCACTTGATTGGCCAGGAAGAAGTAGTGATTAAAGCCCTGGGCGCCAAGCTGCACGGTTTGGTGGGCTTGGCCGGGGCTACCATAACCGGGGATGGCATGATTGCCTTGATTCTCGATGTTCCTGGACTGATGAAACGCTATGCTGCCTGACGTTTTGTATGGTAGCTAATAAGTTTTCGGCTCACACATCGGCTTGTCCTTCCGAAGAAAGTCTGTATTCCGGAGTCACAATGTCCCCGTCACTGAACAGGCAATCCACCACGGAGGCGGCGAGTAAGCCGAAGGGCGCTAGGAAAAAACCAGCTGTCCAGTTGTTGATCATCGCCGCATCCACTGGTGGGCCTTTGGCCTTGCAAAAGCTTCTTCCCAAATTGAAGGCCGGTGTGGGGTTTCCAATCCTGGTGGTGCAGCACATGCCCAAGGATTTCACCCGCGATTTTGCCGAGCGCTTGAACCGTTTATCGAGGATAGAGGTCCGCGAAGCCGAAAACGGCGACAGGTTGAAACCGGGAGTGGCGCTGCTGGCGCCGGGCGGCAAACAAATGGAATTGGACGACAGCCAAACCATCCGGATTCGCGGCACCTTGCATCAGGAAATATACAAACCCAGCGCGGATATTACCTTTGCTTCGGTCGCCAACCGCTTCAGGGGGAGAGTGCTGGCCGTTGTGATGACCGGCATGGGAGTCGATGGGCGGTTTGGGGTCAAATTGTTGAAAAGCAAGGGGGCGCAGGTGTGGGTTCAGGATGCAAGGAGTTCTGTGATTTACGGCATGCCCAAAGCCATCGTCGAGGCCGGCCTGGCCGATGAAATCCTGGACTTGGATGACATGAGCGAACGTTTCAGGGAAATGTAGCGGCATGGATCCCTTAAGTATTGTTGGCATTGTTGTTAGCGTTGGCGCGGTCGTCTTCGGCAATATACTGGAAGGCGGAGATTTATCTTTTTTGATCAATGGGCCGGCAATGCTGATTGTGATGGGTGGCACCTTAGGGGCGGTATTACTGCAGACCCCGCCAAGCGTTTTTTTGCGAGCCGTAAGAAAACTGGGAGGGGTGTTTGTGCCGCCCGAAATCCAGTTAACACAGCAGATAAAAAAAATTGTCCAGTGGAGCACCCAGGCCCGGAAGGAAGGATTGTTGGGCCTTGAAAACGAGCTCGACCGGGAAAAAGACAGCTTCGTCAATAAAGGTTTGCAATTGTTGGTGGATGGCAACGAGACGGAAACCATTCGCGATGCCATGTCATTGGAAATGGTGACCAAAGAACAGCAAGATTTCCAAGCCGCCAAGGTTTTTGAAGCGATGGGGGGATACGCGCCTACCCTGGGGATTTTGGGCGCGGTACTGGGCTTGATTCAAGTGATGCAGAACCTCAGTGATCCTGAAAAATTGGGAAGCGGTATCGCCGTGGCGTTTGTCGCCACGATTTACGGGGTTGGCCTGGCCAATCTGGTGTTTTTACCCGTCGCCAATAAACTCAAAGCCCAGGCCCGGGCCGTGAGTTTGTCGAGGGAGTTGATGATCGAAGGCATTATCTCAATCGCCGAAGGGGAAAATCCCCGCAACATTGAAATTAAATTGAGTGGCTTTTTGGAGTAACAATGAAAACCGGCCGGCTTAGATCCTTCGATGAAGAACATGAAAACCATGAGCGGTGGCTGGTGTCCTATGCTGACTTCATTACCTTGTTGTTTGCCTTTTTTGTCGTGATGTACGCGATTTCTTCCGTCAATGAGGGCAAGTACCGGGTACTGGCCGAATCGCTGGATCAAGCTTTCAAGGAACCTGCTCAAAAAACCCTCGATCCCATCCAGATAGGAGAACCGCCAAAAACGGTTAATCCACTGGATGCTTTGGTCCCTTCCGGGAAGCCGGTCACTGAGCCGATTTCCGAAGAGGGCCGGGAGCAAATCAAACTTCAGAGAACTTCCGAACAAATCGAAGAAGTCCTGGCCCCTTACATTGATGACGACCTGGTGGCCGTCACCCGGAATGAATTTTGGGTGGCCGTGGAAATGAAAAGCGGCATGTTGTTTTCCAGCGGTAGTGCAAAATTATCCAAAGCCGCCGATCCCGTGCTGGGTAAACTGGCGGAAATCGTCCGGGAAATGCCAGATAACCCTATCTATATTGAAGGCCATACCGATAACGTGCCTATTCGTACCAAGGAATTTCCTTCCAATTGGGAATTATCCGCCGCCCGCGCCGCCAGCGTCGTGAGAAAGTTGATTGAAGCAGGCGTGGCGCCGCAGCGATTGGCCGCGGTGGGCTATGGAGAAAATCATCCAGTGGCCGATAACAAGAGTGAGGAAGGCCGTTACCGCAACCGCCGGGTGGTAATGGTACTGCAGGCCAAAAATCTGGCTCGTTATCAAGTGCTTTCAAAAGAGCGGAAAAAATTGACGCAATCGGTGGCAAAGCCATGAGCGTCAAGGTGTTGAGGGAGTGAGGACGATGCGGGTATGGGCGATTTCCAATCAAAAGGGCGGTGTTGGCAAAACAACCACGGTTGCCAGTCTGGCAGGGCTGCTGCAAGGGCAGGGCGCCAAGGTGTTGATGGTGGATTTGGACCCTCACGGTTCATTGAGCAGTTATTTCGAAATGAATGCCGAGGATGTTGAATACGGGGTTTATGACCTGTTTCAGAAAGCCATGACTCATCAGCCGTGTGAGGATCCGGGCAAATATATTCGAGCCACGGCTTTTGAAAATTTATTCTTGTTGCCGGCAGTGATGGCTTTGGCCACTGTGGAACGCCAGGCCGGGACGATTGAAGGTTTGGGGTTGGTGCTGCAAAAAGCCCTGGAACACCTACATGGTGAATTTGATTATGTCTTGATAGATACCCCGCCCATGCTCGGGGTTTTAATGGTGAATGCCTTGGCGGCTTGCGATCGCTTGATTGTACCGGTAATGGCTGAATACTTGTCTTTGCAGGGATTGGAACGCATGCTGCGTACCCTGGCCATGATTTCCCGTTCCCGCAAGCGGCCTTTTGATTACACCATCGTTCCCTCGTTGTTTGACCGCCGCACGCGGGTGTCGGCAGACAGCCTCAGGCTGCTGCAAGAACGCTACGGGGGGTTCCTTTGGGCTGGTGTTATCCCTGTGGATACCAAACTCCGGGAAGCCAGTGAAGCCCATCTTCCCATATCCCATTATCAGCCAAATTCCCGAGCGGCCATTGCTTATGAACAACTGCTGGAATTTTTGTTGGAACCTGGCATGACAAACGAACCCCAAGCGCTTTCAGCATGAGTGAGACTAAGCAAGAGGCCGAAGTCATGAGACAGGCAAGTTCCCCCTTGGACAGTTATTTTGAAGCGCTGCTTTCACCCGTTGAACGGCAGGATTCTGATGGGAAACCCAAGGAGAGAAAAGTTGACCATCAACCAGCGGAAGGGGAGACAGCCAAACCGCCAATCGTATTGCCCCCGGGCTGTCCTGCGTGGGTTGAAGGGCCGTTTGCCATCCAGCCTTTTCGTCTTGGCGGGCTCCGGTTTGCCGTCCCTGAATTTCAACTGCATTCGCTTATTCCCTGGCCAAGGGAGTTAGCCACGCATCCTGACCAGCCTGCATGGGCATTGGGCCAGCTTGATGTTGAAGGAAGCAAAATTTGGGTGGTGGATACCTTGAATGTCATCCTGCCCCCGGGTAAGCGGTCTAAACCGGTGTACCGGCTGTTATTGGCAGGTGCTGGAATGGCATTGGCCTGCGATGCCGCCGAAGACGAAATTATTCTGAATCCCGACCAGGTGAAGTGGCGCCAAGAGCGAACGCACCGGCCCTGGTTGCTGGGCATGTTGGCAACGGCTCCCTGCGCCTTGATTGATTTTGAAAAAGTGATTTCAAATTAGGAAAGACCAGTTTATACAGATTTTCTTCGGCATAAGGTTGTGCCGGCAAATCCAGCGCGATAAGTGCTCTTGAAAAGTCAACGATGAATTGTCCGAATTATTTGGTGGAGAAAAACTATGGCTGAAGCAGCTGAAAAACTCAGTGACGAACTATTGCAATGGGTTACCTTCCGGCTGGCGGAAGAAACTTACGGCATTAACGTAATGCAGGTCCAGGAAGTGCTGCGGGTGACGGAGATTGCTCCAGTGCCAGGTTCTCCTGATTATGTTATCGGTATTATCAACCTGCGGGGAAATGTGGTGACCGTGGTGGATACCCGCAGCAGGTTCGGTTTGCCACCGAAGGATCCAGATGACCTTTCCCGCATAGTCATCATAGAGTCAGGGGATCAAGAAATTGGTATTTTGGTGGACAGCGTGGCGGAAGTCGTGGAATTGCGCGCTTCTGATATGGAGTCGGCGCCCAATGTGGGAAATGAAGAAAGCTCCCGTTATATTCAAGGCGTCACCAGCCAGGATGGTCAGCTATTGATTTTGGTGGATTTAAACAAGTTTCTTACCGACGAAGAATTGGCGGAAATTGAAAGCCTGTAATTTTGGCTACTGTCAAGGGAATGCTGGAGGTTGACAGCGATAAAAATACGCTGTCCCCATTGTGGGTAAAGGTTACGTTAACAATACGCTATAAAAAATTGATGACTTGAATGTTTCGAGGTGGGATGCCAGTCAAGAAATTTTGCCAAGGGGCTCTCTATCCACGGTGAGCAATGTGTGGATTTGCTTGAAAGCTTTGGCGGCTGGCCGTTTTTATCTCAATGGCATAACAATTGCCTGGATTAATTAAAAAGGGACATAACGATAAGAATGTAGCTTTTTCACAGGAGGACAGTAGCGGATCTGAAGCAGGGGACTGTCAGATCGATTGTTTGACTTCCAAGAGGTGAAGATTATGTTCGAGTGGTTACAAAATTTAATCCAGCGTGGTTGCCATAGCATAGCCTTGCGCTCATACCGGTGGCGGCGAAGAAAAGTCATATATCTGGGAAAACCCCAGGTCCATTGGCAGGACCCTTTGTCCCTGTTGTGGTATTCGGAAAATACCGCGATGCGATTGCTCAAAGCCCGCATCCTGGATGAAGCAAGCCGACAAAGTCAGTCACTTTAGGTGATTGACTTTGTGAGAAAAACAAAAATCGCAATTTTTGTTTTTTCGTTCTCTGAACAAGCCAGGGATGACTTGTTCAGCTTGCAGTCATAGCCAAGCCATGTTTCATCCGTCAATAATTTGACGGAATCGTGCTATAATTTATCTCCTATAAACAAAGCCTTTGTTCTTAACAGAGCCAAGGCTTTTTTCTTGTCCAAAAGTTAGGTCTGATTTTTCTATGTTTACACTGGGTTCCCATTCTCCAAAATCTTTACGTATCGAAGTTCTATCCGGTCTCACCGTTGCCTTGGCCTTGGTGCCGGAAGCGGTTGCATTTGCCTTTGTTGCCGGCGTGGAGCCTCTGGTTGGATTATACGCAGCTTTTATGGTGGGGCTGTTAGCGGCGCTCTTTGGCGGCCGGCCAGGGATGATTTCCGGCGCCACCGGTGCTATGGCCGTGGTGATGGTGTCTTTGGTGACAACCCATGGCGTTGAATACTTGTTTGCCGCGGTTGTGCTGGCTGGGGTTTTGCAGATGCTAGCGGGATTGCTGGGCTTGGGGAAATATATTCGAATCGTTCCCCATCCCGTGATGCTGGGCTTCGTCAACGGTCTGGCGATTGTGATTTTTCTGGCCCAATTGAAGGGTTTTCAAGTCATTGCCGAGGATGGTTCAAGTCAATGGATGCAGGGAACCGAGTTGATGACAATGCTAGGATTGGTGGCGTTGACCATGGCCATTATTTTTTTCCTGCCGCGATTAACCAGGGCGGTTCCCCCGTCGTTGGCGGCGATTGCGATAGTATCCCTTTTGGTTGTCTTCCTTGAGATAGACACCAAAACCGTGGGAGATTTGGCATCGATCAAAGGGTCTTTGCCAAGTTTTCATTTCCCTGAAGTACCTATTAACTGGCAGACATTGAAAATTATTTTTCCCTTTTCGGTGATATTGGCGGCAGTAGGGTTAATTGAATCCTTGCTGACACTGACTTTGATTGATGAGATCACCCAAACCCGTGGCCGGGGGAACCGGGAGTGTTTTGGCCAGGGGGTGGCCAATTTTGTCACTGGTTTGTTCGGCGGCATGGGAGGTTGCGCCATGATTGGACAAAGTATGATCAATATCAATTCCGGGGGGCGGACCCGGCTTTCTTCCATTTCCGCGGCAATTTTTTTACTGGTATTTATTCTTTTTGCCTCGGGTTTGATTGAGAAAATCCCCATGGCTGCTTTGATTGGCGTGATGTTTATCGTAGTGATCGGGACTTTCGAATGGTCCAGCATCCGGATTCTCAACAAAATTCCCAAAAGCGATGCTTTTGTCCTGATTTTGGTTTCGGCCGTGACAGTGGCGACTGATTTGGCCATTGCGGTATTGGTTGGCGTGATTGTTTCCGCCTTGGTCTTTGCCTGGGAACATGCAAAACATATCCGGGTGGAAAAATATGATAAGGAAGGCTCCAGAGTGTATGAGTTACACGGGCCTCTTTTTTTTGGTTCAGTCCAGAATTTCCTTGATCTGTTCCACCCGGAGGAAGACCCCGGTGATGTGGTGATCGAATTTCAACATTCGCGGGTGGCCGATCATTCCGCCATCGAAGCCATCGATACCTTGGCGGAAAGGTATATCAAAGCCGGTAAAACCCTGCACCTGCGCCATTTGAGTCCCGAATGCCGGAAATTGCTCAAAAAAGCAGGTGATTTAGTGGAAGTCAATGTGATGGAAGACCCGGACTATCATGTGGCCACCGATGAGATGGCATAGGGAAGCATAAAATATTAAACCGCGTATTTTCTCAACACCCGGTAGGTAGTGACCAGTCCCCAAAAATTAAGCAGCACGAGCATATATAAGGCCGGCAGATGATGCCCCATGAGGTAAACCGAGGTAATGGCGAACTCCCCGATAATTCTGTTTTCGCAACAATTGGAAAACAATCGCTGAATTTCGATACACATGGCGGAGATATCCTTATTGGGATACCAAGCCAGGCTGTCATTGACGGGTTGGAGTAAAAAGATGCGCAGCCACATCCAAAGGAGCAGAGTGGGTAACTGGGGGGCGAAAAAGGCAATGAACAAAAAAGCATTGTGCAACAAAAAAACAGCGATGAAATGCTGTTTCAATAAATGAGGTGCGATGGGTCCTGATTTTGGGAATTTCAAATCAAACATGTTTTCAATCCTGGTGATTAGGGCAATTTTCAGTTCTGACGAAACATCACGGAAGAAGCTGTTGAAGGTCACCTGAAGGCACAAGTGGATGCATTCTCAATATCCTTGCTATTTACTCAAAAATATAGTTCAAATTTGATTTTCTTCTTGACATTTTTTGGTGCCCATGATCTTGATTTTTGAGGGGGATTGTTATGTGCTCAGTCGGGAGTCATGGATCTGGTAAACAGACCCCAAAATCAAGACAAAGTGCTGTTCCTCTATGGATTCTCTGAATAAGTCATCCCTGACTTAACAGGGCAATCGTATGAACCGACCTATCTCCCCTCTCCCTCTGGGAGAGGGACCGGGGGTGAGGGGGGAAACACCGTTGCATTCATCGGCTCAAGCCCTGACCCCAACCCCTTTCCCAGAGGGAGAAAGGCTTCAATATTCTGCAAAATCAAGTGTGCACGGAAAAAAGCGGCGTTCATGCGTTGCCCTGCCTGACTTAATCAGAACCCCCAGGAACAATTTCCGGTTTGGTACAATAAAAAGATTTTTAAACACCTTTTTGGATATTCCGAATGACCACCGTACGCACCCGTTTCGCCCCTAGCCCCACTGGATATCTCCATATTGGCGGTGCCCGCACCGCTTTATTCAATTGGCTGTATGCCCGCAGGCATGGTGGCCAATTTATTCTGAGAATTGAAGATACCGATCGCGAGCGTTCTACCCGGGAGTCAGTCAACGCCATTTTGGAAAGCATGGCCTGGTTGGGTTTGGACTATGATGAAGGGCCTTACTTTCAAAGCGACCGCTTTCCCCGTTACCGGCAAGTCATTCAACAGCTATTGGATGCGGGCAAGGCCTATTACTGCTATTGCAGCAAGGAAGAGCTGGATGCCCTGCGCCAGGAACAAATGGCGCGCAAGCAAAAGCCCCGCTATGACGGTCGTTGCCGAAACCGCACCGAACCCAAACCCGGCGTTGAACCAGTCGTGCGTTTCCGCAACCCCGAGTCCGGCGCAGTGGTGATTGACGATTTGGTGCGCGGGCGGGTGGTGTTTCAAAATGAAGAGTTGGACGATCTGATTATCGCCCGCTCCGATGGTACCCCAACCTATAACCTGACTGTGGTCGTTGACGACCTGGATATGCAGCTGACCCACGTCATTCGAGGCGACGATCATCTGAATAATACGCCGCGCCAAATCAATATCATGCGGGCCTTGGGAGCCGAGCCGCCGCAATTTGCCCACGTGCCCATGATATTGGGGGAAGATGGAAGCCGCTTGTCCAAGCGCCATGGGGCTGTGAGTGTATTGGAATACCGCGATCAAGGGTATCTGCCCGAAGCGCTGCTCAATTACTTGGTGCGCCTGGGGTGGGCTTATGGAGACAAGGAGATTTTCTCCATGGATGAAATGATTGAGTTGTTCGACATCAAGGATGTCAATAAATCGGCATCCACCTTTAATCCGGACAAACTGTTGTGGCTCAATCACCATTACATCATGCATGATGATCCCTTGCACATAGCACACCATCTGCGTTGGCACTTGGGCAGGCTGGATATTGATCCGGCTGAAGGCGGGCCGGATCCCCTGTTAGTCGTCCTCGCCCAGCGGGAGCGATGCAAAACCCTGGTGGAAATGGCCCAATCCAGCGCTTTCTTTTATCGCGATTTCGAAGAATACGATCTTAAGGCGGCGAAAAAGAATTTGAAGCCGGAAGCGCTTGCACCCTTGAAAAAACTTTACGAGCAATTTAAGGCGATTGAAGAATGGGAGCCGGAGCCGCTGCATCAAATAGTGATTGATACCGCCGGGACTCTGGGATTAAAGCTTGGCAAAGTGGCTCAGCCGCTGCGGGTCGCGCTGTCAGGCACCTCAGTGTCTCCCCCGATTGATGTCACTTTGCATCTCCTTGGCCGTGAGAAGACGCTGGAACGTATTCAGCGGGCGATTCAGTTTATTGAAGGACGGGACTGAAGTCCCCAGTACCTCAGGATCTGCTAGGCCTGGCCGGTCAATCCGGCTTCCAGCCTTGCCTTGAAGCCGCCGGCTTTAGCCGATGGTCGATCACATTTTGAATCCTGAAATTTTTTAAGTTAGTGGTATAATTCGACGCTTATATTAAGGGGGCTGGGAATCTACAAGCTTCATCCAGGTATTTTTCCGCCAATACAATTTTTCTAGAGCATAGGTATGGCCAAAGAGATTGAACCGGGTTTGTGGGAACATGTCCCCAGCCCATTTTGCGGTATCGGTGCCGATGACTTGAAAATCCGGGTCCGGGGTGATCGGCTGGAAGTGCTGGAAAATGGTGATGATGTCACTCTGCCAGCTTTCGAAGAGCCTTTGGGGGAGAAGCAGCCCAGTGTCGCCGGCAAGCCGGTGCCGTTGGCTGAGGCGGTAGCTCAGGCCGCCAAGATTCTAAAAACTTCGGATTTGCCTTTAATCGGCGGACTGGCCACGGATGTGGCGGGAATGCGCGCCGCTTTGTCGCTCGCTGACCGGCTGGGGGCAGTGGTGGACAATATGAACAGCGCCGCCGCGATGCGCAATATTCTGGTGCTGCAAGACAGCGGCTGGATGACGACGACTTTGGCGGAAGTCCGGAACCGGTGCGATTTGCTGGTGGTGGTGGGCGTGGATGTGGAAACGTTGTTTCCCCGTTTTTTCGAACGCCATTTATGGCTGGATGGCATGTTTGCCAAAAACAGCGCCCGGAAGGTGATTTACTTGGGCAAGGCGCCTGCGGAAAAGCCCACCAATGACAGTCAGGTGTTGGCATGTGCCGATGAACATCTTCCCGCCGTGGTCGGCATGTTGCGCGCCCTGATCAATGACCGGCCGATACAGGCGGAAACCGTCGGCGGGGTGGCCGTGGGGGAACTCCGGTCCTTGGCGGATCAGTTGAAGAAAGCCCGTTACGGCGTCATTACCTGGGCGGCAGCGGCATTGGATTGGCCCCAGGCGGAGCTGACGGTGCAAATTCTGTGCGAGACGGTCAAGGATTTGAATCAAACCACCCGCTGTTCCGGACTTCCCCTGGGAGGCAAGGAAGGCGATCAGACCGCGAATCAAGTATGCGGCTGGCAAACCGGCTACCCAGTGCGCACCCGTTTCAGCCGGGGCTATCCGGAATATGATCCCTATCTCAACGCCGGCGATGTTTTGATAGAGACCGGGGAGGTGGACGCTTTACTGTGGGTGTCCGCCTACAATACCCGCCGCACGCCTCCCAAGAATGGCCTGCCAACCATCGTGCTGGGCCGCTGCGGCATGACCTTTGAGCAATCTCCCGATGTGTATATTCCCGTGGGCGTTCCCGGCATTGATCATGCGGGCCATACCTACCGCATGGACAACGTGGTGGCGGTTCGCCTGTTCAAGCTGCGGGAGGCGGGGTTGCCCAGCACATCCCAGGTTTTGCAAGCGATTCAAGAAGCACTTTGAAGACCATCTAAGGAAATTGCATGCTCATTAAATTGACTGGCGGCACTGTCTATGATCCCGCCCACCGGGTCAACGGCCGTGTCCACGATCTTTATATCCAGGATGGCCGGATTGTCGATCCGCCCGCGGGGGCCCATGTGGATAAGGAATATGATCTTCACGGCATGGTGGTGATGGCGGGCGCCATCGACATGCACACCCACATCGGCGGAGGCAAGGTGAACATTGCCCGCACCCTGCTTCCGGAAGATCACCGCGCCGATCCGGCCGCCCATACCGAAATATTGCGCTCGGGGTGCGGTCATGCCGCGCCCAGTACCTTGACCACTGGCTACCGCTATGCCGAGATGGGTTTTACCACCGCCTTTGAACCGGCGGTTTTGCCGGTAAATGCCCGCCAGGCACACATGGAAATGGGAGACATCCCCATTCTTGACAAAGGCGGCTACGCCATGCTGGGGAGTGACGATTTTCTTTTGCGGCTGATGCAGTCCGGGGCCGACCAAAAGATGATCAACGACTATGTCGCCTGGACCTTGAACGCCAGCCAGTGCATTGGCATCAAGGTGGTCAATCCCGGCGGCATCAGCGCCTTCAAATTCAACCAGCGGGCCTTGGATCTGGATGAGGAGCACGAATATTACGGCGTTACCCCACGCCAGGTGCTCAAGGTTCTGGCCACGGCAGTCAATGAATTGGCGGTTCCTCACCCCTTGCACGTTCACGGCTGCAACCTGGGGGTTCCCGGCAACATGGAGACGACTCTCAATACCATCAGCGGTATTGAGGGTTTGCCCATGCACTTGACGCACATCCAGTTCCACAGTTACGGCACCGAAGGGGACTTCAAATTTTCTTCCGGCGCCGCCCGGATTGCCGAGGCCATCAACGCCAATAAAAATATCACCGTGGATGTGGGTCAAGTTCTGTTTGGCCAGACGGTCACCGCCTCTGGTGACAACATGCGCCAACACGCCAACGCTGGCCATGCCCACCCCCACAAATGGGTGTGCATGGATATCGAATGCGATGCCGGTTGTGGCGTGGTGCCCTTCAAGTACCGGGACAAGAATTTCGTCAATGCCCTGCAATGGGCGATTGGCCTGGAAATCTTTCTGCTGGTGGACAATCCCTGGCAGGTGTATCTCACCACCGATCATCCCAACGGCGCGCCCTTCACCAGTTATCCCCATTTGATCCGTTTGCTGATGGACCGTTCTTTTCGCAACGAGCAGCTTTCCCGCCTCCATCCCGAGGCTCAGAAAATGACGACTCTGGCGTCCATCGAGCGGGAATACTCCCTCTACGAAATCGCCATCATGACCCGGGCCGGCGCCGCCGAATTGGTGGGGTTGTCGGACCGGGGCCACCTGGGCGCCGGCGCCGCGGCCGATATTACCGTCTATGTGCCCGATGCCAATCGGGAAAAAATGTTCAGTCGTCCCAAATATGTGTTCAAGGATGGCCAGCTGGTCGTCAAGGACGGAGAAATTGTGAAGGTGGTCTGGGGAACCACCCATGTGGTCAAGCCCGAGTATGACCACGCCGTAGAAAAGTCCCTGGAAAAATATTTTGATCAATATATGACCATGAAACTGGACAACTTTGTCATCCGGGAAGAAGAAATTTCCGAAGACGGCCGTGGCAGCGTCACTATTCATCCGTGCTGGGGAGGGCGGGGAATATGATCATCAACGGCATCGCCATCGACGATACCTTTGCCGAGGCCTTCCCTATGAAAGCGACCCGGGTCATCATCACCGCTTTGAACCTGGAATGGGCCTACCACGCCGCCCGGGCCATGTCGGGATTCGCCACTTCGGTGATCGCCTGCGGCTGTGAGGCAGGGATCGAGCGGGAATTGCTCCCGGAAGAAACCCCCGATGGCCGGCCGGGATTGTCGGTTCTGTTTTTCGCCATGGGTGGCAAGGGGCTGACCAAGCAGGTGCAGACCCGCGCCGGGCAATGTGTGTTGACTTCGCCGACTTCCGCTTTGTTTGCCGGGATTGACGAAGGCAAACCCATTCCCCTGGGGGAAAACATGCGCTATTACGGCGATGGCTTCCAGATCTCCAAGGTCATAGGCGGCAAGCGTTACTGGCGGATTCCGGTCATGGATGGGGAATTCCTCACCGAAGAGGCCACTTACATGGTGGAAGCGGTCGGCGGCGGTAATTTCCTGATTCTGGCCGAATCACAACCCCAGGCCCTGGCGGCGTGCGAGGCGGCGATTGCGGCGATGAAGAAGGTTCCCAACGTCATCATGCCCTTTCCCGGCGGGGTGGTGCGTTCCGGTTCCAAAGTGGGCTCCAAATACAAGGGTCAGAATGCTTCCACCAACGATGCTTTTTGCCCCACCATCAAGGGAATGACGAAAACGCAACTGTCACCGGAGATTGAGTCGGTGATGGAAATCGTCATTGACGGTCTCACTAAGGAGGACATCGACAAAGCGATGAAAGCCGGTATCGAGGCGGTTTGCGAGCTTGGGGCGGAGAAAGGCATCCGCCGCATCAGCGCGGGGAATTATGGCGGCAAATTGGGCCCCTATCATTTTCATTTGCGGGAGATCTTGGCATGACCGGTAATCCGTTAACCCTGACGTTGAAATCAGAGCCCCCACGCCGGGTGGATCTTTCCCCCTTGAGTGGCCTGCCTCACCTGACAGCCGGCGAAGTCGCCGCGCTGAAACTTTGGATGGGAAAACGCACGTTACGGGTGGACGAGCTGTTCGAGGTGAGCGGCGAGGATACCTCCAGGCTGGTCATCAAAAACAGCTGCGCCAAACTGGATTATATCGGTAAAGACGCCGATGCCGTGGAAATCACTGTGGAAGGCGATGCCGGAGCCTATCTCGGCAGGGGGATGAAGTCCGGCCACTTGCGGGTGACGGGTAACGCCGGCCTATTCGCGGCGTGTGAGCTGCGCGGCGGACTGGTGCAGATCGACGGCAATGCCGGTGATTTTCTCGGCGGTGCCTTGCCCGGCAACAAGCGCGGCATGCGTGGCGGCCGGGTGCTGGTTAAAGGCAACGTGGGCGCCCGCTGCGGCGATGAAATGCGGCGTGGCATCATTTTGGTGGAAGGGGATGCAGGGGATTATTGTGCTTCCCGCATGATTGCCGGCACCATTGCCGTCATGGGGCAAACCGGTGCCTATTTGGGGTATGCCTTGCGCCGGGGCACGGTCATGTTATGGCAATCTCCGCAATCGATTCCCCCCACTTATGGGGATTGCGGCACCCACACCCTGGCGTTCTTGCCCCTGTGGTTTTCCGGCTTGAAAGATTTGGACAGCCGGTTTGCCGAACCTGACTCCGCCTTCAACCGGGTGCGTAAATATGGCGGGGATATGGCCTCCACCGGCAGGGGTGAGATTCTGGTCCGGGCCTGACAGCCCGTTGATGAAGCCATCCCGACAGCCTCTCTGGGCTAGTGAGATGGGTTCCAATATCAGGAAGCAGCTCCATCCATGATCCATGCCCATCCTCCGGTGGCAATCCTTTTGGCCACCTACGGTAATGGCGGCGTGGAGCGGATGATGGTGCATCTGGCCAACGGCCTCCAGGCGCGGGGCGTTCCGGTTCATTTGCTGGTTTCCGAAACAGCCCAAGCCTACCTGGACCGGCTTTCCCCTGTGGTCAATTGTATCCGCTTGCCTTCCCAGGGGGATGCCTGCATGGAAGAAGCCTGCCAAAAGATTGCTGCAATACAACCCAAGCTACTGTTATCGGCCAAACTCAAGGATGACTCCCTGGCTCTGGCAATCAAATCCCGCCTTGGTGGTGCCAATCTCCGGTGCTACTTCCGGGTGGGGAGCCCTCTGAGTGTACAAGGCAAACGTCAGTATGGCCCTTTGGGCTACCGCCGCTATATTCGCCAGGTTTGCCGTAACTACCAGCAGTGTGACGGGATTATCGTCAATTCGCGAGGTGTTGGGGAAGATTTGAAAAACACGTTGGGTTTGCCGGGCGGCAAGATTCACTTTGCCCCCAACCCGACCGTGACTGGCGAATTGTTCCACAGCGCCGCTGAACCGCCGCAACATCCCTGGCTCAATGACAATAAGGCGCCTCTGATCCTTGGTATCGGCCGTTTGGCCCGGGCCAAGGATTTCGCGACGCTCATCCGGGCCTTTGCCAAAGTCCGGCAAGCACGGCCGTGCCGCTTGATGCTGATTGGCGAGGGGAGGCAGCGGGCCCGTCTGCAAGCCTTGGCGGGAAAATTAAAAATTGCCCGCGATGTGGATTTCCCGGGGTTCGTGGATAACCCTTTTCCTTATCTGGCCCGGGCCGATTTGCTGGTATTGTCTTCCCGCTGGGAGGGTTGCCCCAATGTTTTGATTGAATCGCTGGCGCTCGGCACGCCGGTGGTGGCCACGGCTTGCCCCTGTGGGCCGGCGGAGGTGCTGCAATATGGCCGCTATGGGGCATTGGTGCCAGTGCGTCATCCAGTGGCGCTGGCACGGGCAATACTGGAAACCTTGCAATACCCCTTGCCCGCAGAAACCCTCCGCCAAGGCGCCGCGCCTTATACCCTGGAAAAGAGCCTTTCTCACTATCTCAAGGCCTTTGGACTGGATTCATGACGGATCTGGCCGTGCTGTTGGCGACTTCCGGCCACAGCGGCGTGGACCGGATCATGAAAAACCTGGTTCCCGCGATGGCCGCCAAAGGACTCGCCATTGACATCTTGCGGATACGCGGTCACGGACCTTATTGGGAAAACCTGCCTCCCGGGGTGCGCCTGGTCGATCTGGGAACCAGCCACGTGAATACCTCGATGTCGGCATTGGTGGGTTATCTTCGGACCATCCGGCCCAAGGTGCTCCTTACCGACAAAGACAGGGTCAATCGGCTGGCATTGTGGGCAAGGAGAATCGCCCGGGTCCCGACCCGGGCCGTGGTCAGGATTGGCACCACGGTATCGGAAAATCTGGCAAGGAGGAGTAGCTGGGCCAGACACAGCCAACTGTTTTCGCTGCGCCGGTTTTATTCCTGGGCCGATGGGGTGATCGTCCCTTCCCGGGGAGCGGCGGAGGATCTTGTCCGGGTCAGTGGGTTGCCGGGGCGGAAGATTACTGTCGTCCCCAGTCCTGTAATCACACCCGGCTTATTCCGCCAGGCAGCCGAAAAAGCGCCTCATCCGTGGCTGGAAGACAACCGGATGCCTGTGATTATGGGGATTGGCGAGTTGTGCGCCCGCAAGGATTTCGCCACTGTGATTCGGGCTTTTGCCAAGGTTCGCGCAAAACGGCCTTGCCGTTTGATCATCCTGGGTGAAGGCCGCCAGCGGGCGAAGCTGGAAACGTTGATCCACGCTCTTGAGCTGGAAGAAGCGGTTTGCCTGCCCGGATTTGTCAATCCCTATCCCTGGCTTTCCCGCGCCTCCGTCTTCGTTTCTTCTTCCCGCTGTGAGGGCTTGCCGGTGGCGTTGATTGAAGCATTGGCCTTGGGTATTCCTTCCGTGGCCGCCGATTGTCCCAGCGGCCCCCGGGAAATACTGGATGGCGGGCGCTATGGACCGTTGGTGCCGGTGGGAGACTACCAGGCGATGGCAGAGGCGATATTTTCACAGCTCGATATGCCCGCGGCAACGCGGTTTTTACAGGCAGCAGCACGGCCGTACACGGTAGAAAACAGTGTTGAGGGTTATTTGCAGGTATTGGGGTTGGCGTGAGAGATTGTTTTTTACGGAAAATGAAATTTGCTGAACCAAGTAGGCCGGGTTAGGCGTCAGCCGTAACCCGGCATGAGAGCTGAAACTTGACTTTTTGGAAAAACCTATGGGCTTTGATTATCTGGTGAGGGCACTTCCACGGTTTTTTTCAGTTTTCCATTGATGTAAATTTCATAGGAGCCTGGTGAAACTTCCACTATCCCAGCGATGCTCTGACCTGTATCCCATGAAGGATTGGGGCAAAAAGCCCCGTCCACGCCAACATCAATTCTGCCAGGGCTTGCCCCGCTGGGACTATCGGTCAATGCAAAATGACTGCTGATGCCACAACTTGGGATGACATTCAATTCCAAAAACATCCACTTTTCTTCGGGAGAAGAAATTTTCTTCTCCAGAAATTTGATATTCAAAATGTCTGCCTGAACAACGTCGCTTTTCAGCCTCTTGTCTTCTGTTGAAACATCTGATACGGAAAAATCCAGCCCTTCCTTGCGGGTTAATTCCACCCAGTAAGTTCGTCCAGAAATCGAATCATAAACACAGGGCAATGTCGCCTTGCCCGTCTCCGGATCATAAGCACCCCTACACCATTCAATCGCAAAAGCTTGTGTGGCCATTATGTTCATCAGCAGAAAAAACCAAAAACATTTAGTGCTCATTGATAAAACCTCAAATGAAAATAAAAAAATCGCTTTTTTCATGATGTAAACTCCCCTTCATTCTCCTCCCAGGGGGGAAAGGCCCCTGGGAGGAGAGCAATGATATTTAAGGTTAGAAAAATGTCCGCGTTGTTGTTGGATTCGCCGGTCCAGCAGGAATACCAGGTATCGATGCCATTGACGAAGCAGCGAGTAGGTATAGTAGTTGTCACGGGTTTTAGCTGCCGGGCCCGGGTACCTCGACGCTTGCTTTCAACTCGCCATTGACGTAGATGTCATA
>Ga0256841_1000215_pt1 | contig 62948 bp, 47 predicted proteins | sample 356308metaG_FD_185971 | JGI IMG/M metagenome (GOLD analysis project Ga0256841, IMG submission 185971) | Hydrothermal vent microbial communities from Mid Atlantic Ridge, Atlantic Ocean - 356-308 | ecosystem: Environmental > Aquatic > Marine > Hydrothermal vents | place: Atlantic Ocean: Mid... | reverse complement strand
ATTATTGCTACGTCTCGAAAATTATTGGACATTATATATATGACCTTAAAAGAGAATTTAATTTTTGAAGATTTCCCTAATTTTGTATTGAAATCTTCATAACACTAAAGATTTTATCATAGGAGACTCTAAATGAAAAAACTATCTATTCTCTCTTTTTTAATCTTATCCGTTATCTTGTTATCCTGCGGCAATAATTCGGAAACAAAAAAAACAAGCGGTGCAAAACAAATCCAGACCAAGGAAGAAAAGCCCGTAGAGAAAACGCTTATGGTTACGGCCCTGATAGGGGGAAAAGAGTTCAAATTTGAAGGCGGTGCAGTGCACTATCTGGGCGATCAGGGGAAACTTAGCAACCTGTATGAAATAACGGCAGGGAAGATTGAAGAAAACAAATACGGCATGCCTTTCCGTCCCTTCGATTTGGCCTTCTCTGTATCGGATAAGCAAACAGCGACCGAAGCCCGGTTAAAGATTAACGGCTATAAAATCGATAAGATTTCAGTAGACCTTGAAAAGCTGGAAACCCAAAAGGCTAAATACGGATCTATGATTAAGGTCGTATCCATCAAAGGAAATTTCAGCGGCCAACTGCAGAAAACCGATGATTCCGGAAATCCTGCGGGCGATAAAATAAGTTTCAGCGGAACTTTTGTAAGATAGTGTTTTTTTGTTAAATATTTAAATTATAACGTTTAGTGGAAGGGTTTGAAATGAAAGCCAAAATATTTTTAACGACAATCGCTCTGATGATGCTCACTGGTGTGAGTCTGTTTGCACAAAGAACAACCGATATCAAGGGCAGCAAAGACTATCCTTTGGTAAGCCGTTTTAACGGGTCTGTTATTGAATGGTATCAGGTTAAGAATTTCGACCGCTACTATATGCTATCCCTAAAAGACAACAAGTTACAACCTTACGAAATCGACGGTAAGGTGACAAGAATTCAGTATTCATCACAGAAAGAACACTCGGTATTCGAAATATACAAGAGCTATGAGAGTGCTTTAAAAAATGCCGGATTTAAAATATTGCTCACGCTGGACAAAAATAATTGCGGAATCAACTTAAGCGAGCAGCTTTATATCGGTGAATTTAACGGCCTGAATGCCTTAACGGACAGGAATTCGATAAAGCCGGATTACAGAGAGGGTGAATTTGCCTATCTGTCCGCCAAAAAGAAAATTAACGACAAAGAAGTTTATATTGTCGTGTATATCACAAATTGGAATTACCCTTTAATAACTTTTGATGCGGTTGAAGTTAAGCATATGGACAAAGGTTTGGTCACGGTTCAAAATCTTGGTGAGGGCCTGACTTCTGCAGGACATGTAGCTTTGGCAGGTGTTTATTTCGATACGGGTAAATCAACTATTAAGCCCGAATCTCAGCAGGCATTAAAAAATATCGCCGATTTCCTAAAATCGAATACGAGTAAAAAGTTTTTGATTGTCGGTCATACGGATAATACAGGTGATTTTGATGCGAATGTAAAACTTTCCACTGTCAGAGCGCAAAGCGTGGTTCAGGAGCTTGTTTCAAAATACGGTGTCAATAAAGATCAGTTGAAGGCCTTCGGTGTGGGCTCCGCTTCTCCGGTAGCAAATAATTCGACCGCAGCAGGAAAAGCGAAGAACAGAAGGGTTGAAATCGTAGTTCAATAAGTTCCAGTCGCGGACAACTTAAATTAAGATAGGCGATATAACGGAATATTCATATCCTTTAATCGCCTATTTTTGATGGACAATTTTGAAAAATAGGTAATAATATTTGTTTGGAAACATATCCGAAATTATTTTTGAACACAAGGATGGGAATACTCAAAGAATAATAATTTTTTAGCATAGGATATACTTCCGACCTATTGGAAAGGATTTTGATTTCATGAGAACGATAAAAGCCGTTTCTTTGTTCGTCTGTTTAAGCTTTCTGACCCTTGGTGCTGCCAACTATTTTGTAGCTGAAAACGGTAGTAACGGTAACGACGGCAGTGCCTCCCATCCCTGGAAAACGATTCAATATGCCGTGGATCACGTCAGTCCCGGGGATACGGTTACTGTTGCCGGAGGGGTTTACAACGAGTTGGTTGCTTTCCATGTATCGGGTTCGGCGGCTGCCGGTTATATTGTTTTACAGAATGCGGCCAATGAATCTCCGGTGATCGATGGCGACGGCCTGGCCACAAGTTCCGGGGATATGCCGGGAATGATTAAAATAATCAACCAAAATTATATAAAAATAACCGGATTCGAATTGCGTAACCTGGTCGTTTCCAGTAGCGATATTTTTCCGGCAGGTATATGGATTCGCGGGCACAGCCATCATATCGATCTGATTGGAAACCGAATTCATCATATTGAGCAACATAATGCGCAAGCCGGGGCTCATGGGATCGGGGTCTACGGCACGTCATCGCCGGATTCCATCCATGATATTCTGATCCGGGATAATGAGGTCTACGACTGTAAACTGGGCTGGAGCGAATCCCTGGTTTTAAACGGCAATGTAAGCGGGTTCACCATTCAGAATAATACGATTCATGATAACAATAATATTGCCTTTGATTTTATCGGATTTGAAGGGGAATGTCCCGACCCACAACTGGATCAGGCGCGATACGGGCAGGTCATCGGCAACACGGCTCACCATATCGATTCCCGCGGTAATCCCAGTTATGGGGATGATGCTTCCGCCGACGGTTTTTATGTGGACGGCGGCCGCGATATTATATTGGAAAGAAATACGGCTTACCAATGTAATATCGGTTTTGAATTAGCCAGCGAACACAGCGGTAAATCAACCAGCAGAATAACCATGCGTAATAATTTTGTTTATGATAATACCGTGATCGGGGTTTCCATCGGTGGATATGATCAATACCGCGGTACAACCGATGATTGCTATATTGTGAATAATTCCTTCTTCCAAAATAATACGGATAATTTGGGCTGGGGTTCGGAAATATTAATTCAGTACTACTGTCATAATAATACTATTAAAAATAACATCGTTTATGCTGCTTCCGGTAAACCTTTTTTAATCCATGACTCCGGTACGGGTTCCGATAACCAATTCGATTATAATCTCTATTACGGAACCGGCGGCAATTATTGGAGCTGGCAGGGTAGCGAATACACCACACTCAGCGCCTATTCGCAGGGAAGTGGTCAGGAAGCCCATTCTCTTTTTGACGATCCCCTCTATGTGGATGCAGTGAATGGAAATCTGCGCATTACTCCCGCATCACCGGCCATTGACAAGGGGGTTAATTTAACCTCCGATATTGTGGGTTCTGTCGACTATGACGGTAAAGAGCGGATCCTGAATGAAAGAATTGATATGGGGGCTATTGAATATGACAGCGCCTCAACGACCCTGAAAGACCTACAACCGGATGGGAAAATCGTTGAAAGATTCGTCCTTGATTTCGCGATTTATCCCAATCCGTTTCATATACGAAATAGTTTCATGACCAGGATTCATTATCGATTGACAAGGCCGGAACGGCTTACACTGAGTATTTTTAATGCCCTTGGCCAAAAAGTACGGTCCTTGCAAAATCAGCGACATTTACCGGCCGGTACCTACGATATTTTATGGGATGGAAGAAGCGACACGGGAAGACTTTGTCCCTCCGGTATTTACTTTGCGATATTGCAAGGAAAAACAAAAAACGAAATAAAACTTACCGTGGTAAAATAGTTTTTACTCAACTTTATATAGAGCTACCTGTATAATTATCAAGAAAGACGAGTGATGTCAATTTGGTTTCAACCCTTTACCCTGGATCAAATAAAAGCGATCAGCCGTAATACCATGGTTGAACACCTGGGGATTAAAATTACCGATTTTGGTGATGATTACCTGAAAGCTCAGATGCCTGTGGATCACCGCACCAAACAACCGGCCGGACTTTTACACGGCGGGGCATCGGTAGCATTGGCGGAAACCCTGGGCAGTTTCGGCTCCTATCTCTGTGTGGACCCCGCCCTGTACGATTGTGTCGGAGTGGAAATCAACGCCAATCATCTTCGATCAAAAAGCGATGGATTTGTAGAGGGAACGGCCAGACCGCTGCATATAGGAAGTAAACTGCATGTCTGGGAAATTCATATTCATGATGAGCAGCATCGCCTGATCTCGGTAGGCCGCATAACCCTGGCGGTGATAAAGAAATTCAGGACGGAATCCTAATAGAAAAGCGGTTCATGCTCAAGATATGGGCATTTTGAGTATATCAGGACTTCTTCTTTCCCCGATAGATAACGGCAATACCGTTTAATAATTTTCTGTGTTGTAAATCATTAAAACCCGTTTTGGATAAATGATGCCGGAATTCCCGGATACCCGGAAAGTTGTCCACGGATTCCGGTAGATAACTATAAGCACCGCTATCGCCACTGATCATCCTGCCGATGAAGGGTAAAATATGTTTAAAATACCAGAGATAAATTATCCTGAAAAGAGCAAAAGTCGGTAATGAAAATTCAAGGACGACAAAGGGTGCATCCTCTTTTAATATACGATGTACCTCTTTCATAGCCATATCCATATCGCCCATATTACGGATGCCAAAAGCAATCATGGCCCCGTCGAAAGAAGCATCTTTAAAAGGCAACTGTTCTCCGTCACCATTGAGTAAATCAATCCGATGCAATAAATGCTTTTTAGCTAATTTACCCCGGCCGATGTGCAGCATTTGCAGGGCGATGTCTACACCTACTACCCGGCATTTATTACGTTGAACGGCAGTGACAGCCAGATCCCCCGTTCCGCAGGCCAAATCTAAAATCAGAGCATCCCTTTCTGCTCTTAAAAAAGAGATTGTTTTTCCCCGCCAATATATATCGATCCCGAAACTGAGCAAATGGTTCAGCAGATCATAACGGTGGGCGATGGCATTAAACATGGTCCGTACATACTTTTTCCGTTCTATCCCCTGGGGAAGTGCCGATGGTTTCATCTAAAATTTGCTTTCCTGTTTTTTTGTAAGAATTTTAAGGGCATAAGTTCGCAACGCTTCCGGTTGTACAAACGTTCCGGTGAACTGTCCGGGAAGATGCTTTGTTGGCCGAATTGGAAGAGAAAGAGAAAAGTATTCGGCCCGGGTTGCTCCAACATTTGCATGAGCCGGACAGCATCCACAGGTTGTTGTAAAGTAAAGGTTGTCATTCTTGCCAAAACAACTTTCTTCAATAGCCCTGCACCGAAGGCGTTAAGTGCGGAATGCACGTTACGTACCCAGTCTTGCCGGTTGGGATTATCATGACGGGTTATGTATTTCGGGGAAAAAGTTTTAGCTTCCCGGTCGTTCACGAAAAGAGAAGGCAGGGTGTTAAGTAATTCGTTTTTTAGTCGGCGCAGGTCGTCTTTTTTCGATAAAAAAAGATTGTATGCCAAAAAGTGGTTGTTATTTTCCCGCCTGATTTCGAAACGGGGAAGAAAAAAATAATAGCTGGAAAAGTTATGCCATTCACCGGATGAAGGACTCAGAGGATCGAATCGTATTCCACCCAAAAAATGAATCCGATCATTATCGGCCATCAGGCGGTGTACCTTATGAAACTGTGTATCAATTTCTTCTTGATTGGCTCCGGTCAGCAGATATCCTTTGCCCACTCCGGCAATTTCAAAAGATTTATCCCTGCTTTGCCAGTAAATCTTGTAGTCACTTTTCTGAATTCCGAGCCAGCTCAGGGGATGGATAGTATCTATTTCAATCTTGATACGCAGGATTCTGGGATAAGTGACCGGCTTTGCAGAGAGTTCAGATGCGGATAATTGGTCTTTGATCTGTTCTTGCAATTCCGTATGGTTTAAAAGATAAAAGGCTCTGTTCTGTACGGCTTCTTTACCCATAATATCCTGTTTAAATACTGATTAACCTCAATCACCGTATCCAAAACGGTTGATTCCGTCTAAAAAGAGAAGGGATACAATATTGCCAAATTTAAAAATTTAATAAATATATACCAAGGTTTCAAATAAAGCATGCTGTCTTTCCATTTGATTCTTTCAGGAAGAATTTTACATTCCCCTATACCTTAAAAATAAGGAACTCCCATCAATCGGTATCTTACTATGGTACCCATCGTTGGCATTAAAACAAAATCCAAAAGAAGAGGTATAGAAGAAAAGCTAACAATAATAATTTCATGTCGTTTCGAATAAATAAAAATATTGGTTTCAATCTGAAACTTTTGATAATAAATTACGAAATGATTGAATAAAGTTAAAAGATCGGTGTACAACTAAATAGTCAATCAGGAAGCGATGTATGATCACAGAAAAGGATGCTATATTGGCCTGTCAGGCCGGAAAGACGGAAATGTATCGTACATTAGTAGAAAAATACAAGAGCCGAGCTTATTATACCGCCTTGATGTATACTAAAAACAGAGACGATGCGCTGGATTTGTCGCAGGAAGCTTTCTACCGGGCCTATCGGGCTCTGAACCGTTTTAATCCGGATAAAAATTTCTATACCTGGTTTTACAAAATTTTAAGAAATGTTTGTCTGAATTTCATTTCCAGAAAAAAAGAAAATGTTCCTATTTCCGACGGAACGTATCCCGGAGCGGTTCTCAGTGAAAGAGAAAGCCGCCCGGATGAAATTTTTGAGCGGAATGAACGATCCGCTGCCATTGAGAATGCCCTGGACAGACTGAAAGAGACAGACAGAGAGATTATTGTGCTTAAAGAATTTGACGGTATGTCTTACAACGAAATTGCCGAGACGCTGAGTATTCCCCTGGGCAGTGTTATGTCCCGGTTGTACTATGCCCGGAAAAAATTATTGAAAGAACTGGAGTATTTGAATGAATAAAAATCAGATAACCTGTGAGCAGGCCCAGATTTTAATGATGGGGATGCTGGATGGGGAACTGAATGCACAGCAAAAAAAGCAGGTAGAAGAACATCTGGATCGTTGTGCAAATTGTGCGAAAACATATCAGGCCTTCAAAAAATTAAAAAAGGAGACGTCCGATATGAAGCTTAAGCCCTTACCCGAAATGTACTGGGATGAATATTGGCAACACGTGTACAATAAAATAGAACGTGGTATAGCATGGATTTTAGTATCCATTGGAGCTATTATTATTTTAGCCTACAGCGTTTGGCAGGCCATGGAACAGTTCTTTATCGATCCTATGGAACCATTGTCGATGAAAATCGGTGTTGGCGCACTGGTTCTCGGGACGATTATTCTCTTTGTCTCGGTGCTGCGTGAAAAAATTATGTTGCGCAAAGATGATAAATACAGGAGTATAAAACGATGATTCTTTCCACGATCGACCGGATTCCCGGAAAAACTGTTAAAGAGCAATTAGGTATAGTGAAAGGCAATACGGTGCGGGCCCGAAATATAGGCAGAGATATTCTGGCGGTTTTCAAAAATATTATTGGTGGTGAAATCGAAGAATATACCAAATTGATGGGTGAAAGTAGGGAGCAGGCAATCGATCGCATGGTTCTGGAAGCGCAAAAATTAGGAGCCAATGCCATTCTTGGTATTCGTTTTACTACCTCTTACATCATGGCCAATGCAGCGGAAATACTGGTATACGGTTCGGCGGTCATTGTGGAAGATGAAAAGTAACTTATCTGAAGAAAGGGTGAACCAAAAAATATATTTGAAAGATAAAAAGGATTCCTTACCCGCTTTGCATGGTAGCTAACAGATCGTCCAGTTGAAGATGCGCCTCTTCCCATTGGGTTTCTTTAAGCTCAAGTTCTTTTAAAGTAGAATCATATTCTCTTTGTAAGGTGATAGCCAGCATGGGGTCCTGATAACTTTCCGGATTGGATAAGCTGAGTTCCAGACGCTCTTTCTGGTCTTCCAGACGCTCAATTTCCGCTTCCAGGGATTCGATGAGGCCGGTTAAACGTTGCCGCTCTTTGCTTATGGCCTGACGGGCCCGGGCCTGCTTCTGCTTTAACTCTTTACTCTTCTTCTGGCGGCTGTTTCTATTGGTTTCTGCAGAGGAAGAGTTATCCTCAAGCCTGATCATGGCCGCTTTATGATCCAAATAGTTCGAATAATTACCTTCAAATTCCCACAATCGGCCTGCCCTTAGCTCGATAACCCGATTGACCAGTTTATCCAGAAAATAGCGGTCATGAGAGATGAGCAGCAAGGTTCCGTTGTAATCCTCCAGAGCGTTTTCCAGAGCCTCTTTGGATTTCAAATCCAGATGGTTGGTCGGCTCATCCATAATCAGCAAATTCCCCGGAGAAAGCAGGATTTTAGCCAGGGAAACCCGGGCTTTTTCGCCGCCGGATAAGACGCCGATCTTTTTTTCCACGTCCTCTCCTGTGAATTGAAAAGCTCCTAATATATCACGTAATTTGGGACGAAAGGAGGGTGCAGCATTTTCTTCCACCTCCCGAAAAACCGTATTGGACAGATCAAGGGCATCGATCTGATGTTGCGCGTAATAAGCAAGATGAACCCTCTCTCCCCATTTAATGGTTCCCTTCTGAGGTAAAAGCTCATGCGATATGAGGCGGGTAAGAGTGGTCTTCCCGGCACCGTTTTCACCAATAAGGGCAATTTTTTCACCGCGATATATATTAAGATTCAGATCTTCCAAAACCCAGTCCCTGTCATAGCGAAACCAGATATTCTGCAAATGTAATACATCTTTATAGCTTTGGACATCCGCGTTGATCTGAAAGTGAATTACTCCGTGATCTTTGGGTAATTCGATCCGTTCCATCTTCTCCAGCTGTTTGATCCGACTTTGCACCTGTGCCGCTTTGGATGCCTTATAGCGAAAACGGTTAATAAATTTTTCCAGTCGTTCCCGTTCCTCCTTCTGCTGATCATATTTTTTCAGTATCTGTTCATGAAGCAATGCGCGTTGTTTCTCATAAAACGAATAATTGCCCGCATAATGCGTGAGTCGGCCATTATATAATTCCACAATCTCTTGCGCCAGACGATCGATAAAAAAACGGTCATGGGAAACGATGATCATACTTCCGGAAAAATTACGTAAATAATTTTCCAACCATTCCAGTGAGGGTAAATCAAGATGATTGGTAGGTTCGTCAAGAAGCATCAGATCGGGACCCTGCAACAACATTCGGGCCAGGAAAACACGCATGCGCCAGCCTCCGCTTAAGACCGACATGGAACCGGAAAAATCTTTTTCCTTAAATCCAAGACCGGCCAGGATTTTCTGCGCCTCCGCTTCTAAAGCGTAACCGCCGATCTGACCGTACCTGGCTTCCAGGCTGCCCAATTGATCCACTAATTTCTCCGTATGATCGGATGCGCTCTCCAGTTGCTCATGAATGCGTTTCATCTCTTCCTCGATCTGAACCGCTTCCGGATTTCCTTGCATGACCAGCCTCAACACGGTGCCCTCTTCGAAAGTCGGTTCCTCCTGCGGCAAATATCCGATTGTGAATTTTTTTGGGTGAGTTATTTTACCGGATGTGGGACTTAGTTCTTTATAAATGATCCGTAGTAAGGTGGTTTTACCTGTACCGTTCGGGCCAACCAGGGCGATACGTTTTCCGCTACGAATCGTCCAGTTGACGTGTTGGAATAAGGTGCGTTCGCCAACCGTATAGGATATGTCCTGCAACTGTAACATATTTGTCTGCCGTTTCCATCGTTCTTATGGTAATGTATTCATTTATATGAAACGGTTCAAACAATTAAGTTTCCTTAAACGGATGTTATTCGATTTGGAAAACGGTATCCTGTGTTCGTTTTTCTCCGGATATCAAATCCTGAACGGTAATGGAAAAACGGTATGTTCCGGAACTTAGCGCATGGATATCATAGGCGGAATACTCATAGGATGTGGGAGAGGCTCCTTGTTGATCCCGTGAGATAGAAATGAACTGCTTCCTCTTTCCTTTGAACAAATTGGCGATGGCCCGGAACAGATTGCCAGGCTGTTTGACCGGATCGATTTTTGTGGTAATTCGATATCGGGTTTGCTCGTTCGAAGGCGTGAGATCATAAATCTCAAAATAGAGATGAATTAATTGATCCTGCCCGAAGCGTTGGGTAGGGTTGGGTATAATTTGTAATCCATGACGAATAAAAGGCCCTTTTCCCCCCGTGCGTTTGATGTTATAGGCCAGGATGAGATCACTCAGCTCCAGATGATGCTTTGAAAACGGTTTATAATGTAAGGCGAATTTATGTCCTCCGATGCGGTTACTATCCAGGTCCTGAACATGTACGGCAAAATAGAGTTTGGACAGAGGCGAAGAAACATCGAATAGATGTAAATATTGCTCATGGGAAAAATGCAGAGAATCGGTATTAAAGAGGGAATCGGTAATTTGTTTTTTGTAAATTTGATTCCAGAGGGAATCATACAAAGCAATGCCGAATTGCAGGTGCAGGTTGGAAAAATTTCCAGTGGGGAACAGTTTTTTCTGAGGCATGCTCATAAAAATTTCATATTCGTTTACATTTTTATTGCCCCGGAAACGAGCGGCGGCCAAATAGATGGGAATCGTCTGTATCCCTTTCCAGGTGGGACGGTCCTTGCTTAATGCCCTGGATGTGTTTTTTTGCGCTTCCATTTCCAATTCATGAAGTGCCGCACTCTGTTCCAGAGCATCGCCGGACATGTAGTAACGATCCAAATTTTGGTCCCAGCCTAAACGGGATTCCAGCATCCTGGGATCGGTCGGTACGGCTACCAGTTTCCAATCATTGGAAGGAGCATGTTCGGATACTTCAAAATGAAAGATCGTGCGGGGATTATAACGAGTGGCTTTGTATAGCCATGACTCGTTCGAACGCACATCCTGTCCGGTGGAGCGGGCGATGTCATCCGGTTTTCCATAACGAATATAAATCATCCCCCGATCATTAAACTTATCATTTCTGGAAAATACCTCCGGAATTTTTAAGATATGTAAACGGTCCGGATTGTAGATAGACAAACGCATGCCAAGATAAATATAATTTTTTTCTGCTTCTACTAAACGAAGATAGTGTTCTTCTAACCTCGTATTATATGTGGTGCTGCCCAAAGGGTTTTTCCGGTTCCAAAATTGGTGATAGAATTTTTTGATGGCATTAATGTTTTTAAAAGATATGTGCAGGTCCTGGTCGGACATGATATATTTGGCATCATCATAAATAAATCGAATGTCAAAGAAAGAGTCCAGATTATCCACAGCCTTCCAGTATGTTTTCTCGGCTAATTGAGGGTGACCGGTTTGATAATACAAGCGTACCAGAGACAGATAGACAGGGGTTTTTGAAAAAGGCAGGGGCTCCTCCCGGATAAGTTTCCGAAAGATACTATCCGCCTGCGAGAATCGTCCCAGTCGCCTATATTTTTCGCCTAAAAAATAAAGATCGTACTTACTCTTTCGTTTTTTTAGCCAATGAATCTGGTAATTATCTGTATTTTTAAAAAGGGACAAAAAGCTTTCTCCGCCCAGATAAAGAAAGCGGTCATATAATTTGAAAATTTCGTATCGCGGTTGAGGTAAACGGGGTTTTATTTTGATTTGTTTTAAACACAGATCGATGGCTTCCTCATGATTATCCTGGTTGCGACGTAACAGGGCGAACTCATAAAATACCTGTTTGTAAGTGGAATCGAATTGGATAACTTTTCTAAAATTTTTCTGAGAATTATGCCACATGATGCGCATTAATACCTGATCCCGTCCGACGGCATCTTCCCGATCGCAAATAGCTAAGAGATAATGTGCTTCAATATGATTGGGACGCAGATAAATTACTTTTTTTAGCCATGGTTTGGCTCTGTGCCATCGGTGCAATATATAATTTAATTTTCCCAATTGAAGCCAGGCCCGGGGATTTTTAGGGTTCAGTTTTCCGGCTTGCCGGTAGAACTCTTCGGCCCGGTCGAAAAACCTTTGATTTTGTAAGTCTTGTCCTCGGCTAATAAGGGCATTATATGGATCGTTCTGGGCGCGAAGAGAATTTGCGGCTGTGAAGATAATAAGTACAAATAGCAGTAGCCAAAGAATATTTTCAATTTTAAGAGCGTTGCTCATGGATTTTAGTTTCATGAAATACCTGTCAGTTAAACCAATTTTATCCGATTAAATAGTGTAGAACGAGTCCTTTCTTCTTTCTTGTGAAGAGATGCCATAAACCGGGGAATGGGCATATTCTTTATTTGTCCCTTGAATAAAGGTATTAAAAGTTATCAAATTTAGAAAGCAAAAAAATTAAAAAAGAACAATGCCCCTCTTCCATGAAAATATTGCAATCAATTCTCTTATAAATTAAACTGTATTTTTGCCGTTTGGTTCGCCAAAACATATACATCGAAGTGATCATAAAAATTAAGGGAATTAGTGTCGACATTAAAGATTTGCCTGGTCAGCTCGGAAATAGCTCCCTTTGCCAAGACAGGAGGCTTAGCGGATGTTTCGGAAGCTTTCGGCCGTTATCTATCTGCACAGCATCATGATATTCGTCTCATTATGCCTTTTTATGCAGCGATTGATACCCGGAATTATCAGTTCTATCCCGTGGAATATGCCCTGAACTGTGAAATTCAGATGGGTTCTAAACACTATACTTATCATATGTACACAACCCAATTACCCGGAACGGATGCCGCGGTCTATTTGGTTCATTGTCCCGAGCTCTATGCACGTCCCTCCCTTTATACAAACGATGCGGATGAACCGATACGGTTCGCCCTGTTGAACAGAGCTGCTATAGAACTGTGCCAGCGCATGAACTGGGCTCCGCATATCTTTCATCTGAATGATTGGCAAACCGCTCTGATTCCGGTTTATTTAAAGACGCTTTATAGCTGGGACGGCTTGTTTCATAATACAAAGACCCTGCTTACCATTCATAATATCGGCTACCAGGGAAGCTTTGGCGCCGACGTCATAAACGATCTTGGTCTCAATACCTATTATACCTATTTTGACGCTTCGGATTTATATCATGGGCGATTGAATTTTTTACGGACGGGAATCAGACATGCCCATAAATTATCCACAGTCAGTGAAACCTATGCCAGGGAAATCCAGACGGCAGATTATGGAGAAGGACTGCATAAGGATTTACAAAACCGGTCAGAGGATTTGGTTGGTATTCTGAACGGAGTGGATTATCAGCAATGGGACCCGCAAAAAGATAATCTGATCCCATATACCTATTCTGTACATAATTTACGCGGCAAAAATTTGAATAAACGATTTCTTTTAAAGAAGATGGGACTAAGCTATGACCGCTCGATTCCAGTAATTGGGATGATCACCCGTTTGGCTGAACAAAAGGGAATTGCCTTGCTGCGTGGAACCCTGGAATTAATCCTTGCGCAATATAATGTACGTTTTATTGTGTTGGGAGCGGGAGAAGAATCCTACGAGCAGTTTTTACACTATATCCAGAGTAGTTTTCCCGAAAAAGCCGTATTTTTTAAAGGATATGATTATCCCTTGTCCCATTTAATCGAAGCAGGGAGCGATATTTTTGTGATGCCTTCTAAATACGAACCCTGTGGTTTAAATCAAATATACAGTCTTAAATACGGCACGATTCCCGTTGTGCGAAAAACAGGAGGATTGGCAGATACAGTGCAACCTTATGATTGGCGTACCGGGCAGGGAACCGGATTTGTTTTTGAACACTATACACAAAGCGGTTTACAGTGGGCACTGGAATATGCTCTTTCTACCTATGCCCATAAAAATGTGTGGAAAAAATTAATACGTCGCGCCATGCTGCAAAATTTTTCCTGGGAGGAACAAATCCATAAGTATGTTGAGCTGTATACACGTATGCTTCCCGGAAAGATCAAGTAATTTGATGAATCGGAAGTGAACCATTTTTGTTCCGGATCGTTGATATAATTAAATAGCTGTGGGAAAGGCCTTATTGCACTTGATGCATAAAGATTGTATATTCGTCTTGAAATTCAGAAGGTGATACCATCCTCAGTTTAATGGCTTTCCCCCGGCCTTAACTGAACGGTTCACCTTCTTTTTTCAATAAAGTTCATTGAAAATATCACTATGGGGACGATTCTGGATTCGACGGGCATGAGAAGGGTATGAATAGCAACCCGGGCTTCTGATTATCCCGTCCGCCGACTGGCGGGCCCTTTTGGGGTAAAACTGATCAGGGCAAAAGTAAATGCCGATTATAATTACGCACTGGCTGCATAAATAATGCGGTCACGTTTTCCCTTTTCTCTAATTCGCCGGAGATGGGGAAAACGCCGATTTCAGGCGGATTGCGGAATTAAATTGCTCACTCTTAATTCTGCATAATTCTGTGAGCTGGTCAACTAATTGGGCGGCCGATAACCCGGTTAGTTGATGAGATTAACTTATCGGCTATGGTTGTAGATGTTCATATTGGTCCATGCTCGGACCCGGGTTCAACTCCCGGCGTCTCCACTTTATTTCGGAAAATCGTGGAAAGTATCATTTTAATTATTTTATCATTTTTCTTTGTTTGGTTATTGTTCAAGGCCAAAAAAACGAACCGTAAAAGTGCACTCCAAAAGCGTAAAATGGTAAAGAAAATCAAAGGAAGATGGGATTAAAAAAAATTGACTCAAACAGAAATTCCTTGTATATTTGCGCGCTATTAATGAAGAAAATTAAGCGAGAGTAGCTCAGCTGGTAGAGCATCCCGACGTGTCGGGACCAAGGTTGGGGTAACCTTGGCATGAAAAGAACAAAATAGTTGTAGATATATTATAAGCGAGAGTAGCTCAGCTGGTAGAGCACAACCTTGCCAAGGTTGGGGTCGCGGGTTCGAATCCCGTCTCTCGCTCTTTTTTATGGAAAAAAAGAGCGACGTATCCCGATAAGTCGGGACTAAGGGAGAGGTCTGCAACCCGCCTTAGGCGGGCGAATCCGCTCGAAGTCAGACCGTTGAGTGGAATTAATTTGAAATCTGAAATATAAGGCGACGTACCCAAGTGGCTAAGGGAGAGGTCTGCAAAACCTTTATTCGCCGGTTCAAATCCGGCCGTCGCCTCGATGTTGAAAGAATACAGAGTCTATGTTCTGCGGAGTAAAAAGGACGGGAAACGGTATATAGGTTCAACGAGTAATATCCAAAGAAGGCTTGCAGAGCATAATAAAGGACTCGTAAAATCGACAAGAAACAGAAGACCATTGGAATTGGTATATAGCGAGGTGTTCGCCGATAAAACCTCGGCAATGGAGCGGGAAAAGTTTTTAAAGACCGGCCGGGGACGAGAGTATCTGCGGGATCAAGGATATTAGATCAGGTCTGCAACCCGCCTTAGGCGGGCAAATCCGCTGGTCGCCTCGAAAAATATATCTGCCGGGGTGGTGGAATTGGTAGACACAAGGGACTTAAAATCCCTCGGAGGTTAAACTCCGTACCGGTTCAAGTCCGGTCCCCGGTACAATACCGAAGGGATTCCTTCGGGAATAAACAAGGGTTTACGGAAATAGTGAGAATTCTGTAAACCTTTTTTTTTAAGAAGGTCTATAAGCAGGATTTATTTTTTTTTCTCCCCCCAATTCCTAATTTAAAACTACTTCGTTGCTTTCCAGAAGGTAGTCCATTCTTTCTCATTCCATGACCATCATTGCCGATTCTATTTTTTCCTTGCTCAGTTGTAAAACTTCTATTTTTCCCACAATCAGATTCATCAAGTTTGTCCCCTGTCCCTCGGATAAACCCGGCAGGCCGGACTGCACCCGGCCGGTAACGACATAGGGACCGTGACCCTGAATCAAATGACCATAACGGTTATAGACGGCAGGGAAGAGTACGGCTTCACACAAACCCTGCAAATCTTCGAGAGTCAAAAATTTCATTAATTGATTCCCGGCTGTAGTCACCCGACGCATGGTTACCAGCCAGCCCACAAAGGTTACCCGCCGATTTTTGTATGCACTCAGTTGGAACGAAGAAACGGATTTAATCCGTTTGATCTGCTCGCTATACAGCGTCAGCGGATGGGCGGTAATCGCAAAGCCCAGCAGTTCCAGTTCGTTTATGATCTTTTGGCAGCGATTGAAAGGCGGTAGATGAATTTCCCGGGTCAGCATCCGGGTCAGTTCGCTCTTTTTTTGGTTTTTAAAAAATATTTCGGCCGAAAGAAGCAAATCCGGTTCGTTGGGATGAAGCGAATTCAATGCGCCGACCTTAATCAAATGTTCCACCTCTTTGCGACCGGCCCGGGTTCGCTGCACAAAATCGAACAGGTCGCGAAACGGCCGTTTAGTCCGCTCGCTTACAATAGCCTCCATGGTACGCCGGGTAAGGTCCAAAACCGGTTGCAGGCCGGTACGGATGGCACCCTGCTCACAGGTAAATTCTTTTTGCGAACGATGCACATCCGGGGGCAGAATGGTCAGCCCCATACGTCGCGCTTCCTCCACATAGGCCATGGCACTGTAAAATCCGCCCTGATTATTGAGTACGGCGCACATATACGGTGCAGGAAAATAATATTTTAAATAGGCGGTCTGGTAAGCGATGACCCCGTAGGTGGCCGAATGCGCTTTGTTGAAGCCGTAACCGACGAATTTGGCCAGAAATTTCCAGACGGTCTCCGCCTGGCCAGAGGAGAGGCCGTGCTCACGGGCGCCCTGTGTAAAAGTGTCGTGCAGACGCAGGAAATCTTTTTTAGTACGCGATTTGGTCATGGCCCGACGCAGCAGGTCGGCCTGGCCCAGGGTTAAGCCGGCCACAAAATGGGCGACCTGCAGAACCTGTTCCTGGTAAATGATCACCCCGTACGTGTCTTCCAGAGCGGGTTTAAGTGTGGGATGAATGTAATGCACGGCTTCCAGCCCGGCCCGTCGCCGGATATAGACTTCCTTCATTCCGCTGCCCGAAGCGCCGGGACGAATCAGGGCCACGGCGGTGATTACATCATCCACATGTTCGATTCTCATCTTCGTTAACAGACCGCGCATGGCCGGACTCTCCAACTGGAAACAACCCAGGGTCTGCCCGGAGCGGATAAAAGCCGTAACCTGCGGATCGTTCTCCGGAATGATGCGCAGGTCGAGGGGAGATATTTCGTTGCTTTTTTTCAACAAAAGCATATGTGGTAAACCGTGTGCCGAGGGCGTAGACGATTCCTTAATCGTCTTTAATGTATCGGTAATGACGCTCAAGGAACGTACTCCGAGCAGATCCATCTTTACCAGTCCCAGTTTTTCGATAGAATACATGTCGTATTGGGAAATAACCAAATCTTTACCGGCCCTCTCCAGCGGAGTGTGAAAAGTGATACGATCCGGGGCGATAATAACACCTCCGGGATGGATGGATAGGTGACGTGGAAAATCACTGATGCGCCGGGCAATACGCATGATATTCTCATACAGGGAAAAGTCGATCGACAGGGCTTTTAGTTCCGGCAGGGTGCGCATCGCTTCTTCCAAACGATCCGGGGCGTAATGGGGCAGATGCTTGGTTAAGCGGGATATCTCATCTTCGGGCAGACCAAAGGTTTTGGCCACATCGCGTATGGCCGAACGATTTTGAAAGGTGTTAAAGGTGCAAATCATGGCCGTACGTTCGTGACCGAAACGATCGTAGACATATTTAAGTACCCGGTCGCGGTTTTTCCAGCAGATATCCAGATCGATATCCGGAGGATCGCTGCGTTCGGGATTGAGGAAACGCTCAAAATAGAGCTTGTGACGCAACGGGTCGACCTGAGTGATTTGCAATACATAGGAAACCAGACTATCGGCTGCCGAGCCGCGACCCACGCAGGGAATATGCTCGCGGTGGCAATAATCCACGATATCCTTTACAATTAAAAAATAGGGGGCGAATCCCAAATCGTTGATGGTCTGCAACTCGTATTCCAGACGTTTAATGACCGCGCTGGTCAGGGGACGGTAGCGGATGGTGGCTCCTGCAAAGCTCTTTTTCCACAGATAGGAAAATTCCGTTTCGCCCTCCGGCAGCTCGATGGAAGGGAAAACAGGCCGGCCCAGTTGGAACTCGAAACGGCAGGAGTCGGCAATAAAGCAGGTGTTGGCCAGCGCTTCCGGAAAAGCCTTAAACAGCTGCTGCATCTCTGCCGCACTTTTTAGAAATTGCTGTGGAGTACCGGCGGTTTGTACGTTGTCCTGTACTGTGTTGGCATCGATGGCATGCAAAACACGGCGTAAATGCCAGTCCTTCTGCTCAATAAAATGGACATCGTTACCGGCCGCCAGTGGAATGTTATTGGCCAGCCCCAGATCACGCAGGCGCATATTGACCAGCGTATCCTGTGCGGTAAAATATTGCATTTCCAGGAAAAAAGCGCCGTCGAACAATTCCGACAGGTGCACGGCAAAGCGGGCCGCTTCTTCGAAACGGCGTTTATTCAGTAAATGGTAAATATGACCCTCGCGGCCTGCGGAAAGGGCGATCAGACCGACCGTGTGATTTTTTAAATCCTTAATATTCAGTTTAAAACGATTGTGTCCGCCGTTTATGCGACCCAGAGAAATCAAATGACACAGGTGACGGTAGCCTATCTCGTTTTTGACCAGAAGAACCAGCCGGTGGCCATCGTCGAAACCGAGTTCGGCACCGATGATCGGTTTTAAACCGTATTCCCGGGCTTTTTGGTAAAATTCCACGGCTCCGTATAATCCGTTGTGATCGGTTAAGGCCAGAGCCTTCATTCCGGCTCTCTTTGCGGCCCGGATCAATTCTTCGGGTGAGGCCACACCGTCCAACAGACTGTAATAGCTATGGGTGTGCAGGTGAACAAATTCAGTCATTGTTATTCCGTTTTTAATAAAAATGTTACGAACGTACACCATGAAAATTACAAAGATATTTTTAAAAATCAAGAAAATTTTCAGCGCGTAGAATGTTCAATGATCAATCGGCAATTACAAAACGATCCTTTCCGGAAATAAAATCAGCCCATATGGGATTTTTCTTTGAAGCATGGGCATTTTCTGTTAAATTTGCTTTGCAGATAAGAAACCGTAATAAGTGAGGAACTATGTTAGCAGGGAAATACCGTGAACTTTACAGTCGTTTGCAAACCGTCATTCCGGTTGATCGTTTAATCCATGACGATTTGCGTGTTTTGGCCTTTGGAACGGACGCCAGTTTTTACCGACTGATTCCGCATCTGGTAGTGAAAGTCCATAATGAAGCGGAGGCCATTCATGTTATTAAAAGTTGTCGCACGTTGAACCTTCCCCTGACGGTGCGTGGTTCCGGCACCAGCCTTTCCGGTCAGGCCATCACGGAATCGGTACTGATGCTCGTGGTTGGTTCGGAATGGCAGACCTATTCCATAAACGAGAAGGGCTCGGAAATTACGGTTCAACCCGGTGTGCTCGGCTATAAGATCAATCAGTATTTGATGCCCTACGGACGGCGACTCGGTCCGGACCCCGCTTCCATCAATCATGCCCAGATCGGAGGCATCGTCTCCAATAATGCAGCCGGTATGTCTAGCGGCGTACGGTGGAATAGTTACCATACCGTCAGCGGCATGCGCATCGTCTTTAATGACGGCACTGTACTCGATACACGGGATGACGAGAGCCGAAAATTATTTCTTACTCAAAAAAAGGAATTAGTTAAAAAACTCACAGATCTGGCTAAATCTACCAAGAGAAAACGTACCGTAGCGAAACGGATCAAAGATAAATTCAGCATTAAAAATACGACCGGTTACAGTGTAAATGCTCTGGTGGACTTCACCGATCCTATTGATATCATCATGCATTTGATGGTGGGTGCGGAAGGTACACTGGGATTTGTTTCGGAAATCAGCTTTAAGACCATTGATGATCCTCCGAAGAAAGCCACGGCTTTGATTCTTTTCCCGGATATCAAAACCGCCTGCGAGACCATCCCCATTTTGAAAACCTGTAAAGTGGCCACGGCAGAAATGATGGATCGGGCTTCTTTACGATCTGTGGAAGACAAGGATGAGATGCCGGACTATCTCAAAACTCTGGATGAAGGGGTGGCTGCTTTATTGGTGGAAACCCGGGCCAAAACGGATCGTACCCTGCAGAAGCAGGTTGCTGAAATCAAGAAAAAATTAAGTAAAGTACCTCTGGTACGTCCGTTGGAATTTACCACGGATGCCAGGAAGATCGCCGGATTATGGAATGTACGGAAAGGATTGTTTACCTCGGTGGCTTCTTCCAGAGAAAAGGGGACAACCGTAATCATTGAAGATATTGCCGTCCCTTACGAGCATCTGGCCGAGGCTTTGCTGGAGCTGCAAAAGCGCTTTAAAAAATACCATTATAACGATGCCATCATCTGGGGACACGCCTTTGACGGCAATGTCCATTTTGTGTTAACCCAGAATTTTTCCAGAGAGGGAGAGCTGCAGCGCTATCAGGCCTTTATTGATGAACTGGTTACTCTGGTACTCGATCGATATGACGGCTCGTTGAAAGCGGAGCACGGTACGGGTCGAAATATGGCACCTTTCGTGGAAAAGGAATGGGGCAGCGAAATTTATCAAATCATGCATCAGGTGAAGCACATCTTCGACGCAGAAAATATATTTAATCCGGGTGTATTGCTCAATGATGACCGGGAAGTGCATCTGAAGAACCTGAAACCGATGCCCATGGCCCATGAGCTGATCGATGCCTGTATTGAGTGCGGTTTCTGTGAAAACAGCTGTGTTTCGCGTGATCTTACCCTTTCACCGCGGCAGCGCATCGTTATTTACCGGGAAATCAGTCATTTGACGCGTACAGGGGCAGAGCCGCACCGTTTGGCCCAGTTGCAGGATGATTTTAATTATTATGGTGACCAGACCTGCGCTACGGACGGATTGTGCGCCCTGAGCTGCCCTGTGGGAATCGATACCGGCTTGCTCATTAAGGAAATCCGGGCTGAAAAATTAACGCCACGTTCCAAAAAGATCGCGGCCTGGATTGCCGATAATATGGATCGGGTGACGGCTTTCATGCGCTTTAGTCTGGATATTGTGCATTATACGCATCTCTTGCTTGGCAGTTCTTTAATGAAGAATATAGCCGACGGTATCCGATCCTTATCCGGCAACCGCATACCCAAATGGATGCCGGCCATGCCCCGGGGCGGAAGACCGGCCCTGCCTGCTGCTGTCGATGAAGCCAATCCGCTTAAAGTAGTCTATTTTTCGTCATGTATTAACCGCTCCATGGGCATCTCGAAAGATTATGACCAGCAAGTGCCTTTAACCGTTAAAACCGAACAACTGTTGCGTAAAGCGGGCTATGAGATTATCTATCCCGAAAATATCAACCGCCTTTGCTGCGGTATGCCCTGGGCCAGCAAAGGATTCAAAGAAATTGGCGACCGTAAGGCGCACGAGTTGGAAGCGGCTTTAATCAAGGCTTCCGAAAACGGGGTGTATCCTGTTCTGGTTGATATGAGTCCTTGCTTGTATCGTATGAAAGAAGTATTTGATCCTTCTCTAAAATTATATGATCCCATTGAGTTTGCTCTGGAATTTCTGACCGAACGGCTGGAATTCGAACCGAGTGACGAACCGATTACTATCTTTTCCGTTTGTAGCGCCAAAAAGATGGGACTGGAAGAATCTTTTCTCAAGCTGGCCCGCATGTGCAGCACTAAGGTCATTGTCAACGAAAGCGCTTGCTGCGGCTTTGCCGGTGACCGGGGCTTTACCCATCCCGAGTTGAATGATGCCGGTTTAAAGTATCTGAAAGAACAGATTCCGGCTGAAGTAAAACACGGCTATTCCACCAGCCGAACCTGTGAAATCGGCCTGACCGAACATAGCGATATCTCTTACCAGTCCATTTTTTATCTGGTAGATCGGGTTACTACGCCTAAAGCGAAATAGGCCCGGTTTGATGCGGCTCAATAAACAGATTTTACATCTTGCCATTCCCAACATCATCAGCAATCTGTCGGTGCCCCTTCTTTCCGGGGTAGATACGGCGCTGGTTGGGCATCTTCCCCAGACCTATTTCATCGGTGCCGTGGCTGTAGGCAGTATGATTTTCAACTTTATATACTGGGGATTCGGATTTCTGCGCATGGGCACAACCGGTTTGACCGCTCAGGCTTTCGGCGCCGGAAAACGCAAAGAAATTATTACCATATTGGGAAGGGGACTAATCGTAGCTCTATCCGGCAGCTTGTTGATAATTGTCCTGCAAAAGCCTTTGGCTCAGTTGAGTTTCCATCTGATTCATGCCTCAAATGAAGTAGAGCACTATGCTCGTAATTACTATTTTATCCGTATCTTTGCCGCTCCGGCTACTCTTGCCCTTTATGCGTTTCAAGGTTGGTTTCTGGGTATGCAAAATGCCCGGTATCCCCTCGTTTTAACCGTAGTGACTAATCTTCTGAATGTGGGTTTCGATTTTCTATTTGTCTACGGTCTGGGAATGAATTCCGATGGAGTCGCCCTGGGCACTGTCCTGGCTCAGTATATCGGTCTTGTTTTGGCTGTCTGGCTGTTCTGCAGGAGATATCGATCTTATCTGGGCGATATGGATCGTAAACGATTGTTTGATGTTGCCCGTTTTCGGCGCTTCTTATCCATTAATTCGGATATCTTTTTACGCACTTTGCTGCTGGTTTTTGCTTTTTCGTTTTTCACGGCAAAATCAGCTGAGTTCGGTGACGGAGTGCTGGCGGCCAATTCGGTTTTGATGCAGCTGTGGCTGATTTTCTCGTATGCCATCGACGGATTTGCTTTTTCCGGCGAGAGTCTGGTAGGTAAGTTCTGGGGCGGTAGAGACTATTCGAATTTGCGGCGAGTAATACGCTATCTTTTTTACTGGGGAAGCGGCCTTGGCCTCTTTTTTTCGCTTGTCTATTTTCTTTTTCCCCGACCTTTGATCTACGTATTTACTAATCAACAAGCAGTTGTAAATATTGCCCTAAGTTATATGGGCTGGACCATGATTGCTCCTGTTCTGAACAGCTTCTGCTATATCTGGGACGGAATCTATTTGGGTGCAACCGCTACTAAAGCTATGCGCAATACCAGTATTCTGGCCCTATTTGTTTTCTTCCTACCGGCATACTATATCATGCGACCTATATGGGGAAACAACGGCATGTGGTTGGCCATGACCTTTTTCATGATCTTCCGCGGACTTTCGCTATGGATTTTAAGCCGTAAATACATCTGGCGTCCGATGAATGAATAAAAAATTTCCGGTTGAATGGCATGCCGAATCCTTTTTTGGCCATAAAATAATGATTATTTTTATTCGCAGAGAAATAACCGGAAATAGGTTCTATGTCATTCTATGTGGGTAGGATTCCGTCAGGTAAAATAAATATCCGACCGGATTGCCGGATTCCTTTTTCCAAATCCCTACGTTTTTTAATGAAGCAATCATTTGAACCGGAACGGATAGTTCCACGGTATTTCCGCAAATCTGATGTTTTAACTTCCTCCATGCGAAGAGAGGGGAAAGAGGGATGAGTTGTTTTTTCGTCCATTCAACTCGAATCGGGGGTAATTATATCTGAGATATATCTATCATAAATAAATTGGCTCTACCGGGATTCTTGCGGTTAAACGTCGCGCATCCTTAAATCATCACGAAATGATGCAATTTGAGTAGCCACACCCGTCAGCTGCCGGGCAGGAGCGAAGCCTGTGGGCAAGATGCAACCGAATAGGGTTAAAATAAACCAGGCCTTTCAATGTATAGGGTATCCTATTTCGTTAGAACGCTCTGTGTTCCACATTCGACGCCTTCAGCGTCGAACTCTCTTTTTCCGCTTTACCACAGGCAAAGCCTGTGGCTACTCATATTCGTATCCTTCGGATACTATTGTTTTTATATACAAGATGAACGAAACAATAAAAAATTGTTTAATTCCTTTTATCCGTCTTCATTAATATACAGCTTCACAAGAAACCCGGTAGAGCCAAGTAACGATTTATTTACAGTCCATGATTTCCGCATATTTTTCATTCACTTAGCTTTGAATGTAAAGAATATCAGCAGCAGATCCCAATTCTTTTTCCCTCTTTTGCATCCAAATCCAGTAGAGCTTAAATTCGGGTGGAATGTATTTAAGGGATTGCAAATAATTGTTCTCGACTAATGTATTGTCTGTTATCAGCTATCTGCTGGCCGGAATGATCTTCATCTTCTTTCTGGTCTATACGATTCAATCAATTTTGGAACATGAACAGCGTGCTGCACTCAGAGCATTGATTCTTGCCATACTTTTACCATTGCCCTATGCTTTTTTTGCTTTCGTCTCTTTTAGCGGACAACAAACGATTCTTACCATCTTAATAGCAATGACCGTATTAACCGGAATTTATTTGCTGTTCCCTTTCCACCGGACAAGAATTGATGTGGATCGTATTCCTGCAGGACGGATCGATGAACGGGATATCATGTTTTCACGCCGCTTATATGAAAAGGGAACGGAACGTTATCGTACTTACTACCGGTCGCACCCGGAATATAAATCCATAGACGACGGTTTCAGGGCCAATCCCGGATTACTGGGAAAAGGAAGCCGTTTTTACCACCCGTTGATGTTTGCCGCTGCCAATGCCAGCTTTATTTCGGTCACAGCCCTGCATAGTCTGGTAGAAAATGAAACGATATCCGTGGAACCTGTTCACCTTCCTTCCGGTCAGGTGAGCCGTTTTATAAAAAATTGGGCGAAAAAGCTCGGGGCTTATTCCGTGGGTATTACTACTTTGCGCGACTATCACCTGTATTCCCATGTGGGCAGGGGCCCACATTTCGGCCGGGAAGTGCAATTACCTCATACGGTTGCTGTTGCCTTCACGGTAGAAATGGATAAAACCAGTCTGGACTATGCTCCTTACGGGCCGACGGTCATGGAGTCGGCCAGAAAATATATGGATGCCGGGGCCATTGCCGTACAAATCGCGGAATTCATCAAACAGCTCGGTTATTCGGCCCGAGCGCACATCGATGGAAATTACCGTGTCGTCTGTCCCCTGGTAGCCCGGGATGCCGGATTGGGGGAACTGGGTCGTATGGGGTTACTGATGACTCCTACTCTTGGACCACGGGTACGAATCGGTGTCGTCACTACCGATTACCCTTTACTAACAGAGCAGGGTAGGGAAGAATGGACCGTACAGGAATTTTGTGCCCGTTGTAAAAAATGTGCCGATGCCTGTCCGAGCAAAGCCATCTCGTTTGATGATCCTAAGGAGATAAACGGGGTCGTCCGCTGGAAAATCGATCAGGAAAAGTGTTATACGTACTGGACGGAAGTCGGTACGGATTGTGCCCGTTGTGTAGCGGTCTGCCCCTATTCCCATCCTGATAACCTGCTTCATAATCTGGTTCGGAAAGGATTGAAACAATCCAGTGCCTTTCAGTGGATGGCCTTAAAAATGGATGACTTCTTTTACGGAAGAAAGCCGACTCCGCGTAAGCCGCAAAAGTATCTGGAGTAAGTCGATAGTTTACAAATCCGTTCCAACTATCCTAAAAATATTTGACAAATAACTCTTAATAATTATATTACATGTCAATAAGCGCATATAATGGGAATGGAACGATATGGATTTTTTAAGATTGTTCAGAGCGTTGGGTGACGAAACCCGTCTGCGATTAGTTAATCTGTTTGTACAGAGTAAAGAGGCGATTTGTGTCTGTGAAATGACCGACGCCATGCTTGTACCTCAATATCAGATTTCCCGTCATCTTACCGTTCTTAAAAATATCGGTTTGATGACTACCGAACGCTTTGGAACATGGATTTATTATTCACTCGATCGAAACGCTTCGCCTTGCACGGCCGACCTGATGGCGGTCATTGAAAAGCATTTTAAACAAAAATATGGCGAAGATATTAAGCGGCTCAATGACCGGTTGGCCAAACGTGAAGCCGGACGTTGTGTGCTTGGCTATGCCCTCATCGAGAAAGAGGGATCCTTAAGTAAACAGGAAAAAGGAAAGAGAAACAGTTCGAAATTTCATGGTTAATTCATTTTACGATTACTATGTTCTCTTTTTGGCTTTTTCCGGTATCCAGGTAAGGAATGATTATGGAAACCGATATCTGGCAGAACTGGCTCTTCGAATATGAGTCGGCTCTCAAACAATCTGCCAAAGAACGAAAACCCGTTCTGCTTCAATTTCATCGCGAGTCTTGCTCCGGGTGTAAAAAATTATATACTTCCGTTTATCCCGATCTTATGGTGAAAAAGGAAATGCACGACTGGTTTATCTGCCTGCGCCAGGATATCCGTAAGGATCGAAAGATACGATCTCGATATGCAGCTGTCTGGACACCGTCTTTCTATGTGCTGGACTATAAAGGTCAGTCCTATTTTCAACAAGCCGGATTTTTAGAGATCGAGGATTTTCGGGTAGTACTGCGTATCGGACTGGCCGAGTATCTGATTCCCCGTGGCCAATATTCCCACGCTAAACAGGTTCTGCAGGAAGGTCTGGACCTTTTCGCGGACAATCCCCGTGCTTCCGCACTCCTCTTTCGCATGGGCATGATAAACTATCTGCAGACCTGGGATAATAAACAATTCCGGGCACATATGCGACAGATTCGGGAATTATATCCCCAAAGCCCCGAAGCCCGCATGTGGCCCTGGATAGAAGACTGACCATACCCGAAATATAATTTTATTGTCCCTTGATTTCCGCAATCGCATCCTCTATATTTAAATCGTTAGTGCTCTTTTTATAAGTTACTATCTTGAGGAGAATGCCATGAAATCGTTCATCATTTTACTGGTGGCGATGTTATTGGGTATCTGGCAGTCCCCCATTGTGGGCCAGAGTGAATTTTCCGTTGATGACTATGAGAACTTTCTGCAACAAAATCAGGATTTAACTTACGAACAATTACAAAGTCAGTTTCCCTTATCCGCCCCCTACTATAAAGGCCGCCAGGCGAATACCGATTTAAATCGCTTTAAATACCTCGATTCGATCAAAATAAAATTCGCTTTGACTTCGGAGGAGCTGGAACTGCTTAAGCAGAATTATTTTGTGGTAAGCGAACGACTGAATTATGATTGTTTCGGCAAGGCCTTTCATCAAATTTACGCCAATGATTTGCCGGTATTTATCTCTTCCGACGCCATTCTTCATGCCCTGCATATGTCGTACGATCAAATTCTCGCCGCCCTGGAGATCAGTGTCTTAAAACCGAACTTAATCGAATTGGCAGAAAATCTTTATGCATCCTTTCCGGCGCTGAAAGACAAATATGATTCCGAGAATGATCTCGGCCCGGCACTCCGGGATGTGGATCTGTATGTGACCATCTTTCGCTCTCTGATCAACGGTCGGGAATTATCCCCTCAATTCACGGATCAAAACCAGGTAGATCAGATTTGGCAGGCCATCCAGGACGAGCAGGTTATTTCCCTGCCGCTCTTCTCCGATCATTACCGTACCCTGGATTTTAGCCAGTTTAAGGTAAGGGGACACTACACACGGGATGAACTGCGCGACTATTTTAAAGCCATGATGTGGCTGGGGCGTATTGATTTCTTGCTAACTCCGCCCCCGGAAAATCCGTATGAAGAACCCTGGAGCAAGGAACAAATACAGCGCATGAATCTGGGTTCCTTTCTACTGAACGAATTATTAGATAGGGCCCGGTCGCGCCCTGTCCTGAATCAGAACGATGAAATCATTACCTTTATGGTCGGTGAATCGGATAATCTGACTCCTCGGGAATATAAAGAATTACTGGATTCCTTAGACCTGACTGACGTCCGCCAATTGTTAACGGATTCTGTCTATGAGGATTATCAAAAGGCCCTGATAAATTATCCCGGTTCCGATCAAAAAATCCTCTCCCAGATTATGATGGTTAACCCCTTTAACAGCGAACCGGCTCCTCTGCCTGTCTCGTTTCGTCTGATGGGCCAACGGTTCATTCTTGATTCCTATATCTTTTTCAATGTGGTTTTTGATCGAATTGTGTATCAGGGCCAAAAAATATGGCGTCCCTTGCCGGACCCTCTGGATATTTTATTTGTACTGGGCAATGATGACGCCCTGTATCTCCTGAAAAACGAAATTGATCAATACAAATACGCTTCTCAATTGGACGCCCTGCGCTATCTGGTCGATTCTTATAATGCCTCATTTTGGAATCTGTCGCTGTATAATGTGTGGCTGAACTCCATTCGCGCTCTGAATCCCCCGCAAAATCAAAAGGATCGGCCCTTTTTTATGCAAAGTGCGGCCTGGCATCAAAGTAGAATGAATGCCCAACTGGCCTCCTGGGCCCAATTGCGCCATGATAATCTTCTCTACGCCAAACAATCCTATACCGGGGCAACGGGTTGTTCGTATCCTTACTCATTGGTTGAACCGGTACCGGAGCTGTATGCCCGACTGGCCGGGTTTGCTGAAAAGGCGGAAAACTATTTTGCAGACTTTCCCGAAAACGGAATCGAAATGGCCCGGATTCATCATTTCTTTCCCAAATTCCGGGATGTGATGCAAAAATTGGAAGCCATAGCCCGCAAGGAATTACAACATGTCCCTCTTTCCGAAGAAGAGCGGCAATGGCTGAAAAAGATGTTATTCGAGGGGATGGAGAGTGGGGAACCCCCTTATACGGGATGGTATTCTTCGCTTTATTTTTATCCGGAAGATGCCGCCTGTTTTAATTATATCATTGCCGACGTCCACACTCAACCCACCGATTTTGAGGGGAATCCGGTAGGCAAAATTTTACACGTAGCTACCGGAAAGGTTAATCTCGGTGTTTTCCTGGCGAATGCACCGGACTCGGATGCTCTGCCGCTTGCTTTTGTGGGGCCGGTTATGTCCTATTACCAAACAGTCACCGATAATTTTAATCGACTGACGGATGAAGAGTGGGCGACACGAGTTGAGAACGGCCGCTTACCTGAACGGCCGGACTGGGTCAACATTTTTTTAAGTGATGCCCGGGGAAGAAAATATGCAGAGGGCAGGGAATTGCCTTCCCGGTCTATACGGGAGTTAAAGAACCGAATTCTTCAGTCATCAGGCAATTTCATTTATTCCAAAACTATCCGAATCCCTTCGGTAGGGGCATCTCCACGATGGAAGGCTCCCGGAGTACGGTAATAGCCTTTGAACTTCCGGTGCAAACTACCCTGAGTTTGAAAGTATATGACCTTAACGGAAGGGAATTGGCTACCCTGATCCGCGGCAATTTCCCCTCCGGTCGATACCGGGTAAACTTTACCGCCCAACGTCTGGCAAGCGGTGTGTATATCTATCGTTTGTCTACTTCCAGCGGTATTTCTATCTCCCGGAAGATGATCGTACTGCATTAAGGAACGAGTCCGGCATATCCCGATATATCTCGTTATACCGAGTATAATTTTTTTGGCTCTACCGGGATATTTGTGGTTAAACGCCGCATCCTTAAATCATCACGAAGTGATGCAATATGAGTAGCCACACCCGTTAGCCGCCGGGCAGGAGCGAAGCCGGTGGCTACTCATATTCGTATCCTTCGGATACTATTGTCTTTAAATACAAGATGAACGAAACCATAAAAAATTGTTTCATTCCTTTTATCCGTCTTCAGTTAATATACGGCTTCATAAGAAACCCGGTAGAGCCATTTTTTAAAAGGGAAGGTTTGCGGGGACAACTCTGATCCCTTTTCGACGGATGAAGTTCGGATCGAACGTAGGGTATGAGTCTACGCACTGTAAATTATTCTTTTATTTTATATTAAAAAACACGCAAGGGTTGATTTCGGTCTCCTTTTAATTTATATTATTGCACATTTACGCAATAATGAAATGGAACAATTATGCCGAGAGGAATGAAGAGGGGAATGATGGGGCCCATGACGGATCCCCGCAGCCGTTTTTTTATGGCCCTGGCCAGCGATCAACGCTTAAAAATCATCGGATTATTAAAAGAAGGGGAAAAAGGCTCCCAGCAAATTATTGATGAATTACATCTCGATGCTTCGGTGATTTCCCGCCATCTGATGCTGTTACGTAATGTGGGACTGGTGACGGCCCGTAAGGAGGGCGTTGCATCCTATTTTGCAATTGCCGATCAGCGGGTTTTTCAAATTATTGAAACCGCTACACAGATTTCTAAAGACTGGTATAATCGATTTCAAGAATTTTTTTAAATATCTTATTAATAGAATGGGAGAGTACATGATGAAAGTTGCCATTGTTACCAATGACGGTCGAACGATTAGTCAACACTTCGGCCGCTCACGCTATTATAAAATTGTTACGATAGAGAATGGAGTTGTAACCGAAAGTGCGCTACGGGAACGGGGTACCGGTCATTTTGCCCCGCAGCAGCAGGCCAGGCCGGATGAACAGGAGCATCGTGATCCGCAGGGACGCCATGGCTACGGTGCCGAGGCCCGGGGACGTCATTCCATGATGGCCGCTGAGATTGCCGACTGCGATGTTTTAATCGCCGGCGGCATGGGTTCCGGAGCTTACGAGAGTTTTAAGGCTGCCGGATTGAATGTGATCTTAACCGATTATCAGGACATCGAAGAATCCGTTTCGGCATTGATAGAGAAAAAGATTCACAATCTGGTTGAAGAACGCACGGATTAAGGTTTTTCATTTAACCGGGCTAACAGCTTAAAAATTTTTCGTTTCTTTGCAAGTTATTGCATAATTGTTCAAGCAAATAAAAAAAGAAACGAGTGTGCGTTTGATATGAGCAAGCGTTTTATGAAACACAATTAAGAAAGTTTTTTTACTTTATAATTGTAAACTTGTACAATTGCAAAATAGAGTAACAACTTATGATGAAATCCGACGGGTAGAACCTTTACTTAAAAGTGGCTTGACTTGCTGGACCCATACCGTTGAAGAAAGAAGCATAAAAACTAGAGAAAAAAATAAAATATCTCTCATGTAGATTCAGAAAATCTATTCAGGTATTGACAAACTGATTTTTATGCTTATATTAATGCCAATATGCGCATATATAAGAATAAAGGTTGGCGGAATTCCCGGATACGGCTATTCTTGAGTATATATCAACCGGAATGCTCGTCAACCGAAATTTGGAACTGGCTAAGAAAGGGAAGGAACGATGTTGTTCACTATAGAGAAGAAGCGGAATATGAGTAAATTAAGAATTTTCTGTCTCGTTTTGATTCTGTTGTTGGCTTTCCATATTCATTTGGCATCGGCACAAAAACTGAGGCCCCGCCCTCCTTTGTACGGCATTCCGGCCAAGACTTTACCCCGGGGGCACTGGGTTTTTCGCGGGTACGCGGTTTTCCCTCATTTTACCCGAATGCTCAATTCCAAAACAGGCAAAATGACGAGTTTGCCCGGCGGGACGGAATTTACGGCAGATTCTTACATTTTAAAAGTCCGCTATGGCATCCTAAATCGCTTTACGGCCATCGTAAATCTGCCTTACATTCACAAACGTTTTAAATCGCTTAAAATAGAAAAATCCGGCGAGGGTATCGGCGATGTAATCGGTGCATTGCTTTACAAATTTTACTTCAACAAAACACATCGGTTTCTGTTCTCCGGATTGCTGTTTACCAAATCCCCGACAGGAAAGGCCGATGACGGACATCTTGCCCTTACAAAAATGCCGCTTGGTACGGGCAGCTTCGATGCCGGTTTTGCCCTGATGCCGGAATGGGGAACGGGCAAATGGGACCTGCGTTGGTCGGCTTTTTACATTGCCCGCGGTAAAAATAAGCAACATATGGATTTGGGGGATGTGGTCAGTTTGTCGTGGAGTACGGCTTACAATTTAAACCGACGCTTCATTGCCGAAAGCACATTTCTTTACAAATCCATTGCCCGGGACAGGGTTAATCCCAGCTACCACCTTTTCCAATTTATTCCGGCGCTTCAGTACCGATTGCGACGTACCTTTTTGGTTCAATGGGTTGTGCCGGTTACCGTAGATGCCAGGGTTAAATTCAGCGCCGATTATGAAACGTGGCTGGGTTTATATTTTTTATTGTGAATATCATTAAACAAACATAAAAGAAGGGGAGAAGAACCGTATGAAGCAACCACTTGAAATTAAAATTTCCATCGCCAATTGTGCCGGGCGTTCCAATATCGGCCAAATGTCGGCGGAAATTGCCAAACGCGTGGATAAGGCTCTGCCTTATGCCAATATCAATTGTCTGCCGGCTATCTTTCCGGGGCTGAAACCGGCGGGCAAATTCCAGGAGGCTGACGCGATTGTCGTTATTGATGGCTGCAAGGAGGCCTGCGTATTGGAAACGATCAGATTGGGTGGTTTTGTTCCGGCTCTGCGTATCGCTCCGGATGAAGATTACGGTGTGGAAAAAATACCTGGTCTGGATTATGATCAAGAAACTGTTGAACTGCTTGCCCGCGATGTGATTGAAAAGGTAAAAAAACTGGCGCAGGAACTAATGGAAAAGAAAAAGCACGAGCTCGTTCCTAAATGAAAGGAAGTGATTCATGGCAATGATTAAACGTTTGGATGCTTTCATAAAAAAATATATGCCCGCCATCATTTTGGCGGTGTTGGTCTTCGGCTATTGGATAGGTTTGCAATTGGATAGAGCACAAATTCATTTCATCAAGGCTTCCATTTTGCCCTCGGTTATTATCATGATTTATGCCATGCTGATTACCATGCGCATGGATGAATTGAAAAATGCATTTATTTATCCCAAAGGGATGATTTACGGCAGCATTCTTTCGCTATTGGTTGCGCCCTTACTGATGATTCCCGTTGCAACGGTTTTTACTAAGAATCCCAATTTATATACGGGATTACTGTTAGCTTCCATTGTGCCTCCCGGTGGTATGATTACCTATTGGACGGGCATTCTGGGGGCGAACATCGGTTTGGCTACGGCGATTCAAACGGTGACCCTTTTGGTTTCCATTATTTGGGTACCGTTGGGAATGAAATTATTTGTCGGCAGTCGGGTAGATGTCCATACCACCACATTGCTTATTAAAATAATTGTCATGGTCGTTATTCCCTTGGTCCTGGCCTATCTCACGCAAAAGGCGGTCAGCAAAAAATATACCTGGAAAGGCATTGTTAAAATCATGCCTATTTCCCATCTTATTTCTTCTTTATTGGCCCTGTACATGGTTTTCGTTGCCATGAGTGTTCAAGCGCATCTGATTTACAGAGAACCGGGACTTATTATTTTCCCGGCGCTGGGTATGCTGATTTATTACGGTGTAGCTTATCCTTTTTCCTATTATTTTGCGATTAAAATATTAAAGGAACCGCACGAAAAGGCCATTCCCATCACCTACGGATTTTCAACGAAAAACTTATCGATCGCCATGGGCCTGGCCATTGCTGCTTTCGGTCCGATGGCCTTGTTGGGGGTTGTGCCCTGCATGTTGTTCCAAATGCCTTTTGCTTCCATTTGGTACAAGCTATTCTCTAAATTCGCCGAACGGAACAAACAAGACGCGATTTTGGAAACGAACATAAACAGCGAAGGAGCCTGATCATGTTTCGGAAAATTCTGTATCCCACCGATTTCTCTGCCTCGGCCGAAGAGGCTTTGGAATATGTAAAAAAATTGAAAGAAGCCGGGACGGAAGAAGTGATTTTACTGCACGTGTACGACGAGCGCGATGTGGATGTTCAATGGGAAGTGGAGGCCCAGATTCATCCGGAAGAGCCGCTGGAAAAATCCAGGCATGATGTTCTTAAACGGATGCTGGAAAATGGATTTGACCGTTTAAAAGAGTTGGAAAAAGAGATTACACATTTTTCGTTTAAAACGGAACTTATTGTAGAAGTGGGTATCCCTTATCAAAAAATCATTCAAGCGGCGGATAATTTACACGTATCGCTAATCGTTATGGGCTCGCACGGTGAACACGGTTTTGTGGAAAAACTGTTCGGAAGCACCACCGGTCGTGTGCTGGCCCATGGCAATGTACCGGTTTTGGTGGTTAAGCCTAAGAACCATCCGAATAGTTCAACACACTAATTCGTCAACTAACGATTCGTTACCTTCTTAGCGGTAAGCATTTCCACGTTAAAGTATATGGAGGCGGAGCAATGGCTAAAGATTTAAGCAAAACCCAATGGCATGGGATTCCTCGCATGGAAATCGAGTGGTTCCCGAAGATTGTGGAAGAAAAATGCATTGGTTGTCAGCTTTGTTATGTAAGCTGTGGCCGGGAAGTGTTCGAGTATGAGGATGCTACCCGAAAAGCTCTCGTCGAGCGGCCCTACAATTGTTTGGTCGGCTGTACCACCTGCGCAACCATTTGTCCCACGGCGGCCATCGAATTTCCTCCCAAAGAATTCGTGCAGAAATTGGAGAAAGAATACAAGATTCTAAAAGTAGTGCGTCAAATTGCCAAAGAGAAAAAAACAAAAAAGGAGTACGAAGAAGCGCGGGCCAAAGCGGAATCCATTTTAAATTCCGTAATGACAAACATCGAAATCGAAGCCACCGGGCATTTTGGTGAACGCCGGATCATTCCCAAAATATACGAGGCCATCAAGAACGATCCGTGCGATGTTTTGTACCTCAACATCGAGACGCCCGGTTTAAAAAGTTGCTGGAAAGAAAAAGCGCCTTCATATTGCCGATTCCGACTGGTCTCAACCGAATATGGCGATGTAACGCCCTATTTGCAAAAAATTAAAACTATTTTTAAGGAAAACGGCGTTGTCCTCGTTTCTGAAAACAGAATTTCTTAAATTGAAACCATGAGGAGAAAGATTGAAAGCAAGAAAATGAAAAATAGCAATCAAGAATCGTCCGAGCCTTCTTTGTGGAAACTTACGGGGGCTTTCTTTAAAATCGGTTTAACTGCCTATGGCATGGCCATCCTGCAGCAGCTTAAGGCGCTGATCATCGGCAAAAAATGGCTTACTCGCCGGCAGTTGGATGAGGGCCTGGGCATGGTGCAAATGTATCCCGGCCCCATTATGTATAATCTGGCTACCTATGGCGCTTACCGTACCCGAGGATTCAGCGGTGCGCTTTTGGGCAGTTTTGTTTTTTTACTGCCATCGTATGTACTTATGGTAGTCTTATCGTGGGTTTATTTCAGTTACGGGCTGGTATCATGGATCCATCCTTTGTTTATTGCTCTGGAAGCCATGGTCACAGGCATCGTGGCTCATATTTTCATTGATTTCAGTGAACGCTATCTGAAAACAAAAGCTGGAGCGCTCGTTGGCGGATTGGCTTTTTTACTAATGCTCTTTAAAGTAAATGCTTTCTATGTGATTGTTCTGGCCATCTTTTTGGGAATTGCTTTGCTGCGGGATATTAAGAGAGGAGAGAAAGAGGACGGTTCGGATGTTGCCATGATTCCCGGCAAAATGAGTCACCGTATATTTGCAATCGTTGTCACCGGCGCGGGATTTTTTACTATTATCGCAGCGGGACTGATATTCGAGAAATCTTCGGCAAAACTTTTACTATCCATGTTTAAAATAGGGGCCGTGGCTTTCGGTAGCGGGTTTACTATCATGCCCCTTCTACAACAGGAAGCGGTCATCTCCCATCACTGGTTAACCATGAAACAATTTGCCGACGGTATTGCCATGGGGCAGATCACCCCCGGACCTTTCCTTATTACCGCAACTTTTATCGGTTATAAAGTGGGCGGCATAGCCGGCAGTGCTCTGGCCACCTTCGGCATGTTCTTTCCGTCTTTCTTTTATACTTTAATTGTTTCCGAGATCTATGGCAAGATTAAACACCTGCGACCCATCCGGCAGGCACTTCAAGGTGTCCTGGCCTCCTTCACAGGTATGCTGCTCTTTGTCTTGCTGAGTCTGGGCAAGGTAGCTCTCACTTCACCCTTACCCTATATCTGGGCGGTGGGCGCTTTCCTGGCCGTCCGCTATCTTAAACTTAATATTCTGTGGATATTTGCGATTGGAATCATTCTATCCATCGGTTGTTACCAGTTTGGAATCGTTTTAAACTGACCCATGCGGCTTGAAGGCTTCAATGCATTCTTTATGCAAATTCAGATGACGCAAAAGTGCTAATTATAAAATTTCGGAAGATGAAAACGTTTCTATTTTTTGTCAGGCGACTGGTGAAGTTCTTTCAAAATATCCAGGATTTGCCGGGTATGATCATTCGTCTGCACTTTATTAAAAATATGCAGGATTTTACCGTCTTTATCGATCAGGAACGTCTTGCGTTGTGCTACCAGAAATCCGGTGAGCGTGCCTTTGGCACCATAGGCGGCAGCCACTTCTTTTTTGGTGTCCGAAAGGAGGGGGAAAGGTAATTTGTATTTCCCGGCAAATTTCCGATGGGATGAAGCGTCGTCGTAACTGACGCCTAAGATAACAAGGCCGGCTTTTTGTAATTCAGCGTAGTTATCGCGGATATTACAGGCTTCTGCCGTACAACCCGGTGTATCGTCTTTGGGGTAAAAATAGAGAACGACGATTTTTCCCCGATACTCTTTTAACGTGTGTATTTTTCCGTCTGCATCCGGCAATGAAAAATCGGGCGCCGCATCACCCGGTTTCAATTGAGGGGCTGCTACCAGGCTTAATGCGAACATAAAAACTCCTGCGATAATAAATTTAAGCATATTGTCTCCGAAAAAACTTAATATTGGATACGATTAATGTTACGATTGATTATAACGATGCATTAAGAAAATTAATTCCTGAAGCAATGTTTAAAACAGGGCGGGGATGGACTTTCCGGCAGTTCGTTTCGATTGCAGCGGTTTGTAATCCTTTACTATCCACCGACCTCTGATGAAAACAGATTGCAATGGTATGTGTGGATTTTCAGCGCCTTGTGGATGTACTTGCGGTTCAACCGTTAAATCTATGGGTAAATCTAGGCATAGGTAATTCTCCGAGTGTAAGATACAAGGCGTATTGCAGATATTTTCCGTCTTTAAAACCGCATGCCTTTTTGATAGTCGGTTTGGCTTTATTGTTAAATCCTTCTACAATCCCGAAAGAAAGTTTTGGATTTGTGTCAAACCGATTCATTATCAACTCTTGTTTTTCGCTTAGCATCTTAGGAACCTTTTTCATAGGGCGAGCGCGGATTTTCGCGGTTTGTATATTCTTGATTTTAAAGCCCAAGCGATAGAAGGCGATATAGCAGCCTTTTCCAAATCCGTCAAAATGCTGTTGATCCGCTAGCCATGACTTTTTCATTTTTAAGAAAGAAGAGTAAGATAGTACGCAGATATTTATAAAAATTAAAATTCTTATTGCAGATGCTAAAACAGCTATCTATATTGCTTTAGAATTCTTTTGAAACCCGCATTAAGGGAAAAAATAACATAATAGCGTTTTACAATGGCAGGACAAACATAAATACTGAATTTAAATTGTATATCCTCAGCTAATTTGGGGGGTATAAGGGAAAGGAGGTGAGCAGCGGGATTTTTATGATTATTTTAAAAACGGAAAACACAGTGAGCGCAAAACGGATGTTGCTGTTAAGATAAATTTAACAATAAAAGGTAAAAAATTATGAAATTTCTGATTACTACTTCAATATTTATCTTTTTATTGGGCGTCACCATAGCCGCAGAATACAAAGTTCCCACCGCTGCCGCTTCCGTTACTGCAGCTGATTTAGACCTTGATGGCGATATGGACCTGGTTATTGGGCATAACTATGATTTTAATACGGAATGGTCCGGGATATCTATTTTAATACAGGATTCTGTTGGAGATTTTTCCTTAGCAGATTCCCTGTATCTTTATGGAGGACAAACAAATATTTTTACATGTAATTTGGATAGTAATCTAAAACCGGAAATTATAGCAAAGTATTATGATAAAGAAAATGATAATGAATATATAGCGATTATATATAATAGTGATTTGACAGATACTAATTTTATTTCACTAAATACCAATGAAGGTGTTGGTTATTATTCAAGTGGAGATATAGATGGAGATGGAGATACTGACATTGTTTTTGCTTCAAATGACGGTTTGTTCTGGGGTTGGATTTACAATGACGGAAACGGCAACTTCTCTGAACCTAACTACCATTATTATGAGGAAAACTACCCCAGCGATATAGCCTGCGGCGATATAAACGGCGACGGTCGGGCCGATGTCGGGGTCAGTGCCCAGACTACCCGGGTGTATTTCAGCTACCCGGATTCCTTTAAAGCGGTCATTTTGGAAGAAAATGGCTTTAAAGATAATATTGTTCTTACGGATATGGATAAAGATGGCGACAAGGATGTGGTTGTTTCTGAAAATTTGATATTTAGCTTTACTACAAATACTACTTACGAATATTCAGGTGAAGATAGTTTTATTCTACATGAAAAGAAAAAATTCAGTCCTTCCACTTCAACGCTTGTTGTATCGGACGTGAACAACGACAGCCTGCCCGATATGGTTTATACCGCTTTGGACGGTATCTATGTTTTGTATAATGAAGGTAATTTTATTTTATCCGACCCTGAGTTTTTCCCGATCCCGAATTACGGCGAGATATGGCGGAAATCATTCTGCGCCGACCTGGACGGCAACGGCTATAACGATGTGGTTACCGTACGCACCCTTTATGAAGAGATTGCCTCCAATGTAAACATTCTTTATAACGACGGAACGGGCCGCTTCCAGGATACGTCGCCGGTAGGGATAAAAAATAAAAAAAATCCTGCTGTTCCAAAAGAATATAATCTGTGGAACTTCCCCAATCCCTTTAACAATTCGACATTTATTCGCTTTACACTTTCACAACCGGAAACAGTAAGTTTGGAAATTTATAACGTGCGAGGCCAACAAATAAGCCGTCTGTTAGTCGATCATCCGCTAAAAGCCGGACAACATACGTTTGCCTGGTACGGCCGGAATAACAGCGAAACTGTAGTCAGCAGCGGGATTTATGTGGCTGTTTTAAAAACCGAAAAGGTAACCCAAAACCATAAGCTTTTATTCGTAAAATAAATCAACTGAAAGGAGGATGTGCTATATTAAAATCTTTACTTCTCATGCTTTTTGTTTTTATTACATTATCTTATGCAGAAGAACAAAGTGTTGTTTCAAAAATTTATTTAAGAATTAACGGACACGAATATGAGCTTCCTGATGAAGTCGCCCGGGAGTTTTCTAATTATTATGGCTCTAGTGGGTTTTTTGTGGTTAAACGCCGCAAAAATATCATCCTTAAATCATCACGAAGTGATGCAATATGAGTAGCCACACCCGTCAGCCGCCGGGCAGGAGTGAAGCCTGTTGGCAAGATGCAACCGAATAGGGTTACCGCAAAACGGTAAAATAAACCAGGCCTTTCAATGTATAAGGTCTCCTGTTTCGTTAGAACGCTCTGTGTCCCACATTCGACGCCTTCAACGTCGCGCTCTCTTTTTCCGCTTTACCACAGGCTCCGCCTGCGGCTACTTACATTAGTATCCTTCGGACACTTTTATTATTAAATGCAAAATGAACGAAGCAGTAAAATCATATTGTCAGTCTTTATTTAATATTTGACTTCACAAGAACCCCAGTAGAGCCATTATTATTTTATGGCCAATGCGTTTGGTGAAAAATCACAAGAAGCTTATATTCAGTTTCCAATAAAAGGAGAATCTAACCTTTTTCTTTTAAATCAAGGTATTAAATAATGTCCTGAGGGATTGCCGGGCAACGATACCCGGGTTAAATTCATGCCCTATTTACAAAACAAATCAGGCAATGAAAACAGCAACTACTCTTCATCCAAATCTATCGGGTGCGGGGTTTAAATCCACAGCTGCTAACCGCTCTCCCGCAATTTAAACAAAGCGATTCACGAATGGTCAGATTCGTACTGAAACGTTTTAACTCGGCTCAGATAATTATAAGCACTTGCAGACCGGTAGAACGATACTTCAAAAAGAAGATTTCCTGAAATCAATTATTAAAAAAGGGCGGGAATAAATTTACCGGCGGAATGACCGGAAGGGAACGCCAGATGCTCCTTTACCATCCATCGGCCCCGTATGAGAACGGAATGAAATGGTGAATATAACTTCTCTTTGGATTCGGGAATCGGCCGGTGCGGTTCAAAAAGAAGCAGATCGGCATCGCTGTCTTTCCGTAAGATACCCTTTCTCGGAAACAAGCCGAAGAGACGGGCCGGCTCCTCCGATACGGTCCGGATGATTTGGTTCATACTTAATTTTTTTGAGAAGAAGAGACTGGTAAAAAACCGACTGAAGTCGGGAAACGGTTCTCGATTCGAAACGGTATTTTTTGTTCCTTCTTTATATTCATAGTGAGCCGACAGGACATCGATCGTTCCCTCCCGGACGGCTTCCCACAGAGCTTGTTGATCCGCTTTGCTTCGCAAAGAGGGAATAAGGCAGAATGGCCCGGCCTCTTCCTGTTCATAAACCGATTGATTGAATAGAAGATAAGGCAAGCGGCTTTCTGCGAAGACCGGAAACTTATTTTGCTTGGCCATTTGTAATAGTTGCAGGGTTTGCGTGGTAGTGACCGGAGTGAAATAGAGGGGACATTCCACGAATTGGTTCAATGTGATTAAGCGGGTGACCGCCTCCAGTTCCGCCTCGGCCGGATGCGTGTAGGGATGAAAAGAAGGGCCGTCTTTGTGCAATTTTTGTAAACGATTCGTCAAAAAATCCACCAGACCTTTATTCTCGGCATGGACCATTAATGTACCGCCTAATTGTTTAAGCTGCCACAGTAATGCAAGAATCCGACCATCGCTCCATTCCGGTTCGTTGAGCAGCGAAATATGAAATCCCAAGATTCCTTTTTGCACACAGTCCTTTAAAAAATCGGCTGTCAATGCACTAAAATGAGTAAGCGTACCATGAAACGAAAAATCCGTCCGGCAGGATTGAACGGCAAGGGATTCGATTCGATCGATGTCTTGCTTTGGATCTGCCGGCAGATTCAGGAAAAGAGTGGTGATCCCTCCGTTCAGGGCGGTTTGTGAAATTGAGGTTAGAGTCTCCGGCGCTGAATCCCATGCAATGGATGCGTAATCAATAAAACCGGGCAGAATGTATTTCCCTGTGGCGTCTATGATGTGCTCGTATGAACCGGACAGGGTCGGTGCAATCCGGCTTATCTTCTCATCTTGAATTAAAATATCCGCTTTTTCCGTTCGGCCCGGGTAAATCAGTTGTCCGTTTTTTATTAAGATTTCTGACACAGATGGGTCTCTTCCTGTTGAATTCGTTTTTATGGATACTTATTGAAATTACCATCATTTCATCAGAGCTCCAAATCTTTATATACCGCTCCGGAAAAGGTTCGACTTCTCAAAATAAAATATTGTTTTTAATTATTTTTTTTCAGGCAGGTAAGTAAATAATTCTTTAAATTTAAACATGGGTTTTGAAGATGCAGCCGGTTAACTTTGTAAATTTTGTTTAATGCATCAGGCATTGTAGAGGATTTTTTAATTTTGAAATATCGAATATTATGTATCACTTTTTTATTTATGCTCTGGCCTTTGTTCGTGTTAAGAGCCGGCTCGTTTACTCAGGCAGAGCGCATTCAGGGATATGCGCAGCGCGGAGATACCACTGTTTTCATCTTTGATGAAGAGGTGTATGCTCTCCACCCGCAGCGGGTTATACTGGAAGGGTCCATGCGTCAATGGGATCATGATTTGAATAAACCGCAGTGGTGGTTACACCGGCAAAGTAAAGCATCCATTTGGACTCTGTCCATTCCTAACCCTGATTTTACGGTCATTGCACCCGGAGCCTCTTTTAAGTTCCGGATTAATCAGGGGCGATGGCTGGATCCGCCCGCCGGGGCGGAGAATGTTCGCCGGGGGAACCTGATCTTTGCCGGACAAAGGCTTTCTTTGAAATTAAGGGCCGAAATTGTTTCCGCCACGGATATCCGTCTTCAATTTAACCGGCGACCTTCCGAATATGATTATCATCCGGATCACTACCTGTTGGTTGATTCGAAAAGAGGAAAAATTCCCATCGAACGTGTGTTATATAGTAAACGGGCTGAATTGCAACTGATTCCCGTAAAGAAAGTCGATATTCGTCGTTTGCACTACATAACATTTCTGCCCTTGCAGCAAACCGTGCCGGTAACCTATGACGGCTGGTTCCGTCATTTGTATTCCGATGTGGACTTAGGGGCCAATTACGATGCCGCTACGGATTCGACCGTGATTCGCATCTTCATTCCCAGGGCGGATTCGGTTTTTGTCTATTTGTATCGCCAACCATTCACTAAAGCCAACTGGGTCTATAAAATGAACAAAGAAGACAACGGCATTTGGTCATTGAGTCTGGCCGGAAACTGGGAAGGACGCTATTATGATTTTACGGCATTTGGGGCCAATGAGCCCGGTAATCATTTTTCATCATCCCGGCTTATTCATTTTACGGATCCCTATGGACGGGTCAGTGTGGATTCCTTTGGTCCCTGCCGTATCTGGCCTGAAATAAAACCGGCCCGTCCCTTGCCCAATGGTATTCCGGCCATGCAGGATGTGGTTGCTTATGAAGTACATGTTCAGGATTTTACCCGTAATCTGCCTCTGCCCGATTCCCTGAAGGGAACCTTCAAAGGATTTATTCAGTCCGGACTGATTAACAGTCATGGAGCGAAAATAGGCTTCGACCATCTTCTGGATCTGGGTATCAATGTGGTGCATCTGATGCCGGTTCAGGAGTATCTGCATTATCCGGACCGGGAATGGAAAGCGGCTTTTGAAAATGATCCCTATATGATAGCGCAGGGCATTAATAAAGAAGATTATCAATGGGGATATCGTACTTCCCATGCGTTTGCCCTGGAGAGCCGCTACCGTGTAAAAGGCAGCCCCTGGGGGGCGCAGAATGCCCAGTTTCGGGATTTGGTTGAAGCGTTTCACGAGCACGGTCTGGCGGTCATCGTTGATCTGGTATTTAATCATACGGCAGAACGAATGGATGGAAGGCAGTTCTATTTTAATTTTGCCGCTATGGACATCCCCTACTTTTATCGGACTGACGCTGCGTTTAATTATCTCGGAGCCTATGGTACGGAAACCAAATCCGAAGACCGTCCCATGGTCCAGCGCTGGATCGTCGATCAATGTACTGCTTTGGTTGATCAATACGGAATCGATGGCTTTCGCATTGATCTGGCGGCTCTAACGGACAAACAGACCCTTCGAATGGTGCGACAGGCTGTAGGACCTGATAAAATCATCTATGGCGAACCCTGGATCAATCCATCCGATACTGCCTTTATTGCCAATCCGGACTGGCGCTGGTCAAAAGAAGATGCACCGATCACTTTTTTCCAGGATGATTCCCGCAACGCTTTTAAAGGGCCGCCGGATAATCCGAAAAACAAACGGACCGATCGAGGCTATGCCGGAGGGAGCGGGCAACGGGAAGCGGTTAAAAAAGCACTGGCCGCCGGATTTTCTACGGATAAGTCACCGCTTTCTGGAATTAATTATCTGGATATTCATGATAACTGGGCTCTGGCCGACCGCTTTGCTGCACACAACTGGGACGGCCGCTTCGGTGTGGATGAAGGAGCCGTGAAAATAGCGGCTACCTTGCTTTTTACTTCTTTAGGCCCGATCGTCATCCAGGGCGGTACGGAATTTTTACGCAGTAAAGGATCGGCTCCTTTAAAAGAAGTCGTGAAATATCTCGACGGTAAACCCCTTTATTTCCACGGTAAGCGCGATACCTATAATCTGGCCCGGGCCAACGCCTTTATCTGGGAAGATTTAGGACTCAACAGGGGCGATAATCCGAATGTGTATTGCAATTACCAGAATATGTTCGAATTCTGGAAGGGCCTGATCGCCCTGCGCAAAAGTAAATATGGAAAAGTCTTTCGCATTGCCGAAAAACCGCCGCAAGACTACTACCGCTGGATCGAACCGGCTAATAAAAGATTGCTGGGCTATATTGTTCATAACACCGTGCTGGTTTTGTTAAACACGGACGATAAGGAAGGTGCTTTCCATTTTGATTTACCCGGCGGGCGCTGGATACTCATCGGCGATAAAAATCGCATTGATTTGCAGCAGGATATTTTGAATTATCCGGTTTCAACTTTAAAGGGTCCGGGTACCCAAAAAATTCATTTAGGCAAACAGTCCCTGCTAATCTGGGTGAAAAAAGAATAGAAAGCAGGTTTGATTCCCGGCGGGATGAATTTTTTGCTATAAACAGTTGACATTAAAGAGGAGTTACGATATGCGCTGGAACAGAGGAATGATTATTGTGCTGGTCTTTTCCACAATCGTTTTTGGCCAGCAAAAGATGCTCACCATGAAGGAAGCCATTTTGGGCAGCTACAAAAATTTAAAGGTGGCCAATCTTAAACAATTGCAATGGATTGCTGATTCGGATCAGTTCTGCTATGTGGATTCGCTGAATGGCCAATATGGGCTAATCCGTGGCGGGGCGGCCGATTCCAATGAAGAGATGTGGCTTAGTCTGGATTCCTTGAACAGCCGTCTACAGGCAGCGGCTCAGGATACTGTACGGAAATTTCCACGTATTCAGTGGTTAGACAGACATTCTTTCCTTTTTTTCAATAATAAGAAATTATTTTTATATGATTTGGATCAACAAAGAGTATGGTTGAAAAACGGTGTCCCCGAGAAGGCCGAAAATATTGATCTGCAGAAGCAAACCCTGCGTCTGGCCTTTACCAGCGGGCAAAACCTTTATATCTCTACCGGTGTGGATAAAATCGTACAGGTGACTCATGATTCGCTGGACGGGATTAGCAACGGCTCAAACTCTGTGCATCGTAATGAATTCGGAATCACCAGGGGCACTTTCTGGTCGCCAAAGGGAAATTATCTGGCCTATTACCACCTGGATCGACGCATGGTAACCCGCTATCCTCTGGTAGATCTGGACACGCGCCCGGCTCATCTGCGTATGATTCGCTATCCGATGACCGGCATGACCAGCGAACAGGCCAGGGTTGCTATCTACCATTACCAAACCGGTTCCGTGACCTATTTGCAGAGCGGACAACCGGCAGATCACTACCTGACCAATATTACCTGGAGTCCGGATGAAAAATATATCTATGTGGTTGAGCTGAACCGGGATCAAAATCATCTGCGTCTTATTCAATACGATCCTTTAAGCGGTAAGCCGCTGCGCACTATTCTGGAAGAACGGAATGACAAATGGGTAGAGCCGGAGCACGGCCCTCTTTTTATTAATCAGGATGAGAAACGATTTCTGTGGTTTTCGCATCGTGACGGTTTCAATCACCTCTATCTTTATGATTTGTCCGGAAAACATCCCAAAGCGCTCACCAAAGGTCTGCCCGATATTACCCGTTTTTTACAATTTGACAAGAGTGGGAAGTATGCCTTTTTTATAGCCGCTTCGCCAGATGGTTTGCAGCGACAGGCTTACAGGGTTAAAATTAGCGGAAGAAAGATTCGAAAAATCACTTCTCAGCAGGGAGTACATCGCGTAAAACCTTCGAAAGTCGGAAGCTATTTTTTGGATACTTTCAGCAATCATACCACTCCCCGGATTATTTCCCTGCTGGGCCGCAGAGGAAAGGTGAAGCGTATACTGCTCACTGCAAAGAATCCACTGAGTGCTTATAAAACAGGGAAAATAAATTTAATTAAAATCAAGAATCCTCAGGGTACACTGCTTAACGGGCGGATCATTTTACCTGCGGATTTTGATCCTCATAAGAAATATCCGGTAATCGTTTATGTCTACGGCGGACCTCACGGACAGATGATTACCGATAGCTGGATCAGCGGCTGGAGGTTGTGGTTTCAGTATATGGCCGAACGCGGCTATATCATCTTTACCCTGGATAACCGGGGCACCAATGCCCGCGGACTGGCCTTCGAGCAGGCCATATTTCGCCATCTCGGCACGGTGGAGGTGGCCGATCAAATGGCCGGAGTACGTTATCTGAAATCATTGTCCTATGTGGATAGTACGCGAATGGGGGTGCATGGCTGGAGTTACGGCGGATTTATGACTATCTCCATGCTGACCCGTCGGCCCGGCATTTTTAAAGTAGCGGTAGCCGGTGGTCCGGTTACGGACTGGCGTTATTACGAGGTTATGTATGGTGAACGCTACATGGATACGCCTCAGTCCAATCCCGACGGATATAAAGAGGCCTCTCTTTTCAATTATATCGATAATTTGAAAGGGAATTTACTCATTATTCACGGCACGGTGGATCCGGTAGTGGTCTGGCAAAACAGTCTGCTTTATCTGCGCAAGGCCATTGATAAGGGCAAACAGCTGGACTATTTTGTTTATCCGGGTGATGAACACAATATGCGCGGTAAAGACCGGGTGCATCTCTATCAAAAGATCACCGATTATTTTAAATTGCACCTTTAGGTTTAAAACAGAATGATTTGATCCGGGTCGGTAAGATAGAGTTTCCCTTCCATCGGTGGCCCACTGCGGTCGATGGGGAACAGGGTTTGGGTAGGAAGCTAAATAAAAAGGCAGTCCATGGACTGCCTTTTTAATGGAAACCAAACAAGTCTATTGGATATTTTTCAGGATTTCCTGTACATAGTCCCAGATATGTTGGACGGAACTGATACGCATCTTTTCATCCGGCGAATGGGCGCCGAAGATATCCGGCCCGAAGGAAATCATATCCATTCCCTCGTAATGTTCGCCGATAATACCACATTCCAGACCGGCATGAATCGCTTTTACTTCCGGTTCTTTTCCGTATTTATTGGCATAGATTTTTTTACAGGTTGCCAATAGCTTGGAATCGGGATTGGGTTCCCAGGACGGATAGCCGTCCTCGAATTTCACTGAGAAACCGGCCAACTCACTAATGGCCTTAATTTTGTTGGCTGTATCATCAACTGAACTGGCAACAGAAGAACGTTGCGAAGTGAGCAGATCGATGGAATCATCGTTTGTTTTGATGATGGCCAGCGTGGTGGATGTTTCTACCAATCCTTCGATGGCATGGCTCATGGCCATCACCCCGTTCGGTATGGCATAAATCAGGCGGATCGTATGCGCAGTCAGCTTGGCATCGAAAACTTTTTTGGCCTGATCCGAGGTTTCTAAAGAAATGAAGATTCCTTTATCGGTAAACTTCAATTCTTCACGAAAATAATTCTCATATTCCTTAATTACTTTCCTGGCTGCCTCTTTTTGGTTCTCGGGAATGACGATAATGCTTTCACATTCTCTGGGGATGGCGTTGTGTTTACTACCGGCGTTGATTGCTGCCAGGTGTACATTTACTTTATCGGATAAGGCATAGAGCAGCCGTCCCATGAGAATAATGGCATTGCCAAGACCGTCGTTGATATTCAATCCGGAATGGCCGCCGCGTAATCCGCCGATTTTTAAAGCGAACGTTTCACTATGGGCAGGAGCCTCCTGCCAATCGATTGTATGGGAGATGGCCGTATTCAATCCACCTGCGCAGCCGATGTACAGCGCCCCTTCTTCTTCAGAATCGATATTGAGCAGGATGCGTCCCTGAACAAAATCGCTCTTTAATGCGTTGGCTCCGGTCAACCCGGTCTCTTCGTCGATGGTAAAGAGAAACTCAAGCGGCGGATGAGGAATGTCGGTCGCTTCCATCAAAGCCATACCGATGGCGATGGCGATACCATTATCCGCACCGAGGGTGGTTCCTTCGGCCGTTACCCAGCCGTCTTCCACTCTCATCTTGATCGGGTCTTTACTGAAATCATGTTCCACGTCATTATTCTTCTCACAGACCATATCCAGATGACCCTGAATGACTACCGCGGGTCGTTTTTCCATTCCCGGTGTGGCCGGTTTGGAAATGAGCACGTTTCCGGCTTCATCTTTTTTTACGGGCAGGCCGAGTTTTTTTGCAAAATCCATTACAAATTCGGACACCTTTTCTTCATGTTTGGAACAGCGTGGAATCTGGTTAAGAGCATAAAAATTTTTCCATATCAATCGGGGCTCCAACGCTTCTATGGCTTCTCTCAAAACAACCTCCTTACAGTTTACTCTATTCGTATTTCAAAACGGTAATTTAAGCAAATATTATGAAAAGTAAAAGGTAATTCATATTATTCGGTAACGAACCGTAGGTGGCTTGTGACGATGGAAGTGACAGGAGGAGAATTGTTCATGCTAAAAGCATTATGTCTAATTGGGAAAAACATTTCCGACAATTTATTTTAAATAAAGCATGCGTCTGGTTTGTGTAAAATGGTCCAATTTGATCTGGTAAAAGTACATACCCGTGGCCAGTGTACCGGCACTGTTAAATTGTAGCCAATATTTTTCAGGTTTAAGATAGCCCAGCTTTCTTTTTAGAACAGCCTGACCCAATATATTATAAACGATAAACTCTACCGGTCCTTCCTTATTTAAGGAAAATGAAATGATCGTCACGTTATTGAATGGATTCGGATAGTTTTCGAATAATTGCACCGGTGAAGTTTGAACGATTTTCTCCGGATATGTTTGATTTATTTTCATCACTGATACCTGTGACCAATATGGGAAATTATAACTTTCTGTGGACAGATAAATAGTTCCGGATAAGGATATATAAACATTGCCAATAAACGAAGTAAAATGGTGTTTATTAATAGTTGGCAGGGTCCATTTAAGATGACCCCCGGAGTCGAATTTCGATAAAATTTTCATGCTTTTTATATAAATATTATCTTGATAATCAAACTGCAATCTTCCAAAGAAAAGAGTTGGATCACCCAACGTTTTCTGTAAACTGACGGTTCCATTGGATTCGAATGCGATTAAATGGACAACAGAATCACGATAAGTTATATATATTTTACCCAAGCGGTTTACAGCTATACTAATCAGATATTTTGAGCCGAATCCCAAAGGATATTTAAAGATACGGATAATTTCGCCCTGTTTATTAATCTTTATTATGTTTAAATAGGAAGTGTCTTGTTCCGTTTTATTTAAATAAGCAGTATATAAATTTCCGAACAGATCCTGAGTACCGAAAGTTGTACTGAACGGTATTGCCATCTTTTTCCATTCTATTCCGGCAGTTGAAAATTTGACGATACTAAGAGAATCACTTTCCATAGGAGTATAGTCCCATACATAGGCACTGGTGTTTAAAAACATTGTATAAGGAAAGTACATAGAGGATGTATATTCAAATTTTCCTTCTAGCTCGCCGTTATCCGTGTATTTTAACAGATAAACCTTGCTATTTGCTGCTTCATAATTAAAAATCTTTATAAGAACATAAACGTTCTCATTTTTGTCCACATACAATCTTGCTTTCAGATAATATGTATCAAAAATAATATTCGGGCTCCAGGTGCTTTGCCATTTTACCTGACCGTCTGCAGTAATTTTTTTTAATATAAATGACTTACCTAAAGAGAGATTTAGAGTATGTTGCAGTGACAGAATATACAGATTTTCATTTTTTGATTGGGTCATTTTTATGATAGAATTCAATTTCAATGTATCGGATTGCACCCACAGAAGATGTCCGCCAGAATTAAATTTGCTGCAATAATTATTATTTTCCCCGCTGGTTACAAGATAGATATTTCCCTGACTGGTGACAGACATCCTGACTATATGTTGAGGTACAACACCTTTTTCCCCGCCTCGTATGGACCATAGAATCTCTCCGTCTGGATTAAGTAGTGCCATACCGATCTTTCTCTTACCATATTCTTTTTTGGAAAAATAGAACAAAGCGCCATCATTTAAAGGGAACATACCATGAATAGAAACGGCTTCCTGTTTATCCGGAAATACAAATACGGTTTTCGTAAAAATTTGTCCGGATGTATCTATCCGGTAAAAATTCAGTCCGTCATAAGAATAATTACCAGGGTTAATAAGTAGCAATAGGTCATTCTGTTTGTTTAAAATTGCTAGAGAAGAATTGAATGGAGGCAGCGTCGAATCAATCATTACCCGTTGTAACAGCGACCAGTCGGAATCGAATTTTGTAAATTCAATTGCTTGGGATGTGTCATTCGAAAATTCCTTAAAAAGAAGGTTGAAGTTACCCTCTTTCTCGAAAATTAATGGCAAAACTTTGAATATCCGAAAGTTGCCCTTAGCTTGTAACCGCTTCTGCCGGATTACGAATCCCTTGGGATCAAAACTGGTTATAAGTATCATCTGGCCGTTTGGAAAGCCGGATGACTGTGAATATCCGATGCCGACAACAACCAGATTTTTTTTCGTATCGATGCTGCAGGAACTAAGCAGAAGTTGCAAACTATCCTCCAGGGAATATTTTGTTTTCCACTTTAATATTCCGTAATAATCGATCATTAAAATAGAAATTCCACTACTAGTATTTTCAAATACTGCATAGATTCGACCTGAACTATCCATGCGAAATCTGGCGGAATAAAATAGTTCATCATCTAATAAATAGGTCTTTTGCCAAATCAATTGTCCATTATCGTTTACTCTATCTATAAGCAAAAATTTTTGATTCCCTTCTTCAAATGTACCTGCTACAACCAAATTCCCGGCACTATCCAGAGCGGCATAAGCATAATAATCATAGTTCTTACTGCCAAAGTGGGATTTCTGCAGCAATTGTCCATCCGGATCATATTTTAAAAGTAAGAAATCACAGCTGCTATTTTCGTAAAATGATTGTCCGATTACCAGCAAGTTCCCGGTGTGATCGAACATTATTTTACAGGCCTGGTCATGTCCGCTTAGTTCGCCGTTATAAATGCGTTGCCAAATGATGTGACGTTGCGCATCGTATTTGGTGAGCAGGATATCAGCTCCGGCAGGTGTACTCCATGTAGTTCCGCACATGTAAAAATTACCGGCTTTATCGACAATCACATTAGCAATATCATTATTATAATAATCTTTATCCGGCGGGACAAACGTTTTTTCCCACTCTATATCGAGACTATCTGAATTGTCAATTCTTAGAGAAGGTACGGAATTAGACGCTTCATCCTGAGCGAGATCTTTTAAACCGCGTGGGATGAAAGAATTCGGATCATGCACCAGGTTATTTGTCATTGACTGAGATCGAACAGCAACCGAATAAAATATAAAAATCGTTAAAATCAGATGGAATTGTATGGAATGAAACCATCTATCAATACTATCGGCAAGGGACATTATTAATTCTCCTTATGAAAAGTAATCAAGAAAATTAATAGATCGTGCGCTGATGCCGGATGAAGATTACTGTCTTCCGTTCTATATAAATGAAATTATCAGAATGAAGATGATTTTCTATAGGTATTGACCGATACAAAATATACTAAAAGCAGATCATAAATTCAACATTGGGGAAGATAGGTAACATTTTTCGTAGATTAAAGATTTTGATAGCCATTTATTTTGGTAAATTTCCTTTTTTAATATTAGCTTATGTCATACAATCTGTGGTAGATTTTTGGTGTTATAGAAAAGGAATTAAAGATGGCACAGGAACAGATGGAATCGGAAACCAAACGTAGGGAAATACTCGGTCTGGTCAATACGGATTTCGAGATTACCCGCGGTTTTGCCCAACCGTTCGGGGCAACTTTGCTACGCGGCGGGATAAATTTTTCCGTTTTTTCGCCCAATGCCCGCATTATCTCCCTGGTCATTTTTGATCGTTGTGCCGCTACCAGCGTCCTTGAATTTCCTCTCGATCCTGTAATCAACCGCACCGGAAATGTCTGGCATATTTTTATTAAGGGATTGGATACGGATATCCGTTATGGCTACCGGGCGATTTGTGACAAAAAGAAGTCAAAGAGCAATCCTCTTTGTCGGCAAGATATCGTTTTATTGGATCCGTATGCCCGGGCTACCTGCGGCGGAGAGGAGTGGGGAAACCCGCTGACCATTAAACGAAAGCGAAAACAACATACTTTTCGGCTTTCCGTAATTACCGATAATCAATTCGAATGGGATATGGATCGCCCTCTGCAAATTCCTTTACAGGATACCATCATCTATGAAATGCATGTCCGCGGATATACCAGACATGCTTCTTCGGCCAGTTCGGCACCCGGTACGTTTTTAGGGTTAACGGAAAAAATACCTTACCTTAAAGATTTGGGAATTACTGCCGTCGAATTAATGCCGGTTACCGATTTCGATGAAACCTATCCGGGGAATAAAAATCCCCAAAGCGGGGAACGCCTCCTTAACTTCTGGGGCTATGATCCCATCAGCTTTTTTGCCCTTAAGGCTTCCTATGCAAAAAATGGCGGTATGGGGCGGCAGGTATCCGAATTTAAAAGCATGGTTAAATCCTTTCATCAGGCCGGCATGGAAGTGATTTTGGATATGGTTTTTAACCATACCGGGGAAGGGAATGAGAACGGCCCCATATACCATTTTAAAGCTCTGGATGCACGGGTCTATTATCTGATAGACCCTGAGAGCGGTAAGTATCTGAATTACAGCGGGTGCGGCAATACTTTAAACTGTAATCACCCTGTTGTAAGGGATATGATTCTGGATAGCTTGCGCTACTGGGTAACCGAGATGCATATCGATGGTTTTCGTTTTGATCTGGCCTCCATACTTGGCAGGGGTAGAGACGGTCAGGTCTTGTCCAACCCTCCTCTAATCGAGCGAATCGCCGAGGATCCCATTTTGGCGCAGACCAAGCTCATTGCTGAGGCCTGGGATGCTGCCGGATTGTATCAGGTGGGTGATTTTCCGTCATGGAAACGGTGGATGGAGTGGAATGGCAAGTTTCGGGACGATGTGCGTCGTTTTGTGCGCGGTGACGAGGGCATGGTGCCGGTGATTGCCACCCGTATTGCCGGTAGCGCCGATCTCTATCAGGACGATGGCCGGGAACCCTATCACAGCGTTAATTTTATTACCTGCCATGATGGTTTTACCTTGCACGACCTGGTCTCGTATAACCGGAAACATAATGAAGCCAACGGAGAAAACAATCGGGATGGGAATGATTTTAATCTAAGCTGGAATTGCGGCATCGAGGGTGAGACCGATGATAAAGAGGTACTGGACCTTCGTTCCAGACAGGTCCGTAACTTTGCCGCTTTATTATTGCTTTCCCAGGGTGTACCCATGCTCCTGGCCGGTGATGAGTTCGGTCGTACCCAACAGGGGAATAATAATGCCTATTGTCAGGATAATGAGATCAGCTGGGTTAACTGGGAGTTGGCCAGTGAAAACAAGGATTTGTTACGATTCTTTAAGGAATTAATTCATTTTCGTAAACAGCATAAGAATTTAAGACGATCCAGGTTCCGGGTGGAAAAAATAAAAGGCCGGCCCGAAATGAGCTGGCACGGCCTACAGGTTAATCAACCCGATTGGTCGGCTAAGTCACATACCTTAGCCGTGCTGTATTTGGCACAGGAACAAGATGCGAATGATATCTATATTCTCATGAATATGGATGAGAAAGAGCAGCTATTCGAATTACCGGCCGCAGGTAATCAGCGTAAATGGCATCTCAAATTTGATACCGGACAATCCGCACCCGACGATGCTTATGAAACCGGCAAAGAAATGCTGGTTACAGATCAGCAGACCCTGCGGCTTAAAGCACACTCGATCGCAGTTCTGGTCTCCCTGTAGCCTTTTAAAATAGAAATTTGAACATCGCAAAAAGAGCCTATTTATGTCAGCCGAAGTAATCATTAAGAAAGAGCGTGAGAAATCGCTGAACAATCATCATCCCTGGATTTTTTCCGGATCAATCGCCGAAATAAAAGGGGACCCTCAGGCCGGCCAGACCGTGTTGGTACGTTCGGGAGAGGGCTCTGTATTTGGTCAGGGTGCGTTTTCGCCTTCTTCCCAAATTCGGGTACGCATGTGGACCTTTGGGGTAGAGGAAGATGTGGATGCAAAATTTATTACCAGGCGGGTAAACACGGCAATCCGGCTGCGTAGAAATATAATTGATGTAAAAAAGACGAATGCTTTTCGGCTGATTAACGGTGAGTCGGATGGATTACCGGGATTGATCGTCGACCATTATGCTTCCTGGTTGGTGATCCAGACTCTTTCGGCCGGTGCGGATTATTTACTTCCTCTGATTCTCAGCGAACTGCGGGCACAGTTTCCCGGTTACGCTATATACGAACGTTCCGAATCGGCAGTACGAAGTAAAGAGGGCTTACCTTTGCGAAAAGGTTCCCTGAACGGGAAAGAGCCCCCGGAGCTGATTGAAATCAAGGAAAATAATTTACGTTTTTTAATCGATATTAAAGAGGGACATAAAACAGGATTTTATCTCGATCAACGGGATAACAGGCAGTTATTGAGTGGCTTTGCCCGGGATAAGGAAATCCTGAATGCCTTTTCCTATACGGCCGGTTTTGCTGTTTATGCGCTGAACAGCGGGGCCAGACGTGTAATTAACATCGATGCCTCGGAGAATGCTTTGCAGATTGGCCGTAAAAATCTGGAATTGAATGCCCTTTCCGGGGATAAAGTGCAGCAAATTCAGGGCGATGTATTTGAACAATTACGTTCCTTTCAGGCTGAGAAGCGTCGTTTCGATGTGATTATCCTCGATCCGCCGAAATTTGTTCAGGCCGTTCGTGATATTCGCAAAGGAAGCAGGGGTTACAAAGATATTAATCGTTTGAGCTTTGAATTGTTGAAGCCCGGAGGATATCTTTTCACCTTCTCCTGCTCCGGCCACATGAAAGCGGATTTATTCCAGAAGATAGTTGCCGACGCCGCCTTAGATGCCCGGGCAAAAGCGGTCATCCTTTATTCTTTGTCTCAGGGAGCGGATCATCCGGTGGCTCTGAATTTCCCGGAGGGGAAGTATTTAAAAGGATTTGTCATCCAAAAATTAAACTAACTTGACGAAGAATTTTTATAAAAAATAAGGGGTTTCGGGATTATATGCGCCGCGAATGATAAGAAATTTGTATTGATTCCATGATTTCATTTTTTCGAAGGCTGCCGTATCCTTGCTTTTACCGAATCGTATTTCTTTCAACACCCCTTTTTCAAAGGTGATCATCCCGTGTTCATTTAAATGATTTACAAAGGCATAACCGCTAACCCGCTCCTGTTCGGAATATTCAATAATCTCTTCGAGGCTGAACATGGTTTGATCACCACGTAACAGTATATTTTGATTTAAGGCGTTCCTTCGATAGGAACGTACGATGGATTGCACCTTGGCCAGAAAGAGATCGTTTTGAATAGGCTTGCTAATATAATCGATCGCTCCGTATTGCAGGGCGTCGAGTTGAAAAAGATTATCATTCACAGCCGTCAAAATTATGAACGGAGTCGCTTTATATTCGGGTAACTTACGGATTTGTTTGATAAAAGTCAGGCCGTCCATATATGGCATGTTAAGATCGGTAATGATGAGTTCAATACGCTTATCGGTAAATTTCAGGAAGGATATGGCATCCATACCGGACAGAAATTCATGTACAAGATAGCCCTCTTTGCGCAAAATTATAGTATACATTTGCAAAGCATTCGCTTCGTCATCTACCAGTACAAGATGCGCATTCGACTCCATTAAGGGTCCAGCTCCCTGTTAATCCGATCCGGATCTGATTTATCAGAAAAGCGGGTGGAATAAATTTGCCTCATAGCAAATTACCTACAGCAAATTTCATTTCTTCCGATGAAATAAAATTCCCTTCCGATTCCTTCAGAAAATGCTTCGAATTATTCTAAAATTTAAGGAACACCGGAAGGGCGGATATAACTTGCCATACCACCGTTTACAATATGGTGATTATCGGAGACTCAGGCGCAAACTTGAATAAAAATTACATTAAATCCAGGGCCGGAATTTCGTGTTCCGGAATCGTCCCGAAATCGGAAGCGGCACAATTTTCTTCCACCTGTTTATTCGTCTTGGCTCCCGGAATGGCCACCTGACAGGCCGGGTGCGAAATACAGAAGCGCAGGCTGACCTGAGCCATAGTCTGCTGGGGATAGCGATCAAATAAAGGGCGCATTTTCGCTACCTGTCCCAGGTAATGTTCCAGCTTTTCAGGGCTCAAATTCATTTTGCGATGGTCATCCTCCGTAAAACGGGAATCCGTGTTGAATTTACCGGTTAAGAAACCGAATAAGAGCGGGATACGCACAATGACCCCGATACCGTATTGCAAGGCTTTGGGAAAAAGAACCTTTTCCGCCTGACGTTCCAGCAGATTGTAACGAACCTGAATCGTATCCAGAAGGTCATGGTGCGTATCTAACAAATGCGCCTGTTCCGTTTCCTTGAAAGATTGAATACTGAGACCGGCATGTAAGATTTTACCATCCCGTTTCAATTGTTCCAGAGCCTGCCATGGTTCCTCTTGTTCCAGCTTATCCAGATCCGGACTGTGTAATTGTAAGATATCAAGCGCTTCCACACCGAGCCTTCTGATGCTCTGTTCGGCCGCAAAAATCAGATATTCTTTGGAATAGGTCTGTTTAATCGGGCCATATCCCTGGTCGTCTTTTTCATCTGCATTGTAAAAGTCATTTCCGGCCTTTGTGGCGATTACCAGGTTGTTTTTACCCCGTTCCGCAATCACTTTGGCAATCAGTTCTTCCGAATGGCCGAAACCGTATACATCCGCTGTATCGATCAATGTTACGCCGTGATCGAGCGCCGAATGCAAAGCACGCAAAGAATCCCGATCGTCGGTTTTTCCCCAATTCATGCCACCGATGGCCCAGGCGCCGAATCCGATGGTGGATACCTTTGGCCCTCTTTTTCCCAAACGAACATATTTCATTTTATACCTTTCTGTGTGTTGCTCGTTGGTAATTTAATAAAGTATCGGAAATATGTACATAAAATTGAAAAGAAAGGTCATGAGAATCGAAAATGGGAATAGGTGGTTTTCAATGAAGAGTTTCACCTTTCGATGAAAGGGGATTTTGGAAAGGGGTTTAACTCTTACGGTTCTTCTCCATAGCCGACGGCTTTTATAAAACCGGTTGAAGAATTATGGATTTAAGCCGAATAATAAGGAGGATAGAAAGTCAATATGAGCCCAATGAGGGAAAACAGCGCATGTGCGGTACGGGAAAATGCATTTTAGAATTTAACCTTTATGTATTTGCTCTAATGGGGATTATTCTTTAAATTCGCAACGTTTCCAATATATAATAGAAACAGGGCATTTAGCACATTAAAGATCGGATAGCGCAGACAGCAGTATGGAACGTATTTTTTTTAAATCAAAAATTCATCGGGCGACCGTTACCGAAGCCAATCTCAATTATGAAGGCAGTATTACGATCGATTCCGATCTAATGATCGCCGCCGATATCCTTCCTTATGAGAAAGTGGATGTGGTTAATATCAGTACCGGCGATCGCTTTACTACCTATGCTTTGCTGGGCAAGAAAGGCAGCGGTGAAATTTGTTTGAACGGCGGTGCCGCCCGCTTGGGTCACGTGGGCGATTTGTTGATTATCATATCTTATGTCCATTTGGAAAAGAAAGAACTGGACACATTTTCCACAAAAGCCGTATTAGTCGATGAACATAATCATGTGCAATCCATCCAAACCCAATCCATCAAGTAGACTCAATGCAATCCAACGAACCGGTTTCCTCGTTTAAATCGTTTTACCAGTCCATCTATAAGAAAATTTTATCCAGTACAGACCGTATGAAAATGACGGAACATACGTTTGTTCTCTTGATGGCGGTCGTCATCGGATTGCTCGGGGGCTATGGTGCGGTTCTTATTCAATTCACAATCCGGGTGTTTCAGCATCTGTTCTGGCGCGGGACTTTTAACCTGGAAACGATTCATGCCATTGCCTGGTACTGGAAAGTCATTATTCCTTTAGGAGGCGGAATTGTCGTCGGTCTGGTAATCCAGTTTTATGCTCGTGAGGCCAAAGGGCACGGCGTTCCGGAAGTGATGGAAGCGATTGCTTTGCATAACGGGATTATAAGGGTCCGGGTGGTCATTGCCAAGTTGTTCTCTTCCGCTCTTTATATCGCTGCCGGCGGCTCGGTGGGTCGTGAGGGGCCGGTGATCCAAATCGGCTCGGCCGTCGGTTCCAGTGTGGGCCAGTTCTTTAAAGTCACTCATAAGCGAATGCGTACTTTTGTGGCCTGTGGCGCCGCTTCCGGAATTGCCGCCGCTTTTAATGCTCCGGTTGCAGGAGCTCTGTTCGCAGTTGAAATTATTTTGGGGGATTTCGCTGTTCCCCAATTCAGTCCCATTGTGATCTCTTCGGTAACGGCCACCATTGTTTCACGCCATTTTCTAGGTGATTTTCCGGCTTTTGTGGTTCCGGCCTATCATCTGTATTCACCGTTGGAACTGATCAATTACGTAGTTCTTGGCGTTCTGGCCGGAATGACAGCGGTTGCCTTTATTAAATCTCTCTATTATATGGAAGATTTCTTCGATAACATGAAAACACCCCAATATGTCCAGAGTGCCATCGGAGGTATTGCCATCGGATTGATCGGCATTAAATTTCCTGAGATATTCGGCGTTGGATACGATTCCATTGATATGGCTCTGGCCGGTCACATTGCTGGCTGGCTGGCGCTCATTCTCGTTGGAGTAAAGGTCATCGCCACTTCCATTAGTTTGGGATCCGGTGGTTCGGGTGGTATTTTTGCCCCCTCTTTATTCATGGGAGCTTTACTCGGCGTCTTTTTCGGCGGCCTGATTCATTATTGGTTTCCGGATTGGACGGCAGGTCCGGGCGCCTATGCCTTAGTGGCCATGGGCGGCGTCGTAGGGGCAACGACTCACGGGCCGATTACTGCTATTCTCATCATTTTTGAATTGACCAATGATTATAAAATTATTTTACCATTGATGATCACTACGATTATCTCTACTTTGATTTCCATGCGAATGCAAAAAGAATCCATTTATACCCTGAAATTAGTGCGCAGGGGCATTAATATCTTTGCCGGCCGGGAAGTGAATGTGCTAAAATCTTTAAAGGTGTCCGATGTGGTTAAGCAGAGTATTAATCTTATTCGGGAAAATGATTCCTTTACGGATGTGCTGGAACAGATTATCCATTCTCCGCATAATTATGCCTATGTTGTAGATGAAAATGATCAGCTGACCGGATATATTTCCATGCATGAAATTCGGCAAACTATCACCGACTATGAAAATTTAAAGCACCTGCTTATCGCCCGCGATGTGGCTCTGCCCGATGTGGAAATCGTCCGGGAATCCGATAATCTGGATTATGTGATGAAACAATTCGGACGTACCGGTCTGGAAGAAATGCCGGTCATTTCGGATGATCATGAGAAGCGCATTCTGGGAACTATTTGGCAACGCGATGTGATCAACGCTTATAATCAACAAATATTCTTAAGGGATATGTCCGGTGAAGTGGCGGATAGCGTTCACCATGTGAATGAAGGTAAGTCCGTCCATGTGGTGGATAAATATTATTTTTATGAACTGGATGTACCGTCTCCTTTAATTGGAAAATCTTTAATAGAAATTGATTTGCGCAAAAAATATAATTTGGAATTGATTCTCATCCGCCGCACCCGGACCATTCGGAATAAGAAGGCCACACAGTACATTCACCCCCATGCTCAAACCCATTTGAAGCTGAATGATGTCCTGCTGGTTTTTGGGCTGAAGGAGGATGCGGAGAACTTCCGGAAGCTGAAACCCTTGAACAAAAAATTGCATTGACGGTTGAAATCCTTAATGAGGGAGTGGAAGATTGATGATAAAATTTTCTGAAGAACACCGGATGGTACGTAAAATGGTTCGTGATTTCGCCCGTAAGGAGATGGCACCCATTGCTATTGATATTGATGAAAAGGAGCGATTTCCCGAAGAGACCTTTAAAAAAATGGCAGAACTAAATTTGCTGGGGATGCCTTTTGATGAGCGTTGGGGGGGGGCCGGCTTCGATTATATCTCCTATGTCATCACTCTGGAAGAATTCGCCCGGGTTTGTGCTTCCACGGCTCTTTCTTATTCGGCACATGTCTCATTGGCGGCCAGCCCTATCGACCAGTTCGGTACGGATGAACAGAAAGAAAAATATCTGAGGCCCCTGGCCGAGGGGGAAAAAATCGGTTCCTTTGGCTTAACGGAACCTTCTTCCGGTAGCGATGCCGGTTCTCTTAAAACAACGGCCTTGAAAGATGGGGATGCATATATTCTTAACGGTTCCAAAATGTGGATTACCAATGCCGAAGTGGCCGATATCTTTGTGGTAGCGGCCTTAACCGATCCTGAAAAGGGAAGGAAAGGGATCTCAAATTTTATTGTGGAACGGAATTTTCCCGGATTTGAAGTGGGCAAAAAAGAAAAAAAACTCGGTATGCGCGCTTCGCCCACCTGTATGCTCCATTTTTCCGACTGCCGGGTACCGGCCGAAAATTTACTCGGTACGGAGAATGAAGGATATAAACAGTTTTTGTCGACTCTGGACGGGGGCAGGGTAGGAATTGCCGCCCAGGCTCTGGGAATCGCCAAAGAAGCATTCAAACGCAGCCTGCTTTATTCCCGGGAACGCGAACAGTTCGGCCGCAAGATCGGAGATTTTCAGGGCATTCAATTTAAATTGGCGGATATGGCCACGCAGATTCAGGCCGCCGAATTAATGATCTATGATGCCGCCGAAAGAAAGCAGGCCGGTTTACCCTATATTCATGAAGCGGGAATGGCCAAACTTTTTGCCACGGAAGCGGCTACGGCCATATCCAATCAGGCGATACAAATCCATGGCGGCGTCGGTTATACCAAGGAATATGAGGTGGAAAGGTTTTGGAGGGATGCCAAACTATTGGAGATAGGTGAAGGGACTTCCGAAGTGCAAAGGATTGTAATCTACCGTGAGCTCTTAAAAAAATTAGATAGGTTTTAACGGACATGAAAAAATACGGACAGGATTTAATTCGACGTTTAGAAGAAATTCCCGTGGGCCGAACGAATCTATGGGATGTTCTGGCCAAAACCCTATTGGTTTTGTTGATCATCACCAGTGGACTGGTCTTTTTTACATCGGAGAAACCTTACCAGAATATGGATTTAAAGATCGGCAGTATTGCGCCGCGTAAAGTGGTTGCCCCCTTTAATTTCTATATACTAAAAACACCCGAAGAGCTGGATAAGGAAAGAAAGCTGAATACGCAAAAAGTACCCTTTTACTTTACTTATGACGACTCCGTTACCAGAGAACAAGAAAGCCGTTTAAAACGCATTCTGCCATTTCTGATCAATGCCCGTAAGGAGTTTCGTCATGCACGTTATGATTCGGTTAGATCCGATTCTGTCCTGCTCGATATCAAGAGGGCATTACTGGATGAATTTCAGATTCAATTCACAGAAGCCAATTTGCGGGTTTTATTCGATATTTTAAAGGATGCTAAAAATATTGCTTCTCTGGATAAAGCGGTGGAAATTTCGCGCCAGTATATAAAAAACGGTATTTTAAGCCTGCGTCTGAGTGAGATTTCCCGTCCCAATGTCGTCGTGATTCGTAACGGTATAGAAGAGGTACTTAATACGGATGAGCGGGTGGACCTTCCCACCGTTCAAAATGCGATCGAAAACATCCTTTTGCAGCGTTTTAATGTAAATCAGACGATTGTTCTGAATTATCTGTTTTCCCAGCTCATTCAACCCAACTTCATTTTCAATGAGCAGTTCACCAAACAAAAAGTGGATGAAGCCGTGGCCTCTATTTCACGGACAAAAGATATTGTTTATGAGAATGAACGCATTGTCGACGCCAATCAGCGCATCGATAAGGATATATATCAAAAATTGTATTCCCTGAAAATGGCCCGGTTGGAACGAAGTCAGCAGGAGGGAGAGTGGACAACCGGCATAAACTTACTGGCCAGAATTATGCTTTTGCTGGCCATTCTGTTTGTGGCCGGCCTATATCTGTTCTCGTTCCGCAAAAATATTTTCCGTGATAATAAACAACTGTTTATGATCACGCTGATTATTTTGGCAGAGATGGTCACTGCAGCCGTGTTTTATAACTGGTTGAATTGGCATGCTTTCCTTATTCCTACTACGGTAGTGGCTATGTTATTGGCGATTCTGGTGGATTCCGGAATTGCTTTTTTGGGCATCATAATTGTGGCGCTGATCCTGGCCGGGTTACAGGGAACGGGATTCGATTTCGTGTTGCTGACCGTGATCAGCGGTCTGGTCGGCATCTATTCTGTCCACAGTATCCGTAACCGAAACCAGGTTTTTAAGGCCATTATCTATATTGCCCTGGCTTATTTGTGGACTTACCTGGCTCTAACGGCTTTGCGATATGAGTCCTTTTTTGAAGCCCTGAAAATGTATACCTATTTTCTGTTACCGAATTCTGTGTTTTCACCTCTGTTAACCTTTATCCTGCTCGGTCTGTTCGAACGGGCCTTTGATATAACCACGGATGTAACTTTGCTCGAATTATCGGATATGAATCATCCTTTATTAAAACGCCTTTCCATGGAGGCTCCCGGGACATTCCATCATAGTATGGTGGTCGGGAATCTGGCCGAAGCAGCTGCCAAGGCAATCGGAGCAAATCCATTGTTAGCCAGAGTAGGAAGCTATTACCATGATATCGGTAAAATGGAAAAACCCGAGTATTTTGTGGAAAATCAGATGGATGCCGAGAATCGCCATAACCAGTTATCTCCCAATATGAGTGCTCTGATCCTGGCTTCTCATGTCAAAGTGGGTATGGAAATGGCAGAGAAATATAATATTCCCAGGCGTGTCCGCGATTTTATCCCGGAGCATCATGGTACGAATATCATGAAATACTTCTATAATAAAGCTCTGGAAGGCGCCGGAGACAATGAAGTTAACGAAGCCGATTTTCGTTACCCGGGACCGAAGCCGCGCAGTAAGGAAACGGCCATAGTGATGTTAGCCGATGCCGTGGAAGCGGCCACGCGTACACTGAATAATCCCACGCCCAGTAAGATCCGGGCTTTTGTGGAAAAATTGGTAGACGAACGCTTCCGGGACGGGGAACTGGATGAATGTGAACTGACTATTCGGGATTTAAAAAATATTGTGGATGCTTTTCTGCCCGTGCTTTATGGAGTTTTCCAGCACCGCATCGAATATCCCGATGCGGAAAACAAAAAAAAAGCGGTTCAGAAAGAAAAGGCAAGAGCGGAAAAATCGGGAAATGATGGAAATACAGATTCATCGCTTAAAAGCAAAGCCAAAACTAAATGAGCAGACGCTCGGCAAG
>Ga0256841_1000214_pt1 | contig 63437 bp, 57 predicted proteins | sample 356308metaG_FD_185971 | JGI IMG/M metagenome (GOLD analysis project Ga0256841, IMG submission 185971) | Hydrothermal vent microbial communities from Mid Atlantic Ridge, Atlantic Ocean - 356-308 | ecosystem: Environmental > Aquatic > Marine > Hydrothermal vents | place: Atlantic Ocean: Mid... | reverse complement strand
AAAATGGAAGGTTTCCGAACATACCAATGACGCTAAAAAATATCGCGCTGCATCCATAGACAACCATGAGATAACATTACAATTTTATAAGTTTTCAAAATTGTCTGTGCAAGATTCAGGTTATACATCCATTACCCGGCAACAAGGCAACTATTGCGCCGAAGTGACTTTCCAAAACACTTAAATGCGACATACGAAAGAGGCAGATCATGGGGAAAATGAGGCTGGCACTCATTTCAGGAGGGGTTTCATCGGAGCGCGAAGTTTCCCTGAAAAGTGGAGATCAGGTTTACGCGGCCCTGGACAAGACGCGTTACGAGATCCACCGCTACGATCCGCAAAGCGACCTGCCGCAGCTGGTACGCGATGCCGGGCGGCTGGATGCGGCCCTGATTATCCTGCACGGTCCATTTGGTGAGGACGGCACCGTACAGGGGCTGCTCGATCTGCTCCGGATTCCCTACCAGGGCTCCGGCGTGCTGGGCAGTGCCGTGGCCATGAACAAGCTGATATCCAAGCAGCTCTACGAAAAGGCGGGCATACCGGTGCCGCCTTATGCGGTCGTCAGCCAGGGCGACGCGTCGCCGGCCGGATCGGCGGTGGCGCACCTCGGCCTGCCGCTGGTAATCAAGCCGGTATCCGCCGGATCGAGTATTGGTATGTCGATTGTCCGGGATGCCCAGCAGCTTGGACCGGCGTTGGAGAAAGCATTTGTCCACGATCGCACGGTGATGGTGGAAAAGTTCATCGACGGCACCGAGCTTACCGCCGGCGTGATCGGCAATGCCGAGCTGGAGGCCCTGCCGCTCATCGAGATCGTCCCGCAGGCAGGCTACGATTTTTTTGACTACGAGGCCAAGTACAAGCCGGGCGCCACCAACGAAATCTGTCCGGCGCGCATCGATGCGGATTTGACCGCTAAGGCGCAGCGGTATGCAAAAATGGCCCACCGGGCCCTGTTCTGTGACGGCTACAGCCGCACGGACATGATTTTCGCCCAAGGCGAGATTTACGTTCTGGAAACCAACACCATCCCCGGCATGACCGAAACCAGCCTGTTTCCCCAGGCCGCCAAAGTCGCGGGCATGCCTTTCGGAAAGCTGATGGATCGCCTGATTGCACTTGGAGTGGAGCTGCACCGGGGCTGACATCGTGGATCACGAAGCTGATGTAAAGAGGATTTCAAAATGGGACAGGATCAGCCGCAGGTTGCCATTGTAATGGGCAGCGACTCAGATCTGGCAGTGATGCAAAAGGCCACGGAAATGCTCCAGCAATTCGGCATCGCCTATGAAATGACGGTGGCCTCGGCGCATCGCAGCCCGTCAAAGGCCGCACAGCTGGCCGCTTCCGCCCGCCAGCGCGGCATCCGGGTGATCATCGCCGGTGCCGGCCATGCCGCCCATCTGGCCGGTGTACTGGCCGCCCATACCATTTTGCCGGTGATTGGCGTGCCCATCGATTCTTCCTGCCTGCAGGGTATGGACGCGCTGCTGGCCACGGTGCAGATGCCTCCGGGCATCCCGGTGGCCACCATGGCCATCGGCAAGCCGGGCGCGGCCAATGCCGGCATTCTGGCGGCGCAGATCATTGCTGCAGGTGACCGTCAGGTTGCCGCCAGGCTGGCGGATTTCAAACAGAAAATGGCCGATCAGGTTGAAGAAAAAGCCCGACGCATTGAAGCCGCCGGATAGCCGTTTCTGCCGCATCGACCCACTGGCACCGGAACCTGCAGCCGTGCGCCGCGCGGTGCAGCGGATTGCCGCCGGCGGGCTGGTGGGATTCCCCACGCGCTGCCTGTACGGCATCGGGGCCGACGCCCTGGATCCCGCTGCTGTCGACAGAATATTTGCCGTCAAGCACCGCTCCCGCAAGCACCCCATTCTGGTGCTCATCGCCCACCGCCGTGAGCTTTACACGCTGGCTCAAGATGTTCCGGACATTGCGGATAAGCTCATACAGCGCTTCTGGCCCGGACAGCTGACCCTGGTTTTTCAGGCCCGCGGGGGACTCCCACCGGGCCTGACCGCCGGCAGCGGAAAGATCGGTGTGCGCATGGCGGCGCATCCGGTGGCACGGACACTGGTCGAACAGCTCGACGGGCCGTTGACGGCGACTTCCGCCAACCTTGCAGGACGTCCGGGGGTGGCGCGTATAGAAGACCTGGACCCTGAGGTGGCGGCACGACTCGATTTGATTCTGGACGCCGGTCCGCTGGCCGGCGGCCCGGGGTCCACGGTGGTGGATGTCACGGTGCATCCGCCCATGGTTCTGCGGCAGGGATGCGTGGCGAAACGGTTGGTTCTCGAAACAACCCGGCTGCCGGCGATATGGTGATACCATGACGCTGCTGTGCCTCCAGCCGTGTTGACAAGCCACCCGAATTTCCCTATAAAGCGGGAAGATGCCGGGGTGGTGAAACTGGTAGACGCAGAGGACTCAAAATCCTCCGGGCGCAAGCCCATGCGGGTTCGATTCCCGCCCCCGGCACCAGGAAACCCATAAAGGAGCTTTCCCGCCGCATACAGGATGGCTCCTTTCCTTTTGGCAGGTAGCTGCAGGGAATATCCATGTTCGATCTGAAGCTTTACCTCGACGACCGGCGACGTCTGGTCAACCGGTCGCTGGAAGAGATGCTGCAGCGCGCGGCACCGGCCGGCCGGCTCCATGACGCCATGCACTACTCCCTGATGGCCGGCGGCAAACGGCTGCGGCCGGTGCTTTGTCTGGCAGCGGCCGAAACCGTGGGCGGCTGTGCTGCCGATGCCATCGGGGCCGCCTGCGCCCTGGAGATGATTCACACCTATTCACTGATTCACGATGATCTGCCGGCCATGGATGATGATGCCCTGCGCCGGGGGAAGCCAACCTGCCACGTGGCCTTTGATGAGGCCACGGCTATTCTGGCCGGGGATGCGCTGCTGACGCTGGCCTTCGATACGCTGCTGTCCGCCGGGGTTCGTCAGCCACGCCGGGCCCGGCAGTGGTTGAGTGCCGGCATGGACATCGCCCGGGCATCGGGCTGCCGGGGGATGGTGGAGGGCCAGATGCAGGATATGGCGGCCGAAGAGACGCCGCTGGCGCTGGACCAACTGCGGCGCATGCACGCCCTGAAAACCGGTGCGCTCATCGAAGCTGCAGCCACCAGCGGAGCCGTTCTGGGGGGTGCGGATGAGCGTCAGGTCGAACATCTGCACGCTTATGCCCGTAACATCGGTTTGGCCTTCCAGGTGACCGATGACATTCTGAACGTCGAGGGCGACCCGCAGCTCATGGGCAAGGCCGTGGGCACTGACGCAGCCCGCTGCAAGAGCACCTATCCCGGTCTTATGGGGCTTGCGGCATCCAAGACCTTTGCCGGCCAGCTGGTGGACGAGGCCCGTCGGGCATTGGCGCCTTTCGGCGAGCGGGCCGCTCCGCTGGCGGCCATTGCCGAGTACATTCTGAAGCGGAAACACTAACCTGGCAACAACCGCGCGCGTCGGGGATGCTTTTGCATGGCGAATCCGGCCCGCATGGCAAAGGGAGCTGTCGATTTGGGAATTCCGGTGATTCAGCAGGTGCGTATTGCCGTTTACATTTTGGGCCGCATGTTGAGGTCGGATCGCCGCTTCCCGCTGGTGCTGATGCTCGAGCCGCTGTTTCGCTGCAACTTGCACTGCCGCGGGTGCGGCAAGCTGGCCCATCCGGCTGAAATCATGCGCCGCCAGATGACGGTGGCCGAGTGCCTGGACGCCGCCGACGAATGCGGTGCACCGGTGGTGTCCATCGCCGGCGGCGAACCCCTGCTGCATGCCGGCATGCCGCGCATCGTACGCGGCCTGACCGATCGGCGGCGCTTTGTCTACCTGTGCACCAACGGACTGTTGGTGAAAGAAAAAATCGCCGCTTTTGCACCTTCCGTCTACCTGACTTTCAACGTGCACCTGGACGGCCTGCGGGAGCGCCACGACGCCGGGGTCTGCCGCCGGGGCGTTTTCGACACCGCCGTGGCCGCCATCCGTCTGTTGGTGGCACGTGGTTTCCGCGTGACCACCAACACCACTTTTTTTGGCGACGAAACGCCTGCAAGCGCCGCGCGTTTTTTTGACTTTCTCACCTCGCTGGGTGTGGAGGGCATGACCGTGGCGCCTGGGTTCAGCTATGCGGCGGCCGCCAGTCAGGACATTTTCCTGGGGCGTGCACGCACCCAGGCGTTGTTTCGGGGTATTTTGAAACTGGCCCCCAAGCGGGGCTGGCGGTTTAACCACAGCCCGCTGTATCTCGATTTTCTCGCCGGAAACCAGCCTTACGCGTGCACACCCTGGGGCAACCCCACACGCAACATTTTCGGCTGGCAGCGTCCCTGCTACCTGCTCGATGACGGGTACGCTTTAAGTTTTGCAGAGCTGATGGCGGATACCGACTGGCAACGCTACGGAGTGGGCCGTGATCCGCGCTGTGCCGATTGCATGGTGCATTGCGGATTTGAGCCCAGCGCGGTGATCGATGCGGTGGTCCGGCCGTGGAAACTGCTGACGCTGGCCCTCAGGCAGGCGGCCGGAAGCTGAAGTCGCCGCCCGGTTCAAAGGCGCCGGGCACCTCTTTTTGATGATTTTGTAAAGAGTCCGGATCGTTCGCTTGCGCAAGCCTTTGCGGGCGCTGTGCGCCGCTGCGCCAAATCCCGGAAACGGATCGCTTTGCTCTTCAAGCATCCGGAGATTTTTACACTCAAGCCTGCAAGCGTTTTCGGCGAAAAGTCTTGAAACCCGCCAGGCACCGATTTTTTACGAGTCCGTCCTTTTAAATTCCCTCTATTGCATTCCAGGCACGTTGCAGCGTCCGTGCGGCATGGACAAAGCTGCAGCCCAGCTGCAGCAGATCACCGGCCAGCTGCGGTCGGCGCAGCAGGCGGATTGCCATGCGGGCGGGCATGATCCGGCCGTGTGCATCCAGGGCGTCGATGAGGTCTTTGGGCAGGGTGTGCCGCTGCGGGTCGCAAACCGCGCGCAGCACCAGCGCCGGCAGACCGTTTTGGGCGGCCACGGCGGCCACGGCGGCGCTTTCCATGTCAACCGCCAATGCCCGCCAGTGCCGGTATAGACGCGCTTTATCGTTCTTTGCCGGAACGATTGTCGGGCTGCTGGCGATGGTACCGCAGAAGATACGCAGACCGCCGGCCGATAGTTTTTCTTGCACACGGACGGCGCATGGCCCTTCGGTTCCAGGAATCATGGCAGGGGGCGAGGCCTCCAGATCCGCCAGCAAATCCGCGACAACCAGGTCTCCGGCCCTAAGGGCGGGATGCAGGCCGCCGGCCACGCCGCAGACGGCCAACCGCCGCACGCCGCGGCGTACCAGCCAGCGGGCCGCCGCGCGCGCGTTTTGCGGACCCGGCTGTGACACTGTACAGATCAAGAGCCCGCCGCCCGGGGTTGCGTGCCACCGAACCCGGCGGCCGTTTGTGACGGACCATCCGCGGCGGCCGAAAAGTGCTGCAGCTTCGGAAAACATGGGCACGACCAGGCCGGTTGGGGAGCCTAAAGCTTTCATGGCATCAGGAAAAGTGCTGGGCGGCCCGGCCCAGGGCCATCAGCGGAAAATAGTGGCGGTAGAGGTTGTAGTTGATCATGAAGGCGCGGGACAATTCGATGCCCTGGGCGAGGTTTTCTCCGTTTTTCGCCAGGTTGATGCGTTGGCCCACCGCGTATCCCGGAAAGCCGGTACCGGTGTAATAGGGTTCATCCCAGGTGCCGCCATGCTGGTTGTCCAGCAGCCAGTCGACGCCGCGCGCCAGCGTGTCGTCGTAATAGTGCAGGCCCACGGCCAGCAGGGCGATGAGGGCCCAGGCGGTCTGGGAAGCGGTGCTCGGCCCCCTACCGCGGTAACGGTCATCCATGTAGGAAGCGCAGCTTTCACCCCAGCTGCCGTCTTTTTTCTGCCTGGCGGCGATCCAGTCGGCCGCCCGGCGGATGTAGGCGGCCTGCATGTCCTCACCCACGGCTTTCAAAGCCGGTAGAACGGCCGCCGTACCGTAAATGTAATTGACGCCCCAGCGGCCGAACCAGCTGCCGTCGGCTTCCTGTTCGCTCTTGATATACGCAAGTGCCCTGCGAATGGCCGGACTCCGGCGGCTGTACCCCAGCAAGCCCAGCGCTTCAACCACGTGCGCGGTCACATCGACGCTGGGCGGATCCAGCGTTTCCCCGAAGTCGGCAAAGGGAATCCGGGTAACCAGCAGACTGGTGTTGTCCCGGTCAAAGGCCCCCCATCCGCCGTTTTTACTCTGCATGGCCAGTGTCCAACGGGTGGCCAGCGCCAGCGCCCGCCCGATTTCGATGGCAGCGGGCAGGCGGACCGCGCAGCGGCGCAGCTTGGCCAGCAGGATCAGCGCCACGGCGGTGTCATCCACGTCCGGGTACCAGGTGTTGGCGCGTTCGAATGCCCAGGCGCCGGGGGCCACGCCGCGTACGGTGACCTGCCAGTCGCCCGGAGCGGTCACGAATTTCCCCATGATCCACGCCAGGGCCCTCTGCAGCACTGCCGAGGTCTCGAAACACACCCCGCAGTCCAGCTGCGCCAGCATGGTCAGCAGCGTGTCCCACACCGGGGATTCGCTGGCGTGGATGTAGATGCCACCGTTTTTTTCATGGGACCAGTGCCGGCCGAAAGCATTCAGACCCGCCGCCAGCACGGGGTGCGTCACGGCGTAGCCTTCGGCATTGAGTGCCATCAGGGAGTAGATAAAGGGCGGCTGGATGCCGCCCCACACGCCGTCCGCGTCCTGGTGCCGCACGATCCATTCCACGCACAGGCGGCGCGCCAGGCGGCGGCCCGGATGTACCGGCCACGTCACGTAACGGTTGAGCAGGCGGTCCATTTTAAAGAAGAACCATTCCCAGCCCATCCCTTTGTGGTCGCGTGGCAGGCGGTAGTCGAAGTTTTTACGGCCGTGCGGGAAGAGTTCGTCCAGGCGCCGGTCGGCTGCCATCGGGCGCACAGGCCGCCGGGACGAGAGCAATGCCAGTGGCAGCAGGGTGGCGCGCGCCCACGAGGAGAAGCGGTAGATATTGAAAGGCGCCCAGGTGGGCAAGAGGATCATTTCGGGCGGCAGGGCCGGCGTGTGCTCCCAGGGCCATTCCCCCAAAAGCGCCAGCCAGTAGCGCGTGAACACCCGGATGTTCGCGAGGCCGCCGTGGTCCATAATCCAGCGGCGGGCCCGGGAGAGCACCCGGCTTTGCGGTGCGTAGCCGGCGGCCCGCAGGGCCGCGTAGCACTCGACGGTGGTGTTGATATCCCCTGCGGGGGCATCGTAGTACACCTCCCACGAGCCGTCCGCCCGCTGTTCGTTCAAAATAGCCTGTACAACCCCCGGGTATTTGGGATCGTTCTCTATGCCCAGAAAGTGCATGGCCAGGATCCACTGGGCTTCCATGCAGGAGTTGGACTGCAGGTCCCCCATCCAGAACCCATCCTCGTTCTGGTGCCGGTCTGACCAGGCAACGGCATCGGTGATACAGGTTTTCAGGCGGCGGATATCCGGTTTCACACGGACCTCGGGTTGCGTTTCGGATTGCAAATGGTATCGTAGATAAACGTCTCGGCAAGGCATGTCAACTCGAACCTGTGCCAGCACCCGCCAATACGCGGCCGGACAACGGAAATTATTGTGTTGGCCGTTTTGACCGGATCAGCAGTGCGTAGCTGGCCAAGCCGAAGAGCGCCCAGAAAATTTGTTCCAGCCGCAGTGTGACGCCGTAGGTCAGCCCCATGACCGCCTCCAGGCCAACGGCCTTGAAGGCTACCAGGCGCGCGCCCTCACTGATGCCGATACGCATCGGAACGGCGAAGGCCAGCAGGTCGAACCAGCTGGCCAGAAACCAGGCGCCGCAGGCGGCGACCAGCATGATCCGCCCTTTCAGGGCATAGACAAAGATTGTCGTCTGCACGAGGCCGATCGTGCTGGCGGCCATGTGCCAGCCGATGGCGATCAGCAGATCGCCGGGGCGCTGGTGGTAAAAGTGTTTCAGCTCCGTGTCGATCTGGCTCAGGTAACGGCTGGCGTGCAACAGGCGCCGTCCGCCGACGTGCCGGTCACCCAGCCAGCGCACGAGGCCGCCCAGCTTTCCGTGGCGTTGCAGCCACAGAAAGCCGCAGATGCCGGCGGCCAGCAGGCCGCTGCCAACCATAAGCGCGGCCAACAGGCCACGCGGCAGCCGGGTATGCACCAGCGTTAAAATCGACCCGGCCGACACGAACAGCAGAAAGGACAGGGCATCCGCCAGTTTCCCGATGATGACCCCCGAGGCCGCCTGGGTGCCGCTGCCGGGCAGCGACAGAAGCGTTCCCTTGGTCACCTCGCCTCCCACCTGGGCCGTGGGAGTCAGGTAGTTCAGGGCAAAGCCGGCCATGTGGATCTGGAAGATATGCCAGAGGGAAAGCTGCTGGTGGTCGCGTGCCAGGCAGCGTCGCCAGCCCAGGACGTGCAGGCCTTCGGCGACGGCCTGGATGGCGATCAACGGCAGCAGCCACCATCCCAACAGCTGCAGCTGCTGCCACAAGGGACCCAAACCGATGTGATGCAACAGGTAGACCAGCAGGCCGCTGCCCAGCAGCACCGAAAGCGTGTGAAATTTTTTCATGGCCACCGGCAGTTGCCGCTGGAAGAGACCTCGCGACACAGGGGAAGAACAGTGGAAGACCGTTTCGCTGTCTCGAATATTTTTTCAGCACCCATAGCCGTGAGCCTGGAACCAGTCGACGGCCGCTGCCAGGGCGTCTTCGACGGGATGTTGCGGCAGTCCCAGTTCACGCACGGCCCGGTGGCAGTCGAAATACATGTACTTGCGGGCCATCATGACGCCGGTCAGTGGAATCATGGGCGGTTTGCGGGTGATCCAGCGCGACAGCACCTCGTTGATGCCGGCGGCCGCCAGCACTGGGAAAAAGGGCAGTTTCAGTCGCGGAGGCGTACGCCCGGTGATGCGCGCCAGCATTTCGAAAAAGCGGCACAACGTCAGGTTGCGGCCACCCAGGATATAGGCCCGGCCCACACGGCCGTGCTGGGCCGCCAGCCAGTGGCCGGCGGCCACATCGGACACCCCTGCGAAGTTGAGGCCCGTGTCCAGGTAGGCCGGCATGCGGCCGCGCAAAAAATCCACGATCATCTGGCCGGTGGGCGTCGGCTTGGTGTCCACAGGCCCTATCGGCGTCGAAGGGTGCACGATCACCGCTGGAAGCCCCCTGCGGACATACCGCTCGACTACGCGCAGCGCCAGAAACTTGGAGCGTTTGTAGTGGCCCACCATGTCGTTCAGCGAAACCGGCGTCATTTCATCGGCCGGCCGCCCGTTGCGGCTGGCGGCCAGCGTGCCCACGGACCCGGTGTGCACCACTTTGGCGATGCCCAGGTCAAGGGCTGCCCGCATGACATTTTCGGTGCCGCCGACATTGACCCGGTACATGTTCGGCGGATCGGGGACCCACAGGCGGTAGTCTGCGGCCACGTGGTAGACCTGGTCGCAGCCGCGCATGCTCCGGCGGACGGCATCGGCATTCCTCAGGTCGCCGTATGACAGCTCCGCTCCCAGGGCCTTCAATCTGTCCACCCGGCTGGTTTTGCGGACCAGCGCGCGGACCCGATGGCCTTTTTCACCAAGCAGCCGGGCCACGTGATAACCGATAAAGCCTGATGCGCCGGTCACCAGAATCTTCATTGCAAGCTCCCCATCTTGGTGGTGCACGGGCCCTAAATCTAAAACGTGCAACTGCTTCTTTTTCTATAACCAATGGCGGCCGGCGTCAAGATTCCAGGCGACTTTGACAGCGCCCGTTTTTTTGCTTGCATTTTCTGACGAAGTTGAGTACCACGTCGTATCAGGGTAGATGCCGGTTACGAAAGGTTTCCCATGGATGCTGCTGAATTTAAAGTATTGCGCAAGAGGCTGGAAAAAACCCAGCGCCAGATGGCCCAACTGTTGGGCACTTCGATCAAAGCCATTCACAGCTACGAGCAGGGCTGGCGGTCCATCCCGCCACACGCCGAGCGCCAGATCCTGTTTCTGGTGGCCCAGAAGCTCTCCCGGCAGCGGCCTCCGTGCTGGGAAGTCGTGAACTGCCACGTGGAGGATGACAGCCAGTGCCCGGCCCGCGAGTTTAATCTCGGCGAACTGTGCTGGTTTATCAATGGCACCGTCTGTGAGGGGGCGGCTCAGAGCACCTGGAAAGAAAAAATGGCACGCTGCCGGACCTGCGAGGTGTTCAAGAGAACCTTTGCCCGGCCCCAGGCACACGACCAACAGGAAAGCACTGCACCATGAAAATCGTATCCATTGCCATCAGCCGGCGCAAAGGCACCCGCAAGGTGCCGGTGGCGGAAACTCGCCTGATCGCAGATCACGGGCTCGAGGGAGATGCGCACGCCGGCAAATGGCACCGGCAGGTCAGTTTCCTGTCCGCTGAGAGTATCGCCGGCGCCCGGGCCTCAGGGCTGGAGGTGACCTTTGGCGATTTTGCCGAAAACATCGCCACCACCGGCATCGATTGGAAAAACCTGCCGCTTGGAACGCGCGTTCGGCTGGGACCCAGTGCGCTGGTGGAGATCACGCAGATCGGCAAAGAGTGCCACAAGAAATGCGCCATCTACTACCAGGCCGGCGACTGCATCATGCCGCGCGAAGGCGTCTTTGCGCGGGTGCTCACCGGCGGCAGAATCCGCAGCGGCGATGCCATTTCCATCGAGCCGTCTGGACCCTCCGCCGGCTGACAAGCGGGGCCGGTCAAATTTTCAACCAACCTTCTTGACTGCCCCCCTGAGCTGTCCCGCTAAACCGATGCACTTTTCCGGATCTGTACCCGGCGGGCGTGCTTTGCCGAAGCCTTTCCTGGTTTTTCCGCTGCATCGGCGGGCAAAAGGGACCGCGGTGCCATCAGGTGGTATATATCGAGCATTTCTGTGACGTCAGGGCCGCTTCCTGCAGCGCTTCGGAAAAGGTCGGATGGCCGTGCACCGTGCGGGCGATGTCTTCCGAGCTGGCGCCGAACTCCATGGCCAGTACGCATTCGGCGATCATATCGGCGGCCCGCGGTCCGATGATGTGCACGCCCAGAATACGATCGCTCTTGGCGTGGCTGATCAGCTTGACGAATCCATCCTTTTCACCCATGCAGCGCGCACGGCCGGTGCCGGCAAAGGGAAAGCTGCCGGTACAAAAGGGAATTTTGCGCTCGCGGACCTGTTCCTCGGTCAGGCCCACGCTGGCCACCTCGGGCCAGGTGTAGACCACTGACGGGATGGCGTCATAATTGACTTCGCCGGCAAGACCGGCCATGTTTTCCACGGCGGCCACGCCTTCCGCCGAGGCTTTGTGGGCCAGCATGGGCCCGGCGATCAGATCCCCGATGGCGTACACCGAAGGCACGCTGGTGCGGTAGCGCGCGTCAACCTGGATCCGGCCGCTGCGCGCCTCGGTACGGATGCCCAGTGCCTCGAGGCCCAAATCCGCTGTATTGGGGCGCCGGCCCACCGAAACCAGCAGGCGGTCAAAGGTCGCCCGCGTCTGCTCAGCCCCCTTCTCCAGCGTAACGCGCACGCTGCGGGTCAGCGTCTCGGCGCGGCTGACGCGCGTATTCAGGTGAAAGACGATTTTTTGTTGGCGCAGGATGCGGTCCAGGGCCCTGCCCACCTGTCCGTCCAAGTTGGCGGCAATTTTGGGAAGCATCTCGATCACCGTGACCCGGGAACCCAGACGCTGCCATACCGATCCCAATTCGAGCCCGATATACCCGCCGCCCACCACACCCAGGCGCCGGGGAACGGACGGAAAAGACAGGGCCTGGGTGGAATCGACGATGCGCCGGCCGTCGAATTCGAGTCCGGGCACCTGCAGGGGCACGCTGCCGGTGGCCAGCAGGATGGCGTGGCCTTCCAGCTCCAGCGGCCGGTCTTGGGGTCCGGCCTCGGCCGGCGTGACGGCCACCCGATCGGGCGCTGACAGCCGTGCATGGCCGAAGGTGACCGCGATCTTGTTGTTCTCCAGAAGCTGCCGCACGCTGTCGGTGAGGTCCCGGACCACCTGGTCCTTTCGGGCCATCATGGTTTTCAGGTCAAGACGGATCTGGCCGGTCAGAATGCCATGCTCGGCGAAATGCTCCCTGGCCAGATGGTAGTATTCGCTGGAGTCCAGCAGCGCTTTGCTGGGGATGCAGCCCACGTTCAGGCAAACGCCGCCCAGGCGCGGCGCTTTTTCGATGCACGCCACCTTCATTCCCAGCTGGGCGGCGCGCACCGCTGCGACGTATCCGCCGGGACCGGAGCCGATTACGATGAGGTCGAAACGCTCTTGGATTGCCATGTTCAGATCTCCATCATGATGCGTTCGGGATTTTCGACGAGTTCCTTGATGTGCTTCAGGCAGCTGACCGCCTCGCGACCGTCCACGATGCGGTGATCGTAGCTCAGCGCCACGTACATCATGGGCCGGATTACAATTTCATCGCCGTCCACCACAGGCCGCTTTTCAATTTTGTGCATTCCCAGAATACCGCTCTGGGGCGTATTCAGTATGGGCGTGCTCAACAGAGAGCCGTAGACTCCGCCGTTGCTGATGGTAAAGGTGCCCCCTTCCAGATCGCTTAACGTCAGGCGGTTGGCTTTGATCTTTTGTACAAGATCGACGATGGCCCGTTCGATCTGGGCAAAACTCAGCGTTTCGGCATGGTGGATGACCGGCACCACCAGCCCGCGCTCGGAGCCCACGGCCACACCGATGTGGCAGTAGTCGTGATAGACGATCTCGTGATCCTCGATGAAGGCGTTGATGGCCGGAAAAGCTTTCAGCGCCTCGATGCTGGCTTTGATAAAAAAGGACATGAACCCCAGTGAGACACCGTGCTTCTTGGCAAAGGCCTCCTTGTAGCGGGCGCGCATGGTCATCACGTTTTGCATGTCGATTTCGTTGAAGGTCGTCAGCATGGCGGTGTTGCGTCTGGCCTCCAAGAGGCGTTCGGCGATGCGCCGGCGGATGGGGCTCATGCTCTCGCGCCGGATGCCCGGCACAGCCGCCGGAGCAACCGGGCCGGCGTCACCGGCGGATGCCGCCGGCAACGGTTGGGCACCGCCCTGCTCCAGATAGAGCAGTACGTCTCCCTTGGTCACACGGCCGCCGGGGCCGCTTCCCGGGATGGCGGACACATCCAGCTGTCTTTCGGCCGCCAGACGTCGCACCGAAGGCGGCAGCTGGCCGGCGGCGGTGTCCGGCCGGGATGTGCTTTCAGGTTGCGGTGCGGCAGGAGCCGGAGATGTGGCCTCGGCTGGCGGGGCTTGGGGGGCGGTGGCCGGGGGTGTGCCGGTGCCGGGCTCTGGGGCTGGTGACGGGGCTGCGGTTTTTTCTTCGGCCGGCGGGCCTGCCGGCGCTTCGGCCGCTGCGGTGTCGAGGGTACCTACCACGGCCCCGATGGGGACCGTCTGGCCCTCGGCCACGCTGATGTGCAGCACGCCGGCTGCTTCGGCGGTCACTTCCAGGGTGACCTTGTCGGTTTCGATGACAAACAGGGGCTCATCCTTCAAAACCGCGTCGCCGTCGTTTTTGTACCACTGGGCCAGAACCGCTTCCTGGACCGATTCACCGACACTGGGGATTTTGATCTCGATTTGCATGCCTGCTCCTTGACATTTCGTAGCCCGGTTCATCATTGGGACGGCCGCCGGTCCGGTCCGTCCGGCTGTGCGGCGTTCAGCTGATGGAGCCGTCGGGTCTTTTGCCCACCGCGGCATCCAGGATCGCGGCCTGCTCCAGCCGGTACTTGTTGGGAAATCCGGAGGCCGGGCTGGGCGATGCCGGCCGTGAGATGCAGTCGATATTCCCGAATCCCAGGCGCTGCAGCCGAAGGGCCATAAAATGCCAGGCCCCCATGTTGCGCGGCTCTTCCTGCACCCAGCACCAGGCGGCTTTGGGGTAGCGCTGCTGCAGGGATCTCAGCTCGTTTTCCGGAAAAGGGTAGAGCTCTTCGATGCGTACGATGGCCATGCGGTCATCCTGCAGCTCCTGTCGCCGGCGGTGGAGTTCGTAGTAGATCTTGCCGCTGCACAAAAGGACCCGCCGGATGCTGTGCGCAGGTTTAGGTTCGTCTATCACCGGCTGAAAAGTGCCCTGGGAAAGGTCCTCGATAGCCGAAACCGCCAGCGGATGGCGCAAAAGGCTCTTGGGGGTCAACACCACCAGCGGTTTGCGCAGCGGCCGTTTTATCTGGCGACGCAGCAGATGGAAGTACTGCGCCGGTGTGGTGGGGTTGCAGACCTGCATGTTTTGCGCCGCGCAAAGCTGCAGAAAACGCTCCGGACGCGCACTGGAATGCTCCGGTCCCAGCCCTTCCAGACCGTGGGGCAACAGCATGACGAGTCCGTTCTTGCGCTGCCATTTTTCTTCTCCGCTGGCGATGTACAGGTCGATGGCCGACTGCGCGTTATTGACGAAATCGCCGAACTGGGCCTCCCACATGACCAGGGTCTCGGGCCGCACCATGGCGTAGCCGTACTCGAAACTCAAGACGCTGATTTCGGCCAGCATGCTGTTGTGCACACTGAATATTGCCTGGCCGTCCGCCAGGTGGTTCAGTGGGGTATAGGTGTTTCCGCTGCCGGTGTCGACCAGCACGCTGTGTCGCTGGCTGAAGGTGCCGCGCTGGCTGTCCTGGCCGCTTAGGCGCACCGGGGTGCCTTCGGCCAGCAGGGTAGCGAAGGCCAGCTGCTCGGCATTGGCCCAGTCGATGCCCGAACCTTGGCGGATGCACTGCAGGCGTTTTTGCATAAGGGTCTGGAGCTTGGGGTGCAGTGCAAAACCTTCGGGCAGCGTGGCGAGTTTTTCGGCCAGACGGCTGAGCCGCGTGCGGCTCACGGCGGTTTTGACCGCCTGGCCCCTGGGGGCATTTTCGTAAGGTTCCCAGGCTTCGTAAAAGGAGTAGAACGGAAACGGACAGGCCGATCCGTGGACTTCGTTATAAGTTTCTTCCAGCGTGGCAAGGATATTTTCGGAAATCTGCCGGACGCTGTCGGGCTGCACGAGACCCTCTGACACCAGCTTGTCGGTGTAGAGCTGGCTGACCGGCGGACGCTCTTTGATCCGGCTGTACATCAACGGCTGTGTGAAGTATGGCTCGTCGCCTTCGTTGTGGCCGTAGCGGCGGTAGCAGACCAGGTCGATAACCACGTCCTTGCCGAAGCGCCGCCGGTAGGCGGCGGCCAGCCGTATCACGTGCACGGCGGCTTCGGGATTTTCGCCGTGTACGTGGAAAATGGGTACCATCAGCATCTTGGCCACATCGGTGGCGTAGCGTGTGGAGCGGGCATCTTCGGGCAGGGTGGTGTATCCGATCTGGTTGTTGATCACCACATGGATGCTGCCGCCGGTGGCATAGCCGGCCAGCTGCGACAGGTTGAGCGTTTCGGCCACGATGCCCTGACCCGCAAAGGCTGCGTCGCCGTGGATCAGAAGCGGCAGGACCTTTGCGCCGTGCGCATCCTGCCGAACCTCCTGGCGGGCACGGGCGACGCCCTCGACCACCGGATCGACGGATTCGAGATGGCTGGGGTTGTTGACCAGAAAGCAGCGCAGGGGGTGCCCGTCGGCGGTTTCGATGTCCGCCAGGTAGCCGTTGTGGTACTTTACGTCGCCGGCACCGGTCAGGCTGTCCGGATTGTAGCAGGTTTCGAATTCGCCGAAGATATCGGCCACGGGCTTTGCCAGGATGTTGGCCTGTACGTTCAGCCGGCCGCGGTGCGCCATTCCCAGAATAAGTTCGCAAACGCCGCTGTGGGCCGCATGCTCGACCAGGGCATCCAGCATGGGGATCAGCACGTCGGCGCCCTCCAGCGAAAAGCGTGTCTGGCCGATGTACTTGCGGTTCAGAAACTGTTCGAAGATTACCGACTGGTGGAGTTTGGTGAGGATGCGCAGCCGGTCGGCAGTGTCGATCCGGGGCCGGTTGCGGGTCGGTTCCATACGTTCCTGGAGCCAGCGCCGCTCGTCGGGGTCCTGCAGGTGCATGTACTCCACCCCGATGGCGCGGCAGTAGGTCTCTTTCAGGGCAGCCACGATGTCCCCCAGCGGGGCCTGGGTGCGGTCGCCGAAATCGGGGGTGAAAAAGACGGTTTTCAGGTCATCGGGCGTCAGACCCAAGGCCGTCAGCTCCAGCAGGGGGTGGCTGCTGGGGCAGGCCGTCAGCGGATCCAGGCAGGCCAGCAGATGGCCCAGGCTGCGGTAGCGGTCGATGAGGTTCTGGACCCGGGCCTGTTTCAGTACGCGCGTGTCTTCAGCCGGCGGCATTTGTCTCGACGCGGAGCTGCGGCCGCGTTCAAAGCCTTCGAAAAAAAACTGCCAATCCCGTGAAAGGGCATCGGGGGCGTCTTTCCAGCGGATGTACTGCGCATCGATGTACGCGGCGTTCAGGGGCTCGCTGATGTCCATGTCTGCAGGGTCTTTCTCTATGCGGGTTGCGTGGCGTTGCTGCCGGTCTGCAAGCGGTACTGGGCCCCAAACCAGCGCCGCACGCCGGCAGCCACCTGCTGCCGGTGGGCGGGGTTTGAAAACATATGGTCGCCGCCGGGAACGACCATCAGCTCGGTTTGCTCTGGCTTCAGGCGCTTGGCGGTGCGTGCATCGTCGGCCGGGATGATGGTATCGTTTTCGCCATGCACCACCAGCAGGGGGATTTTAAGGTGCTGCAGGGCATCGGGAATGCTGAAGCTCTCGGCGTCGGCGAAAAAGTGCTTTTTAAGTGTAAGGCTGCGTCCCCGGCTGGTAAAAGACACTTGGCCATGACGCTGCAATTCAGCACGCTGGCGGTCGCTTAGAAAGTGCGTGGTCTTGATGACTGACACCCGCCCGGCCAGCATGCAGAGCGCGTGTACTTCCCGGGTCGACACCGCCGTCAACAGGGCGATGGCGGCCCCCATGCTGTGGCCCGCCAGCCCGATCCAGGAAGCGCCCCGGGCGGTCATGAAGCGCACGGCGGATTGCAGTTCGGTAATGTACTTGGAATAGCTGGCATCGGCAAAATTGCCCTGGCTCTGGCCGTTTCCCGAGAAGTCGAAGCGCAGGGCCGAAAATCCGGATGCCGCCAGCTCCTGGGCCGTCTGTCGCAGGATGCCGGTATGGCGCGAGCAGGTGAAGCAATGCCCCAGGATCACGGCGGGCGCGTTGCCGGCTGCGTCGTAGTGCAGGGTGGCGGAAAGTTTTTCTCCCCGCGAATTGGCAAAGTAAACCGTTTCTTGCATGGATGACCTTTCGGCGGCTGACGCAGTGTACGCCATTTTAGCGGCATGTGCGAACCGTTGTCAACCGCCAACTACGGGGATTGTCCGCAAATGGTCGGTTGGGGCGGTGCTGTGAGCCGCCGCCGCACTTATGTGGCGTGCCGGGGGGTATTCGGCCCGGATGCTTGCATGCCACCCAGGCGTGATTTTTTCCCTTGTCCGCGCCCCGACTTTGAGGCATACTAAAGTTTTATGAAGTTCTTGGGCTCCGATGGGGGAGTATTACAGAACATGGATACAGTGAAACTTGCAAAAGGACGGCTAATGCGGAAATCCGCGCGCGCTGTCCGGACATCGATGCCGGCGTCATCGGCCTCGACATCTGCTACGACGATGCGCAGCAGGCCCCGATGGTGCATCTGAAAAGCCGCCAGCGCGAATACAGACGCTACCTTGGGGCGGCGGACGTGGAAGAGCTGCCTGAACGAAAAAAATGCGTGGTCCTGGGCATCGCAATTGCTCAGCTGGGGGCGGTTGACAAGTGATAATGTGTGTAGCCGGGCATCGGCCGTAGAACGGATTGAACCATGCAATACCGGCAGGAACAGGATACCATGGGTACGGTAAAAGTGCCGGCAACGGCTTACTACGGGCCGCAGACCCAGCGGGCGGTTGAAAACTTCGGCATCAGCGGCCTGAGGCTGCCGCCGGAGTTCACCAGCGCACTGGCGTTGCTGAAAAAGGCGGCCGCCCGGGCCAACCGCAGCCTCGGGCTGCTGGCAAAACCCCTGGCGGATGCCGTCGTACAGGCCTGTGACGAGGTACTGGCCGGCCGGCTGCAGGACCAGTTCGTCGTCGATGTGTTCCAGACCGGATCCGGGACTTCGACCAATATGAACATGAACGAAGTCCTGGCCGCCCGCGCCAACGAAATTCTAAGCGGCGTCAGACACACCAGAAAACCGGTGCACCCCAACGACCATGTGAACATGGGCCAGTCGAGCAACGACGTCATCCCCTCGGCCATACACGTCGCCGCCCGGATGCGCATCGAGGACCCCCTGCTGCCGGCTCTGCAGACCCTGCACCGTGAACTGGCGGCCAAGAGCAGGGCGTTTGCCGATGTGCGCAAGATCGGCCGCACGCATCTGCAGGACGCGGTACCCATGACCCTGGGTGACGAGTTCTCCGGATACGCCCGCCAGATCGAGCAGGGCATGCAACGGTTGAAAAACGTGGTGCCGCAACTGGCCGAACTGGCCCTGGGGGGCACCGCCGTGGGCAGTGGTCTGAACGCCCACCCGCAGTTTGCGAAAATGGCCATCGATTGCCTGTGCCGATGGACGGGGCTGCCTTTTAGCGAGGCGCGCAATCATTTCGAGGCCCAGGCCGCCCGCGATGCGGCTGTGGCGGCCAGCGGCGCGCTCAGGACCCTGGCCGTCAGCCTGACCAAAATCGCCAACGACATTCGCTGGCTGTCATCGGGCCCGCGCTGTGGCATCGGGGAGATTCGCCTGCCGGCGCTGCAGCCCGGATCCTCGATCATGCCGGGCAAGATCAACCCGGTGATTCCGGAAGCACTGCTGCAGGTGGCGGCCCAGGTGATGGGCAACGATACGGCCATCATGCTCGGCGGGCAGTCGGGAAACTTCGAACTCAACGTCATGATGCCGGTAATCGCCCACAATTTACTGCAGTCAATTGCGCTTACCGCATCGGCGGTCAGGCATTTCGCCGAAAAGTGCGTACGCGGCATCACGGCCGATCGCGAAACCTGCGCGGCCTACCTGGAAAAGAGTCTGGCACTGGTGACTGCGCTGGTGCCCGCCATGGGCTACGATGCAGCGGCGGCCATCGCCAAGGCGGCCCACCGTTCGGGCCGTACCATCCGGGAAGTCCTGCTTGACGAAAAGATTCTCAGCGCCGAAGAGATTGAGAAACTTTTTTGAGCACTTGGCCGGAGGTCGGTGAACCGGCACGGCGGCGGTCATCCGTGAGGTCCCATAGCCCCATAAACCCAAACCACCAGTGGGAGGGAAACCCATGACTGAAAAGAAAAAGTACACCATTAAAACCGCCTGTCCCCAGTGCGGCTGCAGCGGCGTGACGGTGCTTTCCGCCGAGGAGATGAAAAAACGTTACGGTGACGTACCCAACGTCGAAATGGAATGCAGCGAGTGTCTGGCGCATTTCGACACCCAGATGAAGGACGCCTGCCCCGAGTGGGACAAGGCGTGCCGCATGAAGGAGTAGCAGCCGTTCGAGGATGCAGCGGCCGCCGCCGGCTATGCGCTTAGCTGCACGGCAAGCCGGATGCCGATTTTAACGGCCATGGCGAGCATCAGCAGGCCGGCCAGAATGTCCGAAGTGCGCCGGTAGCGGCGCACGACGGCGGAGGCGCCGGTGCCCAGCAGCAACAGGCCGGGCAGCGTTCCCAGCCCGAAGGCCAGCAGCAGGATGCCGCCCGCCAACCCGCTGCCGCAGGGCAGTACGCGCGCGAAAGCGGCCCAGGAGAGGCCGCAGGGCAGCAAACCGAGCAGGAGCCCCAGAACGAAGATCGCCGGCGGAGATTTATGGTCCACGGCGGCAGTCGCCACTTTGCGAAAGCCAGGAATCCGGCTGGGCGCGGCCAAGGCCATCCATGCCGGTTCGGGCAAAAGGCCCAGACGCGATAAACCGAATCCGGCCAGAAACAAGGCGGCGATGATGTTCAGTCCGGCACGCATGGCGTTGAGGCGCTGCACGGCCGCAGGATCTAGCGGCCCTGCGGCGGTCAGGCCGGCGCCGATGGCGCCCACCACGGCGCCGATGAGTACATAGGTGCAGATGCGCCCTGTGTGGTAGAGCAGGTGCGCCAAGAACTTCCCGGTGCGTGCCGGAAAAGCGAACACCAGCGGGCCGCACATGCCGATGCAGTGCCCGCTGCCCAGCAGGCCCAGCAGGAACATGGGATACAGATCGGGTCGGGGCATGGCCGTGGCACTTCGATGGTTGTCGGTTTTGGCGCGAACGCGGTATTTAACGCGGCCGTCCGGATGATGCCGATCCGGCCGGAACGTGTACGCCCGGCCGCAGCAGACCGCCAACATATACCCGTTTGCGAAAGGGCTGTAAACCCTGGCGGGCCGATTCGCAAAAAGTTGCGTTCCAGCCGCGCCATATGTGTTTCGGCTCCGCTTTCTGGAAACTTGCGCTTTGCCGTTTGGCAACACGGCAGGATTTAACGTGCAGCTGGCGATGAATTTAACCCGCACGGATGCTGGAAAACAGCTGAAGCTCTTCCTGGCCATGTCACGCACGCCCCACGGGCTGATCGACATGACCACCCCGGTTTTTGCGGCCCTGCTGTGGCTGGGCGGCCTGCCGCCGGCACCGGTGGCGCTCCTGGGCCTGATCACCGCTTTCGCCGGCTACACGGCGGTTTATGCGCTGAACGACATCGTCGACCTGCGCAGCGACCGCGCCCAGCTTTGCCGGGAGCCGGATGTATGCCGCGGCCAGGATATCGATGCGCTGCTGGTGCGCCATCCCATGGCCCGGGGGCTGCTCAGCTTGCGGTCCGGGCTGATCTGGGCGCTGGGATGGGCCCTGGTGGCGCTGGCCGGTGCCTACCTGCTGAATCCGGTCTGTGCGCTGATTTTTGCCGCCGGCTGTCTGCTGGAGGCGTTTTATTGCCTGCTTTTGCATTTCAGCTGGCTGCGGGTCTTTGTCAGCGGAGTGGTCAAGACCCTGGGTGCGCTGGCCGCGGTTTTTGCCGTGGACCCGCATCCCTCGCCGTCCTTTTTAGGAGCCCTTGGCATGTGCTTGTTCTTTTGGGAAATCGGCGGGCAGAACATCCCCAATGACTGGTCGGATGTGGAGGAAGACCGCTGCCAGGACGCCTGCACCCTGCCGGTGCGCATCGGCCCGGAACGTGCGGCGGTGCTCATCGTCGTCTTTTTGTTTCTGGCCGTTGCCGAAAGCGCGGTGTTGTTCTGGTTGGCACCGGCCGCCCGCGGCATGGCGGATGTTGCCGCGGCCGCCGCCGTCGGTGTGCCGCTGCTCATATGGCCGTCCGTCCGGCTGCTGCGCGTGCGCACGCGCGCCCGCGCCCTTAAACTGTTCAACCGCGCCAGTTACTACCCGGCGGCGCTGTTGCTGATCGTCGTTGTACGGATGGTTTCCTGACGGATTGCAGAAATTTCAGCCGCCGCTGCGGCGCATAAACGAAGCGAGCATCATGGACCACAGGCCCATCCAGAAACTCAAAGAGCTGCCGGCCACGGCCATCTGCGGCAACGACATCAGTTCCTCCTGCCTGTACGTTTCGGCGCTGGCGATCCTCTACGCCGGGCAGTACGCCTGGCTGGCGCTGCTCATCGTGGCCTTCGTACTGTTTCTGTTCCGCAGCATTTACGGCGAAGTCGTCGGTGCCCTGCCGTTAAACGGCGGCGCCTACAACGCGCTGCTCAATACCACCAGCAAGGCCACAGCCTCGCTGGCCGCCACCCTGACCCTTTTGTCCTACATGGCCACGGCGGTCATCTCGGCCTCCGAAGCCATGCACTACGCGCACGGCCTCTGGAGCGGACTGCCGGTGATACCGGCCACGGTGGCGCTGCTGGCGGCTTTCATGGGCCTGACGATCCTGGGCATCGGCGAGTCCTCCAGGGCGGCGGTGGCCATTTTCATCACCCACCTGCTCTCCTTGACCGTTCTGGCTGCCGCTGCCGGTGTTTTCATCCTCGGCCACGGCCTGGATATTTTGCGCAGCAATTACGCCGCGCCGCTTCACGGCAGCTTCTCGAAGGCCCTGTTTTTCGGCTTTTCGGCCGCCATGCTGGGCATCTCGGGGTTTGAAAGTTCGGCCAATTTCGTTGAGGAGCAGGAGCGCGGCGTGTTTCCCAAAACGCTGCGCAACATGTGGGTGGTGGTCAGCTTCTTCAACCCCCTGATGGCCTTTCTGGCGCTTTGCGTGATCGCCAGCGGCGACGTGCCGGGGCATCAGGAGGCTCTTTTGTCCTACATGGGCGCCATCGCCGGCGGACCCTGGCTGTCGGTGCTCATCTCCGTGGACGCCGCGCTGGTGCTGAGCGGCGCCGTACTGACGTCCTACGTCGGGGTCGGCGGGCTCATCGAACGCATGACGTTGGACCGGGTGATGCCGCAGTTTTTGCTCAAAAAAAACCGCCGCGGCAGCTCGTACCGCATCATGATCATGTTCTTTCTGCTGAGCAGCTCGATCCTCTTTATCACCGGCGGCCGGCTGGGGGCGCTGGCCGGCGTCTACACGATCTCCTTCCTGTCGGTGATGGTGCTCTTCGCCGTCGGCAATATCCTGCTCAAAATCAAGCGCGCCAAGCTGCCCAGGCCTGAAAAGGCCTCCTGGCCGGCGCTTTTGATTGCGGTTATGGCGGTGGGCGCGGCCATCGTCGGCAACGCCGTCATGAACCCGCCCTACCTGGTCGTCTTTTTCCAGTACTTCATCCCGACCATCCTGGTGGTCGTGGTGATGCTCAAGCGCACGGCCATCCTGAGGTTCCTGTTTTCACTGATCCGGCACCTGTTCGACCCCATTCGCAGGTTCGTACTGACGACCAATTCGAAAATTCTGGACCTGATCGACAAGATCAACTCCCAGGAATTCGTCTTTTTCACCAAGGGCGACGACGTGGCGACGCTCAACAAGGTGATGCTCTACATCAAAAAAAACGAGCAGACCAACCGGTTGAAGATCGTCACCATCCTCGAAGATGACGCCGATGTCCCGGACAGCTTTTTGAATGATCTGGACGTGCTCAACCGTCAGTACCCGGAAATCGAGATCGAGTTCGTCAAACGCGAGGGGACTTTCGGACCCGCACTGGTGCGCGAACTGTCCAAAAAATGGAATATCCCCATCAATTTCATGTTCATCGGCTCTCCCGGCGATCACTTTCCCTACCGCATCGAAGACCTGGGCGGTGTGCGGCTGATCATATGATTTCAAACCGGCCGCATCGTTTCCGGGAGATGGCGCCCACCACATATAGGTTATGCGGGCGGGCATTGTCATGCCCTAGATGCCATCTGGTTTTCCCTATTTGTCAATGCACATCTGAAACCAAGACAGCGCAAGATCGAACAATCCGCTCCTTTTGGCCAAACCTTAACCCAACAACTCGCTAGAAGTTGGGATTGCACAATATCTCATTTTTTTCGCACCGAAGATGGATATCCGGCATTGGTTGTTGCGGTTACGAGCACTTGTTGGGAGACTTTTGATGGATCAAAGAAAACGACGGCCACCGGCGGTTTAAGAGTAACCTTGGCCTCTTTGACGCCGTCTATCCTGGTTAAACTTCTGTTTACCGTTACAGTGCAAGAAGAACAGGTCATATTATCAATGTCTAATACCGCCCTTTCGAGGCGCATCTCACCGTTATCGGGATTGTCGGCCAGTACGACTGGAGACAGATAAGGAAAAGCAAACAGGGCTGCAATGAAGATGGTTACGCCCCAGAGCATAAACTTGCTTCTTCTTTTATTCGTCGGACATCCGCAATCCTCGTCGCCATCGATCAGCATTGCCCCAGGCCTTTGGTAAACCTGATAAAAGGCGAATCCCAGAAAGGCTAGCGTGATGGCCATAAACAGCGGCCGGTAGGCTTCCAGGGCACTGAAGTTTCCTATCCAGGCGCCGCTTATTCCCAAAGACAGGAGCACCAGCGGCCCGACACAGCATATGGAGGCAAAAAAGGCGGCTATGCCCGCGCCGAGCAGGCCTATGTTCCCCTTTGAATTTGATGCGTTTATTTTTTTCATTTTTTCAGCTCCTCAACCATAAGAAACAGGGTATGTAGAAAAAACAAAGCGCGTCGGCAAATGCCGAATCACCGGGAAGTCACTCTTTTTAACCTGTTCAGGGCCATTGATGTCCCCAGGCCTCCTGCCATTGCCCCGGCGGTGATTCCCAAAACCATGGTCAGAACCAGGCTGAATGTAAACTGCGGGCACTGGACGACGAAAAACGGAATCAGAAAGGCCGCCGTAACCAGCCCGGCACCGAATCCCATCACACCGGGGCGATCCATAATGGTCTTTGAGCAGAAAAATTCGGCAAGCGCCACGGGAACCAGGCCGTAAAGCACGCCCAGCAAAAAATACACAAGGTCTTGCGGCAGGAAGGCAAAGATACCACCATTCAAGATGTTCTGTTCACACAGCGCCACGGCCCTGTCATATGGAAAAATCAGGCTGATGATTAACGACAGCCCCAGCGCCGACGAAACGGTTCTAAAAAAGGATGGCCGTAGCAGCATTTTCCACCAAGCAGGGGGCATATTCCCCAATTCCACTTGGGCTGCTGCCATCAGGCGGGATTTCACCGCTTTCGACGGCTCCTGACTTCCGACACGATCCAGCAGCGACCAGATGTGCGCCATTTCCGCTTCTGCATGGCGGCACTGGCGGCACGTCTGCAGGTGATGCGCTGCCCGACGATGCTCATCCTCGGAAACATCGCCGGACAAGATTGACGGAATATAGTTTTTTAGGGATTCACAGTCCATGGGCCACCCCTTTGCCATTTATACGATCCTGCGGCCAAAAAGTAACGGAGGTATTTTTAGGTTTTAAAACTTTTCAGGTCCCGTTTCAGGCCGAGCAGCGCCCTGTATGCTTTTTGCTTTGCCGCGGCAGGTGTGCATCCCACAATCTGCGCGATCTCCTCGTAGGACAGCCCGCTGAATTTACTCAACGTGAGTATCTCTCTTTGATCTGCCGGAAGATTGTCGATGGCTTTTTGGAGGATTTTCCCCATTTCACGGTCTTCCAGTGACTTATGGGAATCTTGATAGGCATCACCAGTGCGCTCGATTGTGTCTGCCTGGTTTGCATTCAGATGTCTGACCTGCCAGGATTTTAAATTGTCAAAACAGAGGTTTCGGGCGATGGTGAACAGGTAGGTCGAAAAGCGGGACTTTTCCAAATAAACTTTTCGGTGCTTCAGGATCCGTAAAAAAGTCTCCTGCAAAATATCTTCAGCGACTTCCCTTTGGGTTACAAACCGCAGGATATAACGAAACAGGCGTTTGTTATAGCGGTCGTAAAGGGTTTCAAAAGCGGCTATGTCTCCTGCTTTAAGAGCGAGCATGAGCTGCTCATCGGTGGGCCTGAAGACGTTTTGCATGACTGTATTCTCGCTAAAAGGTGTCCGGTCCGGCCGTCAGCGGCATCCTATGCGCCGCTAGGGGTATATGGCAATATAAAAAACGTTACGATTGCCGTTGAGAATCGTATAATCAGTGTACGCCCGGAAAGGAAGAAGGAGCAACACATGCAAACCTATGACATGATTATCATCGGTGGTGGGGCTGGCGGTTTCGCCGCCGCCATTCGGGCCAATGAACTGAAAGCCAGGACAGTTATGATTAATGCCGGACTGCCATTGGGTGGCACCTGTGTCAATGTGGGCTGTGTACCTTCCAAGCGGTTGCTGCGGGCCGGCGAACTTTTGCATCTGGCACAAAACCATAGGATGCCGGGAATAGAGTTTGAAGTTGAAAAATTTGACTTTAGAGCACTCATGGAAGATGCGCTGGCCCTGGTCGAGCGCATGCGGCGAGAGAAGTATGCCAAAGTGCTGGGTAGACTTGAAAAAGTCAGATTTACAGAAGGCTTCGCAAGTTTTACCTCAGACACTGAAGTTCGGGTGAACAGTGAAACCTTCCGGGCTGATAAGGTTATTATCGCCACGGGCTCCAAGGCTGTGGTGCCGCCCATTAAAGGCATCCGGGAAACCGGGTATATTACGCATGTCGAAGCCTTGGAACTCCGGCACCTGCCCACAGAACTGATGGTTATCGGTGCGGGTCCGGTCGGCATCGAATTCGCTCAGATGTTTGCCCGTTTCGGCAGCAGGGTGACGGTGGTTAAAAGGAGCCCCGGAATTTTGCGGTTTGCCGAGCCGGAACTGACCCGCCGCCTGGCGGTGGTGCTGAAGGCCGAGGGTATTGACATCATCACCGCCGAAGCATTCCGGCATGCGCGAATGCAAAACGGGAAGAAGACGCTGGCCATCTCCGTTGATGGCCAAGAGCTCACGGTCACCGCCGACGAAATTCTTTTGGCCACCGGCAGAAATCCCAATACCGAGGGCCTGGGGCTCGATGTTGCCGGGGTCGAGGTCAACGCAAGACAGGCAGTTGTGGTCAACGAAACCTTTCAGACTTCTCAGGCGCATATTTTTGCCATTGGAGATGTCACCAACCAACCAGCCCGTTTTGAGCCAACGGCCGGCAGAGAAGGTACCCTGGCCGCCGGCAACGCGCTGAACGGTTCCACGGACAGCATCGATTACGATACGGTGCCGTTTACGGTTTTTACCGACCCTCAGCTGGCCGGTGTCGGGCTGACGGAAGCGGACCAGATGCAGCGGTTGGGCACCTGCAACTGCCGCACGGTTTCCTTTGAAAGCCTTCCGCGGGCCATTCTGATGAACAGATCCGAGGGACTGATCAACATGACCGTTCATCCTTTGACCGAAGCAATCATGGGGGTTCATATCCTGGCACCGGATGCCGGGGAGCTGATTGCCGAGGCCATGATGCTGGTGAAAAACAAAAACACCCTAGATGATGTGATCAACTCCTTGCCCATGTTTCCGACCCTGGCGGAGTCCTTAAAAATAGCGGCGCTTTCCTTCAAGAAAGACGTATCCAGGCTGAGTTGCTGTGTTTAAGCGAATCAATTGTTTTTGCAATCTGCGTAAAACCGGATTGATATTCATAAGATAAGGAGAACGGCCATGAGAAAAAATATGATGGCTTTTAGCGCGCTATTTACCGTTATCTGCGTTTTGTCTGTCCCATTGGCGTCTTTGGCCGGTGAAGGCAAAAAGACGTTTATGGTCCATTTGAAAACCGGGTTGAAAAAAGATGACGCCCAGATATGCGTGGCCTATAATATCATGTGGGCGGCACTGGAATCCGGTTACAAGGTAAACGTCCTGGTCGACGCCGATGCCATTAACACTTACAAGGTCGGCTGGAGCGGCAAAGATGATATCCAGGGATACAAAATCCCGCCAAACCTGCGTCAGGCAATGTCAAAACAGTTTGGTGTCGACCTCGGCAAAGTTCCGCAGACGTATGGCGCTTTTCTGAATATGCTAAAAGACCGGGGCGTGAAATTTTATATTAACACCGGCTACTTGATTGTTTCGAAAATCGGCACGCCGGATAATCCACTGAAAAAAGTCTCCGCCAAATTCTTTAAACCGGTTACCTTGAAGGAGATGGTTGAACTAAGAATCGCGGCTGATTATTATATGGCGTATTGATGAAAATGAATCGCTTTTATCAAAACAAATCAAACATAGGAAAAATAGAGATGGATCGGGACAATTTTTTGAAGATGGTTGACAAGGGAGCAGACCGTTCGCAAACTGATCAGCCAAGGGGCGGAGTTAAATTCAAAAGTGACGACTTGGTCTGTTTTTGCTTTGAACATACCCGGAAGGAAATCGAGCAGGATTATCTGGACAACGGCAAATCAACGATAATGGCCGCAATTGCGACTGGGAAGAAGGGCGGGCGGTGTGATTGTGCAGCTAAAAATCCAAAAGGCCGCTGATGCCTGGCGGATGTCCGCCAGGTGGTGGAAGAGTTGAAAGGCAGGCACCATCACAAATCGATGGGCTGATTTATTTGCGTTTGACAGATTTTCCGGCACGAGGCTCTTTGAATACCCCTGGCGTTTTGATCCAAACTGGGGAACAGGGACGGCTCTGGTGTACGATGGCGATGCGCGCGTCCTTTTCAATTCCCTGGTCGGCCAGCACTGCGGCCCTGCACTGGACGTGGGATGCCGCCTGGCGGTGAGTAAAACGACGGTTACCGCACACCACGCCGGTTTTTCCCCGGATACAGGCGTGCAGCTTTGTCGAGTGAAACGGCGAGGTTCACGTCAGGCTCCTTTCACGTGGGATGATCTTCGCCGGTGTCCCCTGGCAAAGGGGGGTCGAGCACCTGGTAAGATCCGTCCAGACGCCGCCACATCTCGGCAAGCCGCTCCTCCAGGTCATCGACGGATTTTTCAAAGGCCTTTCGGGTGAGCTTGCCCTGACGGCGGGCTGCGCGTAGCACGGCCAGTTCATTTTCATACCAGCGGTCGGGATCGAAATTGTAAGTCATGGACCCGCTTCTCCCCCGTTCGGCGGCAATGCGATGTCCGGCAGGCCGTCTGCGGTTTGTCTCCGTCTGGCGGCGACCTGAATGCCCGCCAGCGAAAAGCGGGTGATATGATTCACCAAGCGTTGGACCAGATCCGGGGACAAAGGTTTACCCAGCAGGTACTCCAGGTCACTGCGACGGATGGTCAGGAGGGCGCGGCACTGGCTGATGATGCTAAGTTCGCAGAAACATACCATTTCTTCATCGCATTTCGGTCCCAGCAGTTGGCGGATGATGGACAAAAGCCGCTGCCGGCGCGGTTCGATCAGATCGTGCCAGATATCCTGGATCAAGCCGGTGGGGTTGGCCAGCTCCATCAGGTACAGGCGCGTGAACTGTCCCCGGGTGTCCTGGTCAGTGAAGTTCTTGATCAGGTTGTGTACATAGATCCGCAGCCTCTTTTCCGGTGGATCGTGGGGCGCTTCAAGTGTGGCGGGCTCGGCACAGGCATTGAAGGCATGGCGCCAAGTCTCGGCGTACAGGCGGCCCTTGTCGCCGAAATAGTAGTTGACCGCCGCCACGTTAGCCCCCGCCCGTCGGCAGATTTCTGCCACGCGGGCGTTATGAAAGCCCTTTTCAGCAAACACCTCACAGGCTGCGTTCAGCAGCCGGTGGCGGGTTTCCCGGCCATCTTCTCGAGCGGACATGTAACGTTCTCCGTTCCCTGCCCGGAAGCACAGGCAGGCTTTTTTTGATTTGAATCGGATGTCCGTTGGAATTTTTCCTTTTTCCAAATGAATGTTTGAAATATTCATTTGACTTTGTCAAGCGGTTTCTGTTATGGGCTTCGCAGGCCGTTTCATTTACGGAATGCGGAGGATTGCCGATATGCCATGCCGTGTCACGCCAAAACGTTTGCGTTTGCCCTCTCCCGAAGTTCCCGTCGGTCGGAAGTCCCGGCGCCGGGAACCGCCGCTGGGCTTCTCCGGCATTGCCCGCCGCACGTGGCCGCTGTTCTGGAGTCTGCTGCTGCTGATCCTTCCGGGGCTTGCAGGTGCCGCCCCTGCCGGTCATCGGGGTCCGCCGCCCGTGGTGATCGTGGCACCGGTAGGCGAAAAAGACATCGTGCCGGCCACCGAATACGTGGGCCATGTGGAGGCCATCCAGGCGGTCGATCTGCGCGCGCGCGTCGAAGGTTTTCTGGAAAAGATCAATTTCAAAGAGGGCGATTTTGTGCGGGCCGGAACGCTGCTCTACGTCATCGAACAGGCGCCCTATCAGGCCAAGGTGGACGCCGACATGGCCCGTGTACGGGAGGCCCAGGCCGAAGTAGTGCGCGCCGATCAGCATTTGCGGCGGCTGCAGGCTGCCCGCAAAGAGAGCATCTCGGCCACCGACATGGACAATGCCGTGGCCCATGGGCTGGCCGCGAAAGCCAAATTGGCCGAAGCCCGCGCCATCCTGGCACGCTCTGAGCTCGATCTGGGCTATACCACCATCAAAGCGCCGATTTCCGGCCGTATCGGACGTACCGCTTTCACACGCGGAAATCTTGTGGGACCGGGTTCGGGATCTCTGGCGCGCATCGTCCAGGTGGATCCCATCCGTGTGGTCTACTCCGTCAGCGAAAATGACCTGGCTGCCGTTCAAGCGGCCCTGCATGATGCCGAACATGGACAAAAACGCCTGCTGGCGCCGCAGCTCAGGCTGGCCGACGGCAGGACTCTCAAAATCACCGGCCGCATTTCCTTCGTGGACAACCAGGTGGATCCGAATACCGGCACCATTGCGGTGCGGGCACGCTTTAAAAATCCCGACGGAATTCTCATTCCGGGCCAGTACGTCACGGTGTTGGTCAAAGCAAGTGCGTCGCGCATCATGCCGGTGGTGCCCCAGGCGGCGGTCCTGGTCAACCGGCAGGGCCGTTTTGTGCTGATGGTCGATGATCAAAACCGGGTGGTGGTGCGACCAGTCACCATCGGCCCGGCCACCGGCATTTACTGGGCGGTGGAATCAGGCCTCAAGGTCGGCGAAGTGATCATCGTACGTGGCATCCAGAAGGTACGCCCCGGCCAACCGGTACGCGTGCGCCGGCTTCGCCCCCCGGGAAACAAATCATGATTTCACAGGTCTTCATCAGTCGCCCACGCCTGGCGGCGGTGGTGTCCATCGTGATCACCGTGGCCGGCCTGATCGCGCTTTTCAACATCCCGGTGGCGCAGTATCCTCAGATTACCCCGCCCGAGATCCGTGTGACGGCTGTTTATCCGGGAGCCAGCGCCAAGGTGATCGCCGACACCGTGGCTGCGCCCATCGAAAAGGAAGTCAACGGCGTGGACAACATGCTCTACATGTCGTCGTCCTCTTCCAACGCCGGCATCTATACCCTGAGTGTGACCTTCGCCGTCGGCACCGATCCGGATATCGACCAGGTCAACCTGCAAAACCGGGTGCAGCTGGCGACTTCCAAGCTGCCCCGGGCGGTCGTGGCCCAGGGGATCGACATCCGCAAGCGTTCATCCAACATCATGGCGGCCATCAGTTTTTATTCCCCCAAGGGCAGCCGGAACATGCTCTTTTTGAGCAACTACGTCAGCAACAACGTCAAGGACGACCTGGTGCGCCTGAGGGGTGTCAGCGACGTTTTCATCTTCGGAGAAAAAGAATACAGCATTCGTATCTGGATGGATCCTGAACGCCTGACAGCCCTGGGCCTGACCGCCGATGACGTTGTCGGCGCCATCCGCAACCAGAACATCCAGGCGGCGGTGGGGGCGGTGGGCCGGGAGCCCATGGCCGCGACCCAGCAGGTGCAGTACACCCTGCGGGCCAAGGGCCGGCTTACCAATGTCGATGACTTCAAAAACATTATCATACGTGCCAACAACCAGGGTGGACTGGTGCGGGTGCGTGATATTGCGCGTGTGGAACTGGCCGCCAGGACATACAGCCACCAGTCGGCGTTAAACGGCAAACCCGCTGCAACCATCGCGGTCTACCGTTCCGCCGGTGCCAATGCTTTGGACACCATGAAAGCGGTACGCGCCGAGCTGAAGAAGCTGGGGCAGCGCATGCCCAGTGATATCCGCTATCAGATAATCCTCGACACCACCAAGTACGTCTCGGCGGCTATCCATGAGATTATCCTGACGCTGGCCCTGACCGCCCTGCTGGTCATTCTGGTGGTCTTTGTCTTTCTGCAGGACTGGCGGGCGACGCTCATTCCGGCGGTGACCATTCCCGTGTCGCTTATCGGCACCTTCGGGGTACTGCTGGCCCTGGGTTACAGTGCCAACACCATCTCTTTGTTTGCTCTGATCATGGCCATCGGCCTGGTGGTGGATGACGCCATCGTGGTCGTGGAAAACGTCTACCGTGTCGCAGAAGAAGAGAACCTGCCTCCGAAAGAGGCGACCCTGCGTGCCATGCGCCAGGTCACCGGACCCATCGTGGCCACCACCCTGGTGCTTTTTGCGGTTTTTGTGCCGGTGGGCTTCATGCCCGGCATTACCGGTCAGCTTTACAAACAGTTTGCCGTTACCATGTGCACGTCGGTGCTGATTTCGGCCATCTGTGCGTTGTCGCTCAGCCCCGCCATGTGCGCCACGGTGCTCCGGCCGCACCGTCCCTATCGCCGGGGTCCTTTCGGCTGGTTCAACCGTTTTCTCGAGATGGTCCGAAGGGGGTACGTGGGCGGTTCCGCCTGGCTGATCCGGCGGCTGGCAGTGGCATTTCTCATCCTGGCAGCGGTTTTCGGTGCGGCGACGTACATTTTTCGGCACAGTCCCACCAGTTTTCTGCCCCGGGAGGATCAGGGGTACTTTTTCATGAACATCCAGCTTCCCGAAGGGGCATCGCTGTCCCGGACCAACAGCGTCATGCAGCGTGTGACCGACGATATCAAATCCATAGGTGGTGTCGGGGATGTTATCGGAGTCGCCGGCTTCAGTCTGCTGTCCGGCAACGCCGACAACGTCGGCTTCGGTGTTGTCATCCTCAAGCCCTGGGACCAGCGCAAACGTCCCGACTTGAAGATCGGTGCCATCGTCGGACAGGCCCAGCGCAAGCTGGCCGCCATCGCCGAGGCCAACAGCTTTGCCTTCGCGCCGCCGCCCATCCTGGGGCTGGGGACCAGCGGCGGTTTCGATTTCCGCCTGCAGGCCCGCGAGGGACAGAGCCCCCAGGCGCTTTTCGGTGTGGCCATGTCCCTGATGATAGCCGCCAATCAGAACCCGGTGCTCAAGCGCGTATTCACCACTTACACGGCCAACACCCCCCAGATTTTTTTGAACGTCGACCGTACCCGGGCCGAATACATGAAAGTGCCGGTCAGCCGTATTTTTACAACCCTGCAGGCCCAGCTGGGATCCGCCTATGTGAACGATTTCAATCTCAAGGGCCGCACTTACCAGGTGAAAGTGCAGGCCCAGGCGCCCTATCGCGAGACCACTTCAGACATCAAACGGCTCTACGTACGCAGCGACAACGGCAAGATGGTCCCCATGGACAGCCTGTTGCGCCTATCAACGATTGTCGGCCCACAGATTATCAAACGCTACAACCAGTTTACCAGCGCCCATTTCAGCGGTTCGGCGGCACCGGGCTTTTCCTCGGGTCAGGCCATGGCCGCCATGGAGCGGCTGGCGGCGAAGATCCTGCCGTCGGGATTTGGCTATGACTGGTCCGCCATGTCTTATCAGGAGCGCAAGGCCGGCGGTCAGGTGACGGGGCTCTTTGCCCTGGCACTGCTGTTCGGCTATCTCTTTCTGGTGGGCCAGTACGAAAGCTGGAACATCCCGCTGGCCATTATTTTTTCCATTCCTGTGGCCACGTTGGGGGCTCTGGCCGGCCTGTGGCTTTTGCGCATGCCGCTTTCCATCTATGCCCAGATCGGGCTGGTGCTGCTGGTGGGGCTGGCAGCCAAGAACGCCATCCTGATCGTGGAGTTTTCCCGTGAGCGGCGTGACGAGGGCCTGTCGATTGCCGAGGCTGCGGTGGATGGCGCCAGGATCCGTTTCCGGCCCGTGCTGATGACCGCCTTTACCTTCATTCTCGGCGTACTGCCCATGGTAGTGGCCACCGGAGCCGGGGCCGGTAGCCGGCGGGCCATCGGTACCACGGTTTTTTCAGGCATGCTGGTGACGACCATGTTCGGCATTTTCCTGATTCCGGCGCTCTATTATATCTTCCAGATGGCGGGCGAAAAAGGCCATGCCTGGCGGCACCGCCGGTCAGGCACTGCTACCGACGCCGCCGACCCAGACGATGGATAGGTAAAGCTGTAATGAGATCCATTTTTTTCGATTTTTCCCGTGGTTGGTTGACCGCCGGCCGAGCGCGCTCTCTGGCCGCCGCGGCGGTTCTTCTGGTCCTGTCCGGATGCGCCATGGTAGGCCCCGATTACAGCCCGGTAGCCCCTGATGCGCCCGACGCCTGGCACACGAAATTGGCTGGCGGCCTGGTTGCCGGACCGCCGGCCCCCGAAACCCTGGCGCGCTGGTGGAAGGTCTTTAACGATCCGCAGCTGGAGACGCTCGAGATGCGCGCCGTTGCCGGCAGCCTCAGCCTGAAAGAGGCCCGCGCGCGGGTGCGCGAAGCGCGTGCGCTGCGGGGCATCAGCCGGGCGCAACTATTTCCCACGCTGGATGCCAATGTTGCAGTCTCCAGACAGCGCAGCAGTGAAAACAGCGGGACCGGCAGAGAGAGTGATCTTTACCAGGCCGGATTTGACGCTGGATGGGAGCTGGATGTTTTCGGCGGCCTGCGCCGCGCCGTGGAGGCCGCGCAGGCGAACCTGGAGGCCAGCCGTGAAAACCTGCACGACGTGCTCGTCAGCCTCATGGCCGAAGTGGCCCTGAACTATCTGGATGTGCGCACTTTTCAGGCCCGCCTGGTGGCAGTCAGAAAGAATGTCGCCGCGCAACAGGAAACATACGAGCTGAACCGTTCGCGCTACCAGGCCGGGCTCATCGATGCGCTGGCCGTACAGGAATCCCTGCGCGTCCTGGAGAGTTCACGGGCCGTGATCCCGGGGCTGGAGACGGGCCTGGAGGCGGCCAAAAACCGGCTGGCCGTACTATTGGGGGACAAACCCGGCACGTTGCACCCGGAACTGGCGGCAAGGCGCCCCATTCCGGTGCCGCCGGTGGCGATTTCCGTGGGTGTGCCGGCCGAGGCCCTGCGCCGCCGCCCCGATATCCGCCGTGCCGAGCGTGAGCTGGCCGCCCAGACCGCGCGCATCGGGGTAGCCACCGCCGATCTCTACCCCAAATTCCGGCTTTTTGGCAGTATCGGCCTCGAGTCCGTCGACAGCGGCAAGTGGCTGGAATGGGCCAGCCGTACCTGGCACATCGGTCCGTCGGTATCCTGGAATATCTTCGATGCCGGCGCCATCCGGCAGAACATCAAGGTGCAGGACGCCCGTCAGGAACAGGCCCTGGTACGCTACGAAGCCACCGTGTTGAACGCCCTGGAGGAGGTGGAAAACGCCTTGGTGGCCTACATCAAAGAGCAGCGACGGCGCGAATCGCTCATCAAGGCCGAGGCGGCCGCCAAGCAGGCCGATATGCTGGCCAAGGACCAGTACAATTCCGGTCTGGTGCCGTTCAACAATGTGCTGGACGCCCAGCGTGCACTCGTGCTTCTGGAAGACGAGCGGGCCCAGAGCGAAGGCAAGGTCACCGCCAACCTGGTGCGTCTCTACAAAGCACTGGGTGGTGGGTGGACATCCGCCGCGGCCGAGAAGCCCGGCGGCCGGCCGGGAAAATCCGCGGGGTACGCGAAGTAGCCTCGGCCATGATGGACGGCTGCGTCCCCCACGGCACGGCCGGTTGTCGTCGTCGGAATCATTTCCGAATGGCCTGACGGTTGTGCAACCGGGCAATGGTCCGTGTTCAGGCGACCCAAATGCGGCGTCGCCCGCTGCGGGGCGCAGCGTATTTTTACCTGAATTTTGCAAGCGTCGCGTTTGCCGCCTATACAAGGCGCAGGGCATGCAGCTGTCGTATACAGACGCAAATGCCCTGCAACACAGTAGAGGCGGTAAAATCGGCGCTCCCGCAGGGCAGACAATTTTGAAGTCAAAAGGGAAGGTTTCCGAACATACCAATGACGCTATAAAATATCGTGCTGCATCCATAGACAACCATGCGATAACATTTCAATTTTATAAGTTTTCAAAATTGTCTGTGCAAGATTCAGGTTTTAAATCCGCAGCTGTTTCCAGTAATACAATGCCGTTTCCCCAAGTTCCTGCTCAATTTCCAGCGGGCGGTTGTATTTTGCAATGCGCTCGCTGCAGCTGGCCGATCCGGTTTTCAGGTGTCCGCCATCCATGGCCACCGCGAAATCCGCCAGAAAGGCATCTGCCGTCTCGCCCGAACGATGGGATATGAAATAGCGCCAGCCCGCATCCCGGCGCATGCGCACGGCTTCGATGGTTTCTTTTGCCGTACCGAGCTGGTTGAGCTTGATCAGTGCTGAATTGGCCGTGCCTTCTGCGATCCCCCGGGCAATGTAGCGCGTATTGGTCACGAAAATGTCGTCATCCACCACTTCGATCTTTTTCCCCAGCTGGTCCGCAAAGCGTTTAAAGCCGTTCCAGTCGCCTTCGGCCAGGGGGTCTTCCCGGAGCACAATCGGGAATTTGGAGACCCACGTTTCGGCCAGTGCGACCAGGTCGTTACTTTGCAGGGGCCGCCGCCTGACCATTTGAGGTCATAGGCCCCCTTCATACCCGGAAAATCAGATAGGGTATCGTAAATACGTTGTAGATATGTCATAATTTATTGTCAAAAGAGCAAGCGGGAGATTCGTGGGCGCATGACCCACGGTTTTGCAATCTGCATCGCCCGGTGGTTACCAGCGCCATGCGCGGATTCGGCTTGCCGACGGGCCTTTAAAACAGGGGGGCAACGGCGGCGTTGGCTGGCAGGAGTACGAAAAAAAGACACCAGGGGGGAGGGGGCGTCTGCGATTTTGGATGACCTTGACAAATATCTTCAAGTTGAATAGCGCATGATGGGAAAAGTGCGTGCTGGAATGAACGATCGGACTGTACATGCAAAGAGCCGGTGTGTACACCGCGATGGTTTGAAGGGCCGCCGGGGGCGGGAGGAGAATCCGTGACGAAACCACAACCACAAAAACCCCTCGCGCAGGTGCTGGGACTGGACCGCGCCGCGGAGCGCAACCGGCGGATGGGCGCCTGGGCCGCTGTCGCGGCGCTGCTGCTGGCACTGGCCGGCGGTGCTTTTTTTCTCCTGGGGCGGGACACGGCCGCTGATGTCGCCTACCGCCGGCAGGCAGTTGAGAAAGGTGACCTGACCATCACGGTGACGGCCACCGGCACGCTGGAGCCGACCAACCAGGTGGATGTGGGGGTCGAGGTCTCCGGTACCATCAAGACCGTCGATGTGGACTATAACGTCCAGGTCCGAAAGGGGCAGGTACTGGCGCGCTTGGACACGTCTAAACTTTCCGCACAGGTTCTGCAGAGCCGGGCCGCCCGGGAAGCCGCCCGCGCCCGGGAGGCCAGGGCGCAGGCCGATGTCAAGCAGGCCCAATTGAAGCTGGCGCAGTTTCGCCGGGCGCGCCGTTCTTCCGGCGGCCGCGTACCTTCGCAGGTTGAAATGGATGCCGCCGAGGCGGCACTTGCCCGCGCCAACGCCGACACCGCCATTGCCCGGGCCGATATCGCCAAAGCTTCGGCCGAACTCGAGTTCAACCAGACCAATCTGTCCAAGGCCATCATCCGTTCGCCCATCGACGGCATCGTTCTGGTGCGCCACGTGGACCCCGGCCAGACCGTGGCGGCCTCCCTGCAGACGCCGGTGCTGTTTACCCTTGCCGAAGATTTGCGAAAAATGGATCTGCACGTGGACGTGGACGAAGCCGATGTAGGCCGGGTCCGGGTGGGACAGAAAGCGACCTTTGGTGTGGATGCCTACCCGCGGCGCCGTTTCACCGCCCGCGTCGTCCAGTTGCGTTTTGCGCCCAAGACCGTGGCGGGTGTGGTGACCTATGAAACGGTGCTCAGCGTCGACAACAGGGACCTGGCCTTGATGCCCGGCATGACCGCCACGGCCGACATCGTCGTCAGACACATCCAAGATGTCCTGCTGGTGCCCAACGCGGCGCTGCGCTTTGCCCCGCCCCGCCACCGCCCCGCATCCAAAAAAAATCGCGGCCTGCTCGGGGCCCTGCTGCCCCATCGCAGGCGCCCTTCGGCGGCCGACAAACGCAAAAAGCGGTCGGCCGGTGAAAAAATTCGCTCGGTATGGGTGTTGCGGGACGGCAAACCGTTTTCCGTTCCCCTTAAGGTAGGCGAAACCGATGGCCGCTGGACGGAAGTGCGCGCCGGAGATATCGCATTGGGGCAGCAGGTCCTGACCGGCATATTGCAGGCCGAGAAATGACCGCCGGCAGTGGTCACAGGCCTTTTATTGAAATGCGGGCTGTAACCCGTGTTTACGGACGCGGCCAGGCGGCCATGCAGGCCCTGCGGGGGGTCGACCTGACCGTCGAGCGGGGTGATTTCGTTGCAGTCATGGGCGCCTCCGGTTCGGGCAAGTCCACCTGCTTGAACATACTCGGCTGCCTGGATACGCCGACTGCCGGCACCTACCATTTTCAGGGGGTCGACGTCGGCAGACTTTCGCGCAACCAGCGGGCGCTCTTGCGGCGACACTACCTCGGTTTCGTATTTCAGGGGTACAATCTGCTGGACCGCACCTCGGCGCTTGAAAATGTGGAATTGCCCCTGATTTACCGCGGTATGGCCGCGAACCACCGACGCAGCAGAGCGCGTCGGGCTCTGGCGGCCGTCGGGCTGGCCGGCTGGGAAAAACACACGCCGGCAGAGCTCTCGGGCGGTCAGCAGCAGCGCGTGGCCATCGCCCGGGCCATCGTGACCGATCCCGAGGTGTTGCTGGCCGACGAACCCACCGGCAATCTGGACAGTGCGCGCAGCCGTGAAATCATCGCCCTGCTGGCCAATCTCAACGGTGAGCGCGGCCAGACCATCGTGATGGTGACGCACGAATCGGAAATGGCGGCTTTTGCCGGCCGCAGCGTGCTATTCCGGGACGGCCTGGTGGCCGGCGAAACCCGCGGTGGAAAGGGGGGCTGATGTTTTTAAACGCCCTGCTGCTGGCCCTGCGGGAGATCCGCCGCAATATTCTAAGGTCCTTTCTGACCTCTCTGGGCATCATTATCGGAGTGGCGGCGGTCATCACCATGGTGACTTTGGGAAACGGCGCCACCGCCAAGATAAAGGCTCAGATTGCCAGCCTTGGCGCCAATCTGCTGCAGCTGCGCAGCGGGCAGGACTATCACGGGGGCGTGCGGACGGCGGCGCCGGCCTTTAAGCTGGCCGATGCGGAGGCCATCCGCCGTGAGATCGCCGGTATCGAGGCCGTGGCGCCGATTGTCGGACTTTCCGCCCAGGCCATTTCCGGCAACCGCAACTGGTCGACCAGCATTACCGGCAGCACCAACGGCTTTATGGCAGCCCGCGACTGGCCGGTCCGCCAGGGCCGCGCGTTTACCCCCGGAGAGCTGCGCGCCGGAAGAGCGGTCTGTCTGCTGGGAAGCACGGTTGCCCGGGAGCTCTTCGGCGCCGAGGATCCTGTCGGTGATGTCATCCGTGTGAAAAAACTGGCTTTTACGGTCATCGGCGTGCTGAGCTCCAAGGGTGAATCTTCCTTTGGCAGGGATCGGGACGATTTTATCCTGGTTCCCATTCGCACGCTGCAGCGGCGCATTGCCGGCAGCACCGACGTCACGCGTGTGTACATTTCGGTGTTAGACGGATTTTCCATCGATCGTGTCAAAGCTCAGATTACCCGGCTGATGCGCGAGCGGCGCCATATCCGCGACGGCCAGGACGATGATTTTTTCATCCGCGATATGCGGGAGATTTCCACCATACTCTCCGGGACCACGCAGGTGCTCACCGCCCTGCTGGGCGCCATCGCGGCGGTGAGCCTGCTGGTGGGCGGCATCGGCATCATGAACATCATGCTGGTGGCGGTCACCGAGCGCACCCGCGAGATCGGCACCCGTCTGGCCATCGGCGCCCTGGCCCGCGAGGTTTTGCTGCAGTTTCTGGTCGAAGCGGTGGTGCTGTCTTCGCTGGGCGGTGCCGTTGGGATCGCCCTGGCGCTGGTCGCCTCCGCCGGCTTGGCCCGGCTGCTGCTGGTGCCGCTGGTGCTGCAGCCCGGCATCATTGTGCTGGCCTTCGGCTTTTCAGCGGCCATCGGCGTGTTTTTTGGATATTTTCCGGCGCGCAACGCGGCCCGCCTGGATCCCATCGAAGCGCTGCGGCACGAGTGAAACACCCATGGCCGGCGGCATTTTTCGTCCAATGGGCCGGCTGTGCGTACAACGCCCGGGATGCGATCCGAATACATTTAACGGTAAAGAATATCGGGCGCACACAAGATTGCAAAGGGAAGGAAAAACCATGACCGCAAAACCCATTGCCGCTGGAAAGAGCAGCTTCGATCTGGTCGATGCAAAGAAACTTTTTAATGCCTTGGACATCGGGGCTGAAGCTGTCATCCTGGATGTCGCCTGCGGCCGGGGCGCATACGCCCTTGCGCTGGCATCACGCCGGCCGGACATCACCGTGCATGCTGTGGACCTCTGGCGAGAGGGGCTCGACCTGCTCCGGCAGGCGGCTGCAGAGCGGGAGTTGGCCAACATCCATGTGCATTGCGCCGATATCAGCCGGAAGATTCCCATTGATGACCAAAGCGTGAACATCTGTCTTGCGGCCACCGTGCTGCACGATCTGGTGGTGGACGGCACTGATCAGGGGGCACTGCGGGAGGTTTGCCGGGTACTGAAACCCGATGGCAGACTGGCGGTGGTCGAATTCAAGAAAATATCCGCCCCGCCGGGTCCGCCCACAGCCATCCGTCTCGACCGGCACGAACTGGATGCGCTGCTTCGGCCGCACGGTTTCCGGCCGCATCACAAAGAAGATCTCGGGAAATACCTTTATTTTGCATTGTATGCGCGGTCGGCGGCCGTGTGTGTTCCATAAAGTCCGGTAGCCACGCACAATGCGTATTTCGGTTGCGCGCCTGTGCGCATCCTTCGGCGCCATCTCCCGTCACCGGAGGCCGGATTCCTCCCATAGGACCGCTTTGCAGCTGCGCTCCATTTTTACCCGCAGGTGTGCGGTTTTCGTTCTTTCCCGGATAACCCTTCCGCCGATTCTACATACAACTAACCGGAATAATATGCGAATATCGTATTATGGGACAGCTGGCCCGAATTTTGCTCTAGTTTCAGCGACAAGCAGCTGCTTCACAAGGTTCGCACGCGCCTTTCCGCGCGCAAACCAGCGTGGGTGAAAGAGAAGTACAGTATGGTGAAAATGTAGCACAACCGAATGCAAAGGAGGACAGCATGAGAAAAGCACTCTTGGTTTTCATGGCAACCGTAATTTCCCTTTTCTTCGTCCTGGAGGCGGTTGCCGCCGACCGGGCCGCCATCAAGAAGAACGTCGACGGGATCGTGGCCGGCATCGACGGCGGCAAAAAACCCACGGATTTCAAGGCCAATGACTATAAACCGTATGTTTTTATCATGGAGCCCGGCGGCATGCTGCTGGTGCATCCCTCTCTGGCCGGGAAGAACCTCGGGGCGAAGGCCGCTCCGGTATACAAGGCCCTGCTCAAGGCCACCCCGACGGGCACCTGGGTCGATTACCAGTGGAAAGGCAAGCAGAAGCATTCCTACGTCCGCAAGACCCATAACGGCTTGATCGTGGGTAGCGGCTATTCCGAATAGCCGGCCGCCGGTGCAGACGGGGCTATACTATCCCCCCTAAAGACCACACCGCTTTGGCAGGCGGTGTGGTCTTGCTTGTTGAATTTTGCCTATCCGTGTTAAAGGTGCGCCGGTACCACAAGCCGTCGATGGCGACGACTGAAATGGAACCCGGCCGTGCCGGCTCAGTGGCCGCCGTACACCACCGCTGGCAGCCAGGTGACGAGGGCCGGCCAGCAGGCGACCATCAGCATGCCGGCAATCTGAAGCAGGACAAAGGGGATCACGCCGCGGTAGATGTCGGAAAGGGTGATTTCCTTGGGAACCACGCCTTTAAGGTAGAACAGCGCAAACCCCACCGGCGGTGTGAGAAAGGACGTCTGCAGCGTCACGGCGATCAGCAGCACGAACCACACCAGGGTAGGATTTTCCACCGCCCCGTAGCCCTGGATGTGGATGCCCAGCTTGCCCACCACCGGCGCCACCAGGGCAGGATGATCAGCGTGATTTCCACCCAGTCGAGAAAAAATCCGAGCACAAAGACGCAAAACAGGATAAAGCCGATGACGCCGTAGGGTCCGAATGGCAGGCCGGTCAGAGCGCGCTCGATGAACTCATCGCCGCCCAGGCCCCGCAGTACCAGCGCAAAACTGGTGGCGCCGATCAGGATGCCGAAAATATAGGCGTTGGTGTTGAAGGTGGCGTGTAGAACCCCTTTGAGAACCTGCAGGTTGAATTTTTTATAGGCGATGGCCAGGAGAGTGGTCATCAGGGCGCCCACGCCGCTGGCCTCGGTCACCGTGGCGATGCCGGCAAATATGGACCCCAGCACCGCAAGGATGAGCAGCGCCGGCGGTAGGACGTGCTTGAGGACATCATCGGCAGCAGCCCGGCAATGCAGAAAACACGTGCCGAGGCCATCAAGGCGGCCACCAACGATCTGCCCGTTTTGCTGACCGGCGAGTCCGGCACAGGCAAAGAGCTGTTTGCGCATGCCATCCAGGCCGCTCTCGACGATGCCGATGGCTCCAGGACCAAGGCGGCCCGGGCTTTGGGGATTCATCGCACATTGCTCTACCGCAAGATGAAAAAACTGGAGATGCTGTAAAACCCGCAGCCTTCGCCTGCCCTGGCACTCATCAGCTGAGGCCCGTCCACCCGCCAAAATAAAAGTGTGGGTGCCGCAAGAATTAGAAATTAAAAACCTTGGCGTCTGCCGCCATGTCGATCAGGTGCGGTCCGCCGTCCAACTGCATGTTGTCAAAGAAGCCGGTTTCGTCCAGACCGCGGTTTTGGGCGCAGGGGGTGCAGATGCCGATTTTGACTTCATTTTCCACCAGGTACGGCAGGTAGTCCGCGGGACAGTCCCCGGTGGTGGTTTTGGTGGCCAGGTTGCGCTTGCGGTCGGCCCACCTGACACCGCCGTCGATGAAAAACAGATCCACGTGATGCCCCTTGCCATGGGCGATTTTCGCGAACTGGAAACAGCGCGTGGCGGCCTCGTTGTCATCTTTGCCCAGCACGAATAAAAAGTTCGCCATGATTTCCCTCCTTTCCGTGGCTTCCGCTGCTGTACCATGCGCCGGTTTCCCGGCATCATTCGCTTTTTCCCGCGGGCGCCGCCATCGAGATAATCTTTTTCGCATAGCCGTCGACGAGCGTCTGCAAAACTTTTGCATCCAACGGACCCTTCCAGTTGGTGATTTCGGTGAAGCGTTTCGGGATTTCAACACCCGCCGGATCGAAACCGCTGTCCATGCGCAGCCGCCAGCGCCGGTGCTGGATGCGGGCACCGACGGAATCCAGATTTTCCGCCAGTGTGCGGTAGCCCACGACATTCAGGCAGTCGCCCAGCAGTTCACGGGTGTAAACCTTGCGCGCGAACAGGCAGGCCACCATGGCGGTCAAAATCAAACGCTCCTGTTCGTCGTGAACCAGGAAGTCGACGGCGGCGTCCACGTTCTTGTCGGCGTGCTTCTGATCGTAGCTGTAGCCGCCGGTGTCTAAGTGCGAGTGGCGAAAGCCCAGCGCCTGGGCCGCGAAAAAGACTTCCCCCGTGGCATAGCCGGCCATCTCCTGGCCCAACACACAGGCGAAATCCGCTCCGCCGTAATGTGCCGCGGCTTTCAGCGTGCCCCGGGCCAGCCGGCGGTAGAAATCGTTAACGCCCAGCCCCAGGTGCACCATGGCCTGGCGGTAGCCGGCGGCCCGGCCGAATTGCAGCGGCACTTTGGTGTGTGTTTCGGAAATGACACCCTTTTCCAGGGCCTCGGTGGCCCAGGCCAGGGCCACGCCGGCCGACATGACGTCCAGGCCCATCTTCTCGGCGCTGTCGATGATGCCCAGTACATCGAAGGCGTTGGTCATGCCGAGCATGGAGCCGGTGGCAAAGATCGGTTCGTGGTCGTAGGAAACCTGGCGGTAGAGGTACTGGTTGGGCGCCATGAATTTTTCGCGCACGAATCCCACGTGGATGCAGCCCACCGGGCATCCCGAACAGGCCATGTTACGCAGCAGCGTGTCGTCGGCGAAGCGCTCTCCGGTGATGCCGTCGATATTCGCATCGCTGGTGCGCTGCAGGTTGCGGCAGGGAAGCGCCTGCAGTTTGTTTAAAACCGCCACGTTCACCGGTGTGCCCAGGTTGTGGTACTTGTCCATCATGTCGGTGGTCGTCAGCTGCCGGTAGACGGTTTTAAACAGCTTGGCATAGTCCGCGCCGCCGGGAAGGCCGAAAATGCCGTCGCCCTGGATGACGATGGCCTTCAGATTTTTGGCACCCATGACGGCACCGCCCCCCAGCCGGCCGAAATGGCGGTAGGTGTCCACGTTGATGCAGGCCATGGCCGAACCGGCTTCACCGGCCGGCCCGATGCGCAGGATGCTACGGTGCCCGGAACCCGACGAAATTCGCCGCAGCCGCTTGCCGGCCTTGTCCACCGGCATGTTGCGCAGAAAATGTACGTCCTTGATTTCGATGTGGCGTGCGCCCACCAGCAGGCAGCTCAGCCGGGGCGCCCTGGCGGTGACCACCAGTGCGTCGAGATCGGCGAAGCGCAGGCTGAGTGCCGAGCGGCCGCCGGCGTGGCTTTCGCTGTACTGGTCGTGATAGGGCGACTTGAAGGCGCAGACAGTCTTGCTCATCAACGGGAAATAGCCGGTCAGCGGGCCGATGGCGAAAATGAGCGGCTGCGCCGGATCGTTCCAGGGCCGCGTGACGTCGCCGTATTCGTTAAAAAGCCGCGCGGCCAGGCCGCTGCCGCCGGCGTCGGTGTCGCGGCCGTCTATTTTAACAATGCTTCCCTTGCCTGCGGCAAGGTCCACGATCAGTACTCTGAAGTGATCCCGGATCATCAGGCAGCCTCCCCGGTTTGGGTTGCTGGAGCCGTTTCCAACGGCCGGGCGGCAAGCTCCAGGCAGTCGTGGGGGCAGAACGCCACGCACTGTCCGCAGTGGATGCACACGAAAGGCTCGCCGTCCGGCTGCAGGTAAATGGCATCCACCGGACAGGCGGCGGCACACTTTTCACAGCGGATACACAGGCTCTTTTTCACCCGCACGCCGCCGCCCGGGCGCTGTTTGAAAGCGCCGGTGGGGCAGGCGGTCGCACAGGGCGCCGGGTCGCAGGCCAGGCAGCTGCGTGCCTCAAAGCCTGTGGAGAGCCCTCCGGAGGAGATAATACGGATGCCGGCCGTGTCCCACGACAGGCGTTTGTGGACCAGCCGGGCACAGGCCAGCGAACAGGAGTGGCAGCCGATGCAGCGCTCCATGCGCGGCGTGGTCAGGATTTTGACGGGTTTCATAGCGCCTCCTGTGAGCCGGTTCGGAGATGCTGCCGAAACCGGCCGGCAAGGGGAAAAGCAAAGGAGCCGTGATGTTCGATAATTAACACTTGACAACAAAAACGAACATCATGTATGTGCGGTTAAAAAATATTTCTGTCATGCATACCAGAAAAACCATGAAAACAAAAGCCCCTCTGCTGCCGGCCCGTCGGCAGCAGCAGATTCTCGACCTGTTGCAGGAGGCGTTGACCCTGCGGGTTACAGACCTCTCGCAGCACTTCAGCGTATCGGAGATGACCATTCGGCGGGATCTGGAAACTCTGGAACGGCGCGGACTGCTCGAGAGAACCCACGGCGGGGCGGTGTTGCGCCGCCAGCGGGTGGCGGACAAATTCCGTTATCGGCGTGCCATGGATGAAAACCCGCAGGAAAAACAGCGCATCGCCCGCTGTGCGGCCGCCAGGATTCAGGCCCATGACACCCTCTACGTGGGCGAAGGCACCAGCTGTGCGCAGGTGATCCGCCACGCGGACCCGCGCCTGCCGTTTACCGTGGTGACCAACAACCTGGGCGTCATTTCTGAAATGGCGCACAAGGCGGCGGAACTCATTCTGCTGGGCGGAACCTATAACCCGGCGACCCACGCCCTGGCCGGTCCGCTGACGCTGGAGATGATTGCGCGCCTGAATGCCAATCGCGTATTTCTGGGGGCTGACGGCATCAGCCGCAGTGCGGGCCTCTCTACGCCCAACCTGGAAATCGGGGCCGTCGAGCGCAGCATGATTGCACAAACGCGCGGTGAGGTGGTCGTCATGGCGGCCCACAGCAAGCTGGGCATGGTGGCGGCGGTTTCCATTGCGCCCATCGAGCGCATCGATGTGCTGATCACCGACAGCCGCATGCCCGGTGATTTGACAAAAGATTTGGAATCCATGGGTGTCCAGGTGGTGATTGCCTGAGCACCTGAAACTCAGGAAAGGAAAGACAATGGAACGCTACGCGCAGGTGGTGATTGTCGGCGGCGGGATCGTGGGCTGCAGCATCGCCTATCATTTGACACGCATGGGGTGCACCGACGTGGTGATCGTAGAAAAGGGCCAGCTGACCTCCGGGTCCACCTGGCACGCGGCCGGCCTGGTGGGGCAGTTGCGGGCCGAGAGAAACGTCACGCGCATGCTGCAGTACAGCGTGGCGCTCTATGGGCGCCTGGAGGAAGAGACCGGGCTGGCCACGGGCTGGAAGCAGACCGGCTGCCTGCACCTGGCCAAGACCGCTGCCCGCCTGATGGAGCTGAAAAAAGGCGCCAGCGTGGCACGCAGCTTCGGCCTGGACATGCACCTGATCACGCCGGCAGAGGCCAAAGAACTGTTTCCACTGATGCAGGCGGATGACTTGGTGGGTGCGGCTTTCATGCCCACCGACGGGCAGGCTGACCCTTCGGGCATCACTCAGTCGCTGGCCAAGGGCGCCCGCAGCCGGGGCTGCCGGATCTACGAGGATACGCTGGTGACCGGCTTCGACATCCGGAGCCGGCGGGTGCGGCAGGTAAAAACCAGCCGGGGCGACATCAACTGCGAAACCGTGGTGAACTGCACCGGGATGTGGGCCTGGCAGGTGGGCCGCCTGCTGGGGGTGGAAACACCCGTGGTCCCCTTCCAGCACCAGTTCCTGGTGACCCACGCCATCGGGGGCATGCCGGAGAACCTGCCCACGGTGCGCGACAAGGACAATCTGCTCTACTACAAGAAGGAAGTCAGCGGCCTGGTCATGGGCGGGTATGAACGCGACGGCATCGCCTGGTCCGTGGACGGCGTGGCCAACGATTTTACAGGCCGTCTGCTGCAGCCGGATTTCGACCATTTCCAGTCGCTTTCCGAACCGGCCATGGCCCGTACGCCGTGCCTGGAAAAAGCGGGTATCGCCCGCTTGGTCAACGGCCCCGAGGGGTTTACCCCGGATGGCGATCCCATCATGGGGCCGGCACCGGAGCTGGACAACTGCTTCGTGGCCGCCGGTTTCAACGCCTTCGGCATCGCCGCCGCCGGCGGTGCCGGCCGCATGCTGGCCGAATGGATCGTGGACGGTGCACCCAGCCTGGACATCTGGCCGCTGGACATCCGGCGCTTCGGGCCCCATCACACAAGCCGGCATTACTGTGTGCAGCGTACGACCGAGCTCTACGGCAAGCACTACACGATTCACTGGCCCCACGAAGAACACCGCAGCGTGCGCGGCATCCGCAAAAGTCCGCTCTACGACCGACTGGCGGCCCAAGGAGCGGTTTTCGGCCAGAAATACGGCTGGGAACGGCCCAACTGGTTCGCCCCCCAAGGGGTGGAACCACAGGATGAGCCGACATTCGGGATCCCCAACTGGTTTACCCACGTGGCTGCTGAGCATCGGGCGGTACGCGAAAAAGTGGCCCTTATCGACCAGTCTTCCTTCGGCAAGTTCGAAGTGTGCGGCGCCGGTGCACTGGCCTTTCTCAACCGCTTGTGCGCCAACCAGATCGACCGGCCGGTGGGCAGCGTAATCTACACCCAGATGTGCAATCAGCGCGGCACCATCGAATGCGACCTGACCGTGGCACGCACGGCTCCCCAGGCGTTTCTGCTGGTGGTGGGCACGGCCTTTGCGCGCCGGTCGGCCTGGTGGATAAACCGCCACCTGCCGGGCGACGGATCGGTGACCCTGCGCGAGGTGACTTCCACCTATGCCGTGATCAATGTAGCCGGTCCGCGTTCGCGCGATCTGCTGCGCCGCTGCACGTCCGTCGATCTGGCTTCGGCCGCTTTCCCCTTCAGCACCTGCCGCCGGGTGACCATCGGCTGCGCGCCGGTCACGGCCATGCGGATCACCTACGTGGGTGAACTGGGGTACGAACTCTATATTCCAGCGGAGTTTGCCGTGCATGTGTATGACACGCTGCGGCAGGCCGGCCGGGACCTGGGGGTTGTGGATGCCGGCTACCGCGCCATCGCATCTATGCACCTGGAAAAGGGATACGCGGACTGGGGTAGCGAGCTGACGCCCGAATACACCCCCTATGATGCCGGCCTGGGGCGCTGCGTGGACTTGGCGAAGGCGGATTTCATCGGCCAAAAGGCGCTGGCGGCGGTCCGCGAAAAAGGGCCCCGCTGGCAGCTGTGCAGCTTTACATTGGAGACCGAAGAGCCGGTGATGGTGCATACCAGCGCGCCGATTCTCTTTGGCGGCAAGGTGGTCGGGGTGACGACCAGCAGCGGTTTCGGCCACACGGTGGGAAGAACGATCTGCTACGGCTACCTGGCGGCTGCCGATGCCAAACCGCAGGACGGATTTGAAATCGAAGCCTACCAGACGCGCTATCCGGCGCGGCGGGCGGTTCCGCGCGCCCTTTACGACCCCCGGCGTCTTAGGATCCTGGGGTGAGCAGCCTCGTTTCCTGCGGAACTAGGCGGCAAAAAAAATCGCCCGTCGCGTATTGACCGCCAACAGGGGTTGACGGCAGTGTCCATTCTGTGTATATGAGCATATGTTCAGATGATACATGGAGGAGCCAATGGCAAGTCCGACCGACAGTGCGGATCGCTGCCGGTGCCGCATCATCCATGCCGAGCGGGTTGCCGGTGCCCGGCGGAAGGCACTGCCGGAAAAGGAAACCGCACAGCTGGCGCAGGTGTTCAAAGCGCTCGGGGATCCCACGCGCCTCAAGGTTCTGTGGGCACTGGCCAATGATGAGATGTGCGTCTGTGACCTGGCGGCTTTTCTGGAACTGACGGAATCGGCGGTCAGCCATCAACTGCGCCTGCTCAGGCAACTGCGCCTGGTGGCCAACCGGCGCTGCGGTCCGGTATTGTACTACCGTCTGGACGATGCGCATGTCCAACGGCTTTTTCGTACTGCACTGGAGCATATCCGGGAATGATCCGTATCTTCAGCTGCGATTTCCTGTCGCCAACGGGGCGCAGCAGACGCCCCAGCGGCGCCTGGGTTGGCATCGGCGGTGAAACCGGAAGGCCGGCGCACATGTAGAATTTGTTGGATAAGACCGTGAAGATGCGGCAAACGCGGATGACGAACATGCTAACGGCAGTGACTTTTGCAACCAGCGTTTTTCAGGAAGCGTGGTATCTGCTGCGCGAGGCATCGGTGTACATGCTCTTCGGGCTGCTGGTGGGAGGCCTCCTCAAGGCGTTCCTTTCGGCGGATGCGGTGGCCCGGCATCTGGGCAGCGGAAAGTTGCTTTCGGTCTTCAAGGCGGCCCTGCTGGGCATCCCCATCCCGCTGTGCTCCTGCGGGGTGCTGCCGGCGGCGGCGGCGCTGAAAAAGCAGGGCGCCAATACCGGCGCTACGACGGCCTTTCTGATTGCGACCCCCGAATCAGGGGTGGATTCCATCTCCATCACCTATGCCCTGCTGGATCCGCTGATGACCGTGGCCCGGCCCCTGGCCGCCTTTCTGACCGCTTTTGTGGCCGGCATCAGCGAAAACCTGGTGGATCCCCCGCAGCCGCTGCAACCCGATCCGGGTTTTCCAATGAACTGCCTCCCCGGTACGCCGGGTCCGTCGGGAAACGTTTCCCGCCGTCGGCTCCTGTGGAAAAAGATCGTAAGCGGCATGCGTTATGCCGTGGGCGACCTTTGGGGCGACCTGGCGACCTGGTTCTTCAGCGGGCTGCTGATTGCCGGCGTGATTACCGTGCTGGTACCCGATAGGCTCATCAGCGCTTACCTGGGCGGCGGGATCGGCGCCATGCTGTTGATGCTGGCCTTCGGCATTCCACTTTACATCTGCGCGACGGCGTCTACCCCCATCGCCGCCGCCCTCATTCTGAAAGGCGTCAGCCCGGGTGCCGCGCTGGTGTTTCTGCTGGTGGGGCCGGCCACCAACATCACCTCGCTGGCGGTGCTGTTGCGCATCCTGGGCAAACGGGCCACCGGGATCTACCTGACCGCCATCGCCGTGGTCAGCGTGCTGTGCGGGCTGGCTTTAGACCGGGTCTATGCAGGGTTCGGAATCCAACTGCATGCCGCCGTCGGCCAGGCTGCCGAAGTGCTGCCCGCGGCGCTCAAAACGACAGGCGCCGTCGTCCTGCTGGCCCTCGGCATCCGGCCGCTGGCAAGCGGGCTGCGGCACCGGCTGGGGCGGCGCACACCGGGCGACTGCGGGTGTGCGTTCGGGGCCTGCAGTACGGATCCACAGCCTGTTTTGTCCGAAATAAAACCACTGGCGGCCTGCGGCTGCAGCGGCGGGGACTGCAATGGCTTTGCCGCAGGTGCATCTGACCGGCCATCCGAATAGCAGGTTCGCAGCCGACACCGGCGGGAGCCGAGAGTCCGCGTCCTATTTGTCCGTGCGTTTCATGACCACCAGGGTCAGGTCGTCTTCGCGGGCAGGATGCCCCCGGAAGCGGTCCACCTCCCTAGTGATCGCGCCAATGATCTGTTCGGCTGAGTCGTCGCGGTGCGCGGAAAGCACCGTTTGCAGCCGTTTTTTGCCGAAGCGCTCACCGCCGGGATTTTCAGTCTCCCAAAGACCGTCGGTGCTGATCAGTAAAATCTGACCCGGATCCCACCCGCCGTACCGGTTTTCCACAAACCGGTGATTTTCATCGATTCCCAGTGCCATACCTTTGCCGGCCAGTTCGATGAACTTATCATTTGCCGGATCGTAAAGCACGGCGGGGTCATGCCCGGCCCGCACCCACCGGATTTCGCCGGCCGCAATATCGACCATGGCCAGAAAGAGGGTCATGAAATCGCCGTTGGCGACGGTGTCCTGGCATAGGAGACGGTTGACATGGCCGACCGTGACCGACAGATCCTCGTCCTGTATGATGCGACTGCGCACCAGCGCCCGGGCGGTGGTCATCAGCAGGGCGGCGGCGATACCGTGCCCCGAAACGTCGCCCACGGCAAGGCCGATCTTGTCGGAACCCAGTTCCGGAAATTGCAGAAAGTCGTAATAGTCCCCGCCGGTTTCATCGCAGAAGAGGCTTTTGCCGGCGATCTCAAAAGGACCGATGCGCCGTGTTTCACGCGGCAGCAGGCTGCGCTGCAGGTCCATGGCCAGGTTGAGGGCGGTTTTCATTTTGGCGCGCTCCTCCAGCTGGATGACCATGCGGTTGAAGCTGTGAATGAGTTCGCCGACTTCGTCGCGGGTTTTTACCGGCAGGCGGATGCCGTAATGGCCTTTGGCGACTTTTTCGGCAGCGTGTGAAACCTCTTTTACCGATGCGACCGTGTGCCGCATACTCTGCCGGATAAGCAGCAAAATGATGAGGATAAAGATGATCCCGGATGTGAAGTAATGGCCGCGAAAATGCAGAATGGAGGCCAGTACGTCACGTCCCGGGGCGATGATCACAAGCGCCCAGGGAGCCTCCCGCAGTTTGTAGAAGCTGGCGATTTCCGCAGGTGGAAATCCTCTCCCGAAAATCGTACCGTGGGGATTGTCCTTCATCTTTTCCAGGGTCTGCTTTTCGAGTTCGTCGCCGCTCTGAGCCAGCTTGTTGTGTTTGCGGGGCAGGGTGCTTGCCAGGATGATGCCGTCGGCATTGACCAGAAAGGCCTTGTGGCGGTGCCACCACCCGGTGGCTTCGATGGTGTCCATCAGGTAGTCGAAGCGCAGGTGTACCTGCAGGCGGCCGGTGGTCCGGCCGCTGCTGTCTTTGATGTCCGATATCAGTGCGACGGTTTCACCCCCCGCATCCGGATCGTAGTGCGGCAGGGCGAAGGCGATCCTGTCGGCCATGCGGTAAGCCATCATGCCCATTTGGTTTTGCGTCTGTACCGACATCTCCCCGGTCATGCCCATCGGCCGGCCGCGCATACCCTTCCAGTTGCCTTTGCGGGCACCTTTTTTCCAGGTCAGCGTGGCATGCGCGACGCCTTTCTGGCGCTGGATCTGCTGCAGCACCAGCTGCCGGACCTGCGTGCTGTCGGGACCGCCGTCCAACTGGTGAATCAGCGCCAGCAGCTCCTTGGGGCGCGCCAGGCGCGTGTCGACGAGGTTAGCGGCGCGCTGCAGCATGAGCGTGGCGGTCTCGCGCCACTGGATCAGGAGGTTTTTACGGGCATAGATGAATCCGGCCAAACCCATGGCGGCCAGCAGCAGTGCCACCGGCAGCAGCACGAAAAGGGCCAGCCGCTGCTGCATGCTTTTCGGACGGATCATGGGGCATTCTCTTCCGGACCGGATGGCCGCTTGCGTGCGCGCGGCAGCCACATCTGCATCAGGGACGCCAGCGCTACCCAGACAAAAACAGCGCCGAATAGTCCGCCGCCGGGAATGTGGAGCCAGAAAAAGGCCGGCGAAACATAGGTTTTGAGCCACATGGCGCCGATATCCACCAGTACCCCGACGAAGGGCAGCACCACCAGCCAGACACGGGTTCTTGCCGACGTGTCCAGAAATACGCTAACGGCGCCCATGAACATGAAAATCATACTCATGCCGAACAGGTGGATGTGGGTCCACTTGAGCAGCCATACGAACTGCTTGTCGTCCATCAGCATGGCGGGCCGGCCGGTTCCGGCGGCGGGCAGTTCACCCAAAAGATCGCCGCGGTGACTCCCCTGCTGGCCGGCGGCCGGCGTATCGCTGAAAAGATCCCCCCGCGCGGCCGCCTCCGGCGGCGCAACGGTAGCAGGTGCCGCCGACATTGCCCCGCCATGATTTCTCCCGGCCGCAAAAAAGGTGGGAATGATGTCGTGCACGATAATCTGCGCCAGGGCCCCGGCCATGGCGATGCTCATGATGACGATCACCATGGTGGCCAGCGCTTTTGCAGGTGCCGGCATCTGTGCCAGTACGGGCCAGTTGTATGGCTGACTCGAGGAAGGTGCTTTGGCCATGTCGGATTCCTCCTTTATTATTGATATCAGGGGCCGGTGAAGTTGGATCCGGCGTATTTGCCCGTCTGGGTGAAAAAGAAAAAGACGCTTTGTGGGCTTCCTGCGCTGCGGCGGAAGGCGACCACGTATTCCTTATTGCCGGAATTTTGAGGTGCCGCAATCGACACGTTTTCAAGGCCGGTTTCCCAGCTTTCGTCCAGCTTTTTAGCGTGCAGCAGACGATTGTACAGGGCGGTGGCCTTTTCCAGGGCCTTTACGGCCGTGAAAGCTGCAGCGTGATCCTTGCCGCCGTGGGCCAAAAGGGGAGCGGCCGTTGCCACGATCAGCAGCAGAGGAACAACGAACAGGGCGGTATTTTTTATCTTCGACTTTCGTGGGGGTTTCATTTGAGCCTCCTTGCGGTCTTTCAAAGATCGGGATGAAATCGTAAAATTGTCAACCATTGGCAGCAAAGGCCGTGCCAGCATGGAAAGTATCCGGATCCGCATTGTGCTCAAGCCCCTGTGGCGGGTTTTCAGCCCGGCGAGCGCGCGGTTTTTACGCGTTTTTAGGCAGCGGCGCCTTCGATGTGTGCAATATTTTCGCATGTAAACGGCCCTCGGCGGGTACCCCCATCTTGCCTGGTCGTAAAAAACGCCGTCGTCAGAACGGTACACCGTTTTGCATCTGCTGTTTACACCTGACAGGCCGGCTTGGATGCATGTTGGCATGCCGATTGCTCTTTTTATGACCACACGGTACGTCAGCCGGCAGAGGCGGCTGGTGCTTTATGTGCCGCAATGGCACTGGTGAAAAAGGAAAAGGAGGGCTGCAGGATGGCCACGGAATACGGAATCGTTGAGAATGTGGATGACACCTGGGCCTGGGTCAAGACCCGGCGCAGCGGCGCATGCGCCCACTGCGGCAACAAGAGCCACTGTGAGATTGTTGCCGGCAGTGACCAGATGGTGGTCAAGGCTGAAAATCGCGTGCGGGCCGGTATCGGAGACGAGGTGGAGCTCTACCTGGATTCCAAAACGCGCTACAAGTGCATTTTCATGATCTATGTCCTGCCGGTGTTCGGGCTGATGATTGGCGCTTTTGCAGCCGACAGCCTCTCGAGGCTGCTGGGCATCAGCGTGAAATTGGGGATGCCGCTTTTTTCGCTGACCGGTCTTGCGCTGGCCTACCTGCTGATGCGCCGTTTCGCCGGCCGCCTGGCCGCCAGAAATGCCTTGAATCCCGTGGTGCACCGGGTGCGTCGCCGTGCCGTCGCAGGTGCCGCATGCCCGCATTGTCCATAAGTATCGTCAGCCGGCCGGGCGGATCTGATTTCACTCCCCGACCGGATGGATTTGCTTTTGCTCCCCGACAGTGATAGAAGCAGTGCCAGAATCAACCGCTTTTTTTCACCTGAATTTTGCAAGCGTCGCGTTTGCCGCCTATACAAGGCGCAGGGCATGCAGCTGTAGTATACAGACGCAAATGCCCTGCGACACAGTAGAGGCGGTAAAATCGGCGCTCCCGCAGGGCAGACAATTTTGAAGTCAAAAGGGAAGGTTTCCGAACATTCCAATGACGCTAAAAAATATCGAGCCTCATCCATAGACAACCATGGGATTATAATTTTATAAGTTTTCAAAATTGTCTGTGCAAGATTCAGGTTTCACCTGCCGGAGGGGATATGCGTTTCGCAAAGCGCCGCGGGCTTTACCTGCCGGCGGTTTTCATTATCGCGGCGGTGGTTGTGCTGCTGGTGCTCATCGGTATATCCACCTACCGCAACCTGGACCGCCAGAAACAGCGGGCGTTGGCGTTTATCCACCACCAGGGGGCCACGCTCCTCAAATCACTGGAGGCCGGTGCGCGTTCCGGCATCATCATGCGGCATTGGGCCAGCGACTCGGTGGGTACGCTCATCCGGGAGATGGCCAGAAACGAGGATGTCGCTTATATCTACATGGTCGACTCGAAGGGCATCATCATTCACGCTTCGAACCCCACGCGGCTGGGCCGGCACGCACGGTGGTTGCCGCGGCTGGATGACGAGCGCCAGGTGATGTCCCGCATCCGGAAACTGCCCGACGGCACGCAGATCTACGAACTGGCCAAGCTGTTTGCCCCCTTTCGGTCTCTGCCGCCGCACCTGCGTCCTTCCGGGAACCCTGCCATCAAGTGGCCCCACCTGCACAGCGGTGCCATCGTGGTGCTGGGGATGAAGATGACCTTTTTCGAAACCGCCCGGCGCCAGGACCTGCAGCATGCCATGATCATGGCGGCGATACTGTTGGTGCTCGGCTCGGGGGCTCTGTTTTTCCTTTTCGTGATCCAGAATTACTACTTGGTGAACCGCACCCTGATTGAAACCCGTGACTATACCCGGCAAGTGGTCAGCAGCATGGCCAACGGACTGCTCAGTGTGGACCCCGATGGGCGGATTACTTCCTGCAATCCGCTGGGCCGTGAATTGCTCGGTCTTTCCGCCGAAGAGGACGTGCGCAGGAAAAAACTGGCGGATGTCCTGGACGTCGAAGCCGCCGGTGTCGACCGTGCGCTGCTGCAGTGCCGCCGGGTTCCGGATCGTGAGATCCTGCATGTCAGAAGGGACGGACAGCCGATCCCCATGGGCCTTTCCATTTCCCCGATAGTGACCGAGGACGGCCTGTGCAACGGTGCCGTGCTGGTGATCAGGGACCTGCGCGAAATCCGGCAACTGGAGGAAAAGGTGCGCCGCAACGAACGCCTAGCCGCGGTGGGCCGGCTGGCCGCCGGCGTGGCGCATGAGATCCGCAACCCCTTGAGTTCCATCCGCGGCTTTGCACGCTATCTGAGCCACAGCCTGGCCGACCGGCCCAAAGAGCAGCAGTACGCGGATGTCATCATCAAGGAGATGGACCGCATCAACCGTGTGGTGAGCGACCTGTTGACCTTTGCGCGGCCGGTTGTGCTCAAGACGCAGCCCACGGACATCGCCGAACTGGTGGCCCACACCGTGCGCCTGGTGGAATCGGACGCAGCCGCAGTGGGGGCACTGCTGAAATCGCGGGTTGACGGGCACACGGGCGCCTTTCCCCTCGACGGCGCCCAGATCACCCAGGCGCTGCTGAATCTGCTGTTGAATTCGCTTAAGGCCGTTGCCGCCGCCGGCCGTGTGGAAATTGGCGCCGCCCCGACGGCCAACGGACGCAGCCTGCAGCTGTGGGTCGAAGACGACGGACCGGGGATTGCGCAGGCCGACCGCGAAAAAGTGTTCGACCCCTTTTATACGACCCGCGCCGGCGGCACCGGCCTGGGATTGGCCATCGTGCACAAGATCGTGGAGAACCACCACGGGGAGATCATTATCGACAGCCCGCCGGAAGGCCGGACCCGCGGCTGCCGCATCACGCTGGTGCTGCCGGCCGGCAACCCGGCCCCCGGGACGCTGGAAGAAAAACTGCTGAGTGTCTGAATGCTTACATAGGATTTACATGGGGGAACCTGCATGCGCGCAAAAATACTGGTGGTAGACGATGATACGGCGCATCGGCAGATGCTGGAAGCCGTTCTCTCGGCCGAAGGTTACACGGTCGTGCAGGCGGCGGACGGGCAAAGTGCTGTTGCCGCCGTGGAAAAGCAGTTCTATGATCTGGTGCTCATGGACATTCGCATGGCCGGTTTGAGCGGCATCGAGGCCCAGCAGCAGATCAGTGCCTTAAGCCCCGGGATTCCCGTGATCATCATGACCGCCTACGCTTCGGTGGATACGGCCCGCCGGGCCCTGAAATCAGGAGCTTTCGACTACCTGACCAAACCCCTGGATATCGACGAACTCAAAATTCTGGTTGCCCGGGCCCTGGAGCATCAGCGCATCAAGCAGGACAACCGTGAATTGCGGCAGCATCTGGCCGAGCGCTTCGAAGCCGGCAACATCATCGCCGCCAGCCGGCCCATGCAGCAGCTCTTCGAAAAAGTGGCCATGGTGGCGCCCAGCGAAGCCACCGTACTGATCAGCGGGGAAAGCGGCACCGGCAAGGAACTGGTGGCCGGCGCCATCCATCAGAACAGCCCCCGTAACGAGCGCCCCATGGTCAAAGTGAACTGCGCTGCTCTCCCCGACACCTTACTGGAAAGCGAGCTTTTCGGGCACGCCAAGGGTGCTTTCACCGGAGCCGAACGGGTGCGCCGGGGACGTTTCCAGCTGGCCGACCGCTCCACCATTTTCCTGGACGAAATCGGCGAGATGGCGCCGGCCACCCAGGCCAAAATCCTGCGGGCGATCCAGGAGCGCGAGATCGAGCCGCTGGGAAGTTCGCGCACGATCCGCATCGATACGCGCATCATTGCGGCTACCAACAAAAACCTTGAAAGGGAAATCGCAGCCGGACGCTTTCGTCAGGACCTCTATTACCGGCTCAATGTGGTGCACCTGGAGGTGCCGCCCCTACGGCAGCGGCGTGAGGACATCCCTCTGCTGGCGGATTTTTTCTTAAAGAAATTCGCCCGCAAGAACCGTGTCATGATCAAGGGCTTTACCCCGCGGGCGCTGGACATTCTCATGCGCCACGACTGGCCCGGCAACGTGCGCGAGCTGGAAAACCTGCTGGAGCGCGCCGTCATCCTGTCGCGCGGTGACATGATCACGCCGGCCGAGTTTCCGCCACCGCTGAACGTAAGGGACGGAAAGGAGGGCCGTGATGCGATTTCGCTGCCGCCGGCCACATCCCTCAAAGAAATGGAAAGAGAGCTGATCATGCGCACGCTGGAGGAAACCGGCGGCAACCGTACGCACGCGGCCCGCATTCTGGGCATCAGCCGCCGTACGCTACAATTGAAGCTGAAATCGTACGACATCAGCTGAAGAGCCGGGCGCTGAATCCCGGCAAGGAGGAAGCAACATGCGCATACGTGCCGCCATCGTGTTATTCACAGGCCTGCTTTTTACGCTGTCTTTGTTCCTGACGCCCGCCCGTGCGGCAACGGTTGCCTACGACCTGACCATTGCCCGGCAAAAGGTCGACATCACCGGCAAAGCGGTGCCGGGCATGACCATCAACGGCACGATTCCGGGCCCCACACTGCGCTTTCGAGAGGGCGATACGGCCCGCATCCGTGTCCATAACAAGATGTCGGTATCGACATCCATTCACTGGCACGGTATCTTGGTGCCCCCCGGCATGGACGGCGTCCCCTATGTCAGCTTTCCGCCCATCGCGGCCGGCACGACCTTCACCTATGAATTTCCCATCCGCCAGCGCGGGACCTACTGGTATCACTCCCACACCAGTTTGCAGGAGCAAAGCGGCGTTTACGGCGCCATTGTGATCCAGCCGCGCCGCAAGACGGCAAAGTTCGACCAGGACCAGGTGGTGCTCTTCTCGGACTGGACCAACGAGGACCCCTACGAAGTCAATCGAACCCTCAGGCGCGGCAGCGAGTGGTATGCGCTGGAAAAGGGCAGCCGCCAGAGCATTCTGGGCGCCGCCCGCCTGGGGATGCTCGGCGACTACTTCAAGCGCGAACTTCAGCGCATGCCGCCCATGGACATCGCCGACGTCGCTTACGACCGTTTCCTGGCCAACGGCCGGCCGCAGCTGATGCTGTCCGCCAAAGCCGGTGAGCGTCTGCGCCTGCGTCTGGTGGACGGTTCTGCCACGACCTATTTTTACGTCGAGTTCGCCGGCGGGCCGATGACCATCATTTCCGCCGACGGCCAGGACGTCAAGCCGGTGGCGGCCAAGCGCTTTCTCATCAGCGTCGCCGAGACTTACGATGTGTCCATCCGCGTTCCCGCCGGCGGGGCCTACGAATTGCGGGCCACGGCCCATGACGGTTCCGGCTATGCATCGGTCTGGATCGGCTCCGGAAAGCGTCACCCGGCTCCGGATGTGCCCCGGCCCAACCTCTATCATACCATGGGAAAGCTGAGCTTTGCACGTGTCTTTGCTGCAACGCCGGCCGGCAGCATGGGCATGAGCGATGCCAGGGTGCAGGCCGGGGACTTCGATAAGCCCGGCATGGCCGGCATGAAAATGGGTGGTATGCCGGGCATGCGGAAAATGGCGCGTTCGCATGCCGGTGCGAAGATGAAGATGAAGCCCGCGTTTCCCGAAGGCCGGGCGGGCAAAGCCGGCGGCATGTCCATGCCGCCTCCGTCGGGATCCGGCGAGGCCGGCCACGGCAGCCCGGCGCGGCCGATGCCGGATCCAAACGCGCGCAGCGGCAAAAAATACGCGGCGGATTTCGGCTGGCTGGCAGCCGATGTCGCCTCCTCCGGCGATCTTGCCGCAGACGGCGTGGATGCCCGCCGCCCCTGGGCGCCCTATGCCAGACTGCGGGCTGTCAAGCCCACCGGTTTTGCAGCCGGCAAGCCGATGCGCATAATCCGCCTCACCCTGGACGGCGACATGGAGCGCTACGTCTGGTTTCTCAACAACCGGGCGCTTTCGGAAAGCGATATGATCCGTATCCGTCGCGGCGAGATCGTGCGTTTTATCATGATCAACCGCACCATGATGCACCACCCCATGCACCTGCACGGCCATTTCTTTCGCGTCATCAACGGTCAGGGTGCCTACGCGCCGCTGAAGCATACCGTCGATGTGGCGCCCATGTCCACCACCGTCATCGAGTTTAAGGCCGACGAGTTCGGCGACTGGTTTTTCCACTGCCATCTGCTCTACCACATGAAAAACGGCATGGCCCGTGTGGTGCATTACGAGGGCTTCGGCCTCGATCCCAAGCTGGCGGCGGTCAGGCCGGCGCTTTACCGGGACACGTGGTATTTTTCAGGCCAGGCCGACGCTCTGAGCAACATGACCGAAGGCTTTCTGGCGCTGGCCGATATCCGCAACATCCTGACCGCCGAGTGGGAGGTGGGCTGGCAGGAGGTGGACGGCACCGAATGGGAAACCCTCTTTAGCTGGAATCGTTACATCAACCGGTTTTTCACGGTGTTCGGCGGCGCCGATCTGCTGGGTGTGGACGGCGACACCGAGGATTCGCGCGGTGTGTTCGGCATCCGCTACCTGCTGCCGCTCAACCTGGAATCCCGGGCCTGGATCGATACGGACGGCGGCGCGCGCTTCATCCTGGCAAAATCTCTTGAACTGACACCGCGCCTGGCGCTTTTCGGAGATGCCCAGTACGATACGCACGACCGCTGGGAGAGCCGCGTGGGTCTGTCCTACATGGTTCACAAGAATTTTACGCTCATCGGCCAGTGGCACTCGGACTACGGTTTCGGCGGCGGCCTGCGCATCCTTTTTTAGTGCCGGAAACCGCATCCTGGCCGCAGGCCTCGCTGCGCATTGCGTGCGCTCTCCAGAACGTTCCGCCGGCTTTCGTTGCGGGAGAAACAAAAAACGCGTTCCGACGGCCGAAAGCGGGTTGATTTTATGGCGGTGAGGCTTATATTATAGTTGAACGCATGATCAATTGTAACCTTTAGGTGCCCAATGAAGAAAACGAACGTCGAAACTTGCCAGGTAACCGTTGTCGATCATCGCAAAGTCGGCCGCGTCAACGAACGCCTGCCGGGAAACCGGCATATCACCGACCTGGCTGAAACTTTCAAGGTGCTGTCGGACCCCACACGTCTGCGTATCGTATTGGCCCTGTCCATGGAAGAGCTTTGTGTTTGCGACCTGGCCACGGTGGTCAAGCTTTCGATTTCGGCCGTGTCCCACCAGTTGCGGCTGCTGAAAGGACGCAAACTGGTGGTTTTTCGCAAGCAGGGCAAACAGGTGTACTACCGCCTGGATGACGATCACGTCATCGATCTGATCCATGCGGCTGCCAGCCATGTGCGTGAATAATTTTTTGGCCTGTAGATTGAAAATATGCTCAAATGTTTGCGGAAAGATGTGTGACCATGTCAGAAAAAGAACCTGAGATCGGTTTCGACGGCAAGTGGTATGCCCATCCACCCATGCGCAATGCGCTGATTTCGGGTGTGATTGCCGGAGTTGCCTTTGCGTTGGCGCACCTGCAACTGGTTGCGAACCGCATCGAGATCGGCATGTATATCGCGGCCATTGCCATTGGCGGGTATCACTGGGCTCGCGAGGGCATCGAAGAATTGCTCAAAGAAAGAAAAATCGGCATCGATGTGCTGATGATCGCCGCCACGGCCGGGTCCATTTGGCTGGGTTTGTGGGATGAAGCCGCCTTTCTGGTTTTCCTTTACGGTGCCGCAGAAGGGCTGGAGGAGTATACCTACGCGCGCACGCGGGCTTCCATCCGCAAGCTTCTGGATCTGGCGCCCAAAGAAGCCGTGGTCATCCGGGAAGGCCGGGAGGTGACCCTGCCGGCCGAGGCGCTCCAAGTGGGCGATGTATTTATCGTCAAGCCCGGAGAATCCATCGCCACGGACGGCATCATCATGAAAGGCAAATCCAGCGTCAACGAGGCGGCTGTCACCGGGGAATCCATACCGGTGGAAAAGGGCGAGGGGATGCGGGTTTTTGCCGCCACCTTGAATCAGCAGGGCACCCTGGAAATCGAAACCACCGCGGCTTTCAAGGACAATACGTTGTCCAAGTTGATTCACCTGGTGGAACAAGCCCAGGAACAGAAAGGTAAAACCCAGGCTTTTATCGAGCGGTTCGGCCGCCGCTATACACCGCTGGTGCTTTTCACGTCCCTGTTGCTGCTGGTATTGCCCTACCTGCTGGACCTGCCCCCGGGTCCCTGGGCCATACGGGCGGTGGTGTTGCTGGTGGCGGCGGCGCCCTGTGCCCTGATCATGTCGATGCCGGTGGCCATTGCGGCCGGAATCGGACAGGCCGGCAAAAACGGGGTGCTCATCAAAGGTGGCGTCAGCCTGGAGAACCTGGGGAAGATACGGGCGTTGGCCTTCGACAAGACCGGAACCCTGACTGTCGGCAAGCCGGTGGTAACCGATGTTCTGGCTTTGGACGGTGACGAGGACGCACTGCTCATAATGGCCGCCAGCGTGGAGAAGCTGTCCGAGCATCCCCTGGCACACGCCGTCACCGGCGAGGCCGAAAATCAGGGCCTGGCATTGCAGCCGGCTTCGGATTTTCAAGCCGTGGCCGGTCACGGTGCCCGGGCCGTGATTGCCGGCCAGGAGGTCTTCGTCGGGAATCACGCTATGTTTGACGTCGGCCGCGGGGAGCTGCCGACAGGTCAGATTGAAAACCTAAGGGGGCAGGGCAAGACGGTCATCCTGGTGGGAACCGGCAATAAAATTCTGGGGGTGATTGCCATCCGTGACCAGGTTCGGCCCCGGGCCGGGGCGGTCGTCAGGAACCTGCGGCGGATGGGGATCCACGTGATCATGCTTACCGGGGACAACCGGCGCACGGCCGAAGCCCTGGCCGCCGACCTGGGGATCGACGATGTGCGGGCGGACTTGAAGCCGGAAGACAAGATCCGGAACATCGAGCAGCTTGAAGAAGAATACAGCGCGGTAGCCATGGTGGGCGACGGCATCAACGATGCTCCGGCCCTGGCGCGGGCCTCCGTGGGTATGGCCATGGGCGCCGCCGGTACGGATGCCGCCATCGAGGCGGCTGACACGGCCCTCATGGGGGACGACCTTTCCAAGGTGGTTTATGCGCTGAACCTGGGAAAACTGGCACGCCGGGTCAGCCTCCAGAATATCTTTTTTTCCCTGGCGGTGCTGACCGTGCTGATTCCCACGGCACTGCTCGGGATCATGACCGTGACCGTGGCGGTATTTGTCCACGAAGCTTCGGAACTGCTGGCTGTGGCCAACGGGCTGCGTACGGGCGGTGCGGTAAGGTGTCTTGACGATAAATAGCGACGCGCAATGCTGCATGACTTCGTGGCCGGCCCGGGCGTATCCCGGGCCAGGGCCAAAGGCTTTGCCGGGACGTTTTGAAGGGTTATCAGCTGGGGTAGGCGGTCTCTGGTGACTGACCGGCGTTTTTTACGTTTTTGCTTGCGTCACGGCACCGGCGGGCGGTATGGGTCTATCGGGACAGAATTGTCTGCCCTGCGGGAGCGCCGATTTTACCGCATCTACTGTGATGCAGGGCATTTGCGTCTGTATACGACAGCTGCATGCCCTGCGCCTTGTATAGGCGGCAAACGCGACGCTTGCAAAATTCAGGAATTAACTCTTTGCCAAACGGATTCACCATAGAAGGAAAGGAAAGTTTGCGATGATGAATGACAGGTTTATTCGCAGGATGTTGGTCGCGATTGCAGCACTTTTACTCCTCAACTTGTTATACCACCCGATATCATCCGTTCTCGCACCGGAGGCTGTTGCCGAGGGCCTTGCCCAGGATGTAAGTTTTGGCGCTCGTGTCGGTAGCAGCATCACCTGCAGCAGTGATGGGAAGTACGTATATGCAACGGATGGTTCCAGCGTTTACCGTTCCCTGAATTTCGGACAAAGAGGCACCTGGGAAGAGGTCGCCCGTTGACCTCGGATGTGGGTTTGGGATCTGTGGGCCAAACCATTTCTGGCCTCCTCAGACCCCAAACCCATAGACAGCGTATAACCCGGCATTGCGCGTCCCAGATCTAGCGGCTGCCGCCGCCACCGCAGCCGCCACCGGAGCCACCACCGGAGCCACCACCGGAGCCACCACCGCCGCCGGAGCCACCACCACCGCCGGAGCCGCCACCTGGACCCGGACCGGCATCATCGCCGCCATGGCCACCCATTCCGCCGCTGCCGGTGTTGCCGCCACCATGCCCGTGGCCGGCATCCGTGTCACCC